>Ga0209519_10000102_pt1 | contig 36855 bp, 35 predicted proteins | sample Rifsed13ft1_FD_184005 | JGI IMG/M metagenome (GOLD analysis project Ga0209519, IMG submission 184005) | Soil microbial communities from Rifle, Colorado, USA - sediment 13ft 1 (version 2) | ecosystem: Environmental > Terrestrial > Deep subsurface > Rock core/Sediment | place: Rifle, Colorado...
ATGTGCTAAGAAAAGCAGGAATATTTACAGCAAAGAGAGCTAAACCATTTTCTGAGAGCATAGCGTTTGGTTTTGCAGTTGATGGAAAAAAAGAAAACGCTTCAGCCCTTATCGAAGGCATAATGCTTGGAGGTTATGAATTCAACAAATATAAAACAAATGATAAAAAGTGGGGGGGCATTAAAAACGTTAAATTTGTCTCAAGCGGTATCAGAGAAAGAAACTTTAAAGAAGATCTAGAATATGCAAGCATTATCTCAGAAGCCACCAATTTTGCCCGTGATTTGATAAACGAACCTCCTGTAGTTTTAACCCCAACAAAACTTTCAGAAACAGCAAAAGAGATTGCGCTAAAAGAAAAACTTGAATGTAAAATCTTTGGCAAGGAAGAAATGGAAAAAAAGGGCATGGGTGGGCTCCTTGCTGTGTCCAGAGGAAGTGATGAGCCTCCCAAATTTATCCATCTTACGTATAAGCCAAAAGGTAGTATCAAAAAAGCAGTAGCAGTCGTTGGAAAAGGAATAACATTTGACAGTGGCGGGCTATGTATAAAACCAAGGGACAGTATGCGTACAATGAAGGGTGATATGGCAGGAGCAGCTTGTGTTCTCGGGGTTATGAAGGTTATTTCAAGGCTAAAACCTCCTATCAAGGTTCATGGCCTTATTTCTGCAACTGAAAATATGCCCGGAGCAAGAGCCTATAAACCTGACGATATAATTCGTGCATTAAACGGAAAGACCATAGAGGTTATAGATACAGATGCTGAGGGGAGAATCGTGCTCTCTGATGCTCTTTCTTATGCTATGGAACTAAAAGTAGATGAAATAGTTGACCTGGCAACACTAACTGGAGCTTGTGTTGTTGCTTTAGGGGATTATACAGCGGGTGTAATGGGAAATAATGAGCGACTGATAAATAGGATTATAAAGGCAGCAAAACTTGCAGGAGAAAAGGTATGGCAACTACCCATGGACGATGAGCTAAGAAAAGAGATAGAAAGCGACGTAGCAGATGTAAAAAACGTTGGTAGCCGCTTCGGTGGGGCTATTACAGCTGCAATGTTTCTTGAGAAATTTGTAGGAGATACCCCTTGGGCACATCTCGATATCGCTGGTCCAGCATTCATTGAGAAGGGCGGTGAATGGTATCCAAAGGGCGCTACAGGCTTTGGAGTTAGAACAATAATTAGATACCTTCTTTCGTGAATCGTGAATCGTGGTTCGTGACTTCGCAGTAAGCTCAGTCGAACGTTTCGATACACGATGCAAGATACACGATAACCGAAACACGAACCACGGAATAGATTATACAATGCCACTAAAAATCATTGACCCTATTCGACGATACAATTTTCTTGAGATTGAACTCCACGGCGAAATCTCAGAAGAAGAGGAGAGGTTTGTTATACCCTTTTTTCCAATTAGGAGAAAACTGACACTTTGGGATTTGGAAAAGATTTTTTTACATGCATCGTCTGCTCCGTCTATTAAAGGGATTCTACTAAAAATTAGAGAGCTTAATATCGGTCTTGCAAGAGGAGAGGCGATAAGAAGGGGTATTTTAGAGCTCAGAGAAAAAGGAAAAAAGGTTTTCGTTTACCTCGAAAACCCAGGAAACATTGAGTATATGATAGGCTCAGCTGGGGATATAGTATTTATTCCTCCTTGGTCATTGTTAAATCTTATTGGACTTAAAGCTGAGGTAACTTTTTTAAAAGATGCTTTGGATAAAATAGGGATAGAGGCTCAAATCAAGGGGCTCGGTGAATATAAAAGTGCTGCTGAGACGTTTACAAGAAAGTCCATGTCTGAGCCTCATAGAAATATGATAGATTCGATTATGGATGATTTGTATATCCAGTTTGTAAAGCGCATTTCTCAAGCGAGGGGGATTGACGAAGAAAAAACTAAGTGTTTGATAGATTCAGGTCCATTTACTCCAGAAGAGGCTCTCAAATTTGGGTTAGTTGACGGGCTTGGTTATGAATCCGATTTTGAAAAAAAAATCAACGAAACACTTGGTTATCAGCTAAAGAAAATCCAAGCCAAGAGCTTCATCAGATTTATAAATGTCAAAGAAATATTTCGCTTTATCAAGGAGAAAATTAAAAGAGATGCTGGGATAATTGCTCTAATCTCAGATTCTGGCATGGTAACGCTTGGCGAGAGTAAAGGAAGCGGAGGGACAAAAACATTAGGCTCTCAAACATTATTAAAGGTGCTTAGAAAAGTAGAAGGTGATAAAAACATAAAAGCTATAGTTTTAAGAATATCTAGCCCAGGTGGGTCGGGCATTGCATCAGATATAATTTCAAACCAGTTAAAGATAATATCGGAAAAGAAGCCGGTAATCGTTTCAATGTCTGATGTAGCGGCTTCCGGTGGTTATCTAATAGCGATTGGAGCAAGAAAGATTGTTGCTGAGCCATTGACCCTTACTGGTTCAATAGGGATTATATCGGGGAAATTTATTATAAAGGATTTCTTAGCGAAATTAGGCGTGACTAAAGAAGCGGTAAAGCGTGGTACTAGAGCATTGATGTTTTCTAGTTATAGAGGGTTCACCGAGGATGAAGAAGAAAAACTTAATCAAATCATGAAATCATTTTATGAGGATTTTATAAAGAAGGTAGCTATGGCAAGGGGAATGGATTTCAAAGCCGCAGAGGGGTTGGCGAGGGGTAGGGTATGGACAGGAAGACAGGCAAAAGACAACGGGCTGATTGATGAGTTAGGCGGGATAAAAGAATCAATACAAATTGCTAAAAAAGAAGCAGGGATTCCTGATGATATATCTCCTTTTATTAAGTTTTTTTCAAAACCGAAAGGAATTCAATTTTACCTTCGAGATAGGAACATAATATTTGGTGGAAAACTTGATTATCTTATAGAAAATATAAAATCCTTAAAGAATGAGGCAATTCTTACTTTAATGCCTTTTTGGATTGATATTAACTAGTGTATTCAATATAATCCCATATTACATCAAAAATATGTTTGCAATCTTGTATCTTGTATAAGGTTTTACTAGGTAAAATAACTAGGGAACAAAGTCAAGCCAATTTATGAATTTTTCATCCTTCCCTCTTACTACATCGAAGAACCTTTCTTGAAGCCTTCTTGTCATAGGTCCAGGTACTCCGTCACCAATTGTTCTTCCATCTACCTCCCGAATAGGAGTGATTTCTGCTGCAGTCCCGGTGAGAAAGGCTTCATCAGCAATGTAAAGTTCATCTCTAGTAAAACGTTCTGTTACAACCTGAAGTCCCTCGTCGAGTGCAATCTCCATTGTACTGTTTCTTGTAATACCTTCTAGGATTGATGTAAGAGATGGGGTTTTCAATGTTCCATTCCTAACTATAAAAATGTTTTCTCCACTGCCTTCAGAGACATATCCTTCAGTGTCAAGCATAATAGCTTCATCAAATCCAAGAGAGGTAACCTCAAGCTTTGCCATTACGGAGTTTACATAGTTACCTGAAATTTTTGCTTTAGTCATAAAAGTATTTACATGCATCCTCGTATAGGAAGCAATTTTTGCCCTTATCCCTTTTGTCACGGCTTCATCACCGAGATATGCACCCCATGGATATGCGGCGATTGCCACTCGAATAGGATTATTTCTTGGATGAACACCCATTGCACCATCCCCTATAAAGGCGATAGGTCTGATATATGCCTCCTTAAACCTATTTACGATAAGAAGATCAAAGATAGCCTTTCTCATTTCCTCTTTTGAGAAGGGTATGTTTATTTGGGCAATTCTGGCTGAGGAATAAAGCCTATTAATATGATCTGTCAGCCTAAATGCCGCAGCACGGCCGTCATGACATTCATAGGCTCTGACACCTTCAAATACTCCTAGCCCGTAATGAAGTGTATGCGTAAGCACATGGACCTTAGCTTCATTCCACGGAACAAGCTTTCCATCAAACCAGATCTTATATGGCTTAGAAGACATCTAAATCTCCTATAATACGTTAATCGAATTTCCTAATAAAGAATTATAGATTTTCCTTATTTTACAGTAAGTTGTCAAGTATACACCGGTATTATTCCTTGACTAAATGGTTTTTTCATCAAATAATATATTAGAAAAATTAAGGAGATAAATTTGCCTGACCAAATAATTATAAAAAAGTATAGCAACAGAAGGTTATATGATACCACACATAAGAAATATGTCACACTTGATGAAATATCTAACCTTATTAAAGATGGGAGTGAGATTAAGGTCTTAGATTCTCAGACAGACGAGGATATTACTAAAATCGTACTAATGCAGGTTGTTTTAGAGAGCGAAAAGAATAAAGAAGATATACTACCTACATCCTTTCTACACATGCTTATCAAATATGGTAATAGAATGGCTCGAGATTTTTTTGAAAATTATTTCACAATAATGTTCCAGCCTTACCTTTCTATTCAGGAGGGAATGAAAAAGAATCTTCAGTTGTGGCAGGAAACAGGGTGGGGCCCCCCCGGGATTAGATATCCTGTAATAGGGAACCCCTTTGAAACCCTTTCAGGACATTCTGAAAAACCAAATAATATTGAGAAAGACGGGGGATCTAAAGAATCTTCTCACACCCCTCCATCTCCAGAATTAGAACTCCTAATGGAAAAGGTTAAAGATCTAGAAGAGAAGGTTAAATCCATGGATAAACCTAAAAGAAGCAACAGAGGGAAGGAAAAAGTTACGGAGTAGAAATCCTCATTACATAATTAATTTGAAATGAAATAGAACCCTATCAAGTAAATCTAATAACTCTTCACATGCCTTGTACCTATACCTGCTTCTAAATATCCCTTATACTCAAGATAAAGCATTAATTAGATTTATAAACTCACTTATTTCTCAATCACTGAGCATTACTACTTGAGTGTAATTATATCAGCTAACACTGTATCATGTACTTGAAGTGTTCCAGTCACCTCAACCTCTGCATCAGCAATTAAACTATCACACCCAATAGGGTTATTATTTGTATCTTCTATATTCGTGGTCGGAACAATTTGAACTGTAATATCCGTATTAGCTCTTGTTACTACTATAGTCCCTTCGCTATCACCTACACCCCCATCGCAAGTCTCTGGAGAATCTGTAAAATCAATATTCCCATCGAAATTTACACTTATATTATTCGGATCGTCAAGGATAACGTTTCCATTTTCTAGCATTATATTTCCTAAATCAACATTTGTTTTGGGAAAAACAGTAACATTGGTAAAAGCTAAAACGTTTTCACTACTATCTTGAAACTCAAGTCTTAGTGTTAAACAGCCATTAAAATCTCCTGTGATAAAAAAATTTCCACTATTATCTGTTGGATTTGATTCAAAAACAGTTCCATTATTATTATTTATTAGCACTACAGTTATCCCACTATTTGGAGTGCTGATAATAGTTCCCTGAACAATTGATACTAAATTACCTCCGTCACCATCCCCACCACCACCAAAATCCAAGTCACATCCCCCTGATGAAAGTAAGGAAATAGTTATTATGCAGATGATAAAAATTGATATGGCTATAATATTTTTAATTCCCATTTTTACCTCCCGCGTTTTTGAACATCTAAGGTTTGTAACAGTATACCCCGATAAATTAAATTTTCATTAACTTTTAATCTCATGGTAAATTGCTAGTTGTGGTTAACTATAGATCATCCCATATCAATAAATACGAACTCATTCCCAGGTTCAGATTTAAGGCTTGTGATTACGGAATCAAACATAGGTTTAGAAATACGAATCTGCAATTCTTTTTTAATAATTTCCATTATGAGGACTCGTAATGACAACTCCACTTAGAACCCTTTTTATAAACCATTCAGTCAGGGACGGAGGGCCAGGAAGAAGCCTTTTTTATATCCTGAAGTATATTGATAAGGCTAAAATCACACCTTTTGTTCTTGTTCCAAGAGAGGACGTTTTCACTGAGCTAGTTAAAAAAGAAGGTTTAGGAGATAGAATTATCGTTGAGAAAAGGTTTCCTGAAAACATACTTAGACCTAGGTTCAACGCAAACTGGCTTAGTCAAGCATCATGGTTAGAGGGTCAAGCCTCATCTCCAAAACCAAATAACACCCCGCGTCACGTAATTTCAATGACTGTTCAGATTATATCAATATCATTGAATGTGTTTGATATCCTTTTGCTTATTCTTAAGTCTCCTTTTCTATTAAAGAAATGGAATATAGATGTAATTTACTGTAACGGTACTCTTGCAAAGATAGTCGGGGCTTTAATAGGATCTCTAAACTTCCGTCCTGTCATTTGGCATGTGAGAAATATCCAGCAGACAAAACCACTTAGATTTACTATGAATGTTCTCTCATTGTTACCTGCTGTAAAAAGGATTATCTGTGTTTCAAAGGCAACAACGAAGCAGTTTCGTTTTATGCGAAATAAAATATCGGTAATTTACAATGGAGTTGATATTGAGGAATTTAATCCTGACAAAACATCTAGCGTATTACGACTTAAGCATGACATTCCTGAAGGTGTAATTGTTATAGGCAGTACCGGGAGAATTGTTCCTAGAAAGGGTTATAAGAACCTAATAGAGGCCGCCTTGACTGTCTGTAAGGAACTTGGAGAAGGAGAGATCAATAAAATAAGGTTTGTGATTGTTGGGGACACACCACATTTTTTTCAAGATAATCATCTGCAAAATTTAAAGGTATTAATAAAAGAGTATAAACTCGAAGATATTTTTATCTTCACTGGATACCAAAGAGACGTTAAGTCTTATCTCAAGGATTTTGACATATTTGTTATACCTTCGAGCTACGAAGACCCATTTCCTAGGGTTGTTATAGAGGCGATGGCATTCTCACTTCCTGTTATAGGTTTTAGGGTAGGGGGGATTGCTGAAGCTGTGGAACAAGGAGTAACAGGAATACTGAGTGAATCCGGTAACACTCACCAAATGGGTGAATCTATTCTTAAACTAATACTCGATAAATCACTTAGACACTCAATGGGAGTTGCCGGCAGGGAGAGGGCGAAAAGACTTTACTCCGCGAAAACAAGGACAAACGATATTGAAAATATAATAATGGAGTTAAAATAGAACTAATTAATAAAGGTCTTAGCTCTTTCGCCTACCTCTAAAAATAACTTTTATAGCAGTTCCTTGTAATTCGAATTCCTCTCTAAGTCTATTTTCCAAGTACCTCTTATAACTTTCTTGTACACCCTTTAGGGAATTTGTAAATATTACAAAGGTAGGAGGTTTCGTTAATGGCTGAGAGATGTAATAGAATTTGATCTCAGCCCCTTTGTAAAGGTGAGGAGGGTTTGTTCTAAGTATATTCTCAAGTAGTTTATTAAGTGATTTTGTAGAGATTCTACAAGAGAAATTCTTATGAACTAGATCAATGTAATCAAAAACCTTTATGACTCGTTTCCCAGTAAGTGCAGATATCAACATTACTGGGGCAAAATCTAATGCTTTTAGTTTACTTCTAATTATATCCTGAATGCCTTTCTTTTGTGCGATTTCTTTGGGAACAAGATCCCATTTGTTTACAAGAATAACACACCCCTTATTCCTCTCATTTATAAGCTCCGCAAGACGTGCGTCTTGATGGGTGGGGCCTTCGCTTGCATCCAGCATAAGTAGAACTATATCAGCTCTCTCGATTGTCTTTATAGCTCTTAAAATGCTATATCTTTCTACCGGCAAAGCTACTTTTGACTTTTTTCTTATGCCAGCAGTGTCAATAAAAATATACTTTTTGCCATCTCTTTCTATTAAAGTATCTATTGAATCCCTAGTCGTGCCAGGTATAGGGCAAGTAAGCATCCTTTCTTCACCTAGTATTCTGTTAACAAAGGTTGATTTCCCAACATTGGGTTTTCCTGTTACAGCGACTTTTATGATGCTTTCATCTTGGCTTTCGGCTTCATACTTGGCTTCTGGCAACTTTTCAACTATCACGTCTAAAAGCTCATTTATTCTCCTTCCGTGTAAAGAAGATATAGGGATAAAGGTTTCTATTCCCAAGGCATGCATTTCCATTGTATTGGTTTCTTGTTTTTCATGATCAACTTTATTTACGACATATAGTACGGGTTTTCTTGCCTTTCTTAGCAGCTTTGAGATTTCGATATCTTGGGGCATCAATCCTGTTTTTGCATCGAGAAGAAAAAGTATCAAATCAGCTTCTTCTACTGCTTTCTGAACTTGATTTCTTATTAATGATAGATACAAGTCTTCTGAAACAGGCTCAAATCCACCCGTATCTACTATTCTAAATGTGACACCCGACCACTCAGCAACTGCATAAATTCTATCTCTTGTCACACCTGGGGTTTCTTCTACAATTGCTTTTTGCCATCCGATTATTCGGTTGAAAAGAGTTGATTTTCCAACGTTTGGCCTTCCAACAATTGCAACTAGGGGCATTTTATTTGTATTGGTAAACATTATTGTAAGCTTCTAACAATATATTTTAATCTTTATCCTGAACTCAGATTTAGCTCTTAATTGATCTATGTTCTATGAATGGAGTTACGAACTATGTTTTATTGTAGCTGTAGTTTATTATGATTACTATCTCTAAGTTCTATTTAATCTGTATAAGTTGGCTTATTTATTAATCCATGATAATAAAGACGCCAAAATAGCATGACTTCCATATTTTAAAATAAAGGAAAGATGAAAGCGCACATAGTTGATTATGTTGATTTTCTTAGCAAGCAAAAACAAAGGAAATTAATAAACCGTATTAAACTGATTCTTAAGTATTTAAGACTTTCTAGTAATAAAGACCTCTGTATAACTTTTATAGATGACAAGGGTATGAGAAAACTTAATTCGACCTACCGGGGAATAAAGAGAACGACAGATGTACTATCTTTTCCACAGGATGGTCCAGATACACAATCACTTGGCGACATAATCATCTCTATTGATACGGCAAAAAGACACGCACGATTTTATAAAATCAGCCTACAAAGAGAGATAATGAAACTTATCATTCATGGAATCCTTCATATTTTAGGTTATGACCATAAGAAAAAGAATGATGCTAGTAAAATGAAAAAAAAAGAAAAGGAACTAGTACACCTAATAAACCTTAACTGACTCTTCAAGTGATTTTTCTATTTCTACAAGCTCTTTAAGAGTTGGAAGATCCGCGAGACTTTTAAGTCCAAATGCCTCGAGAAATACCTCAGTAGTCCCATAAAGGAATGGTCTTCCAATTACTTCTTTTCTACCCTTTATTTCTGTAAGACGTTTTTCAAGTAGTAATCCGATAACACCAGAAGAGTCTACTCCTCTTATCTCATCTATTTCAATCCTTGTAACAGGCTGTCTATAGGCGGTTATAGCGAGTACCTCTAATGCAGCTCGACTTAAGCGAAATGGCTTTGACTGCTTAAATCGTATTATAATTTCACTATATTCAGGATTTGTTCTAAATTGGTAACCATCTGCAACCTCGTGCAATTTGAACCCACGATCAAGAGCATTCCATTCGTTTACTAATTCATCTAGGTATTTTTGTATTTCTTCCTTTTTTAAATCTTGAAAAACCTGAAGAAGCCTCTTGGAAGATACAGGTCGTTCCGAGATGAAGATTATAGTTTCTATCGCCTTTTTAATATTGTTTGTTTCCATAGTCGCTATTTTATTTCATCTACGACTTTTGAGTAATATGGTGGGTTATCTCCTACATACAATATTTGTATAGGAGAATAGGAGAAATCCTGATATGCTATTAGCAATCCAGATTTTATAAGCTCTAAGACTGCAAGAAATGTAATTATAATTTCGAACCTTGTTGGGTTTTCACTAAAAAGTGCTTCAAATAAGACATTTTTATGTGTTTTAAGCTTTGTAATCAACTCTGATACCGTCTGCTCAAGGGTTATTAACTCTAACTCCAACTTAATATCACTGATCGAACTAAAATCCTTTCGATTCCAAATCGCTCGAAAGGCTTCAATCAATGACCACAAATCTGTTCTAACTGGTTGATTTATTTCATCAGAATCATCTTCATCTTGAATGATTCTTGTAAATACATCTCGTTCTAATATATCAAAGGCTAGAAGCGCCCCTGCAGCCTCCTTATATCTTTGATATTCGAGCAGCCTTCTTACTAGTTCAGCCCTTGGATCCCCCTCTTCTTCCTCTACTTCGGGTTTTGGAAGAAGCATCTTTGATTTTATAAGCCCCAGCTCAGCGGCAATCATAAGATAATCCCCTACGATCTCGAGGTTAAGCTCGCGCATTACCTCTAGGTACATAAGATACTGCTCAGTTATGACTGCTATCGGAATATCATAAATATTAACCTCGTTCTTTTTTATGAGGTAAAGAAGAAGATCAATTGGTCCTTCAAATGCATGTAATTTTATTAAACAGGGTTCAGTTGAGACCAACCTTTTTCCTTACCTCCTCGAGGGTTTCTTGAGCTACTTCTCTTGCCTTTTTATCACCCTCTTGAATTATTTCTTCTAATTCATGCTTTTTCCTCATAAGCCCTTCTCGTTTCTCCCGTATAGGTGCAAGTTCACTAATTAGACTAGGCAGAAGTAGCTTTTTACAATCAACACAACCAATCCCAGCAGTTCGACATTCTCTGTTAACCATAGATATATCATCTTCAGAGCTGTGGAACTTATGGAGGTAAAAAATACCACAGACATCTGGATTTCCGGGATCAGTCCTCCTAAGCCTTCTGGGATCCGTATACATCCTCATTATCTTTTCTGTTATTTCGGCAGGGGTGTCACTTAGATATATAGCATTACCATAACTCTTACTCATCTTTCTTCCATCAGTCCCAAGGATCTTTGGAACCCTTGTAAGAAGGGGTTGGGGCTCTGGAAAAGTATCACCATATAGATAATTGAACCGCCTTACGATTTCTCTCCCAAGCTCTAGGTGTGGTACCTGATCCTCTCCAACAGGTACGTAATTGGCTTTATAAGCTATTATATCCGCTGTCTGAAGTAGTGGATAGCCGAGAAAACCATAAGTGGCAAGGTCTTTATCTCGAAGCTCTTCCTTCATCTCTTTGTAAGTGGGGACTCGCTCTAGCCAGCTTAGTGGTGTTATCATTGCGAGGAGCAAGGCTAGCTCAGCATGCTCTATTACATGTGATTGAATGAAAATAGTGGCTTTGTTTGGGTCAACGCCACACGCTATCCAATCAGCAAGCATCTCAAAGGTAGATTCCCTTATCCCAGATGGATCAGCGTAATCAGTGGTAAGAGCGTGCCAATCAGCGATAAAATAAAAGCAGTCATACCTATTCTGAAGCTCACGCCAATTCTCTAAGGCACCGTGGAGGTGACCAAGATGTAGTTTCCCCGTAGGTCGCATCCCGCTAAGAATTCTTTTATTCCTATCTGATGTATACTGCACATCAGATACTACGGTTTTCATAAAGCGAGTGACCTCCAAAGATGTGTGAGTTGGAAGTAATTATACCCTGACAATACCTCGGTAAGAACTGAGACTGGATACCAGAGAATATATGAAAAAATTCGATCACCAAAGATAAAAAGAGCAAACAGGATTAATATGCCATAAGGCTCAAATCGTCTATATTCATAAGCCTGTTTTTCAGGTAGAAGACCATATAGAACCCTAGAACCGTCAAGTGGGGCTATTGGAATCATATTAAATATAGCGAGAGCAAGGCCGAATTGGAGTGTTAGTATCAGGAGCACAAGTGACACGGACATTGCTCCAGATAGTGGGAGGTTTAAACCAGGAATTATAAACCTAATTACTACTCCCGCGGCAATAGCCATGATTAAGTTGGATAGTGGACCAGCAAGGGCTACTAAAAGCATTCCCTTTCTAGGGTTCTTAAAATTTAGAGGATTAACTGGGACGGGTTTAGCCCATCCGAACCTTGCTATGAACATTAGTATTGTTCCAAGTACATCTAAGTGCGCGATAGGATTTAAGGTCAATCGACCTTGTCTCTTTGCAGTATCATCACCAAGCAAATGTGCAACCCAAGCGTGACAGAACTCATGCACAGTAAGAGCAAAGAGGATAACAGGAACTTGAATTAATAAAAGTTTAAAATAATTAGAATCCATATATTTATTATCTTATTATGTACGCTCTCAAATTAACACTACCTAGCGTCTGATATCCAAGTTTAGGCTTTTTGATATTGACTTTTGAATTAGCCAAATTATCAGATACCAATATTTTATGATCTGGGATGATATTTTTTATGCACCTCTTTGAGCCTTTCCCTATCAATATGGGTGTAAATTTGTGTTGTGGATATATCTGAATGGCCTAGCATTATCTGTATAGCCCGTAAATCTGCGCCTCGTTCGAGTAGATGAGTTGCAAATGAATGTCTGAGGGTATGTGGGCTTATTTTCTTCGTTATGCCTGATCTTATTGTATGGTTCTTGATAATCTTCCAGAAACCCTGACGTGTCATCTTTTTGCCTAATCTAGTGATAAAGAGATTAACCGAAGTTCTGGATTTAAGAAGATTTGGTCTTCCTGTGTCTAAGTACTCCCTCAATTTATTCTTAGCCTTTTCTCCAATAGGAACCATCCTCTCTTTTGAGCCTTTCCCATAAGCTACAATGTAGGCTAACTCAAAGTTTACATCATTAAGCCCTAGTCCTACAAGCTCTGAAACCCTAATGCCTGTTGCATAAAGAATCTCTATCATAGCTTTATCCCTTAGGCCTTTAAGAGTCGTTTCATCCGGAGAAGCGAGAAGCATCTCCACCTCTTCTATTGAAAGTACCTGAGGGAGAGTCCTCTTCGTCTTAGGTGTACGAATTAGAAACGTAGGATCATTCTTAATAATATTTTCGATAAGAAGATACTTAAAGAACTGTCTTATAGATACTAAAGCCCTTACTACAGACCTAGCTCCTAAGTCTTTTTCTTTCAAATCGGAAAGAAAGTCAAGTATGTGTTTATATTCCACTTGTTCAATATTACTGATACCCTTCTTTTCAAAAAACAAAGAGAGTTTTTGTATATCCCTTTGATAAGATTCTACGGTATTCTTAGAAAGCCCTTTGACAACTATAAGGTAAGTAAGAAACGAGTCTATAAATTGGTCCATAAAATCTTTCATTAGTCGATCGTTATTTGTCTTTACATTGTCGAATGACTAACGACTAATATGTATGACACTAAACTAAGTACCCATCTCCCATGAGTGAAGGTAATTCCTTTGTTCCTGTGTAAGTTCGTCAATTTTTATTCCAAGGGCCTTTAATTTCATCTTAGCAACAGTCTTATCTATCTTTTCTGGGACGTCATATACCTTCTTATCCATCTTTTTCGCATTTTTGACTATATACTCTACACAAAGGGCTTGGTTTGCAAAGCTCATATCCATAACACTTGATGGATGACCCTCGGCTGATGAGAGGTTGATAAGCCTTCCCTCAGCAAGAATATTTATTCTTCTTCCGTTTGAAAGTGTGTATTCTTCAACGTACTCCCTTAATTTTCTCTTTCCTTTTGAAATACGACGAAGCCCATTTAAATCAATCTCAACATTAAAGTGCCCAGCATTACAGATTATTGCTCCATCTTTCATTTTAATAAAGTGCTCTTTTCTAATTACCCCTGTATTACCAGTAACTGTACAAAAGAAATCTCCTATCTTTGCTGCTTCATCCATTGACATGACCTGTAATCCATCCATCACAGCTTCGAGTGCCCTAAGTGGATCAATCTCCGTTACAATTACATTTGCACCCATTCCACGTGTTCTCTGAGCCACTCCCTTTCCACACCACCCATACCCACAAACCACAAAGTATGTTCCTGCAATTAGTCTATTTGTTGCTCTAATAATTCCATCAACTGTACTTTGACCAGTTCCGTAGCGATTATCGAAAAGATGCTTTGTTTGGGCGTCGTTTACAGCAATAATCGGGTACCTGAGCACGCCTCGTTCAGCCATGCTTCTCAAACGTATTACACCTGTTGTAGTCTCTTCTGTTCCACCTAAAATGTTTTCTAATAGTTCCGTTCTACTTTTATGAAGGGTAGAAACCAAATCGGCTCCGTCATCCATTGTTATATGAGGTGCTACATCAAGAACACTTTCTATGTGCCTGTAGTATGTTTTAGTATCTTCACCCTTTATTGCGAAAACCGAGATCCTATGAGCTTTTACCAGACATGCTGCAGCATCATCCTGTGTGCTGAGTGGGTTTGATGCACAAAGTGCCAGTTCAGCACCGCCTACCTTTAATGTGATAGCAAGATTAACCGTTTCTGTTGTTATATGTAAGCATGCTGCGATCCTTATACCTTTCAAAGGTTTTTCCTTTTTGAATCTATCCTGTATTTGGGCAAGGACTGGCATTTCTTCTGCCGCCCACTCAACTCTGAGTTTACCGTGTGCTGAAAGACTTGGGTCTTTTACATCGTATTTCATCTTTACCCCCGTTTTAGATTATGTATTGCTGATGAGTATTGGGTAATATCTAATATATATGATCTGGCTTACTCGACTGCAGATAGAAGTTGCTCAACTTTGTCTGTCCTTTCCCATGTGAATTCTTGTTCTTCTCTTCCAAAATGCCCATACGCAGCGGTTTTTTGATAAATCGGCCTAAGAAGGTTTAACGATTTTATAACCTCGGCAGGTTTTAGCTCAAATACCTCTCTTATGGCTTTTGAAATTTTATCGTCTGGAACTACTCCAGTATCAAAAGTATCTACCATTATAGATACAGGTTCTGCAATGCCGATAGCGTAAGCGATTTGAACCTCACACCTTTTTGCAATCCCTGCAGCAACAATATTCTTTGCTATATAGCGTACCATGTAGCTGACGCTTCTATCTACCTTTGACGGGTCCTTTCCAGAAAATGCACCACCCCCATGTCTCCCCCATCCACCATACGTATCTATTATAATTTTTCGCCCAGTTAAACCTGTATCACCTCTAGGCCCACCAATTACAAACCTTCCCGTAGGGTTAATATAGATTTTTGTCTTTGTAGATAGAAGGTCTCCAGGAATTACAGGTTTTATTACTTCTTCTATTATCCCTTCATAAATAGTATGATTGCCAACTTCAGGGGAGTGTTGAGCAGAGATAACAATAGCATCAACGCTTACCGGTTTTTGGTCTTTATACCTAATCGTCACCTGAGTTTTTCCATCAGGCCTAAGAAACGGAAGAGTTCCTTTTTTTCTTACCTCTGAAAGCCGTTTTGCAAGCTTATGCGAATACATTATAGGTGCAGGCATGAGCTCAGGCGTTTCGTCTATTGCGTAGCCGAACATAAGCCCCTGGTCTCCAGCACCCTGTTCCTTTTCTTCCGAGGGGTTTACTCCAATAGCAATGTCAGGAGACTGCTTTCCAATCGCAACTATGACGCCGCAACTGTCGGCATCCAATCCCATAGAGCTATCTGTATAGCCAATGTCTCTTACAGTACGCCTAACAACACTTGGAAAGTCTATATTAGCGTTGGTTGTAATTTCTCCTGCAATAACAATAAGTCCAGTTGTAAGAAGAGATTCACAGGCAACCCTTGCCGGAGGGTCCTTAACAATTATTGCATCTAGAACCGCATCAGAAATCTGGTCTGCCATCTTATCAGGATGGCCTTCGGTAACAGATTCAGAGGTAAATACAAAATCACTTAATGCCATATAACATGCCTCCTATACTTGCCATTTCTTAAATAGTATTTATTTCAATTTTGATTATACCTAGTTTACTTCGTATAAAAGCGGAAAACTATATACCTTTAACTTAGTATGTCAAGTGACACGCTATAATCAAAGTAATTATAAACACTGGATAATGTAATGATACAATAATGCGGTTATCTGTAATATAGCTTCATTAAATAATAACATAAAAGCATAAGATATTTGATTAACAAGATGCGAAATTAAAATGGTTTTTGAGGTGAACTTGAACTTTATGAGAATCGGTTTAGAATTTTATTTCTATCGTAAATAGCGTAAAAGCTATATGTATAATTCTATATCTAATTTAACAACTTATGATATCAGGAAAGCGAGATGAAAAAACTAATAGTTCCCTCAATACTCTCCGCAGATTTTACAAAGTTAGAAGAAGAGGTTAGGGCAGTCCAAAGATCAGGAGCAGATTGGATCCATGTAGATGTAATGGATGGTCATTTTGTCCCAAATATTAGTATAGGAACTCCGATAGTGAAGTCACTTAAAAACTTAAATCCCCCAATGATGGATATTCACCTTATGATTGATAGCCCTGAGAAATTCGTCAGTGCCTTCATTGAGGCAGGAAAACCATTTGTAAAGGTTATTACTGTTCAGGTAGAAGCTTGTAGACTCCTTTATAGCACTGTAACAGCCATTAAATCTTATGGGGTTATGGCAGGGGTTGCTCTAAGTCCCGGCACACCGATTTCTAGCATTGAAGAGATTCTTCCCTACGTGGATTTGATTCTTATAATGACAGTAGAACCAGGATTCGCAGAACAAAAATTCATTAATTCGATGATTCCTAAAATAAAACGCTTGAGGTGTGAAACAAATAATTCAGCTTATAAGCCCCTTATTGAGGTTGATGGCGGTATTAAACTTGATAATATTAGAGAGGTTGCACAAGCGGGAGCCGATGTTTTTGTTTCAGGTTCTGGCATATTTAAAACAGAAGACTACGCTTTAACAATTCAGACAATGAGAAAAGAGATAGAAAGTAAATAACCCCGTGGCAGAGCCATGGGGTTATTTACTGGAAAAATATAATTTTTAGCACATAATTTTTATAGCTATATTATATTTTCACTCTAATTGAAATCTATAGTAATGACCTACAAAAACACCTATGCAAAAGATGTAGAAAGTTACTTTCTTTTCCATGTTGGAAAAGGAATTATGCTTTCTCCAAAAGAATATGAACTTATTATGAAATGGAAGAGTAGGGGGGTTCCTAAAGAGGTGGTTTTTAAAGGGATAAGTAGGGCTATTGATAACTACAGGAAGAAGATAGAAAGAAGTGGATTCCCACGGAGTCTTATATACTGTGCCTCGTTTATAGAGGAGGAAATAAAAAATTACAGTTATAGGAGTCAAACCGAATCTGCTATGATAGAGTTGAAACCAAACGATTTTATACAAAGGGTTGTGAATAGACTAGCTAACTTAATTGCTTCTGAAAAAAGAGAAATGATAAGAAGGCATTATATAGAAGCAAGAAAAAAGGTTTCGGATTTAATAAACTTAAACGATGAAGGAATTTTTAAAATGCTAGAAGAGATAGAAGAGGAATTTTATGAGTCTTTTTTTCAAAGCTTACCAGAATCTGAACAAGAAAGAATCATATCAAAAGCAGAAGAAATGATTAGTAAAAGGAGCCGTTTTATGACTGAGAGGGCTCGTCGTGAAAGTGTTTTAGCTTTTCGTAATGAAATATTGGCGAGGGATTATGAATTAAAGAGTATAATCTCATATAATTAAAACATGACAAAGAAAACTATTGGATGTGATAATTGCTATCGAATGGGATACATGATTGAAAAGAAGGGAGACCTTTCCTTCGCAAGGATTTGCGATTGTGTTTTAAGGTGCCGAGAGTGTAATGGATCAGGCTCGGTTTTATCAAAGAATGAGAAAGCATATATTTACATAAGTAACTGTAAGGTATGCGGAGTAAGAAGGAGAAACGTAAAGCTTTACAATCTAGCGGGTGTACCTGCAAAATATTCGACTGTACTTCAAGTGGACACGTTCAGGCCAAAAGCCAAGAACGAATCCCAACAATATGCCCTTAGCTATGCAAAGGATTTTGTGAAGAAATATCCTAATAAGAAAGGTTTTCTTTTTATGGGAAAAGCAGGGCTTGGCAAAACCCACCTTGCGATTGGTGCAATATCTGAACTAACTTTAGAAAAAGGGATAAGATGTGTATTTAAAGATTTCTTCCATCTTCTTTCAGAGCTTAAGGAAGCTTATTCGCAAGGTACTCCAGAGAATGAAGTGCTTCTTCCTCTTATAGAAACGGAAGTTCTCGTTATTGATGAATTGGGTAAGGGAAGGAGCAGCGAATGGGAGCTAAATATATTAGACCAATTAATTTCAAAAAGATACAACGCATCTAAAATTACACTAATAACAACAAATTATGTTTCCGAAGATAACAAGCAAAAAAAGGGTTCTGGACATTCTAGTCAAAATGAGGACCAAGAAACACTCGAAAATAGAGTTGGGTCAAGAATAGCCTCAAGGTTGCGTGAGATGTGTGAGTTTATTCCTATCGAAGGGGATGACTATAGAAGAACATTTCAAAAGAGTGTCTAGAATGTCCAGAAGACTGATTGCACCTTTTTTACTCTTTCAATAATTGGGTCTACCTTAGTTTCTACAGTCAAGTCCCCGTAATCAGTTTTATTTTTTTCTAACAGCTCTTCTATAACGGCTTTAGTTGATTCCCAAAGTCCCTCTAGGTTATATCCGCCTTCTAGTATCAAAACCAATTTGCCACTGCAATATGACTCCGCCATTTCTTTTAAAAATCTAGTCATCTGAGCAAAGCCCTTAGGACTAACGCTCATTCCGCCAAGAGGATCACCAAAGTAGGTATCAAACCCGGCTGATATTAGAATAAGTTCAGGTTTATACTGTTCTATAACTGGTTTCAAGATCTCAAAAAAGATTTTAATATACTCTTTATCTCCCATACCTGGGTGGATCGGAACATTGATTGTATATCCAAATCCATTTTGTACGCCGACTTCGTTAACTGATCCTGTTCCTGGATAGTAGGGATATTGGTGTGTAGAAAAATAGAGAACCTCTGAGGAATCATAAAACATATTCTGAGTACCATTTCCATGATGAAGATCCCAATCAACAATTAAAATACGTTTAACCCCATAAACCTTAGAAGCATAAGCCGCGCCAACAGCGACATTATTAAATAAGCAGAATCCCATAGCCCTATTTCTCTCAGCATGATGTCCGGGCGGACGAACGAGGGGAAATGCAATATCAACTTCGCCTTTCATCACCTTATCAGTTGCATCAAGCATCCCCCCCACTGCTCTAACTGCGGCGTTAAATGAAACAGGACAGGTAGAGGTATCAGGATCTAAGAAGACTCTGATTTTACCTTTTGTTGATTGAATTAGATCAAAATACTTAGGGTCATGAACAAGTGTAATTTCTTCTTTAGTTGCATCTCGGGGCTCAATTCTTACTACTTCTTCGAGAAGCCTTGTTTCTCTCAGCATGTCAACAATAGCAAATAATCTTTCCTGAGACTCTGGATGTCCCATTCCATTATCATGGTCAAAATAAAGCTTATCAAGAACTATTCCAAGTTTAGTCACTTATATTTAACTCTTGTTAAATGATAGTAGCACACGTAATCGTAGGGATCAACGCTTAATAAGTATAATAATGAGACCCTTTCTAATATTAATATGCTATTTTCTGCCTTATAATTTAATTTTTATGATTTTTAATTACGAGTGTATTCTCTAAACGTTTGCTATTAGTGGGACTAAAGCATTTGAACAATTGATTTTAAGGAAAAAATTGTTTTATAGCTCCAATTAAATAGAGAGAGCCAGTAACACATACCGGCTTGTGGAGGGAAAGTATTTCTTTATAAGCCTCTTTAAAATCACCTATAACCTTAGTCTTACTTACATATCGCCTACCTACATCAGCAAGCCCTTTCGCCTTTATAGTCCTCTCAGATGGCACGTCAGTTACTATCATATATTCAGCAATCGGATAGATTGCTCTCATAAAGCCCTCATGGTCTTTATCAGAAAGCATGCCTATTAAAATAACAAACTTCATGCTTGGAAACATCTTTTCAATTGATTCTCTTAGTGCCTCGGCCGCGCTAGGATTATGCGCACCATCTAGAATAAGAGGGGGATCCCTTCTTACAATCTCCATCCTTCCTTCCCATCTCACAGAAGAGAGTCCATTTCTTAAGCTTTCTTCATTTATACTAACCTCATAAAGCTTAGAAAAAGATTCAAGCGCGGCAATGGCGAGCGATGCATTTTCTAATTGATACAACCCATGAAGTCCGAACTCAAGGTGCTCCAAATTCCATGGACTTCCAATATAACTAAAATCCTCGGTACTCTCACCTTCAACATTAAAATCCTTTCCGAATATACTGATTGGAGCTAAATTTTCAGAGGCTACGGCCTCTATTACAGTTAGTGCCTCTTCTTTTGCAGCTGTTAGAACGAGAACTCTTCTTTTTATTATTCCTGCCTTTTCAAAGGCTATTTCTCTAATGCTATCACCTAGATATTCGGTATGGTCTTTTGAAATGTTTGTTATCACCGTTAAAATTGGTTTGACTACATTAGTTGCATCAAGGCGTCCTCCCAGTCCTACTTCAAGCACTGAGAAATCTACTTTTCTCTGAGCAAAATATAAAAATGCAGAAACAGTTAGCACCTCAAAATAGCTTGGCTCATCTGGTAGCGTAGAGGAAGCTTGTTTAACTTCTAAGATGAGTTGAGATAAATCACTCATAGAGATTTCATTACTGTTTATTCGTATTCTCTCTGAAACTCGTATAAGGTGAGGAGATGTATAAAGCCCGGTTTTATAGCCTTGGGTTTCTAGCACAGAAGCTATGGCTGAAGCCACAGAACCTTTGCCATTTGTTCCTGCTATTAGTACGCTTGGTACCACTTCTTGAGGATTACCAAGAATCTCAAGAAGCCTTATAGTTCTTTCAAGACCAGGCTTTACCTTATGAAGCCCAAGAGAATTAAGATAGGCGATAGCGTCGTTCATTAATGGATTTGATAAAAAGCGACAAGAAGCATCATCAACCTGGAGGCCAAGTCATGTGCCTCCCACCCAAAAGGTGAATATGAACATGCCAGACCATCTGTCCACTTTGCGACCCACAGTTTATAACGAGCCTAAATCCCTTGTTACTAACGTTGAGATCGTTCGCTATGGTATTGGCAACATAGATGAGATGTCCGAGAAGCTCCTTATCTTCTTCAGTTGCTTCAACAACTGTACGTAGGTGCTTCTTTGGAATTATCAAGATGTGTGTTGGTGCCTGAGGATTTATATCCTTAAATGCAATTGATAGATCATCTTCATAAATTATTGAAGCAGGTGCCTTTTTCTCAGCGATTTTACAGAAAATACAATCTTTCATGTATGATCCTATTGTATTATAAATACTCATTCTGTTGTATTATATCATAAGACTTAATACTGCTAGTTAATTTGAAAAAAGTAGCCTTACTAAAATATCAGTTATTTAATTAATAGCTGGGATTTACGATAATTCTAATATTTAAACCTAAGCCTATAATATAAAGGTAATTTTAAATTTAATAAGTTATTGGTAGCAATTACTATATGGTATTCTCTTGATTTAAGATCATAGTTATTGTAATATTGATATTGAATTTCAATTTGTGAAGGGGTATTGAAATGTTGCTTTCGAAGGCAACACCAAAGTCAGAGAGAAAAAAAGCATTAGATGAGTATATATTAAAAAAACGCCTCAAATCTACGAAGCAAAGGGATATTATCTTTGACGAGTTTTTTAATTATCCCGGTCAGCATGTGACGGTAGAAGAGCTTTACGAAAAGCTTAAAAAACAGAACCCAAAGATAGGCTACGCAACAGTTTATAGAACGCTAAAGTTGTTTAAAGAGTGTGGACTAGCTTTTGAAAGAAATTTTGGAGATGGGAGGGCTCGTTATGAACCTGTTAAGTTTGAAGGCGAACACCATGATCACCTTATTTGCATTGGATGTGGAAGGATAATAGAGTTTGCCAATTTAAGAATTGAGCAATATTCAAGAGGGGTTGCAAAGTTAAACGATTTTGAGGTATTAAACCATAAACTTGAACTTTATGGTTACTGCTCATCATGTACACGAGGAAGGGACAAATAAATCTAAGCAGTATTTATCGTGTAATAAACGAAGCACACTCGAGTCTGATATTTATATAAGTGCATACCCTTTAGCACTATTTGATTCAAATCGAGATCTTCTTCATGAGAATTACTTTTCTATATTGACTACATAAATCTAACTCAATTATACAGGCGTTATAGCCCTGAGTGATTGAAAATTTAACTCGAATCTATCTTTCAAGTATTACAACAGCTACAGAGTATTCAACATCATGTGATATTGAAGTATGAATTGAGTTTACGCCCAATAGCTCTGTTGATCGCTTCGCTTTTCCGTGAAGATTAATATAAGGTTTCCCATTTTCATCTCGTAGGACTTCGACATCATGAATTCGCATATTACCTTTGAAACCTTTTCCTAGGGCTTTAAAAAAGGCCTCTTTTACTGCGAAGTTTGCCGCAAAATGCTCGTAGCTTCTATTATAACCTTCAGAATATTCTATTTCACTTTCGGAGAAAGCCCTCTTTTTAAACTTGTCTCCCCACTTTTTTATAATTCTTTCTATTCTAGGGATATTTACAAGGTCAACACCTATACCTAAGATCATATTCGTGATTCGGGTATCGTGACTCGGGTATCGTGTATTATCGAACCGAGAATCACAAACCACGTACCCTCACTTACATAGCTCAAGCATCTCCCTTACAGCTCTTTCAACACCTACAAAAACTGAGCGAGCTATGATGCTATGGCCTATATTGAGTTCCTCTATTCCTACTATGCTGGAAATACTTTTCACATTTATGTAGTTCAAGCCATGTCCAGCAGCAACCTTCAATCCTTGTTCAAGTGTAGTCTTAACAGCCTCTTCGATTTTTTTAAATTCCTTTTCCCTCTTATCATAAATCTTAGCCTCTGTATATCCACCTGTATGAATCTCAAGCATGTCAGCCTTAGTAACCTTTGCAGATTTAATCTGTTTTATATCAGGATCTATGAAAAGACTTACAAACAGGCCTTTTCCCTTAAGGTCTCCTACAACTCTCAATAACTGCTTGGTATTAGCTAAGACATCTAGTCCGCCTTCGGTTGTTATTTCTTGTCTTTTTTCAGGCACTAGCGTTACCATATCTGGCTTTACTTCTAATGCGATCTCCATCATCTCTCGGGTCGGAGCTATTTCTAAGTTGAGTTTTGTTTTGACAGTTTGTCTAAGGATTCTTAGATCCCTATCTTGAATATGCCTTCTGTCTTCTCTAAGATGAACAACTATCCCATTTGCCCCGGCAAGCTCTGCCAAATAGGCAGCAAAAACAGGGTCTGGTTCTATCCCTCCTCTTGCCTGCCTAACTGTAGCTACATGGTCTATGTTTACATTCAATCTCGGCATTTCTACTTATTTCAATTGAGTACACACTGTGGATGTAACTATATTACTCTCCTATAGCTTGTTGAATTCTATACGCTATTTCTTCAGCTACTTCATAGACTAACGCTTCATTCTCACCTTCCACCATAATACGTGCAAGTGATTCTGTCCCAGAATACCTTAGGTTTATTCTACCTCGTTCCTTGAGTCTTTGTTCAGATAGCAAAAGCAAATCCTCCAATTGTGGTATATCTTGAAAAGGTTTTTTCTCTCTAACCTTTACATTCAGCAACACCTGAGGATAGAGTTCAATTATTTTTGCAAGCTCTGAGAGTTTTTTTTCCTTTCGTTTCATTACTGCTAGTAATTGAAGAGCTGCGAGCGTACCATCTCCCGTTGTAGTATGATCAAGAAATATCATATGCCCTGACTTCTCACCTCCGAAATTACAACCCCTTATCCTCATCTCCTCTACGACGTATCTATCCCCTACAGGTGTTCTAATAACTATTCCTCCCTTTTCTCGTATGAAGGTCTCAAGGGACATATTGCTCATAATCGTCGTAACAACGGTGTTTTTTTGGAGTTTGTTGTTTCTTATCATTTCGTCAGCCGTTATTGCAATTACTATATCCCCGTCTACTTCATCACCTTTTTCATCACAGAATATAACCCTATCGGCATCACCATCTAATGCTATTCCCAAATCTGCTCCAGTATCTTTAACCTTGCGTTTAAGTAGCTCAGGGTTAATAGAACCACAATCTGTATTAATATTCTTGCCATCAGGTCTAACCCCGATTGTTATCACTTCAGCCCCGAGTTCTTGAAAAACAATTGGAGAAACCTTATAAGCCGCTCCATTAGCGCAGTCAAGAATAATCTTAAGTCCTTCAAGGGTAAGATCCTTTGGGAATGTATTCTTTACAAATACAACATACCTTCCCTGAGCATCGTCGAGTCTCCAAGCCTTTCCTATATCTGAAGGGGGGACATTCAGACGGTTAATTCTATCGCTTAAGACCAATTCCTCTATCTCTAATTCTTTTTTATCAGGTAGTTTGAAACCAAATCTGTCGAAGAATTTAATTCCATTATCCACAAATGGGTTATGAGAGGCTGATATTACAACTCCAGCATCAGCACGCATGCTTACTGTAAGAAATGATATAGCAGGTGTGGGTAGGGGACCAACTAGAAGAACATCTGCTCCCATTGATATAATTCCTGCTGACATTGCCTGTTCAAACATGTACCCCGATAGTCTTGTATCTTTACCTATAACTATTCTTGGTCTTTTTGAATCTGTCTTTTCCATTTTAAGTATATAAGTTAAAGCCTTACCAAGCTTGAGACTCATCTCAGGAGTCATGGGGTCGCAATTTGCTATTCCTCTTATTCCGTCTGTACCAAAAAGACGCTTACTTGACTCGTTCAACCTCGTTCTCCGATTTTTTCTAATTTAACTTCAATTTCATTAGGTGACTTTTTTTTAAGTACAAGGCTTCCCTTATAAGGATAATCAACATTTACTTTTAATTTCTGTATCTTTTGCTTTGAGTTTGGCTTAATTTTATTTAGATTGACAAATACATTAATATCATCACTGTTTAGATCCTTAATAATGCTGTAAGGACCCTCAAATACTATTTCAGCTTTGAGTGGACTACGTAGCTCAAATCTAACTCCGTTATCGTTAATTACATTTATGTTTAAGCCCTTGAATTCTTTTGTTACAATTCTCTCCTTAATATTAACTGTAACTCGAGCAAATCCACCGCCAAGTATATCAACCTTTTGATATGACATTAAGGGGAGTTCTATTGTAAAATTAGACTTCACCCCAGCCGTTGATACAAGATCAGTAGATATACTCTCTATCTGAGAAACAATCTTCCTTGGACCACTAATCGTAACCTCAGAAGGTGTTACCTTTGGTTCACCAACTACTTCATATCCAGTATCTGGAAGACCAATTATAGGCTTAACAGAGACCTTCTTTTCTATTACTTTGTCTGTATCGATTCTAATTTCTGCAGGGCTGACTCCAATTACCTGAATCCCCTTTGGCGGCTTTATTTGATCAGTATTAATCTCAAATTTAGAAACCCCTGGGGAAGCATTAGCTAGGTCAAATACAAAAACAATATCTCGTGGAGAAAGGGACGATAGCTGTGTTCTAGATCCACGAACCCTTAAGTTAAGTGTATGAGACGGGTCATTCGTAATAACAAGGTCGGAAGGCAGATTCATGTATTGTACATCTACTGATATGTTTTTTTCTACATCCTGTTCCATGTTCGCTGAAAACCAGAGGGCTAATGCAAAGACAACTGCAAGAATCTTTTTACCTAGGTTTTTAAATAGTAAATCCTTTAAATGCACAAGATCCCATGAGTTCAGCTCAGCCTTAAGCCAATCTAAGAACTCATTTAGATTATAGCCGTCTTTTCCCATGACTTTTAAATCGTTATTTCTCCCAATAATAGCCAAGGCCCTAAAATGGGCTACATTGCTCAAAGAGAAATATATAGAAGCTTAAGTAACTCTACTTTATTAAAATCTACAAATGGCCCAATAAAAAGGATAAATGCTGCCTAGGCACTTGTTTTTCCAGCCTGTTTCCTGCGTAAAATACGACTGAATATTCTTTGCCTATCTGTTTGTCCTCTTTTAATCTCGAGCAAGTCAAGTAGGCGATTGTTGAGTGATGTCGCATCGAGTCCTCTAGTAAGATTGCCCTGAAACGCAAGAGATATTGTCCCTGTTTCCTCTGAAACTACAACGACAACGGCGTCCGTCTCTCTTGTAAGCCCGATTGCTGCTCGGTGTCTTGTACCCAGTTCCCTTTCCAAATCTGGATCAGTCGCAAGTGGGAAAAAAGAGCCTACAGATAGTATCTTATTTCGCCCTATAATCACCCCACCATCGTGAAGTGGTGAAGTCGGATTGAATATGCTTATAATCAGTTCTCTTGATACCCATGCATCAATCCTCATGCCAATTTCAACAAAGTCTGCAAGGCTGTTTTTTCTTTCGATTGCGATAAGTGCACCAACCTGGCGATTTGATAAAAAGCTTGTTGCCTTTACGATTTCGTCAACAACAAGCTCCTCTGATTTGCCATGATATATTTTCAAGACAAGTGGGTTTCCGCCAAAAGCGGCTAGAGCCCTTCTAATATCTTGTTGGAATAGTATTACTGCAATTAGTATTATAGACCCAAGAAAATGACCGAGTATCCAGTTTAATGTGTAGAGTTCCCATCTCTGTGAAAGAAAATAAAGCACGAAAACTGCTGCAAGCCCAAAAAGCATTTGAACCGCACGCGTTCCCTCAATCAGGCTTAAAAGATAATAAATAATCAGGGCAACGACTATAATATCAATCGTGTCCCAAAAGTATCTGAAATTAGAGATTGCATCTAACATTGTTAAATCCCTTCTTGAATCCTTTATAAAATCCCTAATTGAAGCTTGCACTCATAACTGCATCTACTATCCTAGCTACTCGCTTCATATAAAGCACATCGTGAACCCTAACAATCGAGGCGCCATTCATAACGCCTATCGCAACAGTCGCAGCAGTTCCCTCTATTCGATCTTCTACTGAAGCTCCAAGAACTCTTCCGATAAAGGACTTACGTGACGTTCCTATGAGAATTGGCTTATCTAATACAAGAAACTCGTTAAGGTACTTTAGAAGAGTAAAATTATGCTCTACTCTTTTCCCAAATCCAAAACCAGGGTCGACTATAATGCTTTTCTCGTTAACTCCATTGCTTTCTGCTATTTCAATAGATCTATTAAGAGAATTAATGACATCAGGAATAAACGATTTATATTCAGTCTTAAGTTGCATATCATAGGGATGAGAGCTTGTATGCATTAAAACGAGTCCTGCTCCCCATTTTGCTGCTATCTGAGCAACCTCCGGGTTAAACTTAAGCCCACTTATATCGTTGATTATTGACGCTCCTTCTCCCAAAGCCTCTTTGGCTACTCTAGGCTTAGTTGTGTCTATTGATAGAATTACATCAAACCGTTTCATGGCTTCTTTTATAATTGGAACTACACGCCTGAGTTCTTCTTCCTCTGTAACCCCATGTGACCCAGGTCTAGTTGATTCTGCTCCGATGTCTATAATATCCGCTCCTTCATTCATCATTTTATCAATCTGTATAAGTGCATCATCTAAGTTAAGAAACCTCCCGCCATCATAAAATGAATCCGGGGTAACATTTAGAATACCCATGATAAATGTTCTTGTACCCAGGTGTAATTCTTTATCCTTACATTTAAAAGTATGCTTTCTTTGAATAAAGTAGCCTTCTTCACGATTCAATGCTTCGCATTTAAAGTGGCTATTAGTATTTGAATTATATTTATTCATTACAACCTTTTTTTAATCTTTATCACGATCTATCCATGTTGAAACTTTACCAGGATGACAAGTAGTCTTGATAAGATTTTTCTTAAACAACTTTGGCTTTTAGGAATCCTCAACGTTAGATCGCCGGGCCACCGCTTCTTTTGCGCTAAGTGAACCTTCCCACGAGGTGTATTCAGGCCGCCTTTGCTTTACAAGCTCATCTAGCTCTTTACCATCTACCACTTCTCTTTCGAGAAGCACTTCTGCAAGCTTATGAAGGAGGTCAACATTCTCCTCAAGGATTGTTTTTGCCCTTTTGTAGTTTTCTGTAACTATTCTCTTTATTTCCTTGTCAATCTCCAGCGCCGTAGCTTCACTATAGTCTTTATGCCGCGCAAGGTCTTTGCCAAGAAAGATTTGCTCTTCTCTTTTTCCAAATGTTACTGGTCCTACCTTATCACTCATTCCCCATTCACACACCATCTTACGAGCGATCTCTGTTGCCCTCTCAAGGTCGTTTCCCGCACCACTAGTCTGGTCTCCGAATATTATTTCTTCTGCAGCCCTGCCACCAAGAAGGACAGTAATTGAATTATTAAGATAAGTTTTTGAAAGTGTATATTTATCTTCTATAGGAATCTGTTGAGTTACTCCAAGTGCAAGTCCTCTTGGGATAATAGTTACCTTATGGATTGGATCTGTTCCTGGGGTGAGCTTAGCAACAAGCGCGTGCCCACCTTCATGGTACGCTGTTATCTTCTTCTCAGCATCACTAATTATAAGGCTTTTTCTCTCAACTCCCATCAGCACTTTATCCTTAGCAAACTCAAAATCCTGCATCGATATCTTTGTCCTTCCAATGCGGGCAGCTCGGAGGGCTGCCTCATTTACCAAGTTTTCAAGGTCGGCACCGGTAAAACCAGGTGTTGATCGTGCGACTGTAGTGAGATTAATATCGTTCTCAAGCGGAGTGTCTCTTGTATGAACCTTAAGTATCTCTTCCCTTCCTCTTACATCTGGTCTTGGGACCACTACTTGCCTATCAAACCTTCCAGGACGAAGGAGAGCCGGGTCTAATACATCAGGGCGGTTAGTTGCAGATAAAACTATAATTCCCTCATTTGGCTCAAACCCATCCATCTCGACGAGAAGTTGATTAAGAGTCTGTTCCCTTTCATCGTGTCCACCCCCAAGCCCAGCTCCACGATGGCGACCTACAGCATCAAGCTCATCAACGAAAACAATGCAAGGCACATGACGTTTTGCCTGTATAAAAAGATCGCGCACCCTGGATGCGCCAACCCCTACAAACATCTCTACAAAATCGCTACCACTAATTATAAAGAATGGCACACCCGCTTCTCCTGCTATGGCTTTTGCAAGGAGTGTTTTTCCCGTACCTGGGGGTCCAACGAGAAGCACACCCTTTGGTATTCTACCCCCAAGGCGTGTGAATTTCTTTGGGTTCTTTAAGAACTCTACGATTTCTTGAACCTCTTCCTTTGCCTCATCAATTCCTGCGACGTCTTTAAATGTGGTTTTATTCTGGTTTTCTGAAACCATTCTGGCGCGGCTTCTTCCAAACGACATAGCTTTAGTGCCACCAGCTTGGAGCTGTCTCATAAATAGAACCATAATGACTACCAAAAGGATAAGCGGTGCCCAGTTAAATAGGATTTGCATTAGGGAACCCTCTTTTTGCTCTTTGAAGCTGAATACTATGCCTTTTGTCTTGAGGGTTGAGATAAGATCCTCGTTTGCTGGCCCTACGGTCTCAAAGTCAAAGCCCTTTGGAGATTCCTCTTTCCTACCTTTGTATGCTTCTATTTCATCCCCTTTAAATACAACCTCCTTGATTTCTCCTCGCTCTAAACTAGCAAGAAACTCGCTATATGGGATTTCAACATAGCTGTTTCGTGGTGTATGGAGGAATTGGTATACTGCAATAATAGTTACAAAAATTACCAGCCAAAGAATTAGATTTTTAAAAAGCTGTCCGCCCACATTTACCTCTTTTAAATAGTATATTTAATAAAAAAGATAACACACTGAAATCTCCTTTTCAACATTTTTTCGGTTCCAGATTCTTAGCTATCGTATTCGTTTTCACTAAAAATCTCAGTACTTAAATACCTCTCTCCAGTATCGCAGAATATCGTTACAACTTGCCTATTGCTACCTAGCCTTTCAGCAACCCTCACAGCCGCAAGTGCAGCAGCACCTGCTGATATACCAACTAAAAGCCCCTCTTTACGGGAGATAAATCTTGTAAACCTTTTTGCTTCTTCTCCTGTTATTTTTATTACCTCATCATATATCTTTACATTAAGAACCTCGGGAACAAATCCAGCACCGATTCCTTGAATATCATGGACGTTCGCGCTACCACCTGAAAGTACAGCCGATTCAGCAGGTTCAACTGCTACTATGTGAATGTTTGGAAATTTCTTTCGAAGTATTTCTCCTACTCCAGTTATCGTTCCTCCAGTTCCAACACCAGCTACAAAAGCATGAATTTCTCCCGGAATCTGTTTTAAGATTTCAGGTCCTGTCGTTAACCTATGGATCTCAGGATTATGTGGGTTTTTAAATTGCTGGGGCATAAAAGCATTTTTATTTTCCCGCACGATTCCTTCGGCTTTATTGACAGCGCCTTCCATTTTCTCATTAGCCGGTGTTAGAACAAGTTCAGCACCATATGCCGCAAGAAGCAGTCTTCTTTCTAAACTCATATCTTCAGGCATCGTGAGAATTAACCTATATCCCTTTACAGCGCAAATAAGAGCGAGCCCGATTCCTGTGTTTCCGCTGGTAGGTTCGACGATGATGCTGCTGCCCGGCTTGATTTTTCCTTCTTTCTCAGCCGCATAAATCATACTGAGACAGATTCTATCCTTAACGCTACCTGCGGGATTGAGGTTTTCGAGCTTCGCCCAAACCGTGGCTACTCCTTTTGGAACAACCTTATTTAACTTAATTACAGGGGTGTCACCAACTAGACTTAATATGTCATCTACAACGTTTTTACTCATTATAATTCCTTGTATTTTTTGATGTTCCGATTGAACTCGACTATTCCCTGTAGCCTGGAGGTTGTCCGATAAATGCAAAAATCGGCATTCTTGGGGGGTAGCAAAACCCCTCCCAGGTTGCCGATCGTTGATCCTGGGGCATTCTGAGGGGTCAAATTCTTACCATCCATAATTGTCGGACAGCCTCCCTGTTGCAGGGTTTCTATTGTCATTGCGACCCCCAATGAAGTCTTCGGGGGGAAGCAGTCTGGCACGGAGTGTCATTCCGAATACTTCGCATTGGCTCAGTACAGGCTCCGGAGGAATCTCAATCAGATTGCTTTGTCGCGGAGCTTATCCTGAGCTAGACGAAGGGCTCCTCGCATGACCAAAGGGATCATCTGTTTATATGCCGATACCTTGCAGCTTGCTGTAGGGTTCTTCATTAGAAATGATAATTTAATCATATGGAAGACGTATTTCAACTAGCGTTAACTAAATCTAGATGGAATAAATAACTAAAGTGTTATATTTATAGATTGAAATTTTCTCTTACTTAAATTTTACTTAACGATGAACTATAAGATTCCGAGAAGAAATTATAAAAAGCATACAAATAAGATTTACTACCTTTCCATTTCTTTTCTTGCCCTCATCGTTGGCTTCAATAAACTGAGTGCTGAGGTAATCGAAGTTAAAGAGGCCGAAGATATTTATCTTAGCTACTATAAGGATTATCAAAATCTTAATAGGGCGATCGAAAAACTTGATAATATCCTAGAAAAAACCCCCAACAATATTGAAGCACTAATCCTACTTTCACACGTCTGGTTGATTTATGGAGATGTTGTCACAAAAGACACAATTGAAAAACTTAATGCATATGAAAAGGGTAGGGATATAGCCAAAAAGGCGATTGAACTCTCACCAAAGAATCCCAATGGACATTTTTGGCATATTGCGAATATTGGCAGATGGGGTCAAACAAAAGGAGTCTTAAGATCCCTTTTCCTAGTTCGTAAGCTTAAGGAGGAGCTAAATCTTATTCTTCAATTAAACCCAGAATATGTACCAGCACTTGATGTTTACGGTGTTCTTTACTATGAGCTTCCAAGGTTTTTTGGAGGTGACTTAGAACTCGCTGAAAGGTACCTTAGAAGTGCAATAGAACTTGAACCTCATTTGACTATACTTAGAGTTGACCTTGCAAGGGTGCTTATAAAAAGACATAGAAATGAAGAAGCAATAAATGAGTTAAACAAGGTTTTAGAAGAAAAAGAACCAAAGGTCTATGCAGATTGGTATGTGAAGGATAGAAAAGATGCAGAAGAATTAATAGTAGAGATTAAAGGAAGTAAATAAGCTAGTAATATGCAAAATTGCAAACTGTATTATAGTTAGTGATTATTAATTACTTTAGAATAAAAGGAAGGATCTCGATCAATGCATCTTTATTCTTATTCCACAAAGAGTAAAGTGTTTTCCTTACTATTTCCCAAGACGCACCAGGTTTTCTTAACTCGTTTTTAAGTTTGAGCAATACTCCTTTAAGTTCTTGATCATTTACTCCACGGATGTAACTATCTAATTCATCAATATCTTGACCCTTTTGCTCCATGGCTTTTATTATAACAGATTCTTGTGTATTAATTTTACTATTAGTTTTATAAGTCCATTTCATTAATATAATTAATAGATACTCTAAGTAGGAAGAGACAAAACTTGATATTGTGAAGCTATGACTGTAAATTAAATATACTTAAAAATCAGATGAAGCGGCAAATAAACCTGCGCAAAAGAAGCAAAATTAAATCAACTATTATTACTTTTACTACACTTTTAATAATTACCTTTGTATTCATTTACAGTATGTACTGGTACTTCACTCATGACCTGCCAGACCTCACAAAAATCACAGGCTATAAACCCTATCTTACGACAGAAATCTACTCATCCGATGGCCAACTTATTGGAGAGTTCGGAACTGAAAGAAGAAAGCTAATCCCATATGAAGAAATCCCACCACTCGTAAAAAATGCATTCATTGCGGTTGAAGATAAGCGCTTTTTTGAACATAAAGGGGTTGATCTTAAACGTGTCATTGGTGCACTTTTAAAAAACATAGAGGAAGGCGAGATAGTACAAGGTGGGAGCACAATAACCCAACAGGTTGTAAAGAACCTTGTTCTTTCTCCTGAAAGGAGTATCACAAGAAAGGTAAAAGAGGCAATCCTTGCATACAAAATGGAGAAGAATCTTTCAAAAGAAGAGATTCTTTATATCTACTTTAATCATATTTATTTTGGAGATGGCACCTATGGAATTGAAGCTGCAAGCAGAAACTACTTTGGCAAGTCCACTACAGAAATAAATCTTGCAGAGGCTACATTTCTCGCTGCATTACCAAAAGCGCCTGGATACTACAATCCGCGCTTGCATTTCGATAGGGCAAAGAAAAGACAAGAACTGATACTAAAAATAATGGAAGACGAAGGATTCGCAAATAAAGAGCAAATAAATCAAGCACAAGAATACAAGATTGCAATTGCACCAAGGAGAAATACTAATCTTGAAATAGCTCCCTATTTTGTAGAACTCATTAGACAATATATAGAAAACAAATATGGTTCAAAAGCTCTCATTGAAGGAGGTTACACAGTATTTACCACACTCGACGTTGACTTAAGTCTTGCAGGAGGGCGGGCTTTAAAACAAGGAATTCTGGAACTGGAGTCAAGAGAAGGAAATCCTATTGTCATTAAGCATTTAAATAATCAAAAAGAAATTGATAAATACAGAGATTCACAAAATACCAGTAACTTAGAGAAGGATAAATCCTATCAAGGTACAGTTCTGAGTGTCACAAAAGATAATTCAACAAATATTTTTACTGCAGTAATCGGGATTGGTAAATACTTAGGGAATCTCAAGTTTATAGTAAGTTCACTTCTACCAAATCTACAACAGAGCCCTCAGAATCCACTTTCTGACAAATATACGTCACCTTATGGATACAATAATATAGATCTACTCCCCTTCGAGTTACGAGTTGGCGATGTAGTTGTAGTTAAAGTAAAAGCTCTCAAGGAGGAGAAAGTGAATTATATTATGTCCCTTGATTTCATACCTGAATCTCAGGGGGCACTTTTAGCTATGGATGTAAGCTCAGGCGAGATTAAAGCAATAATTGGAGGGTACGATTTCACAGATTCACAGTTCAATAGAGCGACACAGGCGCTTAGACAACCAGGCTCTTCTTTTAAGCCAATTGTCTATGCCGCAGCAATAGATAAAGGCTATACAGAAACGACTTTTGTCTATGATATGCCAGTTACAATTAAGGATTGGGCTCCTCAGAACTACGATGGTAGCTATCTAGGCGAGATTCCTATGAGAGAAGCTTTAGCAAAATCAAGAAATCTAGCAAGCGTAAGGATTCTAATGGATATAAACCCCAGTTATGCAGTGCATTACGCAAAGAAGCTTGGCTTCACCTCTCATCTAAGTCCATACCTAGCACTTGCCCTTGGTGGGTCAGACGTAAGGCTTATAGAGATGGTAAAGGCATTTAACGTCTTTGCCTCAGGTGGAAGGCTTGTAGAACCTAAATTTATAGTGCGTATATACGACCGAGACGGAAAGCTTGTAGAAGAAGGCACAACTTGGAAATATAGTACTACAGAAGAAGCTGAAAAAGCTGAGAGAGAGGGTAAAAGGCTTGATATTCTAAATCAAATTGCAAAGAGTGTTGGTAGGAACGCTTTTACAGAACAAACCAAACCTAAAGAAGGTAATCTTACAGAAAATAACCTGGATGATAATACAAAAAGTGATTTTCTAACCCAAAAGGAGTTTTTGAGCCTTCTACAAAAGGGTGATTCCAAAGGATTAACTTCTTCCAAGACCGGAGAACATGTTATAAGTCCTGAAACAGCCTATATAATGACAGATATGCTTCAAGCAGTTATAAGTGAAGGAACAGGGAGAAGTGCACTTGAACTTACCTCAACTGCTCCAATTGCAGGAAAAACTGGAACTACAAACGATTTTACCGATGCTTGGTTTATCGGGTTTAGTCCAAAGATAATTGCTGGAGTCTGGGTAGGCAAAGATAATCACAAATCAATTGGCCAAGGGGAAGTTGGTGGAAAAGCAGCACTTCCTATATGGATAGATTTTATGAAAGCAGCACTTAGTAAATACCCAAGCGGTAACTTTAAGGTTCCGGATAGAATACAATTTGTAAGTACGCCCTATGGGTTTATACCTTATAAATTTGATTCATCCCCTACTACAATTGATTTTGGGGGAACGGCAAACAACAATGAAGATACTGCATCAACATCCTTATCTGGAAGCGAAATTGATTTTCTAATACGCCGCTAATCTAAATTAATAGAGGGTTTTATTGCTTCAATCTTTTTCTTACCAAATCCCTTTACATTATCTAGCTCATCAACGCTTTTAAAACTACCGTTTAGCTTTTTATATTCAACGATTCTTTCAGCCAGTTTAATTCCGACGCCCGGGAGCGCCGTTAAGTCATCTATACTAGCTGAATTTAGCCCTATAGGAATACCAAGAGCGAGGCGCTTTTTACCACTTATTCTAGAAAGTGAAGTAGTGCCATTATCATGTATTATAATCTTATCACCAGGTTTTATTTTTGTGTAAACAGATGAAGGAACTACACGTTCTAGCTCTTGAGAACTACCTATAGCATACAAAACAGGAAACTCATCGGCCTTAGCAAACTCGATATAAAAATTAGAGGGCGATGGTCTATCTTTAACCTTAAGCGGATCCTTAAAACTATAATTTTGAATTAGATAAAAAATTAAGCAGCAAAATGCTAAACATAAGATCGGTTGGCTATGAAATAGTAATAAGATACTTGTTTTGATTTTTGTCATTGATTGTTGGTTGTCGTTCTTTACATAAATGCGGGTGATATATACCTATAATGGCCCATTAAAAGATCCCTTTCACCAAACCACCGTCTACTTGGATAGTCGTCCCTGTAATATAGCTTGCTCGCTCAGAAACAAGAAATGCAACAAGGTTTGCAAGTTCATCCGGTTTTCCAAGTCTTCTTGCAGGAATTTCTTGCTCCCATGACCTTATTACTTCTTCAACCTCAATATTGTTTCTTTTAGCTCTCTCCTCAGCAAGTTGAATAATTCTATCCGTAAGAATTCTACCTGGGCAGACGTTGTTTATAAGTATATTATCTTTAGCAAACTCATTTGAGATGCTCTTTGCAAACCCTATTACTCCAGCCCTTGCTGTATTAGAGAGAATTAAACCATCTATAGGTTGTTTTACAGCGGAAGAGGTGATATTAACGATCCTTCCCCATTTTTGCCTTAGCATGTATGGGATAACTTCTCGAGTCAAATTAATTGTGCTTAGTAAATTAAGTTCTAAAGCTTTGAGCCAGTCCTCACGAGAGAAACTGAGAAAATCCCCAAGAGGAGGGCCACCAGCGTTATTTACAAGAATATGTACAGTTCCATATCTATTGACTGTTTGAGAAACAATTTTACTGATGTCATCTATCTTAGAGACATCCGCTACTATTGATAAAACCTCCGCGCCGGTTTTTAACTCAATTTCCTTTGCTGTATTCTCTAGGTCAGACTTTCCTCTTGCGAAGATAGTTAGTTTTGCTCCTTCTTCCCCAAGTCTAAAGGCGATTGCCCTACCTAATCCCTTGCTTGAAGCTGCTACTATCGCAACCTTGTTTTCTATACCTAGATCCATATTTTTGGAACTTCTAATTTTTTGATTTCAAACAATATAAACTCAATAAATAGAGAGAACAAGTTTTCTGAGGAGCCCTGCAGTAAGCAGGGTATCAGCATTTAGACGGACATTCCCTTCTGTGGCTGCGAGGAACCCTTCGACGAAGTTTACCCTGAGCGAAGCCGAAGGGCTCAGTGTAAACTCTATGAAGCAATTCGATGCTTGCCTGTCATTGCGAGCGTTAGCGAAGCAATCTCGTCTTTTTTGGATTGCTTCGTCGTTTCACTCCTCGCAATGACATTCCTGTGTTGTCATAACGATGATAATGGAAATCCTGTAAGAAACTATAGGCAATTGTCAAGCCAAATACATATGAAATCAGTTTCGTATGTAAACATTTTTGATGCTATAATCATCTTGTAAATATCTAATGAGGGAAATGCATGATATCTAAGAGCAACATAGCCCTTAAGGAATGGGCGGTTACTATTAAGGCTCTAG
>Ga0209519_10000118_pt1 | contig 33362 bp, 22 predicted proteins | sample Rifsed13ft1_FD_184005 | JGI IMG/M metagenome (GOLD analysis project Ga0209519, IMG submission 184005) | Soil microbial communities from Rifle, Colorado, USA - sediment 13ft 1 (version 2) | ecosystem: Environmental > Terrestrial > Deep subsurface > Rock core/Sediment | place: Rifle, Colorado...
GTTAGTTCAGTAATTTATGGATCCTGAAATTTCAATCCAATAAAAAATAAAACGTTTATTAGTGAATGTCGTACATAAAAGGAGGTTAATGAAAATGGAAGTAAAAAAACTAAGCAATTACTCCTTAGGTGGTGAAACCAATCTTAGTTTTGATGACGCAGTAAAAAAGATAACAGAGACCCTCAAGGAACAAGGTTTTGGTGTTCTAACAGAGATCGACGCAAAGAAGGTGCTTAAGGAGAAACTCGGACTGGATAGAAAACCATATAAGATTCTTGGCGCTTGTAATCCCCATTTTGCCCATAAGGCGATTGATATGGAACCTGAACTTGGAACACTTCTTCCTTGTAACGTTCTAGTTTATGAAAGAGACGATGGAAAAGTGGTGGTAACAGCGATGGATCCAGAAGCTGCTTTAAAGCTTGTTGGGAACCCAAGTGTAGAAGAAATCGCAAAAGAAGTTAGAAAAAGAATAGAGAAAGCCTTGGAAAGGGTTTAAACAAGAGGGCGTGAATCATAAAGCAACATAGTTCGTGTAACGACTCAAAATTTTTGAAAATGATGAAGACTTGTGAAGCCTAACATTTGGAAGATTAAAGATGGTTCATAGCGAAAGGATAGTAGTAGTGGGAGGAAATGCAGCGGGGCTAAGTGCGGCAAGCTATGTAAAAAGGAAAAGACCCGAGATAGAAGCTTTGATTTTTGAGAAATCTCCTCACGCCTCATATGGCTCTTGCGGACTGCCTATTATATAGAAGGTCTTGTTAAAGACCCACTGGAACTCATAGCTGTGCCAATTAACGCATTAAGGGGAAAAAGGGGACTCGATGTAAGAGTATTGCACGAAGTTATAGGTATGGATACCGATATCTTCTCTTATATAACTTCTTTATAACTCCTTACAAAGAAGTAACAATGTGGTAAGATTGGTTTGAATGAAAGGGTTTGTTTTTGATGCCTATGGAACCTTGTTTGATATAAACTCTGTTGTAGAAGCCTGTAAGCATATTACACAAGACCCAGAAGGCTTTTCAAAACTCTGGAGGGCAAAACAACTTGAATATACTTTTCTTCGAAGTCTTATGGAAAAATATAAGGACTTCTGGGAGGTTACAGAAGATGCCCTTATCTTCGCCATAAACAGCTTTGGTATTAATGCATCTCAAATTGAGCGAAAAAAGCTTATTGAAACTTACCTGTATCTAAAACCCTTCGTAGAGGTTGAAGATGCTCTAGAACATTTAAAGAACCACGAGCTAGCAGTGCTTTCAAACGGTAGTCCTATGATGTTAAACACTCTCCTTGAAAACAACGGTCTAAAGCATTATTTTAGGCATATTCTTAGTGCCGATGAAGTCAGAACCTATAAACCCTCTCCCAAAGTATATGCTCTTGTTCCAAAGTATCTGGGGATTCCTAAGGAAGAAATTTTCTTTGTATCATCTAATTCTTTCGATGTAGTCGGAGCGAAGGCCTTTGGTTTTAAAGTGTGTTGGATAAACCGCTCTGGTACACAACTCGATGAGCTTGGGATGAAACCTGACGTTATAGCAAAAACACTTGAGGAGATGATAGGTGCTCAAGGGCTTTGATTCCTTGCCAATATCGTTATACCCAATCGAGCTTACATTCTGAGCTTCTACCTTCTTGGCTCATGCAGTGACAAAACATGCCCATCAGGGTCAACAACCTTACCAATTGGTTCTTCTACAATTTGCCCCAAGAGCTTAACTCCGTGCTTCTTAAGCATATCATAGAATTTTTCTATGTTGCTGTCTATATGAAAGGTAACTAGTGGTTCGTTCCCTCTTTGAATTTCCCCTTCTTGAATATGCAGTCCGATCATTAAATTGTTAGCATCAAATGTAGCCCCGTTACTCCATTGTCCTACTAACTTTAAACCTAAGACATCTCTATAAAATGTAAGCGCACGGTCTAAGTTGCTTACATAATACCAGATGTAGCAGACGTAGCTAACTTTACTCTCACCCAACATACAAAATTTCTTTTGATTAGGCATTCAAGAAGGTATATTTTATCTTCACTAGTTGCATAAATCAAATCAGTCCCTACGAGCTTGGCATACTGGTAATCTGCCTCCCCACTGTGATAATCCAACAAAAAGCTTGACAAACAAAATCGATTTTGATATAAAGTAAAATAGAGGGAAGCGCTAAAGAGTGAATTCAAGTAGCACTAAGAGTCCGTGTTAAGCTTAAAAAATTTGTATTAAGGAGGCGAAAAATGGGACAAGTACTTGGTGGCCGTGAACAGGTGAGGGCTGCAGTCGTGCAGGCATCACCTGTGTTCATGAATAAGAAAGGATGCCTAGAAAAGGCATGCGATTTGATTCACAAGGCAGGAAAGGAAGGGGCGGAAATCGTCGTCTTCCCCGAAACATGGATCCCAACATATCCATACTGGGGTATGGGCTGGGACACTGCAGCTGCAGCCTTCGCTGATGTGCATGCTGATCTACAGGATAATTCCCTAGTGGTCGGTAGCAAAGATACTGATATCCTAGGAAAAGCAGCTCGTGATGCCGGGGCCTATGTCGTCATGGGATGCAATGAACTGGACGACCGCATAGGTAGCAGAACGCTTTTTAATAGTCTTGTATACATAGGCAAGGATGGAAGGGTCATGGGAAGACACCGCAAGCTGATTCCCTCGTATATCGAGCGGATTTGGTGGGGTCGTGGTGATGCCCGTGACCTTAAGGTTTTTGATACCGACATTGGTCGTATCGGCGGTCAAATTTGTTGGGAAAACCACATCGTCAACATCACAGCCTGGTTTATCGCCCAGGGTGTCGATATCCACGTTGCAGTCTGGCCAGGCTTATGGAACTGCGGTGCCGCTCAGGGCGAGTCCTTTATCTACGCCGGTCATGACATCAACAAGTGTGACCTGATCCCGGCTACACGGGAACGGGCGTTTACTGGGCAGTGCTTCGTGCTCTCTGCAAACAACATCCTAAGAATGGACGAAATTCCAGACGATTTTCCCTTTAAGAACAAGATGACCTATGCAGGACCGGGTCAGGGTGAGTTCGTTGGATGGGCATGTGGTGGGAGCCACATCGTTGCACCAACCTCAGAGTATATCGTCCCCCCGACCTTCGATGTGGAGACAATCCTCTACGCCGATCTCAATGCGAAGTATATAAAGGTGGTTAAGTCAGTCTTTGACTCTCTAGGGCACTACACTCGTTGGGACTTGGTCAGCTTAACAAAGCAACCGCAGCCCTATGAGCCTCTCGCAGGAGAGCGCCCCATGGCTATGCCAGAGGAACGTATAGAACAAGTGGCTGATGCAGTAGCTAGGGAGTTTAACTTAGACGTTGAGAAGGTTGACAAGATTGTTCGTCAGGTTACTACTCCTCATCGCCAGCGTGCGGCATAGGGAGAGAAACACGGAATAGTAGCAATATGACTTCACTAAAGCGTTTCCTTTTACTGCTTCCTTGGAAAGCAAAAGGGATGGTTTAAGCTTAAAGAGCAGTACTGTATAGAACACTTAGCTCTAAAACGGCAGAGAAGAAAGGCACAAAACTTAAGAGAAATCACTATCATGAAGGAACCGCTATGGAGGCCGTCGGAAGAGCGAATCAGAAACTCCAATATGACCCGCTTCATCGAGTTTGTTAATCGGAAGTACGGGAAACAGTTTCATACCTATGATGAACTGTATCAATGGTCAATTGACAACATTCCCGATTTTTGGGAATGTACGTGGGAGTTTGGAGAAATCAAGGCCTCGCAAGGATACGACATCGTTGTTGATGACCTAAAGAAAATGCCTGGAGCAAGATGGTTTATCGGCGCCAAGCTTAATTTTGCTGAAAATCTCCTCCGTTACAGAGATAATCGTGTAGCCCTGATCTTCAAAGGTGAGGTTCAAGAAGTAATCAAGATGACTTACGCTGAGCTTTACGATAGCGTGGCTCGTTTAGCAAAACCCATGCGAGATATAGGAATAAGCAAGGGAGACCGGGTTGTTGGATTCATGCCCAACATGATAGAAACAGTGATCGCCATGCTTGCTGCAACTAGCATTGGTGCAATCTGGTCTTCGTGTTCCCCTGATTTTGGGATAAAGGGGGTTCTCGATCGCTTTGGACAGATTGAGCCAAAGGTTTTACTTACAGCAGATGGATACTACTTTCGAGGGAAAAAGTTCGATTCCTTGGAGCGGATCGTCGGCATCCTCAAGGAACTGCCTTCAATCAAGAAAGTAGTGGTTATTCCCTACACGGAGAAGAAGCCCAATATAGCTCATGTCCCTAATTCTATCCTCTATGAGGATTTCATATCCAAACAAAGAGGACTTGAGATCGAATTTGAACAAGTACCGTTTGGGCATCCGCTCTATATTATGTATTCCTCCGGAACAACCGGGTTACCTAAGTGCATGGTTCAGAGCGTCGGAGGTGTTTTGGTTCATCATCTGAAAGAATTGAAACTTCACACCGACCTCAAACGGGAGGACACTATTTTTTACTTCACCACCTGTGGCTGGATGATGTGGAACTGGCTGGTTAGCTCCTTAGCCTTGGGGGCAAGCGTAGTTCTCTATGATGGATCGCCTTTCTATCCTGACCCCGGGGCGCTCTGGAAACTGGCCCAGGACGAGCAGATAACCATCTTCGGAACTAGTGCCCGTTATATCGCGGCCATTGAAAAGGAGGGAGTGAAACCAGGAAGGGATTATAATCTCAGCAGGCTGAGAACGATTCTTTCTACTGGGTCTCCACTTGCTGTTGAAAGCTTCCATTACGTTTACCGAGAGGTCAAGAAAGATGTGCAGCTTGCCTCTATTTCGGGGGGCACAGACCTTAACGGTTGTTTTGCTCTGGGAAATCCGATCGGCTCAGTTTATGCCGGGGAGTTACAGTGTCGAGGATTGGGTATGAAGGTGCAGGCCTTTGATGCTAATGGAAAATCCGTGATTAATCAGAGAGGAGAACTAGTCTGCACTGCTCCGTTTCCCTCGATGCCAATATATTTTTGGGACGATCCAGACAACAAAAAATACCTGAAGGCTTATTTTGAAAAATATCCAAACGTCTGGACTCATGGCGACTATATTGAAATCACCAATACTGGAGGGGTGGTTATCTATGGCCGCTCTGACGCCACCCTCAACCCTGGCGGTGTAAGAATCGGGACGGCGGAGATCTACCGCCAGGTGGAGACACTACCTGAAATCATTGACAGCATCGTGGTGGGCCAGAATTGGCAGAATGACGTACAGGTTATCCTTTTCGTAAAATTGGCCAAAGGGGTTGAGCTCACTGAGAACTTAAAGAATAAGATTAAAAAGACCATACGAGAAAATACCTCTCCCCGTCATGTCCCAGCAAAAATAATTGCGGTGAAGGATATTCCCTATACGATCAACATGAAAAAGGTGGAGCTGGCAGTAAAGAATGTTATCCATGGAGAGCCGGTGTTAAACAAAGATGCTTTGGCCAATCCGGAGTCTCTGGATCTTTATAAGGATCTTCCTGAACTTCAAACCTAAGAAGATGTTTCCTGGTAAGTTCACATTGGATAGGTAACCCCAAGCTTCTATTTAAATAGGAACTGAGGAACATTAGCATAATCTTGATGGACACCAACGAATGCTCGGCTTGATTGGAAGAATAAAAAGGAGGGCGTTATGGAAAGCTGGATCCATGCCATGACCCAAGTCAACGGAATTATGATGCACTATGTAATCCAGGGCACCGGGCCACTGCTGATGTTGCTACACGGCTGGCCTCAAACCTGGTATGAGTGGAGAGAACTCATTCCGGCTCTGGCAGAGTGCTACACGGTAGTCGCACCAGACCTGCGTGGTTACGGTTTGACCGATAAACCGCTTGGAGGCTACGACAAGCGCACTATGGCCGCTGACATTCGTGCACTTGTCTACGTCCTTGGTCACAAGCGAGTGATCCTAGTCGGTCATGACCGTGGTGCCAGAGTTGCACACCGCTATGGGTTGGACTATCCAAATGAGGTTGAAAAAATCGCCTTCTTAGACATCATCCCCACTCGAGAGATTATCGCGCGAATGGACACCACAATGGCACGCGGTTATTGGCACTGGTTATTTCACTTCCAACCAGATCTTCCTGAGTTGCTAATCTGCCCCAACGTAGAAGCATACTTGCGCTACTTTTTCGAACGATGGACCTACAACCGTGCTGCATTTGACTCGGAGACGATTGCTGAGTACGTGCGGTCTTACTCAGCACCAGGTGCTCTGAGGGGTGGCTTTAGCGACTACCGTGCTACTTTTCCGGACGACATGGATGCCGACAATGCAAGCGCAATGGCTGGCCAGAAGCTCACTATGCCAGTTGTTATGCTTTGGGGGGCTAATGGCCTGATAGGCCATCTAGCGAACGTCCTTGAGATCTGGCATGAATACGCTATGAATGTCCGTGGTGAGCTTATTCCTAACTGTGGCCACTTCCTCCCTGAGGAGCAGCCGACATTAGTACTCAAACGCCTGCGCGAGTTTCTCGATGAAGGGAGGATGTGAAACTGTACTGGTACCTATCATGGCTTCGAGGCACAAGAATCATGTGTTTGTGATGACGTTCTCGACAGTTCATAGCCACTCAAACGGAGTTTTGGCTGGTACTTTTATGTCTTTGTTCCTAGCGATTTTTTGTTTTTATGTTATAAACATGATTGTGCGAATTAATTGGTTATCATGCTTCTAGAATCCAACTACTTGCCCATCCTTTCTGGGATCAGAAGCACCGCAATAGCCATCAGCTAATTTGTAGATTAGCTGTGCTCCGCCAAACCACCATTCTTCTACACTTTTTATTTTATGTCCTCGCTTACTTAAATCTTCCAGAACCTCTGACTTAAAACTGGATTCAAAAGCTACTTCCATATTCTTGAAGACATGCCAACGAGGAGCATCAAGAGCTGCTTGTGGGTTTTGATTATAATCAAACATACGGATCATTATTTGTGCGTGACCTTGAGGCTGCATTGCTCCTCCCATTACCCCAAAGCTCATTAACGGTTGGCCGTCTTTGGTCACAAACGCTGGAATAATTGTATGGAAAGGCCGCTTTCCTCCTTCAACCTGATTAGGATGCCCTCTCTCCAGACTAAAACAAGCTCCTCGGTTTTGTAGACTAATTCCGGTATCTGGTACTACAATACCTGATCCAAAACCCAAGAAATTAGATTGGATAAAAGAAACCATCATGCCATTCTCATCCGCTGTGGTTAGATAAACAGTATCCCCATGCTCTGGGATGCCGTAGCCCGGATCCCGAGTCTTTTCTAAGTCAATCAGCTTCGCTCGTTGGGATAAATAGTTCGGGCTTAGTAAGTCTTTATAGTCTATCTCCATGTTAAATGGATCCGATACATACCGATATGTATCAGCAAACGCTAATTTCATAGCCTCAATTTGTAGGTGTAAGCTATCTACAGAGTCTACTGGATAGTCTTGAATATTCCAGTTTTCAAGGATGCCCAACATAAGTAATGCTGCTATACCTTGCCCATTGGGTGGTATTTCATGTAAGGTTAATCCATGATAGTTGATTGACATAATCTCCACCCATTCCGGGTGATGGCTAGCTAAATCCTCTTTTGTAATCGAACCACCGGTGGCTTTGGCATGAGCAACTATTTTTTCTGCCAAATTTCCATGATAAAAAGCTTCACCCTTTGTTTCTGCAATCCGTTCTAAGGTCTTTGCCTGGGCTTTAAATTCAAATTTTTCTCCTACCTTGGGTGGTCTGCCATTTGGTAAAAATGCAGCAGCAAATTCAGGAAAATCTTTATACGTTTTAGGGGCGGAACTCCACATTTCAGCGGTTATTGGGGGAACTAAAAAGCCGTTATAAGCATATTCTATTGCTGGTTCAAATAGGTCCTCAAATGGCAAATATCCAAACCGGTTAGATAGTTCTACCCAAGATGATACGGCACCAGGAATAGTTACTGAATCCCATCCCAATAGAGGTATAGATTTATATTGAGAAAAGTGTTCAAAATTCCAAGCAGCAGGAGACCGACCTGAAGCATTGAGACCATGTAATTCTTTCCCATCCCAAACAATAGCGAAAGCATCGCCACCTATTCCGTTCATAGTGGGTTCTACTACCGTTAAAGCTATGGCGGTAGCAACACCAGCATCCACAGCATTACCACCTTTTTGTAGCATTTTTAAACCGGCTTGAGCTGCTAATGGTTGGGATGTAGCAACAATATTACGGGCCATAAGGGGCATACGTTTAGAGGTATAAGGGAATTCCCAATTAAACTGTATCATTCTAGTTACCTCCTATATAGTCAGTCTAACACCAGTCAAAATTTCGTCTAACTAACAGTTAATAACCGAATATAGTTCGTTTATCCCTCCAAAGTAGGAGATAATCCGAACCTGTTTCATTTATCCCCGACTCTAAACACCTTCCGCACCTATGGACACGGTTACTTCCCGGTAACATTATCCCATTTTATGAATAAACCTTTCCTATTGCCATTATCTTACCAAGAATAAGCTCTTGTCAACACAAACTTTCTCTACAAGGAATTGAGAAGGATTATCTTAACTTAGGGTTATCATTCCTGAAAAGGAACCTCAATGCAAAAAACTGAGCAAAGAACAAAGATGGATGAATCGTCTCAAAGCAGGGGTACTGGTGATCGTGGAGCATACCATTTCTGGGATCAAAAGTCTCAAAGCTGTTTCCTGAGGTTTATCGCACTCGAAGACAATACTTAGATGATCAGTTGATGTTGATTGCCTGTGGAATCTGGAACTATCATCTGAAACTGGTAGCATAGCTAAAAACCGATTGGAGAAAAGTTGCATACCTACCACTTATTTCGCAATAACTCTGATATCAAAGGGTGGAACATGACTTTATTTTAACTATCTTCTCACCGATTTGGACAAATGACTTACAAATTCTTCAGGTGTCATAAATTTACAAAGATAATGCTTAGATGATTTCTTAGGGAGGCCTTGACGATGAAACTAGGTGGAAAATTGGCATCATAATTACGATAGGCTAAGCAAGTAGCTATTGGTCTTTCAACGACGGATACAGAGGCATTTGCTAAATAGGTGTTGACCCTTTTGTTTATGCCTTCGGCTTTATAAATATTCTATATATTCTTTCCAGTTTGATAGCTGATACCTAATTTACAGGTGTCTTTGAGTGTAGAATACTGCCCACTCTTTAACAGCCTTAATAGCTTTATCCTGTCACTTATTCCTCCTATGTTTTCTCTCCTTTCTATAACTAACAATTCCTTTATACTTCCCTTTTATTAACTCTTTATAATTTACTATTCTCATGCCTTGAATTTTAAAGGATAAAATTTAACCTGGTTAGATGTAATATATGATAAAATTTTAAAAGACGATTCTTTGTCGGAAGATATTATGAGAACTTAAGGAAAAAACATTCTCAAGTTCGAAAGTACTCGGAGATCTTTATTCATTGAAAGAACTCAGAAGTAGGCTCATATTTTCTGCAATACTAATTGGTCTTATCATTGCATTTGGTACCTTCGGTTATATGGTCATAGAAGGCTGGAATCTTCTCGATTCTCTTTATATGACTATAATAACCATTACTACTGTAGGATACAGAGAGGTTCATGTCCTTTCTCCTTATGGAATAGTTTTTACAATTATTCTCTTGATAGGCGGAGTTGGTATAATTCTTTATGTGCTGGCATCAGGGGCGAGGGTTATTTTAGAAGGTGAATTGCAAGAGGTACTTGGGAGGAGAAGATTGGAAAAGAAAATTAACGAATTAAAGGATCATTATATAATCTGCGGTTATGGAAGGATGGGTTCTATAGTATGTAAAGAACTAAAAGACAAAGGTATTAGCTTTGTGGTTATCGAAAAGAATCCGGTTCCATTAGACGATAAGGATATTCTTATTCTCTATGGAGATGCTACCAGTGACGAAACCTTGAAAAGGGCAGGGGTAGAAAGGGCAAAGGGATTGGTATCAGTACTGCCTACTGATGCTGAGAACCTATTTGTCGTCCTCAGCGCCCGTGAGCTAAACCCAGATCTTTTTATTGTTGCAAGGGCAAGCGATGAGGGTGCGGAACAGAAAATGTTAAGGGCTGGTGCTAATAGGGTTGTATCACCATATCATATAGGTGGGCTCAAAATAGCCCATATAATATTGAAACCCGCTGTCATGGATTTCATAGAATTTGCAACAAAAAGCGGAAATATCGAACTCCAAATGGAGGAGGTAACAATCAAAGAAGGTTCCAAGCTCGGTGGACTCGCACTAGATGAATGTGGTATTGGAAGGGAATTAGGAATTATCGTTGTTGCAATTAAGAAACCTACTGGCCGTATGGAATTTAGTCCAACATCAAGAAGTATCATTCAAGTAGGTGATACATTGATAGCGCTTGGTGAAATATCAAAACTAAAGGTGCTAGAAGGCATGGCAAGTGCGTCATAGAGTTAAAGAAAGGTTTGGGAAGGAAATCGATAGAAGAAGCGATACCCTTTACCTTCTTGCTCCCACAGATTCCATAACTTCCTACCTGGGCAGATTAAACGTTTAATCATCGAGCTATTTTAACTCGAGATCTCTCGATTCTATCGCCTCACTCATTTATCTCGGTAAGCACCGACACATCGTCTACGACTAGTCCGACTTCAGGACAGTAGATCTTTTCACTCTTCGCACCTGGCTCCAGAGGAGTTGTCTCTACTATCTTCACACACTCATCAAATGTGCCTGCTTCAGTGGTCACCTCAAGCCCCATCTCCACATGCTCTGCGCGATCCAGAGCAATGCCATCTGCTAGTTCCTGGAAGTATCTCGATCCTAAGAGAAAGGTTCCAGGCATGATAATACCAGGCTCCGCTAGACCATCGTCATCAGGCCCGCCTGCACGCCAGGCACCCTCGTGGCTCGGCTCTTCACCGTCACAAAGAAAATTATCCCCAACCTGAACAAGGCCATCCTCGCAGATAAAGACATCTTCTCCAAAATAGATTACGCTGTTATCCCGATTACATATTGCAAAGAAATTCCTTGAGACCTCAACCAATTCGCCATCATGGGTTTCTCTTTCTTCCACAATTCTGGTTTTTATACCCTCTATCGTTTTTGTCTTATTGAGAACAGTTATGGTAAGATGCATGTCTACTCCACCCTCCTCTCCTTCCAAAATAAGCTGATAACCTGGTTCCAAGATGAAAAAGGGATTGCTTCCGGTGGACGAAAAACCGTTGCAATCCTCTAGCATAAAGGAATCTGTAAACCCCGGCTGATGTGCGGATAAAATATCAGGCATTGCTAAAATAGTTATCAAAGTGACAACAACCGCAAGTACATGTCTCATTCTCTTAATGTTCTTCATCTTTTTGTACTCCTTATCGCATTGGATTTTAAAAAAGACTTAGTGCAATTTTTATGCCATAAATTATTTCAATGTCTTCAAGGTGTCTTAGACACATTAACGAAAAATGACTGACTGCTTTTCAGACATCTGACAATTATTAAATCATGTTACGCATATTTTACACTTTGTCATGCCCGAATGCTCCCCGCTTAATACATGCGGGGACAAGTTTAATCGGGCATCCATGAAGGGCTTAGACATTGGATTCCCGCTAAATACATGCGGGAATGACAGCTTTATGCTTACCTTGAGTGTATCCGTGCGTGACATTAGTTATTAATCTCTATTAAATCATCACGCGTTAGTTAAATCAAAACATTATTACAGTGGCACGAAGTTTGATTATTTAAGATTCCAAGAAAATTTTTTTTAACAAGACAATTCGTTTTGGCTTGCCCTGCTTGATCTCGTTTACACTATTTCATTCCCCTGGAATATGTGCCTCCTCAGCCTCTTTTAGACACGCTTGAATTTTAAGGTTCGGTTGCAACCTAATAAATGCCATGTCACAGTCTTTCACAAGATCTCTAGTATAGTTATATACCTCTTCTGCAACGGCTTTTGAATCCTCGGAATTCTTCCATTTGAGGTATCTTTCTTTCACCTGAGACCAGTCATGGCAAAGCCAATCTCTTGGGGCTATTCGTGAAGTGAATTCCGTAAGTATCTCTTCCTCTTTATCTACTTCAACACCGTCAAGGTAAACATACATCTTTGCGCATTTTAGTATGGAATCAAGGCATTTTCTTTTAACCTCTTTCCAGTTCCCTTCCTTCATATCATCCTCTCCCTCGTATATGTTTCTTATAGAATCAAAGAGGTTAATTGCCATTAGGTCGAGCAAGCTACCTACGCATTCTCCCCTAGATTCTGCCTCCATCTTAAACTCCTCAGCTATTCCTGGCTCTGCATAGATTTCAGGGTCATTAGGATCAACTTTTACAAATTTTGCGAGAATCCGTCTAAATACATCAAGGCCCACTCTATCAATAAACTCAAAGAACTCCTCTCCATCCTTTTTGTTCCCTTTCCAGAAATCAGCGACTGCCTTTACAAAAAGATGTGCGTTCTTTGCAGGGACTTTTCCTATTAGCTGTCCATATCTTTCCATCTGCTTAAATGGATTCCCGCCAATCATTACTACATAGTGAGGTGCAAGCTTATTCCCAACCTTTGAAGATGCCCCATAAAACCCTATATCACCAATATGATGCTGCCCGCAGTTGTTAGGGCAACCTGAGATGTTTACACGAAGCCCTGAAAGGTCTTCAACCCTTTCGCCAATAAATTCGGCAAGGTTGTATGGGTGTGTAACAGCGAGTTTGCATGAGAATGCGCCAGGGCAAGATACAATCTCACGCACTGCTTCATTCATCCCGCCAACGAACCCGTGGTTTTTCAGTTCCGCATAAAAATCATACAGGAATTGCTCACCAACCCACGGGACAAGAACCTTCTGATGAGGTGTAATCCTCACGTAGCCCGCACCGTAAAGCTCGCATAGGTCTCCAACGAATCTGAATTCATCCGGTTTCACGTTACCTATAGGCGGCTTTACATAAACTCCATAGTATCCATCTTGCTTTTGCTTAAAGGTGTATTTTTGGAGAAAGAGTTTATAAACCTCGTCGTTTAGATTCGGTTTATGAATCAGGTTTTTTAGGCGTTTTGCGTTTTCTAAGCCACCTTCTCTTCCATTTAGTGCTGGAGCGGGTTGTGGGAAATTCTCAACATATCTTTCAAGGTCTTCACTTACTGGTTTTAATCTTTTGAGTCGTGAAAATTCCCTCATAACAAGCTCTTTAAATTTATCAAACCCGATTCTTGCTATAAGGAACTTAATTCTAGCCTTGTTTCTGTTTTTTCTCTCTCCTGTGCCGTATTCATGGAAGATTCTGATAATTGCTTCAGCAAGTGGATAAAATTCATCAACAGGGACGAAGTCAGCTATTTCTTTTGCATAAAATGGAATAGCGCCGAGGCCTCCTCCTACATAAACCTTAAATCCGTATATGTCTCTTCCGTTTTGCCTTTTTTGTGCAACACAACCTATGTCGTGAATCTTTACCATTGCATGGTCGTTTTCGCATTCCGAGAACGCAATTTTGAATTTCCTTGGAAGCGTTGAGGTTAACGGATGCCTTAAGAAATACCTAGTAGCATATAAGGCGTAGGGTAGGGTATCAAAAACCTCATCAGGGCAGATTCCTGAAAGGAAAGACGAAGTAATATTTCTTACAGTATTTCCACATGCCTCACGGGTCGTTATTCCCACCCTTGAGAGCATTCTTAAAACTTCGGAAACGTTCTCTAGCTTTACAAAGTGAAGTTGAATATCCTGCCTAGTTGTAAGGTGTCCATGCCCTGAGCCAGCAAATTTTTCAGTAGCATCTGCTATTGTACGGAGTTGTTCTGAGGTGATAAATCCACTTGGGATTTTTATCCTCTGCATGTATGTCCCTTCGTCGTGGTGCCTGACCCCATAAGTTCCAAAAAGGAGTCTATGTGACCTGAACCTTTCGGGGTGGATTTCACCTTCTAAAAGTTTTTTAATAACCTTTTCGAATTCGTCTATTTCCTTTGCTACATCAGTACCTTTATCTACATCAACTTGTTCCCATATTTTTACTTCACTTTCACTCATAGTTAACCTCCAATCTGCAAATATATTCGCAAAGTTTGTGCCAATTACTCATCCTTTTTGGCTGTATTTTATTTTAGTACAATTTATACAATGAATCAAATATGATAAAGGGATATTTGATCTTTTGTTAGAAATAATCGCCATTGTTATTAATTTATCTATCACTATTGCTCTGTTATAAAGATAACCAACCTGTTGCAAATGCAATCAAATAATTCCATTTTTGATCGTTTGTTAAAACTTAAGCGAATCGTTGGAAACAAGGAAGAAGGCGAGGCAGGGTTTTCTACCCCAGCCTTCTAATGCGGGACTGGAAAGTCCCGCCTAGCGAAAAGAAAAGAGCGGCTTGCGAAAGGAGGTGTTTTCCAACACCTTAAAGCCGGGCTTTCCAGTCTGTGGTACACACAAGAATATCCCACTTATTGCTGAGTAATAATTTTGCGCCCAAAAATACTACTTGATTTTCACCGCTAATCTGATAAAAGTAATAGAACTGAGGGATAGCTTATAGGGGTAGTTTGTTGTCAGCCCCCAAAATCGTCTATTGCCTCATACATCAACAACACTTCCTGCCAAAGAGGAGTCTTCTAGTAATTTTTAAAGCTTCCAAGGATAGTTTAGAAGAGTGTTTTTTACACCTTGTGCTTTTAGCGGGAGACCATCATGCCCGCCCTAATATTGTAGAAAGTCAAAATGGGTTATCTCTATAAAAGTAAACTAAAAGAGAATAGAAATATGGAAAAGGGATTATTTCTTAACATCGCCCTAATGCTCCTGTCATCCATGGTAAGTATAAAGGAAGCGAATGCACAGGTTTTTTCGTTCAGCATTCCGTTAAAGGAGTCTGCCTTAACAAGTGCGAGTGGCATTGTGCTTGATGGGAATGGAAATATTTACGTTAGCCTTAGCACCGCCCATCAGGTTCTCAAATTAGGCCCTGCTGGAGATGAGATCTTGCGTATCGGCACATTTGGAGCGGCGGATGGGGAATTTAATCTTCCACAAGGAGTAGCAGTGGACAGTGAAGGGAACATCTACGTCGCAGACGTGCTTAACCATCGCATCCAGAAGTTTGATTCAAACGGGAATTTTTTACTTAAGTTAGGCAGCAATGGCGATGGCGATGGTCAGTTTAGTCTTCCATTCGGCGTAGCAGTGGATAGTGGAGGGAGCATCTATGTCGCAGACACAGGCAATGATCGAATACAGAAGTTTGATTCGAGTGGGAAATTCCTACTCAAGTTTGGGACTAACGCCTCTAAAAAAGGTGAGTTTGATACCCCTTCAGGCATAGCACTGGATAGCGATGGAAACATCTACGTTGTAGACACAAGGAATAATCGCATCCAGAAGTTTAATCCAGCTGGGAATTTCAAATCTCAGATTGGCTCAAGTAGCAGGTTTAATTTTCCATCAGGCGTGGCTCTTGATAAAGAAGGGAACATTTACGTTGCCGACACACTCAATAACCTCATCCAGAAGTTTAACCCAGGTGGGATTTTCAAATTTAAGTTCGGCACCGGAGGCACCGGTGACGGTCAGTTTAAAGAACCGCTAGGCGTAGCAGTGGACAGCACTGGGAACATATATGTTGCAGACACAAAGAATAACCGCATACAGAAATTTAATCCAAGTGGGAATCTCATAGCTAAGTTCGGCACCTTTGGCACTGGCGATGGAGAGTTTAATTCCCCCTTAGGCGTAGCAGTAGACAGCGGAGGGAGCGTTTACGTTTCGGACTCTGGCAACAGTCGCATAGAGAGGTTTGATTCAAGTGGTAATTTCCTATTTAAGTTCGGAACATTTGGAACAGACGATGGTCAGTTTAAGGCTCCAACAGGTGTAGCTGTGGATAGCGGAGGGAGCATCTACATTGCAGATACGTTCAATCATCGCATAGAGAAGTTTGACTCATGCGGTGCTCTCGTTCTTAAATTTGGTACTGAGGGCACGGGTGATGGGGAGCTTAAGGAACCACAAGGCGTTGCAGTGGATAGCAACGGCAGCATCTATGTATCAGACACAAAGAATAACCGTATCCAGAAGTTTGATACGGGCGGTAATTTCCTAATTAAATTGGGCACTGATGGTACGGGCGACGGTCAATTTGACGAACCATCCGGCATAGCAGTGGATAGTGATGGCAACATCTACGTCGCAGACACCTTTAATAACCGCATCCAGAAGTTTGATTCAAGTGGGAATTTCCTTCTTAGCTTCGGTACTGAAGGTACAGAAGCTAACCAGTTTAATGAACCAAGAGGTGTGGCGGTGGATAGCACCGGGAACATCTATGTGGCAGACATGAGGAATAATCGCATCAAGAAGTTCGATTCAATCGGTAATTTCATCTTTATGTTTGGATTAATCGGCTCTGGAAACGGCAGGTTTCGTCTTCCATCAAGCGTAGCAGTAGGTAGCAATGGTAACATCTACGTATCAGATGTATTCAATCATCGCATCCAGGTTTTTCTTCCAGACACAGACGGTGACGGAGTGCTTGATCCAAATGACAACTGCCCTATGAATCACAACCCAGATCAGTCTGATGCTGATAACGATGGTATAGGAGACGCATGTGAACCTAAGATCACCTGCCAGGAACTTACCGCTACCATAGTTGGTACAACTGAGAATGACACCATTAGCGGTACATCAGAGCTGGATGTTATCCACGGCTTAGATGGGGATGATACTATAAAGGGCATTGAAGGTGATGACGTAATCTGCGGTGGTGATGGCAACGACAAGCTTTTTGGAGATATCGGCAACGATAAGCTTGATGGTGGAAATGGTATGGATGAATGCGCTGGAGGCCCCGGTGAGGATACCACCATAGACTGCGAGAAAGATAAGCCTTAGTAAACCAAAACCGATGGGTGGGTTTCGTTGTGGGCCTTCCCCGATTAAATCGGGAGTGCCTTCTTTCCATATGAGAAACTACACAAGATTCTTGCTTTTATTCGGTTCTCTAGTTACACTAACGCTCTGAAATTCCTTCTTAAAACAAAAATCAAAAATCTGGAGAGAAATCATGTCAAAAGGCAAAAGGCAAGCTAAACGCGCACCCAAAAATAAAGTCAATGAAGAACAAGCGATCGAGAGTGCTTTAAATGTAGGGGTTAAAGAAGCTGCTGATATGGAAAGCCTTGCCTATGCAGTGCGTGGAGCAGACATTGAGGAGCCAATACCTCTTGGGGTTGTTCCTGATCTGGAAGTTCTTCCTAAGACGATGCGTGCATGGGTGATTCGTAAAGAGCGTCATGGAGAGCCTATGAAGTCATTTCAAGAGGAGGTTATGCCTGTTCCTGATATTGGGCCCAACGAAGTGCTTGTTTTGGTTATGGCAGCAGGTGTAAACTATAATGGCATCTGGGCAGGTCTTGGTGAGCCTCTCTCTGTTCTCGATGTTCATAAAGAGAGTTATCACATTGCTGGAAGCGATGCTTCAGGAATAGTCTGGAAGGTTGGTTCAAATGTAAAGAGCTGGAAGCCTGGAGACGAAGTCATTCTTCACTGCAATATTGAAAGCGAAACACACACTACCCGTACTGAAACGCCATATGATTTTATTAGCTATGACCCAATGGCTAGCCGTGGCCAGAGGATTTGGGGTTACGAAACGCCAGATGGTTCCTTCGCACAATTTACAAAGGTTCAGGCGCAGCAAGTGCTTCCAAAACCTGAGCATCTTACTTGGGAAGAGGCTGCCTCCTATGGACTTTGTTATTTTACTGCTTATAGGATGTTAATTACTCAAGCTCAGCTTCAGCCAAGTGAAGTCGTACTTGTATGGGGAGCTGCTGGTGGACTAGGGGTATTTGCGCTACAGCTTTGTAAGATGGTAGGTGCTGATGTTATAGCTGTTGTGTCTTCAGATGAAAAAGCTGAACTCTGTATGGAACTAGGAGCAAAGGGTGTGATCAATAGAAAACATTTTCCTCACCTGATGTTCAGACACGGGGAGACAGAAGAGGAGAAAGCAAAGCGATTTGAGGATATGAAACGATTCGGCCAGTCAATTTGGAAGATACTAGGAGAGAGGAGAAATCCTAACGTTGTATTTGAGCATGTAGGTGAGGCTACATTTCCAACGAGTGTATTTACATGTAGCCGATTTGGTCGAATTGTTATTTGTGCAGGAACATCGGGATATGACTGTGTTTTTGATGTAAGACACCTATGGATGCACCAAAAACGGATAATAGGATCACACTTTGCTAATGCACTTGAATGCCTTCGTGCAAATGAGCTAATAAGAAAGGGAATAATAAAGCCTGTGCTATCTCATACATATTCTTATGATGAGATTCCGAAGGTGCATCAGATCATGTATGAAAATAAGCACTCTGGCAAAATGGCAGTTCTTGTGCAGGCAAGTCAGCTCGGGTTGAAGAATACGGAGGAAGCAAGGAGAGCGGCTAAATCCCTTCAGGCCCGCGCCTAGATCACTTTATTAATTTTATTGTAAAATTCCTTACTCCATAGCTGTATCTGTAATGCTTCGCCATCGGTTGGTTCTAGGGTAAGAACGCTATTTCCTAGATCCCATGAACTGGATTTTTGATCACCGCTATTTTGCGGAAGAGGGGTTCCATATTTCTCTATGAACTTGCTGAATAATGGATTAACTTTTGATGTGGGCATACCAATAAGGTAATAATCAGCTCTAATTAGTGTGTCTTTGTCTTCTTTAGGAAAATAGAAGCTAATGAAAATATCCTGTCCCTCTAGTTTATCCATAAAGCCCGTGCCCATTACCTCTCCAGATTCTTCTGAAGTCACAAACTCCTTATCTTTGAATGCCTCTCTTAGTTCACCCATTGTGATACCCCATTTAACCTTATTAAAGATTTTAAAAATCTCATTGTAGATTCTTTCTACTTCTGATTTCTCCGTTTTACCTTTCCTATCCAGCCAAAATATAAGCGCAATAGCTATAACAAAAGCAAGAATTATTAAAATGCTTTCCATATGTTTGTTTATCCTTTTTGTTATTTTAACTTAAAAGGAACTGTAACTTAAACTTTAATTCTTGATCCATAGATTGACGTCGCTTAGTTAAAATATAGGCTGTAAAATCAATAAAACGAGTTGACCATAAATTTTGTTATCATACGACAAGGGTTTACCATTTAATCTCTCTTTAATTTGCTCGAAAAGCAACGATTCTATGTATCCACTTGATTTAACTCCACTTGCAAATTTACCGGAGTCTAAGTAAAGATTGATTTTATAGCTGATGTTAACCTTAGTTTGCGATTTTGAGAGCTTAATTACTTCTATTGTCATGTTTTCTTGAGAAAAAACCGGTCTATCAAAATCAAATATGTTTTTGTCATAGGTGACGACTTTGTCAACGTAATCATCTATATCCGATTGTTTAGCCTCCTCTTTAGAGGGCCAGCGATAGTTTCTAAATAGCCTTCCTGATTTTGTATAAACGTAGGCTTCCTTGAGTCTAATAGTACCATCTTCTTTTTCTAAAAAGGCTGGATTCCACTTCATCCATTTTAGCCCTTGCAGGGTAGCAGACCAGACTTCGCTGAATGGAGCATTAAATACATTGTTTTGTTTAAGGGTGGGTGTCTCTTTTGGCTTAATAGATCGCGCCTCTTTTTGCGGCAATGACTTAGCACAACCTAGAATAACAATCAGAGGGATTAGATAAAAAATAATTTTCATATAGCTTGTCCTTTATCTTATTATCCTCTTAATGCTCTCTTGTTTCAACCCATATTTCTGAATTTGTATTTAGCGCTCGATGAGTTGGCTGTCATTATATTGTTCTTTTGGGGTAAACTTAACTTTGGCAAAAGTTTAAGGAGATGAGATTGAAGTAGGAGCGCCATTCCTTCAGCAAGCTAGGACAGGCCTGGCGCGACAAGAATCGCGGCTGGAAGCCGCTCCTACCACGTAGTAAAAGTTTAAGGAGATAGATTAATGATAGAAGAGACGTATATAAAACAAAGACCTAAATCAAGGGCTCTATATGAAAAAGCACTCAACATCTTTCCAAGTGGTGTAACACACGACACCAGGTTTATCCTTCCTTTTCCAATTTATGTAAGTGAGGCAAAATGTTCAAGGAAATGGGATGTTGATGGAAACGAATATGTAGACTTTGCAATGGGGCACGGTGCGCTTCTCCTAGGGCATGGGAGAGAGGAGGTGATTAATGCTGTGAGGGAAGCCGTTCTTAAAGGAACGCATTATGGTGGCTCAAGTGAGCTTGAAATAAAATGGGGTGAGATAGTAAAAAGACTTGTTCCATCAGCAGAACGAGTGAAGTTTACAAGCTCTGGCACTGAAGCAACGCTTCTTGCTCTTAGAATCGCACGTGCTTACACAGGAAAAAGCAAGATAATAAAATTCCATGGACACTTTCATGGATGGCAAGATTACCTTGTAGTCGGAGAAAGACCACCTTGGGAATTGCCCCCTGTAGGGATTCCAGAAGAGGTTTTAAGAACTGTAATTGCTCTTCCCTGTGATTTGTCTATTCTTGAAAATGCACTAAAAAAGGACAAAGACATTGCTGGAGTGATAATTGAGCCAACAGGTGGTTCCTGGGCTAAGGTTCCAGCCCCGGATGGGTTTCTTGAAAGGCTAAGAGAACTCACAAAAACTTACGATGTGCTTCTTATTTTTGATGAAGTCGTGACAGGTTTCAGATGGTCTCCTGGAGGTGTTCAGGGTCTTTATGGCATAATCCCAGACCTAACAACACTTGCAAAAATACTTGCGGGAGGATTTCCAGGGGGCGCTGTTGCTGGGAGAAAAGATATATTGGAACCACTTGAATTCAGTCTGGATGAAGATAGAAATCAGAAAAAGAAGATTAAGCATCAGGGAACATTTAATGCTAATCCGGTTTCTGCCGCGGCGGGTATTGCATGTTTGGATATAGCTTCAACAGGAAAACCACAAAAAGAGGCTTCGGATAGGGCAGTGGAGATAAGAAAAGCCTTGAACGAAATCATAAAAGCTTATGAAGTTAGAGGCTGTGTTTATGGTGACAGCTCTGTATTTCATATAGCTCTAGGAATAGCACCTAGAAATTTCACTGCTGGGGATATTAGACATCCAATGCTTCCGCCAGAGGTCCTCAAAATTGGAGCGGAGAAAAACCTTGCAAGACTCTTTCAGTTATCAATGCTGATTGAGGGTGTGGATATTTTTCATCTTGGAGGTCTTGTTAGCTCTGCTCATACAGATGAGGATGTCGAAAAAACGGTTAAAGCCTTTGAGATTACAGTTGAGAGACTGAGGAAGGAAGGGGTTTTGAAGTAACAAATTTTAGATAGATGATTCAGGTTTGTGCATAAAATAGGGTGAAAGAACTTTTCTTGACATTTGTATTTGAAATTTAATAAAATCGTAGTTAGAGGACGTAGTTAAGATAGAGTAATCTGTATTATGTTCAAATAACATGAACATGATATAGCAAGGCTATTCCAAGTCCCGGGGATTCAGGAAATGCAATGTCGGAGTTGTGGCTTTGAAAATTCAGAGGAAATGAAATTTTGTGGTGGATGTGGGGTTCCACTGAAGAACCTCTGTACAAACTGCGGGTTTGAGAATCCATCCCAGTTCAAATTCTGCGGGGAATGTGGCAAGCTTCTTGCAACTCAATTTTCGTCTTCTAAACCTACCCTGAGAGATGAAGCCGAGCGCCGCCAGTTAACGGTGATGTTTTGCGATTTGGTCGGCTCGACGACTCTCTCTGAGCAACTCGACCCCGAAGAACTGCGTGATGTGGTGCGTATTTATCAAGAGGTCTGTGCAGAGGTGATTGACCGCTTTGAAGGGCATATTGCTCAATATCTTGGCGACGGTCTGCTTGTCTACTTTGGTTATCCCCTTGCCCACGAAGACGATGCACAAAGGGCAGTAAGAGGAGGGCTTGAAATTGTAGGGGCGATTAGTGAATTGTCCCTACCCACTTTGTTGCAAGGATCCCTGCAGGTTCGCATAGGGATTCACACAGGTCCTGTAGTAGTTGGAGAGATAGGGAGAGGAGAAAAGCGTGAACAACTTGCCTTGGGCGATACACTAAACATCGCTTCTCGGTTGCAGAATTTGGCCGAACCCAATACGGTGGTAATTAGCTCCGTCACCTATCACCTAACTGAAGGATTGTTCGAGTGTCGTGATCTCGGTCTGCACACGTTGAAAGGAGTTTTAACTCCATTAGGAGTATCTCGAGTGCTCCAAGAGAGTGGTGTCCGGAGCCGCTTCGAGGTTGCGGTCAGTAAAGGTCTGACTCCGCTGGTAGGAAGGGAGCAGGAGGTGGAGCTTTTGCTGGAGTGCTGGGAGCAGGTTAGGAAAGGGAGAGGACAGGTAGTGTTACTTTGTGGGGAGCCAGGTATCGGCAAATCACGCCTTGTGCAAGTGATGAAAGAGCGGTTGGCGGGAGAGTCACACGCGAGGACAGAGAGCCGCTGTTCGCCATATTACCAGAATAGCTCTCTATATCCCGTGATTGATCATTTGCAGAGGCTGCTGTTTAGGAAGGAAGATTCTCCCGAAGAGAAGCTTAGCAAGCTTGAGGTGACTCTGGAGCAGTATGGCTTTTCCCTCGAGGAGATAGTGCCACTTTTTGCCTCCTTGCTTTCTCTTCCAGTTCCTGATAGCTACCCGCCTCTTAACCTTACACCCCAAAGGCAGAAGCAGAAGACCATGGAAGCCTTGCTAACTTGGCTTCTTAAGGAGGCAGATAGGCAGCCGGTATTGCGTATAGTGGAAGACCTGCACTGGGTTGACCCCTCAACTCTTGAATATCTAAGCCTCCTTGTGGAGCAGGTGCCAACGGCCCGCATCTTTGCTTTGTTCACCTTTCGCCCGGATTTTAGCCCGCCATGGGCCATGCGCTCGCACCTGACCCAGATCACGCTATACCGCTTAGCCAGAAAACAAGCGGAGGTGATGATCGAAAAGGTGACGGGAGGTAAGGCTCTTCCGGCTGAAATAGTCCATCAGGTTATAGCCAAGACCGACGGTGTGCCTCTTTTTGTGGAAGAGTTGACCAAGATGGTGCTTGAGTCAGGGCTTTTAAGAGAAAGAGAAGAAAAGTATGAACTTATTAATCCTCTACCTCCGCTTGCAATTCCTACCACACTACAAGACTCACTTATGGCAAGGCTTGACCGGCTGGCGACAATAAAAGGGGTTGCGCAACTAGCAGCTACTCTGGGGAGAGAGTTTACTTATGAGTTAATCAAAGCCGTCTCACCTCTGGACGACACAACTCTACAGAGAGAGTTAAGGAAGTTAGTGGATGTCGAACTTCTCTATCAGAGTGGTCTTCCACCTAAGGCTAAATACTTTTTCAAACATACATTGATTCAAGAGGCGGCCTATCAGTCTTTGCTAAAGAGTAAGAGGCAGCAGTACCATCAGAAGGTTGCACAGGTTTTAGAGAAGCAGTTTCCAGAGGCGGTCGAGACACAGCCTGAGCTTCTAGCACATCACTACACCGAGGCAGGCTTCAAGGAGCAGGCCATTGTCTACTGGCAGAGGGCAGGCCAGAGAGCCATCGAGCGTTCGGCTAATATTGAGGCTATCAGTCAACTCACTGAGGGACTGGAGTTGCTGAAGACTCTGCCAGATACACCCAATCGGACGCAGCAAGAGCTCACACTCCAAATCGCCCTTGGTGCTCCACTTAGGATCACTAAGGGTTTTGCATCTCCCGAGGTGGAAAGAGTCTATGCCCGAGCGCGAGAACTGTCTCAGCAGATAGGCGAAACTCCTCAACTCTTCCCAGTGCTACGGGGATTGGGTGGCTTTTATATAGCGCGGGCGGAGTTTCAAACAGCACATAAGCTGGGAAAACAGTGCCTGCGTTTGGCCCAGAGTGTACAAGACCCCGCGCTGCTCCTGCAAGCTCACTATTTACTAGGGGCAACCTTGTTCTGCCTTGGAGAGATAGCTCAGGCTCGTAAACACGCTGAGCAAGGAATTGCTCTTTACAATCCCAAACAGCATAGCTCTCATGCCTTCCTCTATGGGCAGGACCCCGGAGTGGCTTGTTTATTCTGGACGGCCTGGGCCTTGTGGTATTTAGGCTACCCGGATCAGGCTCTGAAGAAGGGCCACAAAGCTTTTGTCTTGGCCCAAGAACTATCTCATCCTTATAGCTTGGCTGTTGTTCTAGACCTTCTCGCCTTTCTTCATCAGTTTCGTAGAGAGGAACATACAGCCCAAGAGCAAGCAGAGGCATCTATTACACTCTCGACTGAAAGGGGATTTGAGTTTTTCTTGGAGATGGGGACTATTCTACAGGGATGGGCGCTAGCTGGGCAGGGACAAAGAGAAGAGGGAATTGAGCAGATGCGCCAGGGTCTGGCTTCCTGGCAGGCTACAGGAGCAGAGTTGTACCGGTCATATTGGCTCGCCCTACTGGCTGAAGCATATGGAAAAGCGGGGCAGACAGAAGAAGGACTTACTGTTCTAGCCGAGGCGCTGGCAGTTGTGAACAAAAATAGTGAGCGTTTCTATGAAGCGGAGCTTTATCGGCTTAAGGGAGAGTTACTGCTGATGCAGGCTGTAGGGGCGGGTTCGATCCCCGATGAATTCGTCGGGGACGCCCCTACGGAGGCTGAAACCTGTTTTCGTCAAGCAATTGATATTGCCCGCTGCCAGAGCGCAAAATCTCTGGAGCTTCGGGCTGTAATTAGCTTGAGCCACCTTCTACAAAAACAGGGTAAAAAACAAGAAGCCCGAAGGATGCTAGCTGAGATTTACGGTTGGTTCACCGAGGGATTTGACACTCGGGATTTGAAAGAGGCAAAAGCTCTACTTGACGAACTTTCAGATTAGTCGAGAGTCAAGAGTCTACAGTCTAAAGTGAAGAGTGGAGAGTTGAGAGAGAATGAAGATACAAAAGTTCGAAGACATTATTGCTTGGCAGAGATCACGAGAGCTGATCGAAAAAGTGTATAGGTTGACTAATAGAGATAAATTCAACAGAGATTTCAGTTTAAAAGACCAGATCAGGAGAGCCGCAGTTTCAGTGATGAGCAACATTGCGGAAGGTTATGCCCGGCAGACAGATAAAGAATTTGTTCAATTCCTCTATATTGCTAGAGGATCTGCTTTTGAAACTCAAAGCCAGTTATATGTTGCATTGGATTTGGGATATATCTCTAAAGAAGAGTTTGATAAAACTTACGAAACCATCACAGAGATCTCTAGGCTTATAATGGGCTTTATAAAATATTTACAAAATAAATGACTTATATTGACTCTCGACCCTCAACTCTCGTCCCTTGACTCTCGACTCTTGACTCTCGACTCTTGACTATTATTTAATCCCATATCGCTTCATCTTTTTGATTAATCCCCAGCGACTCAACCCCAATGCCTTTGCTGTTTGTCGTTGATTTTCCCGACACCTTTCTAGCGCTTCCTGAATCAGGTGCTTTTCTAATTCCTCCACTGTATCTTTCAACGAGCGCGTCGGCATTAACCCTAAGAGCGTCTTTTTGTTGTTAATATTTCGTATAACTTCTGATAAGTCTTCTTCAGTTATTACTCTTCGCGTAGTCAAAACCACCAGCCGTTTCATCTCGTTCTCTAATTCCCTCACATTCCCCGGCCAGGCGTAGTTCATGAGACACCTCAATGCTCCTGGCGAAAACTTCTTAGGTTCCTTCTTCATTTCCTGACTGTGTTTGTTCAGAAAATAGTTTGCCAGAAGCGGAATATCCTCTGGGATCTCTCTCAGTGGTGGCATCTCGATGAGGACCACTTTCAAGCGATAGTAAAGGTCCTTACGGAAGTTTCCCTTTTTGATTTCTGCATCTAGGTCTTTATTAGTTGCTGCTAGGATTCGCACATCAGCAGAAATTTCTTTTCTTCCTCCTACGTGCTCGATCACTCTTTCTTGCAGCACCCGAAGTATCTTGGCTTGTGCACCGAGACTCAGGTCTCCAATCTCATCCAGAAACAATGTCCCTCCATTTGCCTCCTCAAACTTTCCAATTCGTCGCTCTACGCCTGTAGCCACTCCTTTCTCAATCCCAAACAGCTCGCTCTCCACGAGGCTTTCTGGTACTGCCGCACAGTTCAGTGCAACAAACGGATTCCTCGCACGTGAACTGTTATAGTGAATTGCCTTTGCCACCAGTTCCTTCCCCGTTCCGCTTTCTCCCGTAATTAAGACGTTGACAGAGCTATCGCTGACCTCTTCAATTAGCCTTACAACACTTTGAATCTGCGGACTCGTACCGAGGATGTTTTGTGTGGAAAATCGTCCCTCAACCTCCTTCCATAACTGGGTGTTCTCCTCTAGGAGTTGCTCCCGATGAAGCTTCAATTCCTCAACCAATTGCGCTGTTTCAATGGCATTTGCCACGTGCGTAGCTAACGCTTGTAAAATCTCCTCGTCGTCTATAGTGAAAGCACCATCCTTTTTATTCAACACCTGAAACGTTCCGATAACCTCCCCTTCGTGGTTCCTGAGCGGCACTATGAGCATACTCCTCGTGCGATACCCTGTGCGAGCATCAATCTTCTTATAAAAGCGTGGATCTTCATAGGCGTCTTCTACATTGATTGTCTGAGCGGTCATAGCGGCGGCTCCTGTAATCCCAAGGCGGGCATCAAACCGTATCTGCTCGCCATTGAGAGTCACTATTGACCATAGCTCAAGCTTCTCCCGATCTAAAAGAAATATACTTGATCGATCTGCTTCCATAAGTCTTGTGGCCTCTCGAGCGATCAGACTCAAAAGAGCTGCTAGGTCCCTTTCCGCATTTATCTTCTGGCAGATTTTCAGGATTGTCGGGAGTTTTTCGCCAAGCTGGCTCTGTTGATGAGAAATTGATCGTTTGATAGAGCGCATCGTCCTTCCACCTAAGCATTAAATCATCTGGCAATCTCAGCTTTTGCTAATACCTGAATGGTTGATCGCTGAAAGTCACTTTAAGTTTAGCACTGGAACCAGATAGTTGTCAACGCGATAGACACAGTGACAACGACATGGTCCACTAATTAGAGAAAGCAGCCATTTCCGGGCATTCTGAAATCCCATTGTGGAACAGTTTAATTTGCTGATTTTTTTATAGTTTTTATTGCACTCATCCTTAATTCTTCAGCTCTTTCTCGGGCTTGGCACAATGCTTGCTTTTTTACTCAATAAGTAAAAAGAACAAAGGAGGGATAAAATATGTTAGGATTAGCGTTTCAAAACCCTGACATGATGTTTTTCACATACTTTGAAGAGTCACGGTGCCCTTTGTGTTTAAAGAGGACAAAATCATTTTTCCTTGTCAACTTGAATTTTTCACTCTGTATCGATTGCTTCCGCGTATTCTTTGTGAAGGGAAACACTGACATAGTCTATCAATGAGAGAGATAAAGATTACAAAGGACAAAAATGAAGGCTTTTGGGTTTGTAGCATTTAACTTATTAGGCAAGAAGAAACTAGATACGGTAAAGACTTGGAGCTTATCAGAGGCTAAAAGGAAAATACAACAAAGAGGATTTTATTTAGCTTCCACCTGCTCTATCGTCACCAATACCCTCCCCTTCATCAGGAAGATGTACTCCCTCTTCCAAAATGACCACGTTCCCTTTTGCCACTCCTTTTATGTCGTAGGTGATTCTCCTGTATCGTTGACGTATCCTGATACTTCTGACACCTCCGGATGCTTTCTGTTCCTATAAAGTCAGGATGCGACTCCAATCATTATACTAACATTCAACACCTTCACATCAAGAAAAATGGATGCTGTCATCCCTGTTTGATGGCTTTCCCCTGAAAGCTTCTCCTATTTTAATACTGGGGCCAGATCATTGTCAACAAAGTTGACGCTATGACAACATCGTTTGCAATCACTGCTAAGCACCGTTCTATCAACCGTTAGGCCCTCCGGTCGTGTTTACTATGTCAACAGAGTGGACACTTACGGAAAAATCAGCCACTTTCGGATATATAGAAATCCTTATAGTGAAATAACTTAAGTAGCTGATTTTCCTATGCTTATCCTACATTCATCCCTTATTCCTCAGATCTTACCCAGGCTTGGCACATCTCTTGCACTTCAATATAAGCAAAAATCTAAAAAAGGAGGTTAGCAAAATGTTATACGATATACCCACATTAAAATCTCAATACAAGAATTATATAGGTGGCAAATGGACGCCACCGATAAAAGGACAATATTTTGAAAACATCTCCCCGGTGGATGGACAAGGGTTTACGAAAGCACCTCGCTCTGGGGCAGAGGATATTGACCTGGCAATTGATGCAGCAGCAGAAGTAGCACCTAAATGGGGTAAAACTTCTGCGACCGAAAGAAGCAATATTTTGCTTAAGATCGCTGATAGGATAGAGCAAAACTTGGAAATGCTCGCCAGAGTTGAAACCTGGGATAACGGCAAAAGTATTCGTGAAAGCTTGGCGGCCGATTTACCTCTGACCATTGACCATTTTCGCTACTTTGCTGGAGCTATCAGAGCAGAGGCTGGAGAAGTATCCAACATAGATGCGAATACGATTTCAATGGAAGTTCACGAGCCCCTTGGTGTAGTGGGACAAATTATCCCTTGGAATTTCCCCCTTCTGATGGCCGCTTGGAAATTGTCTCCCGCCTTGGCTGCGGGTAATTGTGTCGTATTGAAACCTGCGGAACAAACACCAATATCGGTTCTGGTGCTAATGGAACTGATTGAAGACATAGTTCCTGCTGGTGTTGTTAACATCGTCAATGGCTTTGGACCGGAAGCAGGCAAACCACTAGCTTCGTCGTCTAGAATCAAAAAAGTCGCTTTTACGGGAGAGACCACGACTGGTCGGCTTATTATGCAATACGCGTCTGAAAACATTATTCCGGTAACCTTAGAATTGGGCGGTAAGTCACCCAATATTTTCTTCAGTAGTGTATTGGATTCAGATGATGAGTTTTTTGACAAGGCAATTGAAGGCTTTGTTATGTTTGCCTTCTGTCAAGGTCAGGTATGTACCTGTCCATCTCGTGCTTTGATTCAAGAATCAATATACGACAAGTTTATGGAGAGAGCTTTGGACAGAGTGGCGAAAATCAAAATGGGTAATCCGCTCGACAGCGACACTATGATGGGGGCTCAGGCATCAAATGACCAATATGAAAAAATCAAAAACTATCTGGATATTGGCAAGAAAGAGGGAGCCGAAGTCTTAATAGGTGGCGATGTTGCTCACGTTGCTCAATATCCGCAAGGTTTTTATATTCAACCTACGGTTTTCAGGGGCCATAATAAGATGCGTATATTCCAGGAAGAGATTTTTGGACCGGTTTTGAGTGTAACAACGTTTAAAGACGAGGCGGAAGCAATAGAGATCGCCAACGACGTAATCTATGGCTTAGGAGCTGGGGTATGGTCAAGGGATATTCATCAAGCTCACTCGGTTGCAGGAGAAATCCAAGCAGGGCGCGTTTGGGTGAACTGTTATCACCTTTATCCTGCACATGCTTCCTTCGGTGGATATAAAAAATCTGGTATTGGACGTGAGACCCACAAAATGACGCTAGAGCATTATCGGCATACCAAGAACGTGTTAGTCTCTCTTGATAAAAATCCCCTGGGCTTCTTTTAATAATTGCAATTGGGGATTTTATGTATGAGAGAGTAGATTTAACCGAAAGAGCCAAGAAAGTGATTGATCAGCTTCGTGCTGAGCATGGAGAGCTGATGTTCCACCTGAGTGGCGGTTGCTGTGACGGCTCTTCTCCGATGTGCTTTTCGGTAAAGGAATTTAAGGTTGGTAGTAGTGATGTGCTTTTAGGTGAAATTCATGGGTGTAATTTTTATATGTCTAAAGATCAATTTGAATACTGGAAAAACACACACATAACCGTAGACATTACAGAAGGCAGGGGTTCTAGTTTTTCTCTTGAAATTCCGTTGGGGATTCGTTTTGTTGTTAAGTCACGTCTGTTTACGGATGAGGAAATAAGTAATCTTAGACCTGTACAAGCTTGCTAGGTGCTAAAAAGAATCTAACAAGGCGCTCCAGCTGACGCCGCCGCTGAACTTGTTCATTAGATGTCTTGGTGAATGGCAGTGATAGGATTGGAACAATCGGCTGTAGATATTATCTATATTCCATGTTCCTAGGAGAACCACGGGGGTAGTTTATTGAGGTGATTAGAATGCCAAAATTTTTAGCAATTCATCCAGTAGATCTACCAGTACCACAAGAGGCTGTTATTCCGCTCGCTAAGAAGTGTAAAGCAGGAGTCAGTCTGGATGTGCATATTGGGTTAGTAGTTGGCTACAGCTCAATGACAAGGGTGAGATAACCAAAGTCTACTGCGAGTGGGACGGTAAGGATGCTAAATCAGTACGAAAGTCATTGGATGCATCTATTCCTGTGCTACCACCATCTGAGGGTATATTCCGAATGGTTGAGATACGTGGAGAGGATTACAGGTAGCTTCCTCGACCAAAGGCACTAGAGAGTTTCGTCCTGTTTCTCTAGTGCCTTTTTTCAGCAACCCTTAATTACCGCTATAAGCGGATACAAGTAACCTTTTCTTTTTATGGAAGTGAGGACGGTTTTAGAAGGGGAATTTAGGTTTATACATAAGACGGGATAAGGCAGAGAAATAAGTCAGAGTTTGAAATTTTATTAGGAGACAATTTCAGCTTTTATTATAATAAACGGACGTTCTAAGCCTTAAGAGTTTCCACTTTAATCCTTTTTCCCAATCTTGAAAGTATCTCCTTTTCATATCACTTAGGTTCTCTGTTGCTAGAACCGCCCCTATTTTAGCTGCTGTGATAGCGATAAGAATATCTAACATATGGTCTCTTGATTTGACCTTCCCGAATTCGTTAGAGTTTTGAAAGTCTAAGACCTTAAGCTGACTTTCTATATGAGGGGAAGGTTCTCTACTTCATATTGCTGTCTGCTGCCATCTGGGCTAACAGCGTCCGAAATGTATTGCTCACGCTGCTTGCGCATGAAGAGAGCATTTCCTCAACACTAAACGCTGTTTCGATTCAGGCGCTTTCTACTTACATACCAGTAAGGAAAAGATTTTCTCTTGTATTCTTCTTCTGGATTTTAGAAAATAAAAGAGGTAGTACGAGGACCTAGATCAGAGGGTAGATTAGAGCATAGCTTTTTGTAGTTCTTAGCTCTATTGTTATAAACTAAGTTTAGGAGATCAGGTGAATGCGCTGCTCGAGTTGTGGATTTGAAAATCCGGAGGAAATGAATTTTTGTGGCAAGTGTGCCAGCCCGCTCAGTCTCCGCTGCTCGCATTGCGGCTTTGAGAACCCACCCGGATTTGCTTTCTGCGGCAAGTGCGCGACCCCGCTCACGGGGCAGACTCCGACCCCAAAAACCTCCCAGACAGATAAGCAGTTAGATAAGCAAGAAGATAAGGCTGCGACTGAGGCCGAACGCCGTCAGTTAACAGTGATGTTTTGTGATTTGGTAGGCTCGACGGCTCTTTCAGAACGACTTGACCCCGAAGAGCTTCGAGATGTGGTGCGCTCCTACCAAGAGGCCTGTGCAGAAGTGATTGATGGAAATGATGGATATATTGCTCAATATCTTGGAGACGGATTACTTGTTTATTTTGGTTATCCACTAGCTCACGAAGACGATGTCCAGAGGGCGGTGAAAGCAGGGCTAGAAATTGTAGTGGCAATTAGCGAATTGCCCCTGAAAACACAGTTACAACAAACCCTGCAGGTTCGCGTAGGGATTCATTCAGGTCTTGTAGTGGTAGGAGAGATGGGAGGAGGAAAAAAGCGCGAACCCATGGCTATAGTGGGTGAGACTCCGAACATTGCTGCCCGGCTTCAGGGTTTAGCTGAACCCAATACGGTGGTGATTAGCTCTGCCACCTATCGGCTGGTTGAGGGATTGTTCGATTGCCAAGATCTTGGTCTGCACACGTTGAAAGGAGTTTCGGCTCCGGTTCAGATGTATAGAATCCTTGGGGAGAGTGCTGTCCGGAGCCGCTTCGAGGTGGCTGTCAGTAAAGGTCTGACTCCGCTTATAGGAAGGGAACAGGAGGTAGAGCTTTTGCTGAAGAGCTGGGAGCGAGTCAAAGAAGGAGAGGGACAGGTAGTGTTGCTAAGTGGAGAAGCGGGTATTGGCAAATCACGCCTTGTGCAAGTGATGAAAGAGCGGTTGGCGGGAGAGACTCACATAAGGATAGAAAGCCGCTGTTCACCCTATTACCAGAATAGCGCCCTTTATCCTATTATTGATCAACTGCAGAGGCTGTTGTTTAGAAGGCAAGATTCCTACGAAGAGAAGCTTAGCAAGCTAGAGAGGGCTTTGGTAGGGGCACAGCATGCTGTGCCCCTACAGGAGACAGTACCCCTTTTTGCCACATTGCTTTCTCTCCCCCTTTCCGATCGCTACCCAACTCTCAACCCAAGCCCCCAGAGGCAGAAGCAGAAGACCATGGAAGCCTTGTTAACTTGGTTGTTGAAGGAGTCGGAGAAACAACCAGTGCTTAGGATAGTGGAGGACCTCCATTGGGTGGATTCCTCAACTTTGGAGTACCTTAGTTTACTTATAGATCGAGTGCCGACTGCACCTGTCTTTGCACTTCTGACCTTTCGTCCGGATTTTAACTCACCATGGCCTCGACGTTCACATTTCACAGAGATAGCTCTAGGTCGGTTAACACAGAAGCAGGTAGAGTTGATGGTTAGTAGAATATCTGAGGGCAAGAGGCTTCCAGCGGAGATGGTTCAGCAGATTGTAGCCAAGACAGATGGAATACCACTTTTTGTTGAGGAGTTGACAAAGATGGTGCTGGAATCTGACCTTCCAAAAGTGCGGATTTGGGGTCATCTACCTCCGCTAGCAATTCCTACAACACTGCATGATTCACTTATGGCAAGGCTTGATCGTCTGGCTACGGTCAAAGAGGTGGCACAACTGGGAGCCACACTTGGACGTTCAAGGCGTAAGCACGACTTTTATTGCTTTCTCCTCTTTACTGTCCATAAGTTTATATCCCCTCGGTGTGTCGCTTAGAGGAAGATCATGGGTGATCACAGCAGTCGGGTCGATTTTTCCTTTTTCAACAAGGGGCATAAGCTTTGAAATATAATTCTTTGCCGGACAGACTCCTCCTCTAAGAGTAAGGTCTTTTAAATAAAAATCCAGCATTGGAATAGGCACCGACTGGACAAAGAGTCCAACAAATGAAATGGTTCCTGCAGGTCTCACTATTTTAAAGGCATCAAGAAGTGTTTCGTCGGAACCAATACACTCTAAAACTGCATCTACCCCCCTTCCACTTGTTATTTCGAGAATTTTTTCAAC
>Ga0209519_10000125_pt1 | contig 32911 bp, 36 predicted proteins | sample Rifsed13ft1_FD_184005 | JGI IMG/M metagenome (GOLD analysis project Ga0209519, IMG submission 184005) | Soil microbial communities from Rifle, Colorado, USA - sediment 13ft 1 (version 2) | ecosystem: Environmental > Terrestrial > Deep subsurface > Rock core/Sediment | place: Rifle, Colorado...
ATCCTGCTTTAACTTTTTTTAATTCATTTGCCAATTTTCTCATTTTATCTATCCCTGTATCCCATTTTTCATCAATAGGTTCTGATACATATTTAGCACATGGATCATCCTCCAAGTACTTAGTGGGAAATGATAGAGCCTCATCCTGAGCATCTAATGTGAAATGATACAGAGTGCCATTCAATGCTATTAGAGACATTATCGCTATTGAGGGTATGACGATAATGATTACCTTGTTTAATGGTTTCATGTATTTCTGATTTTATTATCACTCTCTAGTTAATTTATGTTCTAGGTAATTTGAAATTCCACGCAGTTCTTTTCTTGCATTTTCTTTGATCAAATTGTATACTTCTTCTTTTACTGCAATTGACTTGTAAGGCATTATTACATTTGGAAAACTAGGGATATTTAGGGGATATGAAGACATTCAGAATTATTGTATTAATTAAAATCGAATGGAATCGAACCGTCGAACCTCAACACTTACGCATAATGTTACGAATGAAATTATTTTTGATGGTTCGATTCATCTAATAGAATACTCTTCAATTCGTCTACTGTGATTATCCTACTATCATATTCATAAAATCTATCTGTAAATCCTAGGTGAATCGAATGGTTATGCAATTGCTCTAGGCACGAATCCACGCCTAAGTCATTTGCGTTCGATGATTCGATTAGATTCGATTTTAGATTATCTAGATTATTCAATGTTATGATACTTGCTATTTTGTAGTGTTTTTCTGCTCTAATGTGTTCTTGTTCGGATTCTAAAATTCCAGAGTCTTCTAGATAATTACAATAATTCTCTAGTATCTGTTTAGGCATAATTGGTTTTCCAAAAACTGCAGTATATTTTTCTGCTAACCATGTAGTTGTAAGAGTACCATCCAATTTTTCAGATAGTAATGGTGTGAATACTTTATCCATAAATTTTATTTTGTCAGGTGGTAATGTGCTGATGTTTCCTAACATTTTACAGGCATTAACAATATCGTTCATTGTTGTAAAAATTGATTTTACCCTTTTACCGTCTTTCTCCAGAATTAGTGCTGGATTGTTATCTGCATTAATCAAAGTTTCAAGATTCACTAAAGAATTAAAGCGTGCATAGTGTCGCATTGTTTCTGCTGTATTTTTTGGAAACAATTGAGATATTTTATCATTAAACACATTGATTACGGGATTGTTTCCATCTTCACATAGTTGATTCAATCTTTCTTTTAATATACGGATTTGATCTTTTGATAGTTCTTTATCTTCTAGGTTTTCATAAAGGGATTTACACCAAGTTGGCAAACCAAATTTTTGTCCTGTGAGTTTGTTTGCTTCGGCATATTTCTTAACATCAGTATTTGGTGATAACATTAATGTCCTGTTTTTCATCTCTGCCCATACCTCATTTTTTGCCTCATTTTTAGCACTACAAAAAATAAAGACAGGCCAATTTCTTATTACAGATTCTTTAACTTCAAGTGAGCCATCGCCCTTTGTTGTTTTGTATACTATCTCTTTTTTATCGTGAGACATAATTGGTTTAAGCGTCTCATATGTTTCTTGATGTGGATTGTCAATGAATATCAAAATTTTATTTTTTAAATCAACACACATGTGAGATTTTCTGATTAAATCCCTTTTTTGACGCTTAAATTCTGTTTTTTCCTGACCTTTTGCCTCTGCTATTTTTTCATCAAAAAAATCAATTGAATCTTGTATGGAAAAACCATCTTTATCTTGCAACTCTCCATTTTGGTGTATTAATGCAGCAGGGGACATTCTACCGATTATAATTACATCTTCTTTTGGAAATATTTCTGAAACAGTAACTGTTGCATAGGTTTTACCCTCACTGCTTGGTGCAATTAAAAAAGCATTGATTGGATTATCGGTGTATGCTGAAAGATAAATTCGTGGTAATTGCATTACAATATCAGGATCACATTTAATTTTAGCATTAAGATAAGTTTCAATTTTATCAAGTGGATTTGTCATGATGTTTCACCTGATTTTAACAATCTCTCTTCTCTTAGTGATTTTTTGAAGTTTTTCCTATCTTTATCATTCCAAATTTCTCTTTCAAAGATATCCTTGGATGTGGGTTCTTTGCATTCAACTACATCATGCTTCAAATCCCTATGAAATTTTACAATAGGAATACCGTCACTACCTAGTGCATTTTCACTCCAGGGGCCAGCATCACAATCATTGCAACGGTATTCTTCGTGTATCATCTTGGTCTTCCTCGTAATTTTTGATTACAACAAAAACATCTTAGTTCATGAGTAGAATATGCAATATTACAATGACAGCATAATTTATCACCCAGAGAATATCTTGGGCATTTATGAACATTGTATGATTCTTGTACTCTTTCACATTCACCACGACAACCTTGAGATGTAATTTGAGAATTACAATAATTACTCAATTCAAAATCCTCTTTGATTTGATACATTGCGCAAAATACTGTTCAGAAATACATTTTTCGCATACGGTCCAAATATTACCAGATAGATATGTTATCAGAAATCTAGCTTCCTTGTTGCAACATTTGTTGATTCTGGTACTTTCTTTTCTATTAAATTCCATGCTGTATCTAAGATTATCAAATGTTTTATATAACAAAAGTGGATAGAAATTAGGAGAATAATAACAAAATATGTTATCAGAAAAGGTCAAAAAACGAATAGAAGAACGAAAATGGGATAGGCATTCCAATAAATCTAAATTTTTTATTGACATTGAAAAACATGTAGATTCTGCCATTGATGATATGAAAATTATTGCAGATAATTTTCCTCCAGATAAATTTCATAATTTGTTCACATTGACACGATTCAATACATTATTGACTTCAGTGTTGGAACCAGGCAGGTACAAAGAATTATTAAAAAAACCCAAAAAAAAATTAACCCAAACAGAATTAAACGAAATTGAAATGTATGAAGATACATTAAGATCTTTTTATTTATTATGTATCAAATTATCGTTAGTAAATATTGAAAAATTTGTAGATGATCCGTTTGCATTGGAGTTATTTCAACAACACAATAAACCACTATACAATACACTAGACAAATATTTTGATCAGCAATTATCTACAATTGACAGTAAAGGGAATTACATAAATAAATAGACTCAAAGAATATTAGATTCCAATTCTTCAATTCTATTTCTTAGATAGTGATTTTCTCTCTGCATTTCTTGTGCTACTGCATGTTTAATCATCTCGCCTAACTCGCTCTGATTTTTTTCATCTAGTTTTGTAGCAATTTCAAGGTCTAAGGGTTTGCCGCATTGATGGCAAATATCAGATTCAAAAGAGTTTGGAGTTTTACAGATGTAACACATTTTTGGTTTTTGTACTATGTCTGACTTTTCTTCGTATTTGATTCCCATGTGTTTTAGGTATGCTTCATCAACATCGGCATTAACCAAGTGAACATAGACACTGGGCATTTTACTTTCAGAGGTCCATCCTTGTCTTTTTCGCAGTTGACTTTCAGTCATGTATTTGGCTGCATTTGTGGCTGCCGTATGTCGGAATAGATTGGGAAAAATTCGCTTAGAAATGCCAGCTCTGTGAATAGTATCTTGTAGTTGATGTCTCCATGTTGCAGAATCCATTGGATTGCCATATCTTTGACCAAATTGGATTACAGGCCATAGAGGAGCATTAGGACTATTTTTCCAAGGATGTCCATCAATCCATTGCATTAGATGAGGAACTGACTTTACAATTCGTACAGTTCTTGCACCTGTTTTACCATCAACAGATAACATTGCACCATATTGATCAACTTTGACATGTTTTATTTTTAGAGATAACAATTCACCTGGTCTGCATCCAGCTTCGTAGGCTACAGAAATCATTGCTTTATCGCGTGGGTTTATGCTGGATCTTATCAACAAGACAATATCATCATTGGTAAGTAATTGTTCTCGAATGATTTTATTTTTGACAGATTTCATTTTAACTTTATCAGTTTCAGAGGGATTTTTAACATCTTGATAATTTCTAGAACCTAGTTTTAGCCATCTAAAAAATATCTTTAGTATTTTTTTGTGATCCCATGTTGAATGAGATTCTTGACCATTTTGGGAATATTTTGTCATGATATCATAAACTAGTTTGTCAATGTCATCCTTTGTAATTTCATTCCAATCTTTTTTTATTAATCTAGATAAACTGAGTACAACTTCTAGATTTTTGCATCTAGTTGCATAACTAAGTGTATCATTAATCATTTGTCGGTCATATTTTTCAATTAAGGTATAGTTATTTTCAGATAATTCATTTTTGCACATCTTGAAGATGTTAGAAATTTTAACATGGTAAGGATGAATTTCGAATTCAATTTCACTCATAGTTTTGAAAACGTAAAGTGGGGGTATAAAGGGGATAAGTCTACGCCAGGTAAGGGACTTGAACCCCTGCACGCTTGCGCGTAGCCGTTTTCGAGACGGCCGCCGTACCACTTGGCTAACCTGGCAAGAAATCTTAGAAGCATCCACATAATAAAGCAAATCAGAACTGCAAAACAAATGATTTTGTATAAAGTTAGTCTATATCAAATAATTCATCTTGGAAGCGCTTTGTAATTTGTGCTTTGGATTTATCCCATTCTTGCTCAGATATATGATCAGAAAAAATAGAATGAAATCCTTCAAAAGCATTCAAATTATCCATTAAAGCAATAATCGTTTGTTTTTCATCTTCAGATAATGGAAAATAAGAAATAATTTTTGAAAAATTATTTTGAGAATTTACCTTTATTTGGTATATTTTATCTTGTAAATTTGCAGGTAAATTCAGATTATTCATTGTTCGTTGGATTTTTCTTTTTTATATATCCAATTGCAATCAAAACAGCACCTACAATCATCCATCCTATGGCATAGCCAGACAAATCTTCGGAGAAGCTAAGAGTTTCTGTTGCACCGAGATTTAGCGCCAAACTCACTATACCGCCAACAATAAAACTGACACCTGCCCAAAATAACCAATTTTTCATATACAAAAACAACAAAGAAAACAAGTATTTGTACTAGTCATAATTCAAAAGATAAACACAAAATAGCATAAAAAATCAACAACAAGCAATGGGACTGAATCTAAAAGAGCTGGTAGTCAGAGAGAAAACAACGTTAGAGGCATTCTCATCTAAAGTCATAGCAGTTGACGCATACAATGCAATTTATCAATTTCTAGCAAGTATAAGAGGTCCTGACGGATTACAATTATCAGATTCAGAAGGTAGGATTACTAGTCATCTTAGCGGGTTACTCTACAGAAATATTAACTTTCTATCTTTAGGAATAAAACCAGTATACGTGTTTGATGGAAAACCACCGTCATTGAAAACTGCAGAGATTGAAAGAAGAAAACAGATTAAAAAAGATGCCACTGTAAAATATGAAAAAGCAATTGCAGAAGGAAACATGGAAGATGCAAGAAAATTTGCACAGCAAACAACTAGCATGAAAGACGGCATGGTAAAAGAGTCAAAACAGATTTTATCTTATTTTGGAATTCCATATATCGATGCGCCTTCTGAGGGAGAGGCAACTGCAGCTCATCTGACAAATACTGGGCAAGCATATGCGTCGGCAAGTCAAGATTTTGATTCAATATTGTGTGGGGCAAAAAGACTGATAAGAAATTTTACAAACAGTGGAAGAAGGAAAATTCCCAATAGAAACACGTATGTGGAAATCGAGCCAGAGATAATTGAAACACAAAAAACGCTGGATTCTTTGGGAATTACAAGAGAACAGCTAGTAGATGTGGGAATCTTAATTGGCACTGACTTTAATCCAAACGGTTTTGATAGAATAGGACCAAAGACTGCATTAAAAATGATCAAGCAGAATTCACGGTTAGAAGACATACCACAGATTCAAGAGCAATTACATGAAATTGATTATGAGCAGATACGGAAAATATTTCTTGAGCCAATTGTGGCAGATGTAGATGAGATAGTATTTGGGAATGTGGATTATGAGGGAATGACAAATTATCTAGTTAAGGAAAGAAGTTTTTCAGAAGAAAGAATACAATCGTCGTTGAATCGACTTAAGAAAGCGCTGGAAAAAAAGAGTCACAATTTAGACCAGTGGTTTAACTAGATTTCAATTTAATAACAGGTCAGAGGTAAATTAAAAAATGCTCCAGACAGAGACAAGAAAAATTCTCAAAGACGCACCAATAATGTGGAGGCGAATCAACTCAATTGGAATAATTCTGGATTGTAATTCGACTTATGCTAATAAGCTAGGATATGCAAAGTCAGAGATTTTAGGCAAGTCAGTATTTGAGCATGTGCCAAAAGAATCATGGGAAGCCATGAATGATTCACTCAAAGCGTGGTTTGAGACAGGAAATGTAACAGATAGAAAAATCACATTTAAAAAACAAGACGGCAGCACATTTCCAGGACTATTGCATGCGACAAGTCTTTACGATGAAAAGAAAAATCTGTTTGGAAGCAATACTGTAATTTTTGATCTTACAGAAATGAGTGATGAGAAAATTAAAGAGTTTGAAAAGTTTTTCAGCGAAGCAAAAAACAAACTAGATGAAATCAAAAACAATGAATATAAAAAACTAGATGAGAATTCCAAATCAGAATACGACGGATTAAAGAAGATGTTCGATATGTTGTTGACAACGGATTTGAAAGGGTTAAAAAACATCAAATAAAAAAATGCTAAAAATAATTCAGATCAATCAGATTTTTTTCGGATAGATTTTTGTAATTCTTCAAATGTAGACTGAATTTCAGTTACAGCAGTACCATCTTCAAGAGTACTTACATCTCCAATAGTTTCGTTATTGGCTATTGCCTTTAGCAGTCTTCGCATGATTTTACCACTACGGGTTTTGGGCAATTTTGTTACAAAATAGATTTGTTTTGGAGTAGCTATTGCACCTATGTCATTTCTTATTTTTATTGACAATTCTTTTTCTAAAATTACAGTGTCCTTTGTCACATTTTGTTTTAGAACTACAAATGCAATGATTGTCTCGCCTTTGATCTCATCTGGAACTCCACATACTGCTGATTCTGCGACATCATGGTGAGATATAATACAGCTTTCAAGTTCTGCAGTTCCTATCCTATGACCGGATACTTTGAGTACATCGTCGGCTCTTCCCAGTAACCAAAAATATCCATCTGTATCCTTTACAGCATAATCACCAGGATAGTAACAGTTTTTGTATTTTGACCAGTACACGTCGCGATATTTCTGATCATCGCCCCAAAGAGTCAAAAGCATTCCAGGCCAGGAATTTTTGATCACAAGATAACCTTTGGTGTTTGGAGGTATGTCATTTCCAGATTCATCTACAACAGATACATTTAATCCAGGAATAGGTCGTGTTCCAGAACCAGGTTTTAGCGGAATTGTCTCCAAGCCAGGCAATGCAGATATCATTATACCTCCAGTTTCAGTTTGCCACCAAGTGTCAATGATTGGACATTTTTCTTTTCCGATTATTTTGAAATACCATTTCCACACTTCAGGGTTGATTGGCTCACCTACACTTCCTAATAGTCTAAGAGTTGAAAGATCAAACGAGTTTGGAATATCATCTCCAAATTTCATAAACATTCGTAATGCAGTAGGTGTAGTGTAAAAAATTGTAACGTGATATTTTTGAATAATTTTCCACATTCGGGATGCGTCAGGAAAATCTGGTGCACCTTCATACATTACTTGAGTTGCACCATGTAATAATGGACCATAAACCACATAGCTGTGACCTGTAACCCAACCAATGTCAGCTGTACAAAAAAACACGTCAGAATCTTTAATGTCAAATGCCCACTTGAATGTAGAATACAAGTGTGTCAGATATCCACCAGTCCCATGCAGTACGCCTTTTGGTTTTCCTGTTGTTCCAGAAGTATACAAAATGTAAAGAGGGTGAGCGCTGTCTAATTTTTCTGCAATGCAAGCATCAGAGACATTATTTATCAATTTATTCCAAAGTATATCTTTTGAAGATAGATTGATTTTGTTTTTTGTTCTCTCTATCACAATAACATTTTGAACAAAATCAAAATCTTTTGTTGCTTCGTCTATTACTTCCTTGAGCTTGATTATATTTCCTCGTCTATATCCGCCATCAGCAGTTATCACAATTTTTGACTTTGAATCATCTATTCTGTCTTTAATTGCTGTTGCACTAAATCCAGAGAATATCACAGTATGTGTTGCCCCAATTCGAGCACATGCAAGCATCGATATTGGCAGTTCTGGAATCATTGGAAGATAGATAGTTATCCTATCACCTTTCTCAACACCAAGTGATTTGAGGGCATTTGCAAATTTTTGGACCTGAATCCATATCTCTTTGTAAGTGAGAACTCTGGATTCGCCATTTTCACCCTCCCATAAAATTGCAGGCTTGTCAGCCTTGTTTTGCTGATGAATGTCTAGTGTATTGTACGAAGCGTTAATGGTACCACCTGCAAACCACCTAGCGAAAGGAGGATTCCAGTCCAGGGTTTTTTCCCAATTTGAAAACCAATAGAGATTTTTTGCTTGATTTCCCCAAAATGCGATAAAATTAGACTCTGCTTCTTTTCTAGTTTTGGTGTCATTGTTTCCAAGGCCGATGTTAATCTCTGACATCAAAATTGTGTAGAGGGTCAGGTTTGTAAATGTTAAAGAAAAAAGAATTTAAAAAAATTATTGTGCTTCCATTCTGGCAAGCCAGTCGTCTTCGTTGTTTGATGTTGCTGTTTTCACCTGTTTGGGTGGTTCTGGAATTGTTGGCAGAGATTCAGCGTCAAAGGGTATTGCTGAAGAGCAAGTGACGAGTTCTGTTGGCGCCTCTGGAAGTATACTCTGAACTTGTTGCGATTCAGAATTGTCCAGATATGAAACGGCTGATTCTTGGAGATGTTTTTGTGGAGGTGCTGTTACGTTTGCTACTTCTGCATCAAGATCTGCAATTCTTCTCTTAACGTTTGAGATTTCTGCAGTTTCGTGAGTAACATGCTCAATTAGTTCTGCAGAGCATGCCTTTACTGTCTCAAATGTGTTATCAGAGATCTCATTGCTCTTGTATTGTACTTTGGCATCAAATAGTAACATCTTTGCGGACTTTAGCTGTTCATCTAACTCTGTCAATCTTGCTTCAAGTTTTGTTTTGATTTGTTGTTCTGCCTCATCTAATGATGCAAGTTTTGATTTGTATTTTTCATGAATTATTTCTGCGTCTGCTTTCATGTCATCATTTTCAGAAACAATATCAATCAAGGCTTTTAGACGACGTAGAGTTAGTTGTTTTTCGCGAAGAAGTCTTTGAGAGTCTAGTCTCCATCTTGGAATGAATATAACAACATTGCCTTGAACTACAAGTTGCTCATATTGGATTTGCTGTAATCCTTGAGAACCGCAGTCAACACCTACTGATTGGATGCTTCCATCAATGTCAGTTATTGTTCCAATGACTTTACCCATGAATGTTCCGTACATGTCTTTGACGTTTTTACCGATAATATCGATATCGTCATGTGTCATGGCTTAAGGTTCAGGGATTTGTATAACCGGCAAAGTGTGAGAAAGGTTACTAGTTTTGGTAAGATTATTTAGACAAGTTCTCAAACGTTACATCAAAATTTAATCGAGACTAATCTGAGAGGCCATATCATCCATACCTATTCTAGATTGAAAAAGTGGAAAATCTCTTTTTTGCAGAAGAGTAAAAATTGATTGCAAAAATTGCATTCAAACATTATGCTTCTATAACTAAAAGTACGTTTTGATCATTCCAAGTCACGTTGTTTACATCATAATTATCCATGATGTTTTTCTTAAATGTCTCAAGGGAACTGTTGAATTCTTTTTTGGAAAACAGTCTAAATGTGGAATAATGATGACCTCTTGCTTGCTCTTCTAACCTTGCAAGTGTTGAACTTCTTTTGTATTCAAAGAAGTGTATTGATTTTAGATTCATGTTTGGAGTGTTTTCAATCATGTGTTCTAACTCGTCCAATTCATAAAGCCTAGTTTCTTTGTCAGTAAAATTAGGAAAGTGCATGCCCCATACATTTCTTTCATTCTGATTTTTTAATCGAGTATAAACAAACAATCTTGACTTGCTTTTTAGCACTCTTGCAGTTTCCTTTAGAAAGTTTGGCATATCAAAATGATGTACTGCGTTAAAGCTTACAATAAAATCTAGTGAATCAGTTTCAAGAGGCACTTTGTGAGCGTCACTATGAAGTATTTTGAAATGATTTATGCTGTGCTCTACAAAGAAATTTTTTAATTGTACCAGCATGTGTTCGCTTTTATCAATGCAGTATAGTAAATGACATTTTTTTCCTAGTTGTTTGGCTAGTCTTAAAGTATAACGTCCTGCACCACATCCAATATCTGCGCCATGCATTCGACCCATATCATTTAGTTCTCTTTGAATAAATAAAATAGGCTCCATGTCAGTAGTCCTGAGTTTTCTATATCTAGGAGCAATTTCTACAAAATGGTTTTCAATCTTGTGTAAGAAATTAGCAGATTTTACAGTGAGGTTTTCTTTTTCCTTCATTTTAAAAAGTAGAAATTCATATCATAAAAAAGTACCCATTGTGGAAAAAATCAAAAAATATTAAATGATGTATCTCCGTCCATATTCCCCGCATGTTATATCCCAGTACGAATTTGAACCGTTGAAATAAATTTAAAAAGTGTGTACCTCAGATATTGTGCCTAAACCACTAGTATTTGTAAAAACCATGTCTTGTCAACTTAATGTGATATTATTTTGACAGTAATCAAGGTAAGAGTAATTTAGAAAACAAAATCAATCAACCTCAGAAAAAAGACAACTTGACCTAATCAAAACTCTTAATTTCAGAGAGAAAATCAGGTTAATTGTAAAGGCATGGGACTCAAAGCAGAAGATAGAATAGAACTAGAAAACTTGCTTAAAATAGCAGCAAGCCAAATTCCAAAGTATTTCAATTTAATAAATTCAACAAAGGAAAGATGGGAAATTAAAAACATGCATGAGTGTATTTTTGGAATGGTCTTTGAAAAATATATTCATGATTCTGGTCAGTATCTAACAAACAAGAGAATAGATGAAAGTCAGCCCAATACAGTTGAAAGCACAATGGAATTATTTGATGCAGGAATTGAGATTTTCAATGACCATGTATTAGACATTAAAAGACAAATCTATGAGAATTAACAGGTGTTTTTCTAAAAATTACATGTGCTAGTTTGAGAAAACTAACTAAGATTGGAATAATTTTTGATTCATATTTGAAAATAACATAGTTTCTGATTTTAATTTAATGGGCAAACTAGAATATTCAGTATGTCACAATGGAGAATTTTACAAATTGGCAAAAATGAGTTTATCTGAAATCAAAGAATATGTGCATAATAATTATCCCAGATCAAAAGCAAATTTTTTTATGAAATACAAATTACCTCAATACATAATCTTGTCCAGTCCACAAATATAGTCATAGGGTTTAGAAAATCTAAATAAGTATTAAACTATTTTCTGTTCTAGTAATCTAAAATTATCTACTACCAAAACTTCCACCAGGGTTTAGCTTTTGGTATTTCAATAACAGTGCATACACCATCAATTAATTTTGTTCCAGTACCGCATATTCCGAATTTTGGTGTATCAACTTTTGGCGTATCAACTTTTGGTTTGTCTAGCCCAACTGCTTCATGAATTGAAGAGTATTCTGGGAAGTTTTTATCAAACCATTCTTTGTATTTTGGTTCTTTGTTGTATCTATCAACATAGGATTGTGGATCTTTGGATTTATCAACAAATGATGCCAGACCTTTTGGTTCATCCAATCCAACGGCTTCATGAATTGAAGAATATTCTGGGAAGTTTTTATCAAACCATTCTTTGTATTTTGGTTCTTTGTCGTATCTATCAACATAGGATTGTGGATCTTTGGATTTATCAACAAATGATGCCAGACCTAATTCTTTAGCCGGTTCTGGTTCTTTAGCCGGTTCTGGTTCTTTAGCCGGTTCTGGTTTATTCAAAACATCATTCACAATAATTGTAATGGATTGTCTATCAGTTAACGAGCCTAGAGTTACAACTATATCAAATACATATGATTTTGCACCCTGTGAATCAGTCGGAATCCAGGTAAACATACCAGTACTTGAATTGATTTTTGCACCAATTGGAGGATTTTTGTCTAGGCTAAACACGAGACCATTTAATGATGTATCAGTTACCTTGACAGCAAACGACAAAGATTTTCCTTCATCAATGAATAATTTGCCTAAAGGATTCATTTTAAGAGTGGTCATAGGAGTTGCAGTAACTTCATTAGATGCAGCACTTGTACCAGCAGAATTTATTGCGTAGACCTTGTATGCGTATTTTGAGTTTGTGACAAGATTAGCATGAGAATATATTGTGGCGTTATTCTTTGTATCTGCTACTAATGTAGAATTAGAGCCAGTATCTTTTCTTACTTCGATTTTGTAACCAGTGATAGGAGAATTTCCATCAGAGGATGACGTACTCCAAGAGAGATTAATTTGAGTAGAGGATGCAATTATCGCAGTTAATTTTATTGGAGGCGTGGGAATTGTAATTGTTTGTATAGTGGAAGATGACGGAGTGGTCGACACATCAACTGATGTCGTTCTAGGAGTAGCAGATGCAGTATTTGATGGTCCGGTAGAACCAAAACCGATATTTGCTGAAACTACAAATGAATATGTTTTATCAGTTATACGATTACTTACAATGTAACTAGTAGTTTTACCATTAGTCGAACCTATAGTATCATATGCATCAGTTCCAAATACTTGTTGAACATTGTATCCGCTAATTGATTGACCAAATGTGTCCGATGGAGGATACCATGAAAGTTTAATTTGAGTAGGAGAAATGGCAGTTGCAATTAATCCTGCGGGGACTGTTGTTGCTGCAGGTTTTACAGATGAACTCGATGATGGATTGCTGATTCCTTTTGAATTTATTGCAGACACTTGGTAAGAGTAAGTTTTGCTAGAGTCCAAACCATCATGAATAAATGATGTAACTGTGTTCTTGGTGTCTGCTGTTATAGTAGTAAAACTAGCAGAGCCTACCTTGTATTCAATTTTGTATCCTGTTACAGGTGGTATGTCATTACTAAGAACAGGTTCGTCCCAGGTAAGAACAACAGATTTGGGAGAAATGGGTGATGTTTTAAGATTTTTTGGAGAACTTGGTGCAAGAGAAGATGTAGAATTCAATGTAAACGCCTGGAGTCTATTATTGTCAGTGTCTGCAACATATAGGAGATTATGTATTGTATCTAATGCAAGTCCTGAAGGAGAATCAAATTTACCATCAGAAGTTCCAGAAGAACCAAACTTTTCTGTAAAACAAACACCATCTACAACCTTGCTAGTGTTACTTGGACAAGTGTTACCAGTAACAAGTTTGAATATTTGAATTCGGTTATTGTCACTGTCTGCAACATACAACAGATCATTTGTTGTATCTAATGCAAGTCCTGAAGGAGAATCAAATTTACCATCAGAAGTTCCAGAAGAACCAAATTTCTTTACAAAACAAACTCCATCTGTTGCCTTACTTGTACCGCTTGGACAAGTGTTACCAGTAACAAGTTTGAACACTACGATCCTATCATTACTAGTATCTGAAACATAGAGAGTCTCATCAACATCATCAATAATCATATGTGATGGATTTTTTAGAGAATCATTTCCATCAAAGGAATCAAAGTTAAATAGAAATTTTCCCAATGTATCAAAAACAGATATTGAATCAGTATCAAGACTTGATACGTAAATTTCTTTTGTAGACTTTAATGTTGCAATTCCTTGTGCAGAACCAAGATACTCTGATTTGGTATTATCAGATGAGCCAAATTTTAATTGAAATTCCCCATCATTGTAATCAAATCTTTGAATTCTTTCATTACCAGAATCAACTACAAAGAAATGCCCAAAGGAATCCAATATGCCATTAGTAGGAGTGTTGAATTGACCATCACCGTCAGTGTCAGCTCCATCTGCGTTATCATTACAGTTTTGAACCAGCGCCATATCACAAAACGAGCCAAATTTGAAATCATGATCTCCATCGTCATCAAATACGTTGATTCTGTGATTGTCAGTGTCTACCACATAGATTGACTTTCCATCATTACTAACAATGACATCATTTGGGCTTTTCAGCTGGTCATTAGTGGTTCCAAGAGAGCCAATTTTAAAAGAAAACTTAGGTTCGGCATATGCTATTTGAGAAGATGCGACCCCAATTAACAACAATAAACCAAAACACAGACTAATGGATGATTTTCTATTCAAGGTACAAACATTCAACTAATTCTAAATTTAATAAATGAGATAATAAATTTCACTACCCATTTGATCAATTGCAATTAACATTTAATGGTACGTAGAAGTAAATTCATTTTTCTCAATCACATATGAGATTATAAAAAGAGATCAAAAGACAAACATAGACTGGCAATTGTTATTAAAAATTAACAATTTTATCATTATTCAAATTTAAAAGATACTTATGATAATATCTGAAGGACGATGACATGGAAGAAACAGGAAGTAAGTGGGCAAACAGATTCATAATTTCAGCTATTCTTCAAGGCGGTGTAATTACGGCAATGGCAATAGTCATTGTAGGAATACAAATGTCATATACTCAAATAAACATAATACAATATCTATCATTATCTTTTGAAGGGACTGCAAAATGGTTCTTTCTGGGAATAATATTTTATTTGATTGTTGTTCTTGCTGTAGCAGTATCTGCATTATTTTACAGTCACCTTGAAATTACATTAAAGAAAGAATTTTCCAAAGCGTCTAACATGTTAGCAGCAATTCATCTGATTGGAATGAACGTAGGCGGAGCAGGAGCAATGATCACAATGTCGTTTGCAGGATTGGCTGGAACTGGATTAATGACAATATTTACTGAAGGAAAATTAGGTCCAAAATATCCTGCCATCATGGATTCTTTTATAGAACCAATTGGAGGATTTATCGCAATACTTGCATTGGGAGTGATATGTGGCGGTATGGGTTTCATATTGGCATTTAGAAGTAAGTAAGTGTGTTTATTCTTGTTTTGGAGTCTTTGGTTTTTTTAGTAATGAAGCCACGATAACTGTTGCCAGAATTACAAACACGATAATCAAGGAGGTTACAGTTGGAATATGGTAAAATTCTGAAATTATCATCTTGGTTCCAATAAATAGCAACAACACAATCAAACCGGGCTTTAGATAGTGGAATCGTTCCATCATTCCTCCGATTAAAAAGTATAGTGCTCTCAAGCCTAAAATCGCAAATACGTTTGATGTGATTACTATGAACGGATCTCTAGTTATTGCTAAAACAGCTGGAATAGAGTCCATCGCAAATACCAAATCAGTTAACTCAATAATTGCAAGTGCAACTAATAGTGGAGTAGCATGCATTACTCCATTGATTGGAACAATGAACTTGTTTCCAACTAGACTTAGATTGACGGGCATGAATTTTTTTAGAATTCGAACTGCAATGTTTTTTTCTAGTTCAATTTTCTTTTCTTCTTTTTGGATGATCATTCTAATTGAGGTATACCAGAGTAATCCACCAAAAATGTAGATCATCCAATGAAAGTTATCCAGTAACGATGCGCCAACAAGAATTAGTACTATTCTCATGGCAATTGCACTTAAGATTCCAAATGAGAGAACTCTGTGCTGATACTTGTGAGGAATTCCCAAAGTAGTAAACACCAGCAAAAATACAAACATGTTATCTACGCTAAGTGATTTTTCTAGAGCATAACCAGTGACAAACTCTATCATCTTATCATTGCCTAGTGCAAAGTAGATCACCGCAGCAAACACACCTGCAAGAGAAATCCAAGTGAGTGTCCAACCAAGAGCCTCTTTGCTAGACATTACATGTTCTGTTTCAGTTTGTTGGGTTTTGCTTAGTTTTCTTTTAATTTTGTGGAATAAACCAAGATCAATTGCTATTGTAACTGACAAAATCACAAAAAAGATAATCCAAAGTTCTAATGTGATAACGCCTGATTCCATTGACAAATTGATTCATTTCGCTTAGGTTGTGATTATAAATCAATCCTGAGATCGGGTTTAGTTTGAGCAAATGCATCTCAAACTATGTACATGTCTAAATTGCATCTTTTGCCCATCCTCTTTCAAATAATTGTGCTTTTGTCTCTGGTTTTACGCAAGCTGGTGAACCATCACTGTTTTTTATGATTAAGACCAGAGTAGGTTTACAGGTAACCAGATCAGATGGGACACCACTTTTAGATTGTTTTAAGGGTGGCAAAATAATTTCTTTGTTACTTTTAGATACGCTAATTGTTGCAACATATTCTTCAGATATGTCCTTTGTACTTACAGGATAAGGCAAGATATCAATTAGGTTAATTTCATATGAATCAACATACGAAGTTGTATTTTCACCTGTAGTGAGGATTATTGTTTGATATTGTGTTTGATTGTAAATATAGAGGGTAACAGATGCACGTCCTTCCCAAATACATGTCACATCTGATGGGCATCTTGAATCATCTATCTCTGAAAATGTCACATTAAGACCATCAACAGATAATATCTGATTCAATTTTATCATAAAATGTTCATCAAGTTCTATTTCTTCAGATTCTAATGCAAAAGATCCCCATACAGTTCCAATCAAGATCAAGAAAATTATAAAATATTTCATTATTTGATTAAATCAGATAAAAGTGCATAAGAGATTTTAATCTTTTGTAAATAGACGGTATGAGGTAATGGTCGAGAAAACCTCATCCCATCTATTGAGTTACATTATCCAAATTAGAATAAAAGACTCGCGTAGAAATCATCAGTATGATCTAAATACTATTTTGGTAAAAAAAGCATGATTGGAACTCTCACCAAACAACTAATTGTTTTTGGTCTTAAGATCCAATAGTAGTTGGAATAGTTTATTTCTTGTTGATAAAATGTAGTGGATTTAGAATTAACACATTAGACTTTTATTTTGACATAAAGAATGAATTGGATCATCGACATATTTGAGGCAAGATGTGCATTGTAATTGGATATGTTGTACACAGATCTTGCAGAATTTCACAATATTTAACACGTGTCCACAGTTACGGCATGAATCAACTCTCATGGTATAATTTTGGTAAAAATTTCTATTAGATCTTTTGTATGTGTTTTATGTACAACAATGATCAATACAGAGTTCATATAGAATTACATGAGAGGTAAAATATTAGAAAAACGAGCTGTGTGACGTTCAACATTTCATGATAAACAATATTTGTATTTTTATGTCACAGGTTAAGGTAATTGGTGAACAACTATTTCATGTCTAGTTTCTAGTAATCACATGAGATAAAATCAATCAGATCTAACAAAACTTTTTTCGAAATTTTAAAATTCAGCGACAAATAACAGACGATATGATCCAGCGAGAAGAATTAGAGCAAATTTTGAATTTCGTGGGAAAAAGATGGCTAGATATCACAAAAGAACCAAACAACAAAGCCATGGAAACGCTGCCAAGTAATTTTTGGATGAATTCCGTTGGCGGAAAAGCAGGAAAAGGCAGATGGGTAACGGCATTAATGTATACAGAAAACGAATCAGATGCAAATGCATTCAAAGAAGTATTACTAAGATGGCAGACAAAAGGAATGGAGAAAAATAAAGCCCCCGATCTAATACAAATTGGAAAAAAGAAATAGACTATTAATAATTGGAAAACTTGACAAATGTATTGTCAGAATTTTCAATTAGAGAGAAAAAGATTCTATATAATCATTTTTCAAATACAGATGAGAATGTCTTTGCAATAATTACACCAAGGCAAGTTGATAGAGGGGCATTGATGTCAAGATATAGTAGAACAGACAAAAGCATGCGTAGAATATTTTTAGATGAATTTTTACAAAATAAAAATAGAGGAGAGGAATTTTACAATAGAGTACTCTTAGAATATGGCGACGATTCAGTTGCAGAATTAGGAGAAGCTCAAATTGCAATTGAGGGACTTTCAAATATTGCAGTTAAGAAAATTGAAGACCGAAGAATAGGACTATCATATTTAGAGAAGTCATCAAGATATGTAGCATGGAATAAAAAAATAGATGGTCAATACAGATTCTATAGAGAACCAGTCTTAATGAGATCAAGATTTGGCGATTTGTATTTAGATGCATGCAATTTTTCATTTGATGTTTATTCAAAAAATATCGATCCCATGATAAAATACGTACGAGAAAAATATCAAATTGAAAAATATACTTTCAAGGACTCAAAAGATGGAAAAGAAAAATTATTTTCTAAACTAAAAGAAGAAAACGACATCAAATCTGCAAATATAATTTACAATGGCTCGACAAAAGCAAAGGCACTGGACATCCTACGTGGACTTTTACCAGCATCCACATTAACCAATGTAGGAATTACAGGAAACGGACGTGCTTTTGAATATCTCCTCACAGTACTTGCATCATCAGAACTTGAAGAAGAGCGAGATTTAGCCTCAAAAATCAAAAAAGAGATTGATTCCACCATCAAGGCTTTTGTTAGAAGAGCAGACGACAAATATGGAAAAGCATTTCAAAATTATTTACAACAGCTCAAAAAAACGTCAAAGTTAGTAACAAAGGAAATCAAACCAAAAATAATTTCAGGGGTAAGAACACAATTAGTTGATCATGAATCAGAAAAAACAGCCATGGATAAAATCATTACAAGCATAATCTACGAACAGTCTCCAAGTACATCTTACAATATGATAATGCAACAAGTAAAAAAATTATCAGATGAAAAGAAAACAAAAATAATCAATATGTTTACTAAACTGCGTAAAAACAGACGCCATAAACCATCAAGAGCATTTGAAAGTGTGTACTATACGTTTGATTTGCTTAATAATTTTGGAATGTTTAGAGATTTTCATAGACACAGAGCACTGACATTGGAAAGACAATTACTCACAACAGATCATGGATACAACATTCCAGATGAAATCAAAATCCTAGGAATTGAAAAAGATTATAGAGAATGCATGGAGAAAACAAAACAAACGTTTGATAAAATTAGAACAAAACATCCAGAACAGGGGCAGTATGTTGTTAACTTTGCCTATAACTATCCATATTTTATGAAATTTAATCTTCGAGAAGCATGTCATTTAATAGAATTAAGAACTGTTCCGCAAGGACACATTGATTACAGACGAGTTGCACAGCAAATGTTCAAAGAGATCAACAGAGTTCATCCCAATTTGAGTAAAATAATGAAATTTGTGGATTTAAAAGAATACGATTTAGAAAGATTTGAATCAGAAAAAAGATCCGAAGAGAAAAGAAAGAACCTTAAAAAATAGGGCTTCCTAGAAATCATCCACAATAAACAAGAAATCATGCACATCCTGTGACAGTTGTAAGCCAGCACACGGTACAACAGCTCCTTTTCCTTCATGGAATTGTGATATGATTTGGTCTCTGATCCAAACTTTCTCTTGATAACTGAGAATATTGTCTCACACTTGTTTCTCTGATGGTATAATGACTCATCAAATTTTCTTCTCATCAGTTTTCTGTACCTGCCACGGGTTCTGCTGATCAGACAATCTCTATTTCTTATTGGAATCATCGATAGTATATGGTTCTGCCGTATTATCTGGTGGACTGGTTCTGCATCATATCCCTTGTCTAAAACCATGATCCACATCGATACTACCATCAGCATCTGTGAAAATAATTGCGGAAAATGCCTGACGTCATGATTCAGTGGATGGTGCTGTATCACAACTGCGCAAACCAGTTGTGTCTTCATGTCTGAACCTGCAGACATCTTGGTGTATGAGCGTCTCAGCGAACAGCGATACGAATAGTATGGCGTGCAGTGCCTGTCCTCAAATCCTGTGGCATCAGCTCCTGCAAATATCATTCCAGGAGAGACAATCCCGATGAATCTTCCAATTGCAACATGCAGTAAAATGTCGCTTAATCTGGCAGCTGCCTTTTGCAGTGTAGTAAAATGTGGGATTGTATTTAGGCCAAGAGCATTTACAATTTCAGTTGCAACTTGCAACCATTCCACCATTTCCTCGTAGCTTTTTGACTCGTACTGCCTAAGAACCAGTAAAATGATGTGCTGGTGTATAGAAAATGTGTGCTTTGATTTTGCATGCAAATAAAGAGGGACACGCATTTTCTTGAGAATCTGGCGCATCACTGAGATGATGCGCTGGTATTTGTTTTTCATGGATTGCCATGATATGCTCACTGATCTTGATCTGTCGGTATGATATGATCTACAAAATGCTTAAAAGTTGATGATTTCTAGCTAGCCGGATATTCCGATTTAATCTGTTCCCAACAAACAAGAAATCATAGCAATTCTATGATAAAAGCCAGTATATCGTATAACAGTTCTTATTCATAGATTCTTGCGTAATCTTGCATTGATTACGAATAACTATTTTGAGGGCATGAATTAATAGACATTCCAAATCATTCAAAAATCCACACTCGAAAGAACATTCATCATCTGGCTACTGAGAATGTGTAGCAATACAATGTACTGGATAAGATCCACCTAAATGATTAGTTTCTACACCATATGTTTTTGGAGTGCTGCCTACAAACGCACAGATTCATGCGAATTTACAGATTGCACATTTCCATGCCACTTTCTATGATATTCCTCATGATGAGTGTGAATTGGAATCAGTTTTTTGGCATTTACACCGTCAATTACTCTTTTAATCTGAGTGCCATCACCATGACCAGAAACATGAACTTGGTGCCAATCTCTTTCTTTAGTAATAACACCAAAGTGCTCAAACCAATTTTTAATCTGCTCTTCTTTTAGTTCCATCTCCTCATCAAACGGCTCTGTAAGTGAGCGAATGTAAGACGAGTTTTCTTTTGGCTTTACATCAATTAGCTCCTGCAGCTTAAAGTCGCTGCAGTAAAATACAAAGTCTTTTTGATTATTCATCACATCTCTATAATCAACTGCATTCGGATAATTCAAAAATTCCTGTTGCCAACCATCATAGTCCATCACGAGCTGGCGCTCTGAGAATTTTTCCAAATCTTTGTCAATCAAACCCCACTTGCCTTTTGGGATGTAGATTTTCAAAGTAGGGTCAGTTGGTGCAGGATATTTCCCTCTCAAAGCAGAGGACAGATCAAATAGTTTCAGCAGATAAGCCTGCTTTAGATCAACTACCAGATATCGCCCCGTATTTTTTGCAGCATTGTAAAATGAAAGCAATCTATCCAAATCTCTAACCGGATAACCACAAATTACAAGATTCTTTGTATTTTTGATAATTTCTGCAACTCTGGTTTCAACGTCATACTCTGTAATGGAACCTGCCTTGTCAATTCTGGTTCCTTCACACAATAGAACATCAATGTCTGATTTGCCACATTTTTGCACAAACTTTTCAGTATCATCTGCTCTTCTTCCATGAAATCTCAAGTCTGCAGTGTTTGCAATGGAGCCTGATGATGTATGCAGGATAAATGCGTGCACTCCTGGAATTGAATGATCTACAGGCAATGGAGTGATATCAATTGAATCAATTTGAAACTTTTTTCCACTCTCAAATATTTTGATTTCTCTTGGTACTGCAACTTTGTCTCCACTCGCTCTACTAATCTCTCCTTTTGTGTTTGTGTAGACTAGAAATTTTTCTTTGAGGGTGAGATACTGACTGGTATCAGACGTGTCATCAAAATTCTGCATGATTAATTTTGATTCCTCGGAGCAATAAATTGGAATGTCTTCTCGCAGATATGGGATGTATGCGCAGTGATCAACATGTGCATGTGTCAGCAATACTGCATCAATTTCAGTATCTTCCGTTCCATCAAAGCCCATGTGTTTTGCATAATCTCGTCTGTATAGTCCTCTAATTTTTGGCAACAATCCCATCTCAAACATGTCATTGAGATTGTTGGATGCCCTTGGTTGTATAAATTGGGAAAAATATTTGTTTGCAGCACTAAAGCTCATGCCAAAATCCATAAAAATTTTGGTTCCCTTGTCATCCACTAGGAACTTGTTGCCCCCGATATCCTTGACGCCGCCATGAAAAGTAATGTCAGCCATGATACCACCATGTTAATTTCATGCTAAAAGAAGTTATGCCAATCATCACAAATTCATTCATGTAACATTTCCTCGTTTTTATTTGTGATTTTTGCTAGTTTGTAAAATCCCTTTTTTGTTAATCGAATAAAATTATCATCAAAGCCATACTTTTCAAAAACTCGTCTTAGACAATAACTCCTAACAAAGGATACAGATGCGTAAATAAAAGTAATTAGCAGATTTACAGTAAGTGGATCTTTTTGAATCCAGCCTACAGATAGAGGCAAAATCACAATTCCCAAAGCATACCCAATTGGATATCCGCCAAATGAATTGACAAATGCTTCAGAGAGACTCTTTTTTCTAGAATCAGACATTTGCTCAGACATTTACCGAACCTCTGTATCTGTTTGTCTGTCCTGACTTTGCATGTCTTTGTTTAATCTTGATCATAATCAAAAGTCTGCACCGTTAGAGTATCTTCCCCATTTATTCTCACAATTATTGCAATACCAAGCAGGTGAATCATCTTCAATGCAGCATCCACCAGGATAGATCTTTTTTTCTGCAACTAATTTTAAATATTCTTCTTCATCTCCTGGATAACCATAACTAATCTCACATGTGTTTACACTCTTACATTTTGGACAAGATGATATTTTCAATATTGCTTACCGTACATCATTGGTTCATCATTATCTTCAAATTCCCGGATTATTCTTGGGAAAAAATTTGTGGGCTTTTCACCCACTTGATGACTGTGCAATAGTGTAATTTTCATGAATTTACTGTGCAACCAGAATTATTATATAACATGTCAATAGTATGCATACTGTACATACTATGGCAAAAATAGCAAAATTACGCATCCATATAGCCCCCGTAGGATATGAAATTGACAGAATTGTTTTACCAGCTATTCAAGAGAGAGCAGACAAGGTCTGGTTGCTATTACATGAAAACAAAAGTGAGGACAAAGCAGGACCATTTATCTCAAAAATAACAAAACAGCTGGAAAAAGAAAGAATCGAGGTAATTAATCAGTATCATGACAGACGTGATTTATTTCAAATTATCAAAGCTGTAAAAAACATTATTGAAAAAGAAAAACAAAATGATCTTTATGTAAATTTAGCGTCAGGTTCTAAAATCCAGGCAATTGGAACCATGATGGCATGCATGATGTTTAATGAAAATCAGAATATTCATCCATTTTATGTAGAGGCAAAAAATTACCCAGGATTTGAAGGCAAGCAGCCTCTTTCCACAGGAATAAAAGATATTCAAGATGTTCCACCATATTCAATAAAGACACCTGATTCAAAACTAGTGGAAGCATTAAAGATAATCCAGCAAAAAAATGGAAAGATAACAAAAAAAGAGATGGCACAGATTGCCGAAAAACAAGAATTAATCACAATTAACGCAATGGAAAAAAATCATTCTCAAGCAAGATTTGCAAGTTTGGATAAAAATATTATTCAACCATTGGAAGAACAATGGAAGTTCATACAAGTGGAAAAAATAGGACGAAACAGGTGGATAGAAATTACACAAGAAGGTAAAAATGCTGCTGAATTTTTAATCTGATTTTAATAAATTGAACTTAGTCAGTTAAGACTCTACCTATATTATGGACATTATTCTAGACCCATATCTTCTCTCAATTTTCTCTCTACATCGTTTAGTGTTTTTCTAGCACGAGCAAATCTTAGGTCAGCATCAGCCAAGATGTTTGTTGTTTCAACAAGTCGTTGAGACTGATATTCCACCAAATCCTCAAGATCTATGATTTTTTGCCTCCCCTTCTCCACTTTATGAAGCAATTCTCTTTCCCAAATTCTCATTCTTTCCCCTTCACGAAGCAATTCTTGTTCTCTAATTCTCATCTTTGCATATTCTGGGTAAAGGTGATGATCTATGATTCTTTGATCTTCCAATAAACTAGAATGAAAAATGAAATATTAAAAAATAATAGGCAAAAAAATCAACGTGCATAGTCTGATTTTGATTGTTGACTGCGTTTTGTTCCATCACCTAAGCAGAATGCATCCAAAAATATCTTGATATTTTCTGGAGTTGTATTTAGAATTTCAAATGGAATATATTTTTCAAAAGATTTGCCAAACTGTCTGAGATACTCTGCAAGTTCCCTGTTTCTGAATATTATGCTGTTTTTTTGAATGTTGAATTTAAAAGGAAATGTTTCCAAATCAGTAATTATCTTCTTTAAATTCTCTTGTTTATGTTGAGATATTCCTATTACATATGAGTCTCTGTTTTCATACCCGATATGTGTCACATGTCCTTCCGAGAGCCAGTATCCCATGAAAACACAGAAATCATTCATTGTTACTGAAACACTTCCTATTTTTATTACACATTTGTGATCTCCTACCCACTTTGCACTTCTATAGAATTTGTGATGTTTCTTTAGATTTTCTGCATCAATGAAGTTGAAATTTCCCTCATATTTCTTACCTCTCCAGTATCCCCCACTGTTATACACCAACATTTTATGATTCGGTGTTATACATGCATTATTCCATTTGTTCTCAAGAAGAATCATCTTACCTTTGTAATGATAACTGATATGGCGTATGGGTGTGTAATATTCAATATTCCCAGACTCGACATTCAATGATGCTAATTTTTCATGTTTTTTGATATTTTTGAATAGTTTAAACCCATTTTCTGTCAATACCTCTGTTTCTTTGTCATAACAATATTCCTGAGCAAAGTCGATTTCGACGTTTCTTTTTTCCCTGTTGATGAACTTCTCTGAGATGATCCCTTCTTTGATTCCGACCTTGTAATCCCACATTAGAGGGAACCAGTCAAGTTCAAAGGCTATCTTGTTATCATGCCACAAGCGGTGTAGTTTGTCTACGAGAGATTGATGGTTGTCTACTCGCATGTTGAACTGCTTTGCTAACATTTCCATTATTTGAATCCAATATTTGAAATAGAATCCTCTGCGACCGTTACCCGTGCTCTCCAAGACAAAGTCGGCATCATCTCTCTGAGCAAGGTTTGGCTCTAGAGCGTTCATTATTGGCTGATCATTTTTCATTCCTGTGTGTGCTGCTTCAGACACCAAGATAGCTATAACGTCATCTGTTCCTCTAAAGGTTTGAGCCTTTTCCTGTTTGGATGCCGCAAACGCAAAGGTTCTCGTTCCGTTCATAAATTCAATTACGGGATCTTGGGATAGTCTGGCGTTCTTGATCAAATCATTATAGTTTATTTTGGTTCCTTTCTTCTGGGCTTCCTGCCATGTGTAGCCTGCCTCTAACAATTCTGGTTCAATTTGTCTAAAGGCATAGAATCCATCATCATGATGTTTGTCTGTAAAGAACTCGTAGAATCTCAAAAGAATCTCTTTGGCAATTCTCAGTTCGTTTCCTGCAACTATCATGACATCGTGTCCTGTATATCGGTCAAAGCAGTTTAATGCAAATGATGTGATGGCAGTATCTGTCGCGCCTATTTTTCTGGATTTTAATGGAATAACCCAATGGAACTCTTGAATCGCATTGTGATAATCTTCCTGAAACGGGGCCATGTCCTGAACCTTGTCTAGAACCTTTGAGTATGGATTGCCAATCATTCTTCTAAAATTGATAAAATCTGTCGGGAAGCCCATGTCCTTTGATGCTGTTTGGTTTTCTTTTTGGGAAGTTCTAGAATTGTTGCCGATTTTGTCAAATATACCATTTGAAGCAAGGCATGCTTCAATTCTTTTTTGGACCTGATTCACAGTTTTTTCAAGATTTTTCATGTTTTGAGATTATCTTGTTCATTGCACCTTCAAGGGTGTCATTTAGAGGAGTTTTTAGTTCCAGTTCTGCTTTTTCATTTAGAATGTTTCTAATTTCTCTAATTACAGATAGTTTTTGATTTTGTAATGACTGTCTGTTTGCATCCTTTTGTTTAAGTTGGTTATCAATAGAATCCAGTGTAGAATAGAGATCAAGCAGTAGATTATCGTAACTGATTGTGAGCTGTTTCATTCTGGATTTGAGCACTTCAAAAAAAGTTGTTTCATTTATTGTCTTAATATTATCTGAGAATTTTTTATAATATGCATATCCTGTTTTTCTATCTACTCCTAGTTCCTGTGAAGCTGTTTCTGAAGATATTCCACGAGAGTAATAGTTTTGAAATTTTTTTTCAAGACATACACTTTGAGATTTTGTTGGATGTCCTCTTTTCATTATTGATCATTGTAATTTATTATTTAAAAACTAGGAGTTAATAACTCAAACAATAATTCAGTTAATAACTTGAAATTACAAACTAGTTTAAAAACTTAGAGTTAATAACTCAGTTAATAACTCAACTATATCAACATATGAAGATATGAATTACCTTACAAGATGTACCATTTAATCCCATTTAGCCCCAAAAACAAACAAAAACCACTAAAATCAAAAATGAATTTTAAAATATTGAAAAATTAGAAATTTAATTTACAATAACTTTGCCAGTCATCCAAGGATGTAGCATACAATGATAATCATATTCGCCAGAGTCAGTAAAGACATGATCCCATTTCTCATTTGGTATTATCATTCCTGAGTCAAATAATCCATCATGAGCAGCAGGCAATCCGCTGGTTACTGTGTGAGCTGCAGAATCTGCATTAATCCAAACTACTGGTTCTCCAGAGTAAATTTCAACTGCATAAGGAAGATAGCATTCGGTGGTAGTTTCACATCTAGGAGCACTAGAACCTTTTGCCATCGTAACTTCAACAGGTGCTGCACGTTTCTCAGTTGGTTCAGCTGATGGTTCTTCAACGGGTGCAGGTTCAGCTGTTGGTTCTTCAACTGGTACTGGCTCTTCAACTGGTACTGGCTCTTCAACTGGTACTGGTGCGGGTTCTGAAATTGGTTCCGGTATTGGTGCTGTAACATCTCCATATTGTACATCAAAAGTTTCATTTACAATAATTTCTCCAGTCATCCAAGGATGAACCATGCAAAAGTAAGGATATGCTCCTAATTCATCAAATGTAAATTCAAAAGTATAACCTGCCATAAACAAACTAGAATCAAAGATTCCATCCATTCCATCCGCAGCGGTTCCACTAGAAACAGTATGTGCTGCAGTATCATCATTACTCCATGAAACAGTATCACCGACTTTAATCTCTAAAGAATATGGAAGATAACATTCGTTTGTAGTCTCACATCCAGGATACGATACACCTTGTGGAATTGAAACCATATGAGTAATTGGAGCTACAGGCATTGCAGATTCTGGAATTGCTACTGATCCTCCAGACTTTGTGGCACTAACAGAATAGCTGACGGTAAATTCAGTAGTATTTTTTGTGTGAAGTGCAATGGCATTTCCTGAAAACTCCCAAGTGCCCATTGCATTTGCAGGATCAACAAATATCATCTCAAAGATGGTACTACCATCTACAGTCCAAGTCTTTTCTGGATGCTCATCAGGACCAATTGGACCTCTCAGTGCAATTAATTGAATTGGCTCAGATGCAGAATAAGAGAGAATACCAGAATAAACATCAGAAGATGGTGCCAAAATAACTGCAAGTTGGTGAGATTCATGTCCAATTCCGGGGTCTTGCACTGATTGTACGGTTCCAGTAATCACACTATTTGAAATTGGTTTTTCGTCATATTCCATCATATAATCAACGGTGAATGGTTCAGTTTTCTTTGTGTGTACTGCCAATGCATTTCCTGCAAATTTCCATTCTCCCTGTGCATTGTCTGGATTAACAAAAGTCATTGCAAATTTGCTCACACCGTCTGGAGTCCAAACTGCCTGGCCTTTTGCCTCATCATCTAATGGTCCATGCAATATAATTAGTTGAATAGATTCAGTTGCATCATAGTGTAATGTTCCAGAATAAACTTTGTCAGTTAGGGGCAAAATCATTGCAAGTTGGTGAGATTCGTGTCCAACACCTGGGTCTGTTGCAGATGTAATTCGTGTCCAACCTTCTTTGAGTGGCTTTTCAACAACACATTCACCTGTATAATCAAGTTCAGTTCCTGCTGCACCTAGTGTACACATGTTGCCATAAGTTACACCATCAGCACCACAAACCGGGACATATTCTTTTGTGCAAGCAGCTGGCTTTACTGGTGGTTCTGAAATATACCCAGGATCCATTGCAATCATTACTAAACTAATTGCAACCAAAACGCCAACTGCAGCAATAATTCCAACTGTAAAATTCATCTTATCCACCTGTCAGTTTTGCAAACTTTTCATTCTTGCTTAATTTTTCCATAAATTCAATATTAGATAATGCGACCACTGCAGACTCTACTACTGGTCTATCAGGATCGTTTAATGCTTTTTCTAAAACTGCTTTTGCCTCTTTGGAACCAATTACACCAAGTGCAATGGCTGCCTCATGTCTTACAAACATACTAGGGTCATGCAACGTTGCATCAGAAAGTGCAGGTATACAACTAGAAAGGCACATCTGACCTAGTGAAAATGCGGCCTCATGTCTTACAAGTTCATTTTCATCATTTTTTAGAACTTGAGCAACATGTGGAACTTTGTCCTCACCACCAAAATCAACTAAAATGCAAGTGGCACGAGTTCTCACTACATAATCCGGATGAGCTAAAAGATTTACAAAATATGCAGTATCTTTTTTTTCATATTTTGCCTCCATCTCTGCAAAAAGTTCTAATCTGTCTTGAGTTACTGCCTGCATTTTGTTTTCAGGTTTTTTATATCCTATATTAGGTTACCCGAAATATTCAGTATTTTGCATATGCGTTATCTATTTAATAGAAAAAAATCAAGATGGTACAATGAGTGCAATTATTGGACAAAAAGCACCAAATTTTGCAGTATCTGATTGGGTTCAAGGAGCACCCACAAATTTTGATCAGGAAAAAGATCATATTGTTTTAGTGGAGGTATTTCAAGTGAATTGTCCTGGTTGCTTTATGCATGCACTTCCTGAGGCAATTAACATCTACAACAAATACAAAGATGAAGGGGTACGCGTGATAGGAATTGCCACAGCATTTGAGGATTATGATAAAAATACTTTGGATAATTTGAAAATGCTAGCTGAGACAGGCGAGGTTATTGGCGAAACAAAAAACGCGCTATCAATGTACGGTCAATTACAAAAGGACAGCAAACTACCATACAAGATTCCATTTCCTCTTGCAATGGACAAGTTAACTAAAACAGATGGTAAAGTAAGTGAGGACAAAGTGATGCAATTCATTTACGGGCAGATTCCAGAATTTGATTCCCAGCCAGAAGAGTATAGGAAGCAAATCATTCAAAGAGTCAAAGACTATATGAAAACAAAAGAATATTCAGCAGAGACATTTGAAAAATTTGCGCTACAAGGAACGCCATCTATGATACTAGTAGATAGAAAAGGAATCCTAAGGAATGTCTCGTTTGGACAATCAGGTAATGTTGAAGCAATAATTCAGAAATTACTGAGTGAGTAATTTAGAAATTTAAATATTTTTATTATTTTTTACAGATTTTTTCTCTTTTGGTATCGGTGTTTTCTTTACAGGTTTTGCATTTTTGTTCTCAAGAAGGTCTATTGCTTTTTGATTTGATAGCGTCCATGCTTTGAACATCTGCTTGAATACATCATTTAGCTGTTTGTTTTGAGAATTACCAATCTGCAACCTATAAGATTCCCAAGCCAAAACAATGGACTTGTTGCTTTTCTTAAGAAATGCTAGTGCTTCTTTTTCTCCCAACAAATGATGGTTTTAAGATACTAGTATTTTAGCAAATATCTAAAGAAAAACAAGCATTGCAGATAATACCACAACAATACAAAATCCACCAATTAATGCAACTTTTGCATTATTCATAAATCATATTTTCACAAACAAAATAAAAGTAAATCTAAATTTAGAAAAATCCAAATTCATCTATTTGTTTATTATAATTTTGTGACATGTGCAAAAACAGTTGACGTGTTTTAGATTATTGGTAATTCTATATGCACAGTCCTCAGTATGCTCCATGAGAAAAAGATAATGAGTTTTAACTTAAGTTTTTAGAATCCCTAAAACGAGATATTAAACAGTATCAACATTATTCCATAAAATGCGACAAGGCCAACAATAATGGCAATAACACCTTTGGTGGAATTTTTCATGGATGAAAATACAGGAACGTGTACAAACTTAAGAATTTAGCAAAACAAAGATTTTAGAATATAAGATGCACGGCAGTGCATTCCTACCACTTAAGATAAAATATCACTGTCAACATTTCATGGAAACAGCCAAAGTACCCAAATTCAAATGGGGTGAAATTTCTGATCTTAATTCAGGTCATACTTCAAACGAGTGGGGGATGGCACAAAAGGCAAAACCAAAACAAAACACGATTATTGCATACGATATTTCATGGAATAAATAATTAAAAAACAAAATTCATGATTTTCTCAATTTTGTATGAACTTTTGGAAAAAAGAGTGTAGAATCTAATTTTTCATTTCATCTGATTCATGAGGACACTTGCATGACCGCATTTTCTACAACTCATTGTACCATTTTTTGAATATTCGTGGTTACAATTAATTTGGTCACATTTCAAAATGGTAGAATAGCTTAACTTTTCAGTTTGATTAGGATTATTTTCTAACGATGGAATTACCTTTCTTTCTAATGCATCGGTATAGAACTTGTAACAACTCGTAGAGCAAAACAGTGCATTTTTTGCATTAAATATTTTTCTACAATTTCTGCAACTGGTTACCATATTATCGTAAAATTTGTTAATTAATTTAAACGGTACTAAAATTAGATTCAGCTAATTAGAAAAAGATGACTGACGATTATTCTAATTTCAAAGAATAAGAGATTAATTTTTATCAAATAACCATTGTGGAAAACAAAAGGAGTTTAGAATCTCTTTCTAATTCCAGCAATTACAATAACAGGAGCTACAAAATACATTCCAACATTCAATAGAATCAGACTGATTCCATATCCAAAGACTTTAGTTTCAGAATCCAGATCAACATAATTTAGAATAGATAAAGAAGAAATCAGCGGAGTGAGTGCAATCTTTACTGCTTCTTTGAATGCAGGGTTTTCTCTTTCCCAGTCTGCTATTGTGGGACTAAATGAATAGTAAAATGCGTTAAATGAATTCATGAATGATTTTCCTGATTCTGTATGCAGTAATTGATTATCTCGTAGTTCTCGTAGTTGCTGCACTTGTGGTGCTAACTCACTACCATATGCTGCAGTAGCAATTAGACATCCTCCCTTATCAGGTGATTTGTTTTCAGTTGGCAATTCATTTTCAATTGGAATGGATGTTTGATTTAGTCCCTGCAGATAGTCAGTTCCAATAATTTCTATTTTATTATCACCAGAGCCGGTAAAATTTAATGTGATAAATGAAATATTATCATTGAGTTTTACTGTTGGGAAATATTCCTGTCCATTAATATAAAAAGTAAAATTTCCACTCAAAAGAGTTTGCGGCATATACACTTCACCTAAATTATTTTCAAGACTACTAGAAACATAAAGGGTTAAGCGTTTTTGTTCTTCATCAAACTCAAAATCCTGTATGTCAAAGTTTGCAACGGTTTGAACTTCAAATGCATATCCACCTGTTTTCACATCTAGTCTATTTACAAGTCCAGTGGCATCAGAAAGTAATTGGCCAAATGCAGGCGTAACTACTAAAAGTAAAAGAAATGAAATGAATAATTTTGATTTCAATTTATGCAGTTATTTCTGGCATTCTTTGTCGTAATTCTTTGTCTTGTGCAATTCTTGGATGCATCGGATCTGCCAATATAACTTCAAACCAGTAATGCATGCCATCTTTGTAGACAAAGTATGAACCCAAAAGTTTCATGTTAGGATATCTTTCAAGCACTCTTCTTACTGCAACTGTCTTCATGTCATCATCTGCCTTGATTCTGGTAACACCAAGATGTTTTGGTCTTCTACCAGCAACTGGTCTTTGTTTTCGCATACCACCAGTACCTACTCTCATTCTAACAACAACTATGCCTTGTTTTGCCTTGTAGCCTAATCGTCTGGCTCTCTGTAAGCGACTTGGTCTATCGATTCTAGTAATGGCATTTTCTTTACGCCACTGCACTACTCGCTCTCTGATTTCAGGAGTATTTTCTTTCCATAGTTTGATCCAAGTTTTGTCTTGTATACTAGGCATATCGATTTTAATAAAATCCCCTTTAATAACTAAATCGCCAAATGAACCCAATCTCTAAAGAGTCAAAATGTTCCTTGAGTGGGCATCACAAGCCACACTCAAAGAGTTTGCATCCGCAGAAAACTCGATAAACAAAGTCATTTTCAGTCATTAAAAAGCATTCCTGAGCATAGATTTGAGATTTTTATTAAGTAATCATAAAGAGATGAAGATGAAGACAAGACAGTATTTGCTTATCATGGGATTGGTAATTTTCAGTGTCTCATTATTGCCAAGCGTTTATGCCGCACCGACTGTTGAAATTTTAATGGATAAGACTACTTTTAGATACTGTGAAAAATTATTTTACACTATACAAGTTTCAGAAGTTACAGGAGATCCTGCAGTTATCCACATCAGAGACCAAGCAGGTAAAGGAAGCAGTGCAATTCCCATTCCAATTTCCAATCTGCAAACCCCGATTCCTTCTGTAATTCCTTTTGAGGCAGAAATTTTTCCAGTGGGCAAGTATTTCATAGATGTCGAATATGCCGGTGCAAAAGACAGTACAGAGTTTGATTTAATTGATTCAGAAAATGTCTGCATCC
>Ga0209519_10000130_pt1 | contig 32431 bp, 35 predicted proteins | sample Rifsed13ft1_FD_184005 | JGI IMG/M metagenome (GOLD analysis project Ga0209519, IMG submission 184005) | Soil microbial communities from Rifle, Colorado, USA - sediment 13ft 1 (version 2) | ecosystem: Environmental > Terrestrial > Deep subsurface > Rock core/Sediment | place: Rifle, Colorado...
CGGGCAATACAAAATGGGTCATAGGGGGAAGTTCACTCTCCATGCTGTCGATTTCATTTTCCAACAATTCGATATCGCTCTCTACGATCCCCAGTTTTTTTAAACGGGGCTCCCCGTTTTTCATCATTTCTTTTTCTGGCGGCGTGGCAAGTATGGCCCCAATTGTAAATAGTCGGTCCTGTATTTCGACAAGGATTTCTTTATAATGGAGATTCATTTCCTGGTCGCGTACAAGTCCTATATAGGAATTTAGTTCGTCTACAGTTCCGTAACTCTCAATTCTAATATGGTCTTTCGGGACCCGTGTTCCACCAAATAGCGAGGTGGTTCCTTTGTCTCCAGTTTTAGTGTATACTTTCATCTAGGTTTATTTGTGTAATTGTGGGTTTGTCAGTGTAAGCACAAATTTACTTTATTAAATCCACTATTGCCCTAACAAATCGTTCTAGCGAACCTTCACTTAAATTAAAATACAAATCGGGCTCAATACATTCCACTTCCATTAGGTTCAACTCGTCATCTATTATGATTCCGTCCACTCTGGCGTACAATAATTCTCCAGTAAAAGTATCGACAATTTGTTGTGCTTTTTCAATCAGATCAGCATTGGGGTGAGTCAACGTATATTGGCCTCCAAACTGTACTTGAATCCTGAAATCACCATCAACTGGTTTCTTGTTGACGGCATGGGAGAATTTTTTGTTGAAAAAGATAAAGCTTGTTTCCCCCAGACTTTGGATTTCGGGCATGAACTCTTGTAACAGCAGTTCCTTTTCGGAAGCTATGATTTTGTAATCGGTGTTGATTTTTTGTAGCTCTTTCAATTCAAAGACTTCGGTCTGATAGGAGCCTGCAGAAAAGGCTGGCTTTATGACTGCTTTCTTCCAATGGGAAGGCATTGTTTTATCGATGTCAAGAAACTCCGTTTTATCTATGAAAATAGTGGGAAGGATTTTTATGCCTTTCTTCTCCATTTCACGCAAATAAAACTTGTGTTTGTTTCTTTTGATGATGTCAATGGAATTGAGCGTCTTGATTCCCAATTGTTCGATTTGGTCAAGCCAAAGGTTGAATTCCGATTCTTTCTCGAAATAATCCCAGGTATTGCGAAAAATCAAATAATCAAATTCGCTCCAGTTCACATTTTTGTCGTCCCAAATCACGGCGGTGGCCGTAATGTTGAATTTCGCTAATGCCGGAATTAAAAGTTTATCCGCTTCGGTTAATTCAGGAAGCTTTTCGCAGGTCAGTAAAGCGATTTTCATTTTCAGGTATTTAATTTTTGGGTTCCCTTGCCTCGGTTAATTTTATTTGCAGTATAAGGCTATTTGGTAATGTCGCTCTCGACCAGACCGTCGCGCAGACGGATTATTCTGTGGGCATAAGCGGCGATTTCCTCCTCGTGAGTGACCAGAATGACTGTATTGCCTTTGGCGTGAATGTCATTAAAAAGCTTCATGATTTCTTCGGAAGTTTTACTGTCCAGATTTCCTGTCGGTTCGTCTGCCAGAATAATGGAAGGCTTGTTGACCAACGCTCTAGCGATGGCCACACGTTGACGCTGTCCGCCGGAAAGTTGGTTGGGCTGGTGATCCATCCGGTCCGCAAGATTTACCTGTTCGAGTACTTCGGAGGCGCGAGCATTCCTTTCTGATTTTGAGTAACCGGCATATATCATGGGCAAAGCCACATTATCAAGCGCAGTGGTTCTCGGTAACAAATTAAAAGTCTGGAAAACAAACCCTATCTCTTTGTTGCGGATTTCTGCTAATTCGTCATCTTTCATCTTGCTTACGTCTTTATTGTTAAGGATGTAAGTCCCGGATGTTGGCGTATCCAGACAGCCCAAAAGATTCATCAGCGTAGATTTTCCCGATCCGGAAGGCCCCATTAGGGCCACGTACTCGCCTTTATTTATTTCTAAGTCAATTCCTTTGAGAACATAAACGACTTCGTTTCCAAGGACAAAATCTCTTTTGATATTGGTAATTTTTATTAGTGGATTTGACATTGATATCTGCAATTGATGAATTATAGTTTTTGGATTTTAAAAGTACAAAAGACTTTTGAATTATACATAAGTTGATAGAAAAACGTTTTTGTTACAGTAATAATCAAGATATAGGTGTTCTCATCGCGGGATTGGGCCACTGTTAATCCATATAAAGTGATTTTTGGCGCTAAGCCCGTTTTTTATACTTCAAACTTCAAGTTTAGATGTTATAAGATTTTATATGTTTATTATAAAATTCACATACGAAAAATGATTATATCATAATTTATTTAATTTATTACAACATTCACACATTTATTTTGAGAAAAACATAATCATTGGTATATTTGTTTAACAATAATAATAAAACCAATAATTATGAAAAATAGAATTTTTGTTTTAGGAATGGCAGTTACTGCCTTAGGATTTACTTCATGTAAAGGTGAAAAGGAAAAAGAAGCGGAAAAAACTATAGACACTTACACTGTTTATGTGGATTCTGTAAGTAATGTTCCGGCCGAAGATGCTAAGGCGAACTGGCAATCAATCGAGGCTACATATGAATTGAAAAACAGCCAAGCTGAAACAGCATTGTCAGATTTAAAGGAAGATCAGAAAGCAAAAGAAAAAGTTGAAGCAAGTAAAGCAAAATATGCAGCATTAAAAGCTGCGATGGAAGCTGAAATGGCGGCTGCACAACCGGACACAAAACAACAAATGAGAAATGAATTGTTTGGTGAAGGGAAAATTGGTGAGGACATGAATTTTGACTGGGTTAATGCAGGTAATATCCATGGCGTTTACCAACAATTTGTGCATACTGTAGAAAACAACAAAGACAGATATTCTCGTGAAGACTGGGATGAAATCAAATTAATGTGGGAAGCATTGGACAGCAGAAAAAATACTGTTGAAAAAGAAGGATTGTCTTCTGAAGACAACAGAAAGATTGCTGCATTGAAATTGAAATTCGCACCAATGTACACATTGAACAGAATGGGAGCTAAATCTGAAGAAATGGAAGAAGCTAAAAAATAAGAATAAAATAGTTTGAATTAGAAATGACCGTCAGCAATGACGGTCATTTTTTTTATGCCCGAATTATAAAGTGCTCCTTTTCCTGTTCGTGCCTAAAGAAAACAATTCCCCATTGGAAAATATCAATCGTAACGGTAACTTTTGGATGTTTCTTTATCAGCTGCCAAGCCTGTTCCATATCAGCCGACCAATGGATGTCATCGAAAATCCAGACGGTTTCGTTGGTAACAGTTGGTAGCAGCAGCTCAAAATATTCCAGTGTGGCCTTTTTGGAATGGTTGCCGTCGAAGTAAACAAGCTTAAAGTCGAAAGTCGAAAGTCGATGGTCTTTCAAATAATTTTCAAACTCGGCCACAACGGAATTTATATTAATTAAGCCAAATTGTCTAAATTGATTTTGGGCAATTTTTGCCGTTTCAGGGCAGCCTTCCAAGGTGGTGATTTTTGCGTTCGGATTTCCCAAGGACAGGGCAGAAGTCGCCAGTCCTAATGAAGTCCCAATTTCTAATATGTATTCTGGCCGGAAATAATTTACGATTCGAAATAATAATTCGGCTCTTTTGGGAGAAATCCCGGCGGTTTGGGCAATCCGGGTTATTTCCCTCACATCGGATTTGAAAACTTTCGATCCGGCACCAAAATCGGTTACGGCAATCGTATTTTTATTTTGCAAAAGAGAATTCCTGTATTCCCTTAAAACGGAATATGCCGTTTTTGGCTTGCTGTCATAAAAACATTTCGTAATCAAACTAAACACAAATGGGGAATGTACGGCATGCTCATTTTTAGAGTGCCAAAGGAATTTTAAATAAGATTTTATCTGGAAGAACATAATTTTACACAGAGTTTCACAAAGAAGTTACGAAGATACTCAGAGTTTTTTTACTTTAAGAATAAAAATTAAAGTTGTCGAATCTCTGCGAAATAATTTCTAATTGCCTTAGGGTAAAAAATAATATGAGATGATACTATCCGTTTCTTGCGCTTTAAGGATGAAAATTAAACTTTGTGTCTCGGCGTTTCCTTTGCGCGTCTTTGTAAAATAATTTCTAATTGCTCTGTGTTCGAAAAAACAGCACAACAAAGATTTTAAAACTATATTTGCGCTCTTAAAATCAATAGCAAAACAATTTCAGAAGATGATGGACGAAGAACAAATACATGAAGGAGCAATCACATCCAAAGAAATTAACCGTTGCATTGCAATTCTCTCCCAATTAAATACAGACACAGATCAAATATTTGATATCCCAAAAGAGCAGCGGACGGCTTTAATCAAAGCGGCAGGTCAGTTTTCAAGACCGGATCGCGACGAGCTATCCCGCAGAAAGAAAGACGGAAAAGTGGCTGCCAAACGCAAAATGGAAAAACGTGACAGAACGGCCCGCAAGGAAACCGGAATCCGTCACGCCCGCGAAGCGAGTGTATTTATGGCGCCGAAACTTTTGGCCTTTAACGATTTGGCCCTAAAAGAACAATTGGAGTTGGAGACTCCCAGGAATTGTTATGTGTGTAAGACGGAGTTTACTAAAATGCACCACTTTTATGACAGCATGTGTACCGATTGCGGTGATTTTAATTATGCCAAACGTTTCCAAACGGCTGACGTCAAGGGGCAGGTGGCCGTCATAACGGGCTCCCGACTTAAAATTGGCTATCACATTAGCTTGATGCTGTTGCGTGGAGGAGCGACGGTTATTGCGACTACGCGTTTCCCGGTAGACTCGGCGCTGCGTTTTGGGCAAGAACCCGATTTTATGGATTGGGGGCATCGCCTGAAAATTCACGGCCTGGATTTGCGTCACATTCCCAGTGTGGAGATTTTTTGCAATTTTATCGAGCAAAAATACGAGCGATTGGATATCCTTATCAATAACGCGGCACAAACGGTGCGACGTCCGGCTGGATTTTATACACATATGATGGAGAACGAAGAGCGACCGATTAGCTCTTTACCCCAACAAACGCAAGAATTATTATTGGACCACAGTAATTGTTTGGATGAACTGAAGGTATTGACCTCTGGAGCTTCTTCCAATCAAAATATGCCGGTGACTTGGCACGGTCCCGAACCCGGAATAGGTTTGCGGGCTTCCGCCAAATTATCCCAAATCCCGTATTCATTCGACAATGCGTTGTTGGCGACCGAAGTTTTTCCGGAAGGGGAACTCGATGCCGACTTGCAGCAAGTGGATTTGCGAAAAACCAATAGTTGGCGTTTGAAACTGGGCCAAATAGAGACCACCGAAATGATCGAAGTGCAGTTGGTAAATTCGGTTGCGCCTTTTGTCTTGTGCAATAGACTTTCGGAAGTGATGAAGAAAGACAATACGGGCCAGAAACACATTATTAACGTTTCGGCAATGGAAGGGAAATTCCATCGTTTTTTTAAGGAAGCCCGACATCCGCATACTAATATGGCCAAAGCCGCTTTGAACATGCTCACGCACACCGCCGCTGGAGATTTGGCGAAAGCCGGAATTTTCATGAACGCGGTAGACACAGGTTGGGTAACCGACGAAGATCCTGCAGAACTTGCAAAGAAGAAACAGGAACTGGAAGATTTCCAACCGCCACTGGACATCGTTGACGGTGCTGCACGAGTTATGGATCCTTTGTTTGACGGTATCAATACGGGAAAACATTGGTGCGGAAAATTCCTGAAAGATTACAACCCGATTCCCTGGTAGTAATATTTAAAGTTTATAAAATTAAAAAACCACAACCGAATCAGATTCCGTTGTGGTTTTTTGTTGTCATCCGTTAAAACTACACGATGCATTCATAGTTTTTATCTATTAAAAAAGTAATTTCAATAATATTTTTTATGTAAATTAGCATTGAAAGTTTATAAAATAAAATCATACGCATTATGGAAAACAACGATAATCGAAATGGAGAAAGCAAATGTCCGTTTTCAGGCGGAGCCGGAAAGCAAGCTGCCGGTACTGGGACCAGAAACGAAGACTGGTGGCCAAATCAGTTAAAACTGAGTGTCTTACGCCAACATTCTTCGTTGTCCAATCCGATGGGCGAGGAATTTGACTATGCTAAGGAGTTCAAAAGCCTCGATCTTGCCGCAGTTAAGAACGACATTTTTGAACTGATGACAAATTCGCAGGAATGGTGGCCGGCTGACTACGGTCACTATGGGCCGTTCTTTATTCGAATGGCATGGCACAGCGCAGGAACATATCGCATTGCTGACGGACGCGGAGGCGGAGGGCTGGGCGCCCAGCGATTTGCTCCACTGAACAGTTGGCCGGACAATGTTAACTTAGATAAGGCAAGGCTTTTATTATGGCCAATCAAGAAGAAATATGGGAGGAAAATTTCATGGGCAGATCTGATGATCCTTGCGGGTAATTGTGCTCTTGAGTCGATGGGCTTTAAGACTTTTGGTTTTGGCGGAGGACGTGCTGACGTATGGGAACCGGCGGAAGACATTTACTGGGGTTCTGAAGGAAAGTGGTTGGATGATAAACGCTATACAGGGGAGCGGGAATTGGAAAAACCACTCGCTGCTGTTCAAATGGGACTTATTTACGTGAACCCGGAAGGGCCTAACGGTGTCCCTGACCCACTTGCGGCCGCAATTGACATTCGTGAGACTTTTTCCCGTATGGCTATGAATGATGAAGAAACGGTCGCACTTGTTGCCGGGGGACATACGTTTGGGAAAACCCATGGTGCCGCGGATCCAAACCAATATGTTGGTCCGGAACCCGCGGCTGCACCCATTGAGGATCAGTGTCTTGGGTGGAAAAACAGCTTTGGTACAGGAAATGGGGAGTACACCATTTCCAGCGGGCTTGAAGGGGCATGGACTACCACACCAACAAAATGGAGCAACAATTACTTCGAGAACCTGTTCGGATTCGAATGGGAACTGGAGAAAAGCCCGGCTGGTGCACATCAATGGAGGCCCAAGAATGGGGCGGGCGCGGGAACAGTTCCCGATGCGCACAATCCTTCAAAAAGTCACGCGCCATTTATGCTCACGACCGACCTCTCGATGAGAATGGATCCCATTTATGAGAAAATCTCAAGACATTTCTTCGAGAATCCGGATAAGTTTGCGGATGCATTTGCGCGCGCTTGGTTCAAGCTTACGCATCGCGATATGGGACCAATAGTTCGTTATCTTGGTCCAGAAGTTCCTAAGGAACAACTTATCTGGCAAGATCCAATTCCTGCTGTTACACATCAGCTAATTGATGCTAACAACATTTCTACACTGAAGGCTAAAATACTTGACTCAGGACTGTCAGTGTCTCAACTTGTTTCCACTGCTTGGGCTTCGGCATCAACATTTCGTGGTTCCGATAAACGTGGTGGGGCAAATGGCGCACGCATTCGACTCGCCCCCCAAAAGGATTGGGAAGTTAATGATCCGGCTCAGCTAGCAAAAGTACTGGAGACGCTTGAGGGAATTCGGGCAGCGTTCAATGGTGCCCAGTCGGCCGGCAAAATGGTTTCGCTCGCGGACCTGATCATTTTGGGGGGCTGTGCCGCTATCGAGAAGGCAGCTAAAAATGGCGGGCATAATGTTACCGTTCCGTTTACTCCTGGAAGAATGGATGCGTCACAAGAACAAACGGATGTAGAAGCATTTGCCGTTCTGGAGCCAGAAGCTGATGCGTTCCGTAACTATATGAAGAAAAAACACACGGTATCTGAGGAGGAAATGCTGGTGGACAAGGCGCAACTGCTGACGCTGACAGCACCTGAGATGACTGCTCTCGTAGGAGGATTACGTGTTCTTAATGCGAATTTTGACTATTCTAAAAATGGAGTTTTCACCGACCGTGCGGAGGTATTAAGCAATGACTATTTTATGAACCTACTCGATTTGGATACTACTTGGAAAGCTACTTCAGAGTCCCAAGACCTATTTGAAGGCCGCAATCGCAAGACAGGCCAACTCAAATGGACTGCCTCTCGCGTCGATCTCATCTTCGGCTCAAACTCAGAACTTAGGGCTATCGCTGAGGTTTATGGATGTGAGGATTCTCAAGAGAAGTTCGTTCATGACTTCGTGGCAGCCTGGAACAAGGTGATGAATTTGGACCGCTTCGACTTAGCTTAACCTAGCTATTTAGCGATAGTAAGAGCTTATAAATTAAAACCACAACAGAATCTGTTTCTGTTGTGGTTTTTTGTTTTTTTCTTATGGGAGCTTTTTTACGGAAGCCTAAGGATTTAGCCTTTTGACTTCCTTTTCGATAACCTGTTCCGCAACAGCAAAGTTTTCCTTTTTTATTTCCCGGAATTTTTTGATAAAAGCCGCAATCTCATTTTCTAATTCTTCATGCTCGCTTCTTATTTTTTTGGAATCATGTTTGGATGGATCATCGATTTGTTCGGCCAAATTGTGGAGATGCATGGAGGCTTTGTCAAGCAGTCCGTCACACTTTTTCCCGATATCGGACAAGTCCGCCGCTAGATTTCTCATTTCATCCAGATGTTCTTTATGGATTAGCCAAATGAAATATTTGTCTATGAGATGATGCAAAAATCGCAAATCATCTTTGTAGAACAGCGGGTCTGACTTCCAATGTCTGTCAGGATATATAGCTGTTGGTATTCTGCGGTATAGGTAAAATCACCTTTGAGTCTTAAACCACATAGAAACATAGTTTTTATCAAGACGTTTCACATAATTATAGTGAATCATAGGTGTGTGAAACCAAGAATTGGTCTATCCCACCGTGCGCCAACAAAATAATGGAAATCGCAAAACGAAGTTAAAAAGTGCTGTTAAATATTTTCGTTTTTTTTAATAAGTAATTAAAATTTGTATCGTTTTTATTTGGAATGCTCTTTTTTAAACCGCTCTAATGTAGCTGTAAATGAGTTTAGCGATAAGTCAGAATTCATTTTCGCAACTTCGATCGCCTTTTCATAATTTTGAAGCGCTAAATTATATTCTTTATTACCCTCGTATGCTTCTCCAAGACTGTCGTAAACATTGGCTTCATTTGGAAATAAATGAGTATTCAATTTAAATAATTTGATTGCTAAATTGCTTTTCCCATCACTAAGCAGTTCATAAGCAATACTATTTAAACTTTGAGGATGATTCAGGGAATAGTTATTGGCTGCTATAAAATCTGAGATATCTTGCAGTGAAGCGATAGCTACAATTTTAGCCCTATTTTCATAAATAAATTGATTTAGTCTTGGTTGTGGCAACTCGTATTTTGCATCATACAAGATGTCTTCTATATAATGAGTGACATTCTTAGAGATCATATCGTAATTTGAAAGTACGATTATAGTATATTTATCTTTTAAATATCTTGAGAAGTAAGAAGAAAAACCAGGCATTCCGCCACTGTGACCAACCACCGTATTTTCATGTCTTTGCTCTATTTGAAATGTTAATCCATAAGTTTCCTTTGGTATAACTACGGTAAACATTTTCTGTTTTGAGACATCATTAAGTAGGACAGAATTGTAAAGTGCTTGATCAAATTTTAAGATATCGCCAACTGTTGAGAGAATTCCACCGTCTGAAAATGGTGAGCTAGTCATGAAATTTGTATTGTGGAATTCGCCTGAAATCGATTTCATATAACCCATGGCACGATGTTGGACTATTTCATCTCCAAATTTCATAGCCGTGTTTTTCATCTTAGCGGGCTCAAGTATATTTTTAGTGATGTAATCCGAATAGGAGAGACCTGATATTTTTTCGATAATGGCTCCTAATAAAATCAAACCCGAATTTGAATACGAAAACTGCTTGCCAGGATTTTCAAACTCTAATTTTTGGCCGTAAATAATGTACAATAAATCATTTATTTTTTTGAAAGCGTTTCGGTTTGCACGGTAATCTGGGTGAGCCATATAACTACCAACTCCAGAAGTATGGGAAAGCAAGTGGAAAATGGTAATTTTATTACCCAATGGAAAATCTTTTAAGTAATTACTAACAGGGTCATTTATATTTAATTTCCCTCGTTCTTCTAATTGTAGAATAGATACTCCAGTAAACATCTTACCCATAGAGGCAATATTAAATTTTGTATCTATTGTGTTTTTGATTTGATAACTTTTATTCTCATCTCCAAAAGCTTTTGCATAAAGTATCTTACCGTCTTTGGCAAGTAGAACACTTCCCGAAAAAAGTTCAAGTGCTACATATTTTTGCATTATGGCATCAATTTTTTGGTTTACCGTCTGTGCACTAAGATCTGTAGTGAAGTATACTAAACAGACAATAAGAAATTTTAGCTTGCTGATATTTTTCATTTTTTATGTATTGGTTGAGTAAAGCATTTGCTTAGTAATACATCAAAATTGAACAAAAGAAATTGTTCTTTAAAATGAAATAGATGAACTAGGTTTTTTTATAGACCTTTGAATGGATTGTATCGATTTATGAAAAATCAGCATTGATAAATTTTTGAAAATTCTCTTTGTATTTTTCCGATACAGGAATGTATTTTTCTCCAAAAATGATACGGCTACGCTCAATGGTGGTTATTTTTTTCAGGTTCACTAGAAAAGAACGATGAACCCGCATGAAGTTTTTACTAGCGAGTTCTTCCTCTAAGGATTTCATACTTTTTAAAGAAAGAATAGGCTTTTCTGAATTAACGGTGTAATACTTTAAATAGTCTTTTAGACCCTCAACATATATAAGATCCTTCAGGTCTATTTTGATCAATTTATAATCCGATTTCACGAAAATGTAGTCCTCACAATAATCTGTTGCTTCTGTCGCTGGTGTATTTGAAATTTGTTGTTTTGCTTTATTCGCAGCAGTGAAAAACTCGGGATAACTAATTGGCTTTACTAAATAATCGATGGCATTCACTTTATAACCCTCCAAAGCAAATTCTTCAAATGCTGTAGTGAAAATGATTTTTGCCTTATTGTTTATAATCATTTTAGAAAATTCCATACCCGATAAATCAGGCATTTGAATATCGGTAAAGATCAAATCAATAGCCTCTTTTTCCACTATTTCCGTTGCAGCAATTGCGCTATTGCACTTTGCGACTAATTTTAAAAACGGCGTAGACTTTACATAACCTTCCAATAAATCAAGCGCCAATGGTTCATCGTCCACTAATAAACATTTAATCATTACTCTTAAAATTAAAGATTAGTTGAGCTGAATAGATACTGTTTCTCTCTTCTTGAGTCAATTCAAACCGATTGGGGTACAGTAATTCGAGTCGTTTTTTTAGATTCTCCAGTCCAATTCCAGAATCCGTTATTTTCTCCATTTGCGGAAAAGAAGAATTAATTACACTGAAATGAATAGTATCCTTTTCAATAGTCAATTTAATTTTTATATGACTAGGACTTACTGCATCAATGCCGTGTTTAAACGCGTTTTCGACAAAAGTAATTAATAAAAGTGGTGCTATGTGGATGGGTTGATTAATTATAGGGAAACTTTTTTCTAAAGTCAAATTAGAAGACACTCTCAATTGCATTAGGTCAATATAGCGTCCCAAAAAGTCCATTTCCTTTACCAAAGGAACTTTTGTCTCTACAGAATCATGTAACAAATACCGCATCATTTTGCTCAAACTATGAACGGAGGTTTTGGCACTATTTGGGGATCGGTCAATTAAGGAATAAATATTATTTAATGTGTTAAATAAAAAATGCGGCTGAATTTGATATCTCAAATATTTGATTTCAGCATCTAATTTTGCCTGATTTACTTTTTGTAATAACAACTCATTTTCACTCCATTTTTCATTCATTTTTAATCCAACACACATGCCAATGCCCAAAATCATAGGTAAAATAAGTTGAATGGAAGATACCATGCTACTTCTTACCTCGCGCATTCTAACGCCATCCATTGTAGGATTAAAAATAATTAATTTTAAAATGTGATTTACTAAAAAAAAGATTCCAATAATTAATAATAGATTTATACCATAAAACAATACTTTTCTATTTTTAAAAAAGTACTGGTCTACCAAAACAAAATAATTGATATAGAAAACAATTAAAAGACTAAATGTAGCAAGCCAATTTCTATTGACAACATATTGCGCGCGTGAAAGTTCTTCTAAGGAAAGTAATGGCCATAAAAATACAAGACCCCAAAAGCCTACATGCATGAAAACGGTAAGGATGGTTTTATTTGCTGTTAGTTTTTTATGGATCATGTTTTGCTTTCCCTAATGAGTTTGATGTGAAGCTAATTAGTAGAATTATTGAAAATGTTTTCTGCATATTAATTCTGCGACAAAATTACTGCCAACCCCAGTTTGTCTGTACCTTTCAATTACTTTTTTAAAATAATTAGCGTGTAAATATAAACGATTTAGATTACAATTATTTTCCTTTTGTAAAAGAGTCTCGATTGAAAATAAAAAAACCACAACAGAATCTGATCCTGTTGTGGTTTTTTGTTTTTTTCTTATGGGAGCTTTTTTACGGAAGCCTAAGGATTTAGCCTTTTGACTTCCTTTTCGATAACCTGTTCAGAAACGGTAAAGGTTTCCTTTTTTATTTCGCGGAATTTTTTGATAAAAGCCGCAATCTCATTTTCTAATTCCTCGTGCTCGCTTCTTATTTTTTTGGAATCATGTTTGGATGGATCATCAATTTGTTCGGCCAAATGGTGGAGATGCATTGAGGCTTTGTCAAGCAGTCCGTCACACTTTTTTCCGATATCGGACAAGTCGGATGCCAGATTTCTCATTTCATCCAGATGTTCTTTATGGATTAGCCAAATGAAATATTTGTCGATGAGATGATGCAAAAATCGCAAATCATCTTTGTAAAACAGCAAGTCTGACTTCCAATGTTCTGTCAAAATATATAGCTGTTGATATTCTGCGTTATAGGTAAAATCACCTTTGAGTCTCAAACTTAAATTTTCCATGATAATTGAGTATTGGATAAATAGCAAAAGCATTTTCAAAATTAATTGACAGACTCAATAGCACAAACTACGATGTTTTACTCTCTTTAAATTCATGTAATCGACTAATTAAAAGTCTATTATAAATTTATGAATTTTATTCTAAAGAACCCTTCGTAAGGGTTTATTTTTTTTTCCTGCTCAATTTGGAAATGGGTATAGAATCATTTCCTGTCAGGTAAAACTGTAACAAATAGTTGTAAAACGAAATTTCCAAAGATGAACCATAAGTAGGCAAAAGCACTAATCATTAGAATCATAAGAGGGGCGAAGGAAATCATGACTACGACTCCCTTTAAACCGTAATAGTCGACATCATTAAAGTTCACAGGCATAAGTCCAAAACTAACTAAGATTACAAACAAGACTAAAAAGGGTAAATAAGCAAATGAAAACGTCACAAAAATTTTCTTAAATAAAGAGTTTGGCTTCCCGGAATATTTTGATAAAGTGTTTTTTAGATTCATAAGATTTAGGTTTTTTATTGAACTTTTAAAGTCTTGTGGTAAAGGCATCTGATTGCAAATCGTTACTGGGCATATGGGCTTTTATCCATCTATCTTGGCAGAAATCTCAAACCCTCTTTCCTCTTTTTCTTTTTTACCGTTGCGATTTTCGAATCACTTTCTTTGTCTGAACAACCATTCCATCATCATGGGGTCACTATAGGCAGCAATCCAAGAAAAATGACCAACTTCAGGATACTGCGTAAATCCAGGATGGGCTCCCGCTTTAGTTAGCGCTAAAAGCATGTCCTGCGAATTTGTTGGGCTCACGGCTGGATCTAGCGCGCCGTGAAAGATCCACATCGGGACATGTGCCATTAAAGGTGCTTTTGTAATATCGCCTGCGCCGCAAACCGGAACTGCAGCGGCAAATAGATCAGGGTACCTAGATATGGCATCAAAAGTTCCATATCCTCCCATGGAGAGTCCCGTGATATAGATGCGATTCGGATCAACTGGGTGTTTTTTGATAGTTTGCTTAATTAGGGCAATCAATAATTCCATCGGCTTTGTCGGTTTTGCCTGAAAAGAATTGTTTTCGTCTGAAAAGTTATTCCAGCCCATATTTTCAGGGCATTGTGGCGCGATAACAATAGAAGGGTGGAGTTTCATATTTTGGTCCGATGCAAAATTCAATACTCCCCATTTTAATTGAGCCTCGTTGTCGCTGCCACGCTCTCCCGAACCATGTAAAAAAATCACAAGGGGATATTTGCTATTGATAGCATAATCGGGTATCAGTTGTCTGTAGATTAAAGTGTCGCCGGCAGTAGTGCCATATTTTTCATAACTGAAAAGAGAACTTTGTGAATATGTTTTCGAATTATTTGCTAGGCAAATAATCAGTAGCATAAAAAAGCACATTTTGGATTTTAGTAATTTCATATTTGCAGGTTTTTTTAGTACATATGCTAATTTATAAAAAGTTGTCTTTAAACAATTGAAAATGTTTTTTATTATCGAAAGAGTGTTGTCGTACTTAAAATTAAACGAAAAAAACCCAACATTTTCAGCTTGCCGCTAAACCTGTTGGGGTTGTGAATTATATATGAAGTATGTGTTTTTATTCCCCTTTCGGGGCGTAGGTTTTTTTATCCTTCTATTTTGGCAGAAAGTTCAAACCATCTTTCCTCTTTGTCTTCAATTTTATTGTTGATGTTTTCCAGTTCTTTCGCTTTGGACAAAACCTTGCTTTCCTCGACTTTTCCGTCCGTAAACAATTGTTCGATGGCTATTTTTTGAGCTTCCAAATCCTTGATTTCTCGCTCTATTTTCTGGTATTCCTTTTGCTCATTGAAAGTCAAGTTTCCGGTTGGATTATTCTGTTTCCAGTCTTTTTTCTCGGCTTTGTTTTCTTCTTTCTGAGCCACGTCTGTACTGTCTTCATAGGCTCTGAAATCAGAATAGTTCCCAGGAAAATCTTCTACCACACCGTCACCTCTAAAAATGAACAAGTGATCCACGATTTTATCCATGAAATACCTGTCGTGAGAAACCACTAACAGACAACCAGGATAATCCAAAAGGAAGCTTTCCAAAACATTCAAGGTCACGATGTCCAAATCATTGGTTGGCTCATCGAGAATCAGGAAATTAGGGTTCTGGATCAAAACCGTACAAAGGTACAGACGTTTCAGTTCCCCACCGCTTAATCTATCCACAAAATCATATTGTTTTTTGGAATCAAAAAGAAAACGTTCCAACAATTGCGAAGCCGAAATCAATTTCCCTTTCATTAACGGAATGAATTCTCCGTATTCCTTGATAACATCGATAACGCGTTGTCCGGGTTTTGGGTTGATTCCGCTTTGGGTATAGTATCCCACTTTTATGGTTTCACCCATCACTACTTTTCCGGAATCAAGAGGCAAAGTCCCTGTCAATAAATTCAAGAAAGTCGATTTTCCGGTTCCGTTTTTTCCGATGATACCAATGCGTTCACCACGTTGGAAATCAAAACTGAAATTGTCCATTATTACATGGTCCTTGAATTTTTTGGATATTTTGTGAAGCTCGATAATCTTGCTTCCCATACGTTCCATATTGATTTCCAGTTCCACCTTGTTTTCCCTACGGCGACTTTGCGCTTTCTCCTTGATGTCATAAAAGTCATCCTGACGCGATTTCGATTTGGTCGTTCTTGCTTTCGGCTGACGGCGCATCCATTCCAATTCTTTCACGAAAAGGTTTTGCGCTTTATCGACGCTGGAGTTTTCGGAGGCAATGCGTTCCTCTTTTTTCTCCAGATAATAAGAATAGTTTCCTTTGTACTGGTATAATTTACCGTTGTCCAATTCGATGATTTCATTACAAACACGCTCCAAGAAGAAACGGTCGTGGGTCACCATAAACAACGTAATGTTTTCTTTGGCAAAATATGCTTCCAGCCATTCGATCATCTCTAGATCCAAGTGATTCGTAGGCTCATCCAGGATCAACAGATCAGGACGGTTGATCAAAATAATGGCCAATGACAAACGTTTTTTCTGTCCCCCGGAAAGGTTTTTGACTTTCAGTTTGAAGTCTTCCAACTTCAGTTTGAACAAAATTTGCTTATATTGGGTCTCGAAATCCCAAGCATTATGCTGGTCCATGCCGTCAAAAGCCTTTTGGTAAGCTTCCTCGTCTTCCGGATTTTCTAGTGCTTTTTCATAGGCTTCAATCACTTTCAATGTCTCATTATCCGAGGCGAAAATGCTTTCTTCGATAGTCAGTTCCTCCTGCAAATTATTGTTTTGCGAAAGGAAAGCCATTTTTATGCCTTTTCTTAAAACGACCTGTCCCGTATCGGGTTCGTCAAGACCATTAATAATGCTCATAATAGTCGTTTTTCCAGAGCCGTTTTTGGCAATGAAAGCGATTTTCTGGTCTTTATTAATCCCAAAAGAAATGTTTTCAAAAAGCGTTCTTTCACCAAAAGATTTGGAGATATTTTCAACAGATAAGTAATTCACAAGTCTAAATTTTTGGCAAAAGTAAACTATTAAACCCGATTTGCGAATTGTTTAACGGAATCTGGCTTTTTTAAGAAGAATTAAGGGACAGAATAAGTGGACATAAACTCGCTTAAATCAAAATGATGCAACCGTGCCGGGGTATTAAAGAAGGGTTTTCTGGCGAAATTTTCATTCGTCAGATAAAAGTTTAGGCCGTCTTGGGAAGCGATACTCTCGATTTGGTGGAACGGCAGAGCAATTTTTATTTTTCGCTTGTTGCCCGAAAAAACCCCGCTTTTGTTGTAGTCGTATAAAAGATAAATAAAAGGGGACAGCGTATTGCTGTAGCCGCACAAAGCAATGATTTTTTTGTGCGGCACATAAGTGGCTCCCGTAATGAGTCCTTTTACATTGTAGGATTCTTTCAACTGCGCGACATGATTGCCGGGAATTTTTGGCAAGGCATACACTGCCGTTCTTTTTGCCTGCCACTGTTTCGTAAATAAATAAATGCTGTCATCCGCAACAACGAAGGCTTCGCAGTCAAAATTGGTAGTGTTGGACTTCGATTTACTGAAGCCAGTCTGATTCGAATACGAAAAAGAAAGAGTGTCAATTTTTTGAACATCCAATGCAAGCGATTCCTTTTCGACCCTTAAAATATGGAGATCTCTTCTGTTTCCGGAAACGTTATTACCGAAATCGCCAATATAGAAATAGAGGCTGTCCTGCGCCGTGTCTTCCCAGTTGCTGTTGGCTATTTTGTTGAGCGTAATTTTTTTTTGAATCATTCCTGCCGTGTCCATTCCATAAAGCGTAGTATCGAGATCGTCGTTAGCAGTCCATAAAAGGGAATCCCAAAGCAGCAAACTCGAAGTTTCCTTCAAAACGCTACTCAATCGAACCGAAAAATCAGGCTTTATTCTCGCTCTGGGATAGCTACAACTTCCGTCATTTTGGGTAGCTAATGGGTTATAATTTTTAGAAAGCGGATCCGTACAGCCCGAAATTTGGGCATAGGTTGAGGTTATAAAAAGTAAAAAGAGGATTGGTAATATTTTCATACTTTCAAAAGTAGTGGATTCTGAACGATTATTTCAATTATCAGCAGCGAATCAACTTGTTTCGTTTGTAGGCATAGCTCCCGCTCTCGCCTTTATCTTTGATCGTTCCTCACAAAGGATATCGGCTCCATCGGGGCTAATTGAGGAACATGGTTTTTAATTTGCAAACTTTGAGTGTCAGAAGCGTTGTGTCTTTGAGTCTTAAAATATATATTTGCTTCATGCAATTATCAGTAGTTATCCTCAACTATAACGTCCGCTATTTTTTAGAACTCTGTGTTTTAAGCGTCCAGAGTGCCCTGGAAAATATTGACGGCGAAATTGTCGTTGTTGACAATAATTCTTCCGATGACAGTTGTGCCATGATGCAAAAGCGATTTCCTGAAATAAAACTCATTCGAAACAAGGATAATTTGGGTTTCCCAAAAGGGAACAACATTGGCGTAGCCCAAGCCAAAGGAAAATACATTTGCATCCTCAATCCCGATACCGTTGTCGCCGAAGATACTTTTACTAAAGTACTGGCTTTCGCCGAAAGCCAAAAAAAATTAGGGATAGTAGGCGTCAAACTCGTAGACGGCGGCGGGAATTTCCTGCCTGAAAGCAAAAGAGGCATTCCGACGCCGTTTGTCGCTTTTACCAAAATGATGGGTTTGTATAAAATCAGGCCGAAATTTGAACTGTTCGGGAAGTATTATGCGCAGCATCTTTCGGACGATAAATCGGGCAAAGTTGACATTCTGGTGGGGGCTTTCATGCTCATGGAAAGGAGACTGTATCAGGATTTGGGAGGATTTGACGAGAACTGTTTCATGTATTCAGACGATATCGATTTGTCGTATCGAGTCCTGAAAGAAGGAAAGTCGAATTACTATTTTCATGAAACAACCGTTATACATTACAAAGGCGAAAGTACGATTAAGGACGGGATTTATATGAAACGGTTTCAGGAGGCAATGAATTTTTTTTACAAGAAACATTTCAAGGTTTCCGCTATTTTTTCGATGGTCATGAAAATTGGAATCGGATTTTTTTCGTTCATTAAAATGTTCCGGGGTCAGCCCAAATCGAAAAAAGAGCCCCAATCATTTATTTTGTATTCATCAAATACGGAATTGGCAAAAAAAATGACTTCGGTTTTGCAAAAAAAAGTTTCCTTTCATGACTTGAACACAGAAAAAATGGTAATTTCGTGTTTGATTTCAGATAAGACGCCAATCGAAATTCTTTTGGACAATCATTTTGTTTCCTTTAAAGAGTGCATCGATTTCATGGAATCGTTTAAAAACAGGGGTTTAAGCTTTAAGATTTTACCCAAAAGCACGGCTTTTTTAATTGGAAGCGATAATTCTAACGAAAGAGGTACGGTTGTAAAAATTGAATGATAAATTACATTAAATGTAATTTATATTTAAAAAATTTAGTAATTTCGCAAACTGAAAACAAAAATCACCTTTTAGGTTAACAATATGGCAAGATTTGAATTAAAACTTCCAAAAATGGGAGAAAGTGTCGCTGAAGCAACCATCACAAATTGGTTAAAGGAAGTTGGAGACAAAATTGAAGCTGATGAAGCGGTACTTGAAATTGCAACAGATAAAGTTGACAGTGAAGTGCCTAGTGAAGTTTCGGGTATTTTGGTTGAACAATTATTCGGAAAAGATGATCTGGTTCAGGTGGGTCAGACTATTGCAATAATAGAGACTGAAGGAGGAGATCTCATCCCGGTCGTGAAACAAGCAGTCGTTCCTGAAGCAGTTGCCGAAGTAACCAAAACTGTTGATGCAGCTAAAGAAAGCGTTGCGACACCAGCAGACTTTTCTGATTCTGACAAATTCTTCTCTCCATTGGTGAAAAACATTGCTACGGCAGAAGCTGTTTCGATCTCTGAACTAGAAATGATCAGCGGGACCGGAAAAGACGGAAGGGTTACCAAAAATGATATATTAGAATACGTAAAAAATAGAGGAAGTCAGCCAGTGCCTGCTACGGCAAAAACGGTTGAAGCTCCAAAAGCAGTTCAAGCTCAGGCTCCAGTCGCGCAAAAAGCGGCTCCGGTTTCTGTAAGCGGCGGTGACGAGATTGTAGAAATGGACAGAATGCGCAAATTGATTGCGGGTTATATGGTCGCTTCAGTGCAAACTTCGGCTCACGTACAATCGTTTATCGAAGTGGATGTGACGAATATTGTAAAATGGAGAGAAAAAAACAAGTCGGCTTTCGAGAAAAGAGAAGGGGAAAAGTTGACCTACACCCCAATCTTCATGGAAGCGGTTGCAAAAGCAATTAAAGATTATCCTGGAATGAATATTTCCGTTGATGGTGATTTCATTATCAAAAAGAAAAACATTAACCTGGGAATGGCAGCATCGTTACCAAACGGGAATTTAATAGTACCGGTAATTAAAAATGCGGATCAATTGAACTTGGTGGGAATGGCAAAGGCGGTAAACGATCTAGGTGGTCGCGCAAAAGCGGGAAAACTAAAACCGGACGATACTCAAGGCGGAACCTATACGGTTACTAATGTGGGTACTTTTGGAAGTGTTTTTGGCACACCAATTCTGAATCAACCACAGGTAGGAATTTTGGCTCTTGGGGCGATCAGAAAAATGCCCGCAGTTATCGAAACGCCAGAAGGGGACTTCATCGGAATTCGTCAAAAGATGTTTTTATCACACAGTTACGATCACCGTGTCGTTGATGGAGCACTTGGAGGAAGTTTTGTGAAACGTGTTGCTGAATACTTGGAAGCGTTTGATGTGAACAGAGATTTTTAAAAACTAATTACAAGCATATAAAACCCAACAGATTCAAAAATTTGTTGGGTTTTCTTTTTTATAATTCTTGAACTGCAAAGCTAAAATCGCCAATTATTTTGCTGTTTTGGAAAACTTTAAATGGGAATAGGCAGGAAAACTTAAACTCAAATTTATATATTTGTAATTATTCAAAAATAAAAAATGGAACTCAAACTTAGTAAACCTATTTGCTTTTTCGACCTCGAAACCACCGGAATTGATATTGGAAAAGACAGAATCGTAGAAATATCTATATTTAAAGTGTTTCCAAACGGAAACAAAGAAAGTAAAACATGGTTAGTGAACCCTACAATTCCAATTCCGGCACAAACAACGGCCGTTCATGGAATCACAGATGAAAAAGTGGCTAACGAACCAACTTTTAAAGAGCTGGCTTCCCAAGTGCATAATATGATTAAAGATTGCGATTTGGGAGGATTTAATTCCGACCGTTTTGATATTCCCTTATTGGCGGAAGAATTGCTCCGCGCCGGTGTTGATTTTGACATGAAAAACAGCGTGTCTATTGATGTTCAGACGATATTTCATAAAAAAGAAGAGCGTACATTAAGCGCCGCATTGAAGTTTTATTGTGGGCAAAATTTAGAAAATGCCCATTCGGCAGAAGCGGATACCATGGCGACTTACGAAATACTAAAAGCGCAACTGGAGCGTTATCCTGATTTACAAAATGACATGAAGTCGCTATCGGAATTTTCGAGCAGAAAAAAAATAGCTGATTTTGCGGGGATGATTTCTTTTGATAAGGAGGGGAATGAAGTATTCTCTTTCGGGAAACACAAGGGAGTCAAAGTCGACACTATTTTAGAAAAGGAGCCGGGTTATTTCAGTTGGATTCAAAATGCTGATTTCCCTCTGTATACCAAGAAAGTGTTGACTGCAATCAAACTTAGAAAATTAAACACGAAATAAGTGAGCAGTGGTCAGTTTCAGTTTGCAATATTGCGGCTGAGCAGTCACGACTGATTACTTTCTTAAACACTGAAGACTAAAGCTTATGAAAATCATCTGCATTGGACGAAATTACGTCGACCACATTGAAGAATTGCAAAATGAGCGCCCAGCGGAACCGGTGGTTTTTATGAAGCCGGATTCGGCGATTCTGTTAAAACAGCACCCGTTTGTGATTCCGGAATTTTCGGAAGATATTCATCACGAAATCGAAATTATCGTTAAAATAAATAAGGTAGGTAAGTACATCGAACCTAAGTTTGCCCATAAGTATTATGACGAAATTAGCGTAGGGATCGACTTTACCGCTCGTGACTTGCAAGCGAAACTGAAAGCGAAAGGTTTGCCTTGGGAAAAAGCAAAGGCTTTTGACGGATCAGCGGTTGTAGGCGATTTTTTGCCAAAAGAGCAATTTAGTTCGTTAGAAAATATTACTTTTGAGTTAACTAATAATGACAAGTCAGTTCAAATAGGCGATTCTAGTTTGATGTTATGGAATATTGATGAGCTTATTTCTCATGTATCTCAATATTTTACATTGAAAATAGGAGATATTATTTTTACGGGGACACCTGCCGGAGTGGCAGCGGTTCAGCCAGATGATGTTTTAGAAGGATTTTTAGAGGGACATAAACTATTTAGAATACAAGTAAAATAATGGCTTTAAATTACAACCTTTCAAAAGTGTACGCACTTTCAGATAACGATTCAGAATTTGTAAATGAAATTTTGACATTGTTCGTAACCGAAGTTCCGGAGGATTTATTGCAAATCAAAGAGGGAATCAAAAAGAAAGATCATAAGCATGCTTATGCTTATGCGCATAAAATAAAACCCACCCTGGATCTTTTGGGTTTAAATGTCGCTTTTGAAGAAATTCTTCAACTGGAAGCTTGGACAAAAACCGAAGGGAAAAAGAAAGATATAGAAGATACTTTTAAGAGTATAAAGAGTCAAATAAATGATGCTGTAAAGGAAATAAAGAAAGACTTCGATCTTTAGATTCATTTGTAGTTTTAAATAAAATAAATCAACATTCGTTTTTTTACGAATGTTGATTTATTTTATATAGCAAATCCTAAATTCATATCGATAATGAAAGCAACCATAGTTACAATAGGGGATGAAATTTTAATAGGGCAAATTATAGATACTAATTCCGCCTTTATCGCCAAATCCTTGGATAAAATAGGAGTCGAAATTAACGAAATGATTTCCATAAGTGACGACAAAAAGCACATAATTGATACTTTTTCAACTCTTCAAAACATTGTAGATTTGGTTATTGTCACTGGCGGTCTGGGTCCTACAAAGGATGATGTTACTAAAAAAACGTTTTGTGATTATTTTGAGGATGAATTGGTTGTTGATCAGGGAGTTTTGGCTCATGTCACGCAAATGATTGAAGGATTTTATAAACGTCCCATCACGCAGATTAATAAGGATCAGGCTCTGGTCCCTTCCAAATGCATCGTGCTTCATAATCAGGTTGGGACGGCGCCCGGAATGTGGATGAAAAAAGAAAACACAGTGTTTATCTCGTTGCCGGGAGTGCCGTATGAAATGAAATATTTAGTTGAAAACGAAATCATTCCAAAGGTTGTAAAGGAATACAAACGCCCCTATATTATACACAAAACAATTCTTACTTACGGGCAGGGCGAAAGCCTTGTTTCAGAGCGGATTGAAGACTGGGAAAACAGCCTTCCCGAATTTTTGAAACTGGCTTATTTGCCGAGTCCGGGAAGAGTCCGTTTACGCATTTCAGCTCGGGGCACAAATAAGGAATTACTGGAGCTTGCGTTGGAGGAATACGTGGTTTCTTTAAACGCTATAATCAGCGATATTATCGTGGGTTATGAAGAAGAGGAAACAATCGAGTTTCTGGTTGGTGAAATGCTGAAAAAGCAACATAAAACCCTGTCCACTGCCGAGAGTTGTACTGGAGGTAAAATTGCGGCAAGCCTTACATCTGTTGCAGGAGCTTCAAAATATTTTAAAGGCAGTGTGGTTTCTTATGCCACGGAGACCAAAATGGATGTTTTAGGCATTCCGGAGAGTTTGATAAATGAGTTTTCCGTAGTGAGCGGCGAGGTTGCTTCGGCTATGGCGCAGCGCGTGAAGGAAATCATAAAAACGGATTATGCGATTGCAACGACCGGAAATGCAGGGCCGTCTAAAGGGGATGAAAATGCCGAAATTGGAACTGTATTTATTGCAATCGCCACTCCAAATGAAGTAATTGTTAAAGAATACAATTTTGGTCAACCACGTGAAAAAGTGATAGATAGAGCGGTGATTAAAAGTTTAGAAATGTTGAAGGAAGAAATTTTTAAAAATGTGCTATAATTTTGTTGGTTTATAGGTTTATTTTTCTTTTCTTTGCACCCTGATTTTGAATAACGATAAAAGATAAGCATAATGTCAAGAGTTTGTGACCTTACAGGTAAAAGAGCGATGGTAGGAAATAACGTTTCTCACGCTATGAATAAAACTAAGAGAAAATTTTCTGTAAACTTAGTGAAAAAGCGTTTTTATCTTCCAGAAGAAGATAGATGGATTACTCTTAGAGTAGCAGCATCTACGATAAAAACAATTAACAAAAATGGAATTGCTGCGGTTTTGAAAAAAGCACAGTCACAAGGATTTATTAAATAATCTTTTTCCAAAATAAAAAAATAGCAAGATGGCAAAGAAAGGTAATAGAATCCAGGTAATTTTAGAATGTACTGAACACAAAACATCAGGTGTTGCAGGAACTTCAAGATACATTACAACGAAGAACAAAAAAAATACTCCAGATAGATTAGAGATTAAAAAATTTAATCCAGTTTTGAAAAGAGTAACTCTTCATAAAGAAATTAAGTAATAATTAGAGATTTTAATATAAATCTCAGATGTTCGCATTTGGAGATTTTATTTAAATTTAAATAACATTTGAATCATGGCAAAGAAAACAGTAGCATCGTTACAAACATCTTCTAAGAGATTATCAAAAGCCATCAAAATGGTGAAATCTCCAAAAACTGGTGCATATACATTCGTAGAATCTATTATGGCTCCTGAAGCAGTTGAAGAATTCTTGAAAAAGAAATAATCAATTAAAGCATTATATAGAAAAGCTACTTTCATTCGGAAGTAGCTTTTTTATTTTCTACCTTTACCTTTTAGAAATATGTATTAGTTCATTGTGTCTAATGCTCCATTCTTAATACTGTTAATACAATGAGTTTTTTTAAAAGAATATTTTCGTCAGAAAAAAAAGAGACATTAGACAAAAGTCTTGAAAAATCAAAAACCAATTTCTTTTCTAAGTTAAGCAAAGCGGTAGCGGGAAAATCCAAAGTTGATGATACCGTTTTGGATAATTTGGAGGAAATACTTGTTTCCTCGGATGTTGGTGTTGATACTACACTGAAAATAATTACTCGAATAGAAAGCCGTGTCGCCTCTGACAAATACGTTGGCATCGAAGAACTCAATCAAATTCTACAAGAAGAAATCGCAGCTCTGCTCTCTGAAACAAATACAGGTGAAGCCACAGAGTTTGTTATTCCAATCCAAACCAAGCCTTATGTTTTAATGGTTGTAGGTGTTAATGGTGTCGGCAAAACGACAACAATTGGAAAGTTAGCATATCAATTCAAAAAACAAGGATATAAAGTGGTTCTGGGCGCAGCAGATACGTTTCGTGCCGCCGCAATTGACCAACTGCAAATATGGGCAGATAGAGTAGGTGTTCCCATTGTAAGACAAAATATGGGAAGCGATCCCGCTTCGGTAGCATTTGACACCTTGCAATCTGCAGTTGCCCAAGATGCTGACATTGTAATTATTGATACCGCAGGACGTTTGCACAATAAAGTCAATTTAATGAACGAATTGACAAAAGTGAAACGCGTTATGCAAAAAGTCGTAGCCGATGCCCCTCATGATGTTTTATTAGTTCTTGACGGTTCAACCGGACAAAATGCTTTTGAGCAAGCCAAGCAGTTCACTGCTGCAACTGAGGTGACTTCTCTTGCCGTAACCAAATTAGACGGAACCGCAAAAGGTGGCGTTGTCATTGGAATATCGGACCAATTCAAGATACCGGTAAAATATATTGGTGTTGGAGAGGGAATTGAGGACTTACAAGTCTTCAACAAATTTGAGTTTGTGGACAGTTTTTTCAAATAGATAAATACAATGAATTTCTCTTTCATTAAAAATTTAAGTTCGATTTATCTTTACTTAATAAGTGTTGTTTGCTTTGTTTTGGCAAATGTTATCAGGGACGAAAACATCATTATTTATTATGTTTTATTGGTAATAGGAGTAGGTTTTTTTGTTTTGGGTCTTACCAAAAAAGCAAAAAGGCAGTAGTTTTTATTGGTATAAAGCATTGATTTTTTGCCATAATACATTGTCAAAAGCGGATAAGCCCAAGTTGACATTGTCAGCTGCATCACCCATTCTGATAACGACCATGTTTTTAGAAGGGATGACGTAAATTTTTTGATCATTTTTCCCTAATGCCATAAACATATCATTTGGAGCTGATGGAATTATACTTCCATTGAATTGTAATTGTGATTGTGGTAAATGGTAGCTGTTTTTTCCATTTAACCACCATAAATAACCATATCCTAAATTTATGTTTTGTGAGCTGTTTGTAGCAGCATTAAAATAATTTTCATTTAAGACAACGGTACTTTGCCATTTTCCTTTATTGGCCATTAGTAGTCCGAAACGCGCCATGCTTCTTGTTGTACTTGTGTATACTGAATTGTTTCCTGATTGAAACCAAGCGCCATCCATGCCAATTTTATCTCTCAGCCTTGTATTGAAATAGTTGCTCCAACTTTGATCCGATGCTTTAGCAACCACATCTTGTAGTTTTACATAGACATTGTGGTACGCCCAGCGGGTTCCAGCATCCGCTTTGTAGGTAAGACTGGCTTGGTTTACAGCATCGCCGTTATCAATATCTTCCAAGCCAGAAGTCATTGTAAGTAAATGTTTATTAGTAATTAGATTTTCTTTATTTAATGGTAAGCTACTCCATGATGTGCCAATATAATCTGACACTTTGTTACTGATGTTTAAAAAGCCTTCTTGTTCTGCAATACCAGTAAGGGTTGCAGTTAATGTTTTTCCGGCGCTTGCCCAATACCAATTGGAAGTAGCAGAATGTCCGTGGAAATAGTTTTCTATTACAATTTTCCCATTGACTAAAATGATAAAACTCTTAGAATTTTTCAGTTCTAAATAATCCAAAAGTGGTTGTACGGCTTCTTGTTTCCACCCCAAACTTTTTATCGATTTTGTTTCCCAGGCAGTTCCTGTTAACGGTGGAAAATAGGTTGTTTCGGTAGGGGTTTGTGTTGTTTGTGATGAGTCAGTGCTACAACTAATACATAAAATAAGAGCGAGTAAACTATAAATTGTTTTTGTTGTCATAGCAAGTTATATTTTATATAGAATCAAAAATAGTTAAAATAGTCTAATGTGATTTGGTATTTTTCTTTTGTTTGAATTTTTTAAAGTTAACTTTGTAGAATAGAAAAAAAGTAATTGTTTCCCCAAAATCCCTAGCCCTGATGGAAGCGGCATCTCCCGATTTAGAAAAACAAGGCTTTTTCAGCCCTAGTTTTTATTATCGGGAATATAGCGTACAGCAGGAAATAGCTCCTAAAAAAAATAATTGTATGAAAAACGCCTTTAAAATTTTGTTACTCTCCCTCTTTTTTGTTGGCTGTCAACAAAAAATTCAGCCTACTGATATTGCCAAGATCAATGGCTACTGGGAAATAGAAAAAGTTGTTTTTGACGAGGGCAAAGACAAGGATTACAAAATGAATGAGAGTTACGATTACTTTGACATAGGTAAGGATAATAAAGGGAGCAGAAAAAAAGTAATGCCGCAAATGGACGGCAGTTTTTTAACGAATGATTCGTATGAAAATGTAGCGGTTCGATTTGAGGATGATAAAGCATTCTTGGACTATTCGACTCCTTACGCCAAATGGAGCGAAGAGTTAATCACACTATCAGATAAAGAATTAGTGCTAAAGAATAGCGAGAAAAAAGAATACCATTATAAAAAAGCAGGACCAATAAATTTGACAGGAGATGGCGAAAAGATTAAATAACCAGAGTACGGTAGGGGATGTTTTGAAACAAATTATCCAAGTGAATAAATTGCAACCCGGAATGGATCAGATTGACGTGAAGGACGCCTGGAAAAACCTGATGGGGAATGGCGTTAACAGCTATACGCAAAATGTGGTTTTGAAAGGGAGTACTTTGTATGTAGAGTTGACCTCGTCTGTTTTGCGGGAAGAATTGAGCCACGGTAAATCTAAGATTGTGGCGATGATTAACGAGGAGTTGCGCCGAGATGTTGTGACTGCCGTTATTTTAAGATAAGGATTTCAGATTTTACGATAAAAAAAAATCCCGTTTCAAAATTTTGAAACGGGATTTTTATATATATGATTTTCAAATGTTAATTCAAAAATCTAAAATCTTCAATCATAGATTAGAACTGCTCTCTTCCTGCAAAATGGAACGCACCTTCGATAGCTGCATTTTCATCGCTATCAGAACCGTGAACTGCATTTTCTCCAATTGAAGTAGCATAAGCTTTACGGATAGTACCTTCAGCTGCATCAGCTGGGTTAGTAGCACCAATTAAAGTTCTGAAATCTTCAACAGCGTTGTCTTTTTCTAAAATAGCACTAACGATTGGTCCTCTTGACATGAATTCAACTAATTCTCCGTAGAAAGGTCTAGCAGCATGTACAGCATAAAATGCTTGAGCATCAGCAATAGTAAGTTGAGTTAATTTTAAAGAAACGATTTTGAAACCTGCATTTGTTATCATTGCAAGAATGTTTCCGATGTGTCCGTTTGCTACAGCATCAGGTTTAATCATTGTAAATGTTCTATTAGTAGCCATTTTTTTTGTTTTATTTTAATTTGGGTGCAAAAATAGTCTTTTTTTTGAATTGAAATTAGTAAATCAACAGTTTCGCCGCTTTTATTTGATTAAAGTGGTGTTTATAGGATCTTATACTTTAAATATCAGGTTGTTTTTGTAAAATAACCACAAAATGAAGGACCAGATTCCGACGTAGATCAAAGCTCCAGCCAAGGATGAGTCCAATGGATTATTGAAAAAAGGAGCAATCCAAAAGCTGTAAAGATATTTTTGAAGATTGATTTGTTCCGTTGACAGTTCCGGGTTTTGAAGTTGGATCATTCTCAATCCTTGCGGAATAATGCCCGAAAAAAAGAATACGATCATTGGATTGACACCCCAAATTAAAAACAGCTTTGTTCCCCTTCTATAGTCAACAGCATCAATGATGTAATACAACAAGGTCAAACACAGGATGGCTATTCCGGAAGTATATAAAACATAGGAGCTGGTCCAAAGCGATTTGTTGATGGGGAAAACGGTATTCCATAGCAAACCCAATACCACAAGTAGTATACCCGTTAGCGCCATTTTTTTGACGATTTCCAACTTTGGGAGTGGGCGATTAAGCCATTGCCCAATAAGCAATCCCGTTATACCGGTGGCAATTGCGGGAAGGGTACTTAAAATTCCTTCAGGATCCCAAGTTTTTGAATAGACCCACATATGTCCTTTTAACAGCACACTGTCCAGCCAAGCGGCCAAGTTGGTCCCTTTTTCAAAGTTTGCGGCTCCAATTCCCGGAACCGGCACTAAAGCCATTAAAACCCAATAAAGCAATAGCAGCAAAACGACTGTCAGTATTTGTATTCTTTGACGAGTTTTTAAATACAAAAATGAAACAAAGAAGTAAACAATTCCTATTCGCTGCAATACTCCAGGGATTCTAACTTCTTGATAGGCTTCAATACCGCTGTATGCTAAAAAGAGCAAGACAACAAATACAGTAAGTGTTACGTAGGTTTTGATTTTTAAACTAAAATTCCCCATTAGCGCGTAACAGACTGCAATTGTTATTGCTAAACGCCCAATCAATAAGGGAATTCCTTGCAATTCAAAAAGTTCTATTTTGCCGAAAAAATTAAGGAACAGTCCCAAGCAAAAAATACGCAAAGCTCGGACTGCTATTTTATTGAAAGTTGAGCCGTCAAATATTTTTTCGGGCATCGCAAACGGGATGGCGACTCCCATTATAAATATGAAGAAGGGGAAAACCAAATCGGTCGGGGTGCATCCGTTCCATTCCGCATGTTCTAAGAGCGGGTAAATGTGTTCCCAGCTTCCGGGATTATTTACAATTGTCATTAATAAAATGGTAAGCCCTCTAAATACATCAAGCGAAATTAAGCGTTCTTTAGCCATAGATTTTTGTTTGTTTAAAAGTGCCTAGTGTTTTATTCTTCCAATTTAAGGCAATACAATTATGTCGAAATTTTGTTCCAAAGGTTTCAATTTATCGATAATTGTCGGAATCAAATTGTCGCCATTCTCCAAATAGAACTCGGAAAAATTGACTTGACGTTCCTGCAAACCTTTGTTCGGAAACAATTCGTTTTGCAAGTCTGTTGCACGTTCCAGTGTGTCGCCATACTTCCTTTTTTGAGCTTTCAGCAAGCGTTTCTCCAAATTCTCCAATCCTTTGGTTTGTTTGGCTTCCTGGGCTTTGACGGCGCCAACAAATGATTTGTCGGTTTGTCTTGCCAATTCGAACAAAGCTTCAAATTGTTTACGCAACTGTTCTTTTTGGACGGTAAAATCAATGGGGAGTTCGGAGGCCTTTTTTGTTACGGTATTTATTAGATCGTTTTGTTTCGAAAACAAATCGTTCCATGTCAATTCCAGTTTGTCTGCTTTTTTGACTTGTTTTTCGGTGGCCAATAGCACGGAATTCCTAACTAAAAGTATAGGAAAGGTAACTTTTACCGCATCGAAAAACGATTTTAATTCCAGCCAATACGCAATTTCCCCGCCTCCTCCAATGTAGCATAAATTGGGCAAAATCACTTCCTGGTACAACGGACGCATAATCACGTTAGGGCTAAACATTTCAGGATTGTTTTCCAGTAATTTCAGCATTTCTTCTTCGGTAAACTCCATCTTGGTGTTGTTTACTTTGTAAATCCCGTTTTCAAGAACGATGCGTTCGCGTAACTGATCTTCGATATAAAACAAGTTGATTTCGCGAGGATTCACTTGAACGTTATAGTCTTTTAATTTTTCGGTGGTTTCAAGTACCCATTTATGTGACGTTTGCTGCAGTAATTCTTCTTTCGCGTAAGGAATAAAACTGCGTTTCAAATCCTGATCGTCTGCATCAAGAATCACCAGACCTTGAGATCCAAAAAGTGCATTAGCCAAATGGCGTGTGGCATCCGCTAAGTTGTCATGGTTTAAATAGGCTTCAGAAAATAGTTTTTTCAAGGCATTGGCATTAGTGCTTGAACCCAATTCTTGTGCGTATATTTCAAATAATTCAGATAGATCCTCAGTGGATAATCTACCTACGGGTCCCGTACTCTCCTTGTTCCATCTGAATTTTTTTCCTTTGAAACTGAAATAATTGATTTCCGCAAAATCATGGTCTTCTGTTGCCATCCAATAGATGGGAACAAAATTGTATGCCGGATATTTTGCCTTCAGTTCCTTGGTGAGGTTTATGGTCGATATTATTTTGTACAGAAAATACAAGGGGCCGCTAAACAAATTCAGTTGATGCCCCGTCGTCACAGTAAAGGTATTCGATATTTTTAAGGCTTCAATGTTTTGCTGTGTCAAGCTGGAGGTTTCAATTCCTGAGTATTGTTTTTCCAATACTGAAACCAGCGTGGCTCTATTGGCATCATTATAATTGGCTTGCTTTTCAAGGATTTGGCCTTCGAAATTTTCAAGTGTAGGGAATCTATTGTATAGGGATTGTAAGTTTGATTTTTCGGCTAAATAATCATTCATCAATGGAGAAAAATATCCAGAATTTTGATAGCTGATACAGTCGGTTGGCATAGTTTACTAATTTGTGTAAATGTAAGAAATTCAAATTTAATTTTGCCGTTTCAATTAATATTTAGATATTTGCCTAAATATATAATTACAGCAAAAAATGAATGATATATTTAAAGCATTAAATGATCCAACGCGGAGAGAAATTTTGGAGCTTTTGAAATCGAAAGATCTGTCGGCTGGTGAAATTGCCGATCATTTTAATATTTCAAAACCGAGTATTTCCCATCATCTGGATATTTTAAAGCGAGCAGATTTAATCACTTTCGAAAAAAACGGACAGTTTATCATTTATTCCATTAACACCACTGTAATGGAAGACGTATTACAGTGGATATTAACTTTTAAAAAATAGAACCATGAAATTAACATTGAAAAAGGAATTGCCTTTGATTGGAATTGTTTTAGCACCATTTGTGTATTTGGCGATAATTTGGAATACGCTTCCCGAGAAAGTACCCACACATTGGAATTATAAAGGAGAAGCCGATAAATGGGGAGATAAATATTCTTTGATAGCCTTGTTATTTTTATTGCCTGTATTGACCTATATTTTGATGCTTGTGATTCCCAAGATCGATCCTAAAAAGAAGATTCAATTGATGGGAGGGAAGTACTACCAGTTGAAATTCATCTTGGTTTTGTTCATGTCAACATTGGCCTTTATTATTTTGCATCTAACCGTGAATCAGTCCACTTCCAGTCCTAATTTAATTTATATCCCAATTGGTGTCTTATTCATCGCATTGGGGAATTATTTCAAGGTGGTCCAACCCAATTATTTTATTGGAATAAAAACTCCATGGACGCTGGAAAATACTGAAGTTTGGAAATCAACACATACTCTTGCCGGGAAGCTTTGGATTGTAGGAGGGTTAATAATCGTGCTATGCAGTTTAACGATTGCCAATAGCGTTTTTATTTATGTTTTTGGTGGAGTAGTGGCAATCATATCGTTAGTGCCAATTGTTTACTCGTACTTTAAATTTAAAAAATTAAAAGCATAACATTATTTAACAAAATCAATTTTAAACACATGAAAAATATACTGACCATTTTATTTGTAGTGACTTCGACGCTTTCTTTTTCGCAAAACAACAATCAAATAATCGGGGAGACATTTATTAAATTATTGCTTCAAGAAAAAAACTATCAGGAAGCGCATTCCTATTTTGATGAAACGGTAAAAAATAAAATTTCTGTAAAATTATTGGAGGATACGGAGCTGCAATTAGCTAATCAATTAGGCAGATTTA
>Ga0209519_10000141_pt1 | contig 31407 bp, 48 predicted proteins | sample Rifsed13ft1_FD_184005 | JGI IMG/M metagenome (GOLD analysis project Ga0209519, IMG submission 184005) | Soil microbial communities from Rifle, Colorado, USA - sediment 13ft 1 (version 2) | ecosystem: Environmental > Terrestrial > Deep subsurface > Rock core/Sediment | place: Rifle, Colorado...
TACAGAAGAGGATCGGTGTGAAAATCGGGGTTGGTCATCTTCAATCATGGAACGGAACTATGAGCCTCTGAGAGCCTATGGGTCAAATTTACGCAATGTCAGCCATTTGATTCAAGATATTGCTCAAACTGTATATAAGTTTTTAGGCTTTAATGAAGCGGTGGCAAGCAATAAAGAAGAAGCCGAAGAAGCTATAAAAACAAAAATGGAGTGCATTGATGCAGGACGTAGTAATTTCAATGCCATTGTACTCGATGCCGAAGACTCCTATGAACGCAAATCAACCACGGTACAGGGGATGCCAGAACTGGTTAAACTTTCTAAAGATCATTTGGTTGCCACTTCAGATACTCCTCATACCAAATTATTTAATGAGTCGCCTGGTTCGAGTCTAGGCGAGTCTGGAGGCAGCCAATCAAGAGACTGGTATGACAAGATCAAATCAGCACAAGAGAATGTTTTGCGTCCTGAATTAGAACTGTTTTTTTCTTATCTTCAAGCAGAACTCGATCTCAAAGAACCCATCTATTTTGAGTTCCGTTCCCTTTGGCAGCCAACACGTAAAGAACAGGCTGAAATCAACAAACTAGATATGGAAACGGATAAGGGTTACTTGGAATATGGGGTCTTGGGTGTCGAAGAAGTGAGAAAAGAATTGTCAACAAGAGGAACTTACAACATAGATGGGGAGGAGATCCCAACGGATGCCGACTTTAGCGAAGAGAAACCAGCCGAGACAGAAGAAGATACCACTTACGAAATACCCTCTCGGAGTGGAGAGAGATTACCGCAGCCAGCTTTTAAAACTGTATAAGTCTTGGTTTTCTGAAATTGTAAATGATCTCGAAGTCCTTATCTATCCACGCTTTGATGATTCTCAAATAGATTCTATCTTTGAATCTTTTAAAGTGAAATGGAGTCAATTAGTAGATGGCTTTAGCTCTAAAGTAAGGTCTATTGCGGGATTTGTTAAAGATTTCACAACACGGAATTTCAATAGGCAAATGGAATCTGTTAACAAAAAAGAACTGGAAGTCAATCCGTTTATCAATAACCCCAAATTGTCCCAGTCGATAAATGATTTTGTCAGTGAGAATGTAAGACTCATCAAGAATTTTGGGAATCAGGGTGCAGATCGTTTAACCACACTAATTAACGACTCCGTTAGACAAGGGCAATCTATCAAAACAATCAAAGATCATCTCAAAACAGAGTTTGGTTTTGGAGAGAACAAAGCCAAGCTCATTGCTAGAGATCAAGTAGGTAAGTTTCATGGTAATCTGACTCAGATACAACATCTGGAAGCAGGTATTGATAAGTACATATGGCAAACCGCTCAAGATGAACGAGTGAGACCCAAGCATAGAGAGCGTAACAAGAAAGTGTTCTCTTGGGATAAGCCTCCTTCCGATGGTCATCCCGGTCAACCTATTCAATGCAGGTGTGTTGCTTTGCCTTACTTTGATGATGAATAGAATCAAATGTTTCACCTCAAGAAGTGGAATCTACTGGATTATCTGAATTAAGAGAACCGCTTGGAGTAGGCTTTGGAGAAGATGGTAAAAGACTCTTCTTAAATGTTCGGGAAGAAACCATTGGAAACCCGAAATATAAGGTCGAAACTGTTGATTTTAAAGACTTAAATTTGTTTGAACAAGAGTTAGTTCATTTCACCAAGCAAGTCAAAAATACGACAGAGCAAAACGAAATAGCCCTTGCATGGAGTGCAGATGGTAAGCTCATCATGTCTCAAGTGTTGGGTAAATACTCAAAGAAGCGTAATACCTATGTGGTCACGATTCCTCAGAGTTATGCCACTATTTTCCGTCAGCGTGGGGATGTTTCTTTAGGACATAATCACGTCTTTGGTAAGAGCTTTTCCGATGAAGATTGGGTTGAAGCAATGGACAAAAATGTAGCTGAATTGATTGCTATAGGTGAACGAGATGGTAAATACTATCGATATAAAATTCAAAGACCTCCTAACGGGTGGACTAGAATTCTTTCAGATGATTTAAGATCTCTGTTTAGTGACTTACAAATAAAACACGATGGTCTTATTGATTTTGAAGTAAGCACAGGCAAACTGGACAAAGGTTTAGTTTTATTTGAACTAATGCACCGTACAAATGTTGAATTATCTGCAAAAATTAATGTAAAATATACAGTAGAGCGTATTAAAGGAGTAAATTAATGGCAATAGGTACTAATGGTGAAATGCTTTTATTTGACAGTACAGCCGCTCGTTTAAAAGGATACGAAGAAAGTATGGAAAAAAAGAAGCAAGAGTTTGATAAAATGACCCCTAAGCAACAAGATGAATATTTAAAAAGACTAGCTGATAAGGTTTCTTTTCATTCAAACAGAGCTGAAGAAACTCTTAAAAAAGCTCTAGCTAAAGAAATTATTCCCATATCAAAATAAGCCCTACTCTTTACCGCTTACTATCAGGCATAGGAGAACCCTATGCCACGATTCGATCAACTACCCGATAAAGATGCTTCCAGTGACGAAAAGCGGGAAGCTCAAGCCCAACGTGCCAAGAAGTGGGGCATTAAAGCCCAAGAAGATGCACGTCTAACCCCCCCTGCTGATTTCCCACAGGATGAAGAAGATTATGCTGACCCTGTCAATCTCGCTTTCCCCTTAGTTCCTCTTGAAAGACTTCGTAATGCTGCTGTCAGGTTTTCACAATTCGCTACTACTCGCTATTCTGATGACCCAAAAGGAAGAACGATTGTTGCTGATCGCATTGTAGAGGCTGAATTACAAGATGGAATTACCCCAAGTGAGTCCAGTGGTGTTCTTGAATATGCGAGTTCTTCTGTCAAAAAGAAACTTAACTCATCACGTAAAATGGACTCTCAAACTCGTATCAGTGAGTGTAGGGTCAGGATGGATGGAACGAAACGAACGGATGAGGGGTATTTGGAAGTACCTGTATTTGCGACTCGTTCCGATGTCTTTGTTTATGTCGATTCAAAGACAGGGAAACCTAGACGAGAATGGCGTCCTCCTTCTGAAGTCTATGACGATAATTCCATGAAAACATTAGCCAAAAAACCATTTACATTAGGGCATCCCCCCACCATGTTAACCCCTAAAAATACTCGTAAATATCAACGAGGTTTTGTTAGTTCGGACGTGGGAAAACAAGATAACTATGTCACTACTTCCGTGATGGTTACAGATTCAGAAGCCATTGAGTATATGGAAAGCAAAAAGATGACAGAGGTATCTTGTGGCTACAAATGTGATCTGGAATGGACTTCTGGAGTGACACGTGATGGTAAACACTATGATGCCATTCAAAGAAATATTCGATATAACCACCTTGCTCTTGTTGACAAAGGACGAGCTGGAAGAGATTGCAAAGTGCATCTGGATTCTAACGAATACCGCTTTGATGCCTATCAAGTTGATGATAATTTTGAAACCAAAGGAGAAAAGAAAAAAATGCCAATTGAAATAAATGGTCGCCGTTTCGATGTCGATGAAGCGGTTGAAGTCGCCTATTCTGTTCATCTTGAAAAAGTCAAACAGGATAAAGACGATCTTGAAGCCTTAAAAACGAAAGTGAGTGAACTGCAAGGGAAATTTGATACGAAAGAACAGGAAGCCAAACAACTTAAGGAAAAAAATGACTCTGTTAATGTCGGTGCTTTAGTAAAGGAGCGCTTGGCACTTGAAAAGACGGCTAGTCGTTTTGTCAAAGATTCTGTTGATGGATTAACAGATCGTCAGGTCAAAGAGGTTGTTCTAAAAAGCGTTTATCCCGAAATGAAATTTGATGACAAAGAAGATGCTTATATCAATGCTGGGTATGAGTTAGTAGCCAGTGGAGCGAAAGCATCTGATCCCGGTAAAAAAAGAACAGATAGTTACGACAGAGCTTTGAAATCATTGGGTGGGAAACCCAGTGACAAAAATGACTCTATCACAAATGCCCGCATGGACATGATCCAAACTATGGGCAACGCATGGCAAAAAACAGCCCATTATGGTAAAGCACCTGTCATGATTACCAAAGAAGGAGATAAAGAATAATGTCCCAACTAACTACTACCAGAACACCTGAACTCGGTTACATCGGTCAATGTGCCGATTGGTCAGATAAGCGAGTGCTGACACGTCAAGCAGCCGAAGATATTAATTTCGGGGATTTGCTCACCGAAAATGCCGCAGGAGATGAAGTTTTCAAACTCCTGCAAAATCGTTTAACACTCACTTTAAATGCTGATCTTATTACTGGAAATAGCTTAACTGGTACCATCAAGTACAAACATTTGAATGATACGTCTTTTACAGAGAAAACGATTGGACCAGTTCCGTTTAATACAGATCACGACACAACAATGAATGACCTAAAGTCTGAAATTGAAACCGAATTAGCAACGGCTGTTGCTGCTACTGATGTTGTACTGAGTGATACTGTTAATAATCGTGCGGTTCAAATTACAGCCCAAGAAGGGTATCAGCTTGAAATTGGGGCTACTGCCTTTGTCGTTACTGGGGGTGTTTCTCAGGCTACTGTAACACCTAGTAGGGACACAACCCATCAGGTACGAGGGATTGCCCTCCATCAGCATCGTGTGCCACCTGACCAAAATGAAACCGCTAAGTATGAAAAAGGATCGGCTGTTAATCTCGCTACAAAAGGTACGTTTTGGGTAAAGCCTACCGAGGCAACCAATACGAACAGTGATGTGTATGCCAATTTTGATCCCACGAACAGAGGTCAATTAAGAGCTTCTTCTGGTACAAGCCCCACCGTAGCAACACTGGTAGCTGCGGGAGCAAAATACCGTGGTAGTGCAGCCGCCAACGAACTCAATCAACTTGAACTGAACCAACCGTAAGGGAGAAAATAAGATGGAATTAAAATATGATCGACAAGAATTTGCCTATAACGTACTGAAAGAACGCTTTGATGCCAATGAAAGTATGTGGCTCTCTGAACAATTGGTTGCTTATGAAGAACAAATTTATAAAATTGAGTACGAAGGCTATTTATACAAAGAATTGTCTCCCGTTGTTTCTGACGGTGAAGGGCTTCAGTCGGTAGGCTATTTCCAACGCAATAAATCAGGGAAAGCGAAAATCTTATCGAGTGCTGCTGATGACCTGCCTAATTTAAATGCTAAGATGACGAAGCAAACGCTTCCTGTATATCACTACGGGGCTTGTTATGGGTGGGATTATTGGACTCTGAAAGAAGCACAGCGCTTGGCAATGCCATTAGAATCAGATATGGCGATGGATGCAAGGGACGCAATGGAATTATTACTAGATGATGGTTTCTTTGATGGCATTACGTCTCACGATGTGCCAGGCTTGTTCACCAATGCAAACAATTATCCTGAAGTGACTATCGCAGCCGGTGGGCTTCTGTCCAAGACTCCTGAAGAACTTGTCGAGATATTTGGAGAATTGATCGATAACGTGTACGATACAACGCAACGTAGACATAGGGCTAATGTTTGCCTTCTTCCCGTTCATGTTGAATCGCATTTTAAAAGAGCTATTTTATCAGGTTCAGCCATGAGCGTGATGAATTTCTTGCGTGCCAATTATCCTGAAGTTCGCTTTGTGGGAACAAGTAAGGTCAAAGGACGAACATTTACACTTGCAAGTGGTACTTTCACTAATAAAAACTTTATCTGTGCCTATAAAGTAGACCCTATGGTACTTAAATACAAAGTGCCTGTACCCTTCTTGCAACATCCTTTAGAGCGTCGTAAAATGCTTTTTGCACGGGATGTGACAGGAGATATTGCAGGTGTTGAAATTAAAAACTTTTCAGCTTTTGCAATCGGAGCTGCAGATCTTGACCCATGAGTATCCGAGATATTTTGTTTGATTATGCTCCTGAGTTTGTCACACAAAATAGTGTTGAACTCGCTCGCATTGATCGTTTTATTGAGTATGCAAAAGAAGATGTCAACAAGACCCGATTCGGTGATAAATATGATCGGGCGGTGGCATTAAAAGCAGCTCATGAGATGACAATGGCTGATACAGCTCAATTGAGTAGTTCAGGGGGTGAAGTCACTTCTGAAAGGACTAGGGATGTTGCTATTAGCTACAAAAGTAGTTCAGGTACAGAAGGGGTATACTCGGAAACAAAGTACGGTAGACTTTTCCTCAGTCTACTTAAATCTATCCCTCACAGACCCATGCTTGTATGACCCTTATTGATACTAACTTACGCAAGCTCATTAAAGAGTTACATATCCTTGAAAGTAAGGAAATAAAGGTAGGATTGTTGGGTTCAGCAGGAAGCGATATTGTGAAAAGGGGAGGCTATCAGGAGTTCGGAACTTCCAGAGGTATCCCTGAACGTCCTTTTATTCGTCCTTTGCTCGAAGAGCATCAGGGTGAAGTGAAAGCAAGAATTCAATCTGAGGTTAACGGTGTTTTACAGGGTGGTAGTGCTGTTACCGCTCTCAATAGAGTCGGCAATTTCTCAAAAGGGAAAATTCAACAAATCATTAGTGAAAAATTATCTCCTCCCTTAGCAGCATCAACCATTAAAGCCAAAGGCAGTAGCAAACCACTTATTGATACGGGACAAATGAGAGCCAGTGTCAACTTTGAGGTTATTTAGTGTTAGCACTTTGGAAAGATAAGATTGCAGTCACTCGGTATCCTGTAGGGGATTATGTCAACGGTATTTATGTCGATGGAGTTCCTACAGAAATTGAAATAAAAAAATGTTCTGTACAAGCAACGACAGCAGAAAGAGAAAGACTTGTGAATGATGGTGGAGCTGGACTCACTGGCTTGATCGCTATCTACACAAAAGAACCGCTTTACACTTTTATACAAAACAACACCCTCACACGCTCTGATCGAGTGACTTGGAATGGATCAGCTTATGAAGTATTTGATACCAGCAATTGGAATAAAGGGCTTAAACGAACTGAACATTACCATACTATTGCAAGAAGAATTGAGGAGACTGATGAGGGGACGGACTGTTAATGGGTATACCTTGGACAACTATTGAACCTCTCCTTCGCAACTGGATTAAAACATCTTCCGGGTTTCCTGAAGATAAGGTTATATTCTCATATCAAAATGATCCTCGCCCCCAGACCCCTTACTTTACCCTGAACCCTCGCTCTGTGATGAGAGTAGGCATAGATGAAAAGCAATGGCGAACGGATGGCAAAATGGATGTAACCCAGTACCGCAAGGTGATTTTTTCTCTTAATTGTTGGGGTAAAGAGGCACTCAAATCAATGAGCAAAGTGCAAGATGGTCTGGAACGGCCTTCTATTTATGCCACTTTTGAGGTGGAATGTTTAGCTCTAATGACAAGCGAAATTAGGGACCTTACATTTATTGAAGCAGATCGTTTTAAAGAGCGTTCTCAAATGGATATTATGCTGCATAGTCGAAATACCATCATTGATGACGTTGGATATTTTGATAAAGTGGAAATCACTGGAGAGATCGAACAAACGGTTGCTACTGGAACAAGGATATTTACAGTCGGTGTTTAATTAAATTGGAGGCACATTATGGGTGTTGAAGAAATAGTACAAGTAACGATTACAAGAGAAACAAAAGCGGTAACGGCTGCTGGTTTTGGATTACCTCTCATTTTAGGGTTAGCAGCCGTGTTTGCAGAAAGAGCCAGAAAGTACACTAATTTAACAGGTGTTACGGATGATTTTGCTACCAGTACTGATGAGTACAAAATGGCTCAGAAGCTGTTTGGACAAACCCCCAGACCGCCCTCTATCCTTATTGGTAAGCGTACAGCAGCCGTTGCCACTGTTGTCACATTGACTTTTTCTGGTCCTCTTGCTGCAACTCATGTTGTCGCAGGGACGGTTAATACAACTCCTGTGAGCGAGGCTTTTGATACCGATAATGCAACCACGTTAGCCAATATCGCAGCCGCTATTCAAGCCGATGAAGGCGTGGTCACAGCAGTCAGTAACGGAACCAATCTCATCACCATTACAGCCGTCACAGAATGGGTCTTAACAGTAGGAACATTTACGGTGACTGGGACAGCTCCTCCCACAGTAACCAATGCCACAACTGTCACAGGAAGAACTGTTCAGGATGACATTGATGATGTTATTGACGAAAACAATGACTGGTATGGTTTATTATTAACGACAACCAATAAAGGAGCCATACTTGCAGCAGCCAATAGGATGGAAGCTGAAATCAAATTAGGCTTCTATCGGAGCGATGAATCAGGAATTGATAGTCCCTCATCTACTACCGATTTAGCAAAACGCCTCGATAACGCTGCTCTCAACAGAGCTGCCTTGATGTATGCCCAAGGAAATATCACGGACTATCCCGATGCTGCGTGGGTTGGTCGCACTTTTCCTATTAATCCTGGTAGTAGTCGTTTCGCACTGCGGGAATTAGCAGGGGTTACAGTTGATAACCTCAATGACACTGCCAAATCGGCAGTGCATGATAAAAACGCCAACACTTATACCGAAGTGGGCGGCAAAGGGATCACTCAAGAGGGAAAAACGTCTGGCGGTGATTTTATCGATACAGTCAGAGATATTGACTACCTTCAGGTACGGCTTACGGAAGCCATTTTTGATTTATTTACGAGAGTGGAAAAAATCCCCTATACAGATGCAGGTGTACGAACACTGGTTGGAGAAATTGAAGCGAGTCTACAGCAACGTATTGATGACGGTGTTGTTACTGATTTTACTGTTACCGCTCCTAAAGTGGCTGATGTGTCAACAGTTGATAAAGCCAATCAATTGTTACCTGATGTGGAGTTCACTGCCACGTATGCAGGCGGTATCCATAAAATTATCATCAACGGATTAATTCAGGTTTAAGAGGTAAATAGAAATGCCATGTAAAAAAACATTTGATCCCAAAAGTATTCTCGTTCGTGCGAATGGGATTGTGATTGAGGGATTTGTCGAGGACGAATTTATTAATGCAGAACGCAATGAATCAACTTGGACAATGGTTAGCGGTGCTGATGGCTGCATAACACGGATTAAAAACAATAACAAATCAGGGACTATTACCCTGACACTCCAAAAGACATCGGATTCAAATGCTGTACTGGATGCTTTCCGCAAAGCAGATGAATCAGCCAATGCAGGCAGTTTTAATATCCTGATTGTTGAATTGCCTCTAGGTGATACGGTGTTAGGAATCGCCTCTTTCATTGAGAAACCTCCCCCTGTTACTTTTGCTGGTAAAGATGAAGTGCCTTCCAGAGAATGGGTCATACTGGTTCCTGAATTGGTCATGAATCTAGCAGGAAGTGCCGATCTGGGCGGATAAAAGATGACAACCCCTAACGAAGATCTTAAATCAGTCACCTATAAAGGCAAAACCTATCAAATAGGCTTGCATAGTCCCACCAAAGGACTTTATTATGTAGCCGTTTTGGGTGAGCTCATCGCCCCTGCTCTGTGTGCTTTGGTTGCTACTGACAGCACAAACGCTCTTGAGGATATTAAATCCAAAGTACAAGAGTCCTCCTTTAGCTCCGATATGCTCTCCAATGCAGCCTCCTTGTTCTTCAAGAATATGAACAAAAAAGAATTCCCTAACTTAGTAAAAGAATTATTATCCGTTGTTTACCTCAACAACACTCCAGTCAACCAAATGTTTGATGCCATTTTTATAAAACAGTATGATGCTATTTTCTTCTTGCTCAAGGAGGTTATCGAGCATAACGGTTTTTTAGAAAGCATTACCGAACTTCTTGCAAATCATCTGACAGCATAACCACTTCCATCCCCCCCGATCTCCCTTGGCAAATCTACCGACTCGTTATCAAAGGCATTGCTCAACCATGGGAAATAAAGAATCATTGGAGTTATAAAGACATGATACTGGCCAATGAAGCCCTTGATATAGAAGAAGATCTTCAATACAAGATGAACAAGAAGATGGAGAAGGACATGGAGAAGAGTAGGGGTAAACGTTAGTCCCCTTAGTTCCCATCGGGAAAAAAATAATCCCAATAGTTCAGCCTTTACGATAGTAATAGAGGTACGTACAAATGGCACTGGCTGAATTAGTTGCAAGGATCAAAATTATTTCTCAAAGCCAAACACTCCAACAATTGGGGATAAAATTGACGCAATTGGATTCTAAATTAAGAGCTATTCAAGCAAAAGCAATACAGGGAATAAGAATTGGTCCAATAAATACTTCCGGTATAGATCTGTTAACTAACAAAATAAGAAATTTGGTTGTTTCTGTTGGAAAAGCAGCACTTAAGATGGCTGCTTTTGGCGGATTTCAGATATTCAGTGGTCTAGCAGAATCTATTTTTGCAACGGGTGCAGCTTTTGAACAATTACGAGCGAGTCTAGTAACAGTGACAGGCAGTGCAGAAAATGCAGTGAAAGCGTTTGAATTTATCAAAGATTTTTCTACTGAAACACCATTTGAAGTTGATAAATTGACCAGTGCTTTTATTCTACTTAAAGCGAGAGGACTTGATACTTCAAAAAGGGCTTTTTTGGCAATAGGTGATGCAGCCTCATCATTGAAGCGACCGTTTGAAGCCTTTGCTCTAGGAGTCGCTAATGCAACAGCAGGCAACTTCAGAATTCTACGCAATCTAGGATTTCAGTTCAAAGTAACAGGTGATCAAGTAGCAATTACTTTTAAAGGTATAACACGGACAGTCAAAAAAGAAGGTAAGGCAATAGAAGAAGGCTTGTATCAGATTTTTGAGGCTAATTTTGCAGGTGGCATGCTAAGACAATCAAAAACAGTTAATGGCATCCTTTCCAACATAACTGATTCGTTTAAAAATTTTGCAGATGATGTTTATAATTCCAATTTAAAAGCAGGAGCAGCAACAGGTCTTCTTCAGTTATTGAAAAGTATAAATATTTTTAGGAAAAATAATGCAACAAAAATAGGACAGGCACTTGGTGATGGTCTTAACTTTTTTATCGGTGTGGCAAAACAAGCTATTGTACAAGCCAAGCTATTTATTATATCACTGGGCGGTTTTCAGGGCATTAAGGAAAAGATTGATGCGGTCAAAAATGCCTTTACTTTTCTATTTGATAAATTAGGCGGAGCAAAAGGGATTGTATCAGGACTGAATGGTGTTTTATTAATTTTAGGAGCTAGGTTGATTGGATTGAAGGCTATTGCTATAGCAAGTTGGGCGGTGAGTGTCGTGACAGCATTGTATTCTATGGGTGCCGCTGCTGTAATTGCTCAATTAGGCTTTCTGCTTTTACCCATTGCAATCGGTTTATTAATTATCGCATTGGCTTTAGTAATTGGCGATATTATGAATTTTGCTAATGGCTCTGAATCTCAAATTGGCAGAGCTGTTGCATTTTGGAGTGATGCTTTCCTGGGATGGCAACAAATAGCTATTGAAGTGTGGGAATCTATTTCTTCAACTGTTCAAAGAGTTTTGTCTTCCATTGGACAGAATATGACCAACACTTGGAATTTGATAAAAGAAGTTGTTGGGAATGTTTGGAACTCTATAATGGCTGTAATTACAAGTATACTTGTATCGATTATCGCACACATTGCTGCTTTTGTTCAGCTTGCGATTCAATATTTTAATAACTGGAAGCAGAATGTCATCAATACAATTAATCTAATCAAAGAAGAATTCACGAATGCTTTTAATTCCATTGCATCTTTTATCAGTGGAATTATTGATACCATTGTCGGTTTCTTTACTGGGTTGCCTGATAAGTTAGCTTCTATCGGTGCTAATGCAGCCAGTCGCTTTATAAATAGTTTAGTGGGTGGTATTAAAGCAAGAGCTGGGGAAATTGGAAACGCTGTCGGTGCAGGTGTGGCTGCTGCTGCTGCTAAACTCCCTCATTCTGATGCCAAAGAAGGTCCATTGTCCAACCTGACAGCTTCAGGGCAATCCATCCCCCTTACTCTTGCTAAAGGGATTATGCAGCGTATGGATATTCCTATTGCTCTCATGGAGAATATGGCTGCCAATATGGTTGCAACAATGCCTGTCATTCGTCCTGTAGGCTCTAGCAACTCATTTAATGCAGGGGGTGTTACCAATCAAACTCATATTACCGTCAATGGTCAAACTGGCTCTACTCCTCTCCAGTTGGCTGCTGCTGCAAGGGCGGGTAGTTCCGATGGAATTACCGATGCCTTTGCTTCAGTGGCTCGCAACTTCCCACTGCGAACTGCGAACGCCTAATGGGTGACTTCTTACTCAATACGTTCAGGAACAAAAGGAATTGCGAACCCTTACGAATAGAGTTTGATAACCCTCCTAATATTATCGGTCCCTCTGATTTCATTGAACTAGATGCACTCATTAGCTATTCCGATATTAGGGAACAGGATATTACCGCTCACAAAGTAGAAGAAGGGATCCAAATAACCGATCATATTGTTGTGAAGCCCGAAGCACTTTCATTCACAGGATTGGTTACAAACATTCGTGAAGCTGAGACCGTATTTGGCACTTCATTTGATTTTGGTTCCAAAGTACTAGGGGATGTTTTTAGCACCTCCAGTATTCCTGTTGTGATGGAACGCTTGCAACGGGATATGGATGAATGGTTTCGTAAAGATGGCTCCCATGTTCAAGCCTTTGAGAAAATCAATAAAGCGATGGATCTTGGGACACTGTGTAAGGTGTTTACTCGCCGCAAAGTGTACAAAGATATGCTCATACGGAAATTAGACGCTCCTATTGAGGCTCAATTAGGGGATGCTCTCCAGTTCAGTATTGAAATGATTCAAATACGCAAGGTGAGTGGGCAAACGATCACTGTACCATCAGTCAATTTTGGCAAGCAAACATCCCTTAAAGATCAGCTTGTCAAACCCAATGAAAAACAGGTTGTGGACAAGAAACGTAATCAAAAGGGACAATTTGTCTCAGATAAAACAACACTTCCTTTGACAGATTCTCAATCCAATAGGGCTAACGAGGTTATCTCATAATGGCATTGGTGCAAATACCCATTCGTATCGACAGAGCGAATTTTGAAGCCAGTCAGGATTTTGAAATGAGCTTAGGAGGCAAGAGGTTACTTTTTCAACTTCGATTTAATGTCAGATCTCAGACATGGCAGCTTGGCATTTATGACATTGATAAAAATCCGATTCATACAGGAATTAGAATAGTCAGCAATTACAAACTAAGCAAGCGAATATCAGATGAGCGTTTTTCAGATGGTGCTCTATGGGCAATCAACATAGCAGGGAATGCAGAACCCACATATGAGACGTTAGGCTCTGACATTATTCTCGTTTTTGACGATGGCAATTAATCTTTACGACCGAGTCTATAAAGTGACTATTGGACCTGCCAATTTACCAGGGCAATCATGGAACAACTTAGACATTTCCTTTGATGCAACTAAGACAGGTGACTCTAGTCCTAATAAGCTCAAATTAAGTATGTTCAATCTTAACCCTACGAGTCGGGGTTTAATACAACGCAAAGGCAATATTGTGCTATTGGAGGCTGGTTACAAAGATAACTCTGGGCTCATTTTTAAAGGGGAACTGGAGCTGGTTAGTCATATAAAAGAAGATACCGAATGGGTGAGTGAGATCGAAGCTAAAGACGGATTAACTCAACAAAGAACAGTCATTTCTCTTTCTTTTGAAGATGACACCAGTCAACGGAGTATTTTGCAAGAAGCTGCTAAAAAAGTCGGTGTTGATGTAGGCAAATTGCAAGGCATCAAAGAGGACTTTAAATGGAACAAAGGGAGTGTCTTACATGGGTATTTTAAAGAAGTGATGGATACTATTTGTAAATCATTCAATCTGTACTGGTTTATTCTCAATGGTCAATTGTATGTACTTCCCAATGATTCGGCTATTTCCCAAAATGCTATCTTGTTAACATCAAATACGGGAATGATAGGTTCTCCTGAAGTGACAGAGGAAGGAATAAAAATACTTTCTTTACTCCGTTATGATTTAGATCCCGGTAAGATTATCCAAATCAAAAGTCGTGAAATAGAGGGTGATTACATAGCCCGTAAAATAGTACACAAGGGCAATACGATGGGCAATGATTGGTATAGTGAAATCGAAGCGATTAGGAGAGTAGGGTAGTGGCAAAGCGTGAAGTCAGTTTACAAGAAGCTCTGTCGAGAATACTTGATTATTCGTTGGCGAATACGTTTGTATCAATGCCAGCTCTTATTGAAAGTTATGACCCTGATAAACAGACGGCGACTGTAAAGCCGCTCTTCTCTGATAATTACGAATTCATTGAAGGTCAGTCTGAACAAGTTAAATACGCTGTTATCTCTAGCGTTCCTGTTATTTTCCCAAGAGGAAACGATTTTTTTATTTCTTTGCCCTTAAAGAGAGGTGATTCAGTTCTACTGCTCTTTTTAGATCGATCTATTGACGAGCTAGTAGAGAGTACCACTCAAGAAGTGATAGTGCCAAGAGATTTGCGTAAGCACAGTCTATCCGATGCCGTGGCGATTCCTGCCAGTATTTACCGACGTGACCCTATCCCCAATGTTGACCCTGAAAAGATGGTCATTGGGCATGAATCGGGTAAGTTTGAAATGCACATCGATAAAGAGGGTGTTGTCAGTATGAAAGCCACTGAGGTTAAGTTAGGAGGTCATAATGCGTCTATCCCTGTGGGGCATGGAACAAATATAGAGGCTCGGTTAACTGCATTAGAATCATTCATGGGGACTCATGTTCATGGCGATATAAACCCATTCCCTCCTCCCCTCTTACTGCCCAATCCTTTAGCGGGTGGCAAAGATCCCATTACAGGATTAGGGTTCAGCGCTGCAAGCGGAACAGCTAAGTCAATGAAGGTGAAAATTGATGAGTGATATTCAATTAGATTCGCTTGGCGGGATAGCCATTGTGGATGGCGATTTGGCTTTAGTCACGGGAGCCGATGAAATCAGACAAGAGTTGCAAATCAGGCTGAAACTATTTCGTGGGGAGTGGTTTCTTGATAATAGACGTGGCATTGATTATTACGGCACTTTCTTTGCCATACCTCCTCGAATAGCAGAAGGGCATAGGGAAATAAGGACTGAAATATCCGATACAAAAGGGGTCATCGGGATCAATCAATACAATGCTAAGGCGGATCAACATACAGGTGTGTTTACCATTGATTTTATTGCTGATACAGAAGAAGGGGTTATCGAGGTGAATGTATGACGTTTGGATTGACTGAGCTAGGTTTTATCAAGAAAGATGCCACGCAAGTAAGAGCAGAAATAGAGTCTGATTTTCGTGCTGTCTTTGGTAATGATGTTAAAGTAGGTCCAGAACATGAGGGTAAATCACTGGCAAGGAAACTGGTGGGAATCTTGGCTGACAGGGAGTCAGAGCTATGGGACTTATTAGAAGACCTTTATATAAACTTTTTCCCTGATAATGCTTTAGGTGTAGCATTGGATAATGCAGTGAGCTTAATTGGTATTCAACGATTTCAAGCAGCTTACAGTACCTCAGAATTGACACTGGGTAACGTATCTCTTTCACCCATTACGATATTAACTGGGAGCATTACCCGTCAATCGTCAACTAATGTTCAATGGGTACTGACTGAGGATGTTCTGATTGGCGGAGCTGGTGGCTTGTTATTTACGGCTTTGGATGTTGCCAATATTACATGGCAAATAGGCAGCACCATTCGCTATTCCTTTAATGGTAGCCCTGATTTGTCAACTGTTGTGAGTGGTGATCAGCTTATTGTCACTGGGACGACTAATGCAAGCAACAATGGGACATTTACGATTACTGATGTCAATAATACCAGTGACTATGTGGATGTCACCAATACGGCTCGGAGTAATGCAACAGATAATGAAACGGGTAGCCCTGCTGTTGCTGATATTAAAGACACTGAAATACTGGCTACGGGTCAAGCTCGAAGTGAAAATAAAGGAAACTTCAGTGCTGTCATCGGATCTATTAACATCATCGTTACGCCATTATCTGGATGGAATAGCGTTATCAATTTGACGGTGGCTATTGAAGGTCGAGATGAGGAAACCGACTCTGAACTAAGAACCAGAGCAGGTAATAGTACCGTCATTTCAACGGCAGGAACATCAATTGCAGTAGAAAACGCTATATCTCAAGTGGCCGGAGTGCAATTCGTCTATGTCCAAGAGAATCGGACAGCCGTAACAGATATTAATGGCTTACCTCCCCACTCCTTTGAATCCATCGTGCTAGGTGGTTTAGATGCTGATATTGCCAACGCTATTAAATTAAGTAAGCCTTTGGGTATTGAAACATATGGAACTGAAACTGTACCAGTGACAGACTCACAAGGGAATAGTTATAACATCAAATTTAGCCGTATTACTGAGGTTGACATTTACCTAATCGTTAATTTAACAGTTGACGGCAATTATCCAGTAGATGGGGATAACTTAGTTGAGCAGGCCCTTGTTGATTACGGCGAAGGGCTTACCAATGGCGAGGATGTTTTGAACCACCGCTTAGTGTGTGCTTTAGGAGAAATACCCGGTATTTTAACGGTTGTCATCCTGCAAGGTCTTTCACCGAGTCCTACCACATCCAATAATATCTCCATTGCTGCCACAGATAGAGCCAATATAGATGCCACTAATATCATGGTGAATTCGTGACACACCAGATATTAGTGAACGCTGAACAGATAACAACTCATGTAGCTGATGCTATTGACCGTTTACCTGATCAGTTCAGAAGAATCATTGCTCCCACGAATAACATTACAGATTTAATTACAAAGCTCACTGAAAAAGTTCAAGAACTTGAAAATATTATTTTCGATATGGCAGGTCATTTATCACTGGCTGATGCAACGGGAGAAACCCTAGAACGCTATGGTGAACTGGTGGGGCAATCTCGCCCTATTTCGGGTCTTGCTGCAACCGATGATAATGTGTACCGTGGACTGATATACGGCCAAATTGTCGAGAACACTTCCAATGGAACCATTGAACAGGCTATAGCAATTCTCCTTTCCATGCTGTGTTCAGATATTATTATTACGGAAATTCCTCATGCTGCTGCTGAAATTCAATATACCGGTACTCCTCTTTTTACCGTTAGCGAGATAAGAGAAATTCTCATTCGTGCCACCGCTCCTATTGAATTAGACGTGTCTTTTTATACCGCTACTCCGTTTGGTTTTGCCGGTGACCCTACGGCTTTTGGATTTGGAATAGGAGAAATAGGCTCTACCAGTTAGATATTATTCTAGTAATTAGGAGAATTTAAATGCCATTACCTACAACTTTACCAATTTGGGCCACTGATATAGGTTCTACAATCGAGACAGGGCTTAATGTCTCTGATATTGTGTGGCAGTCTGGAAGTACAATTCGTTATTTTTTCAGTGGCTCTCCTGATCTCTCAAGCGTTACCATTGGTCATCGTTTAGTGGTTACAGGAGCGACCAATTCAAGCAATAATGGAACTTTTCCAGTCACCAATGTTAATAACACTTTGGATTATGTTGATGTGACGAATGGTACACGTAGCAATGCTTCTGATGATGAGCTTTCTAGTCCTGCCAGTGCCGATGCAATTAGTTCAGGGGCAGTGATCCAAGAGCCATCAACGGCTAAAAAAGAGCAAGGCTGGCTCTCCCCTGAAAAACCACCCGATGGCTTTTTTAATTGGTGGCAAAACAATGTGTATCTTTGGGTTACGGTTATCAAAGATGCTCTCACAGTCACTTTGCCATTACCCGCCATCACAACGGCTGAAAGAGACGCTCTTGTTGCTATTCAGGGTATGACTATCTTCAATACAACTCTTGGCTTTGTTGAATATTACGATGGTGTTAATTGGGTATCGGTTCAGGATCGCCAAACAGCTATGGATTTTACACAAGTGGAGGCACTCAATGGACTATAGACGCTCATCAATACTGGCTTCTGGCAATCAAGGATCCCTGTATATCGGAAATTCTGGGGGACTTGTACCATCAGCTATCCATGTCGGTCCAGATAGCACAGATCCTAACGACCACGATCTTGTCACGATCAGGGGTAATGTGACAGGCAATGTGACATTTTATGCCAATCATCGCCCGATCTATGCCTCGGGTGCTATAAACGGGACTTTGATTGATCGCTTCCCTGTATTTCCCAAAACGGTATTGTCGATTGGGTTTGCAGGAGCAGGGACATTTTTTTACGGATATGGATTTGCTCATAAAATAAGATCAACGGCTGAAACTGTTGCCGCATCTACTCTTGGTGTAGGTGCATATCTCATGGGAGGTATCGGTATTGGATCGTTGACAGGGACTCTAGCTCCCACCACAGTTGACGATCTGACTAATATTCAAGGTGTTGCGAGTTTTGCATATCGTCACATTGACAAATTGGATTACACAACAAAAACGATCTATTTATTATCCGAGACACTGGCTACCAATATCACTCAAAGTACAGGTATTTCTTTTGCAACGCAAGGGTACACATTCGGAGGCTACAAATACGATGGGATCGGCACTACGAGTGTCTTTGACAAGATTAGCACTATTAAAAAATTCACTTTTGCAACTGAAACATTCGCCACTTTTTCGACTGTTCTCGCTTCTGCAAGAGCAAGAGCCGCCAGCTCCTCCAATACGACTATCGGTCACATTGCGGGCGGTGAAAACGCATCAGATACAGTGATTAATACAATCGATAAATTCACAAGTGCTGAAGTACTCACGAGTGCCGTTACCACACTCGGAACAGCCGTCAATCATTCTGCAACAATGAATACAAGTACTTTCGGGTATATTGCAAATGGATATACAGGAGCTGTGCATACAACTGCTGTTCAACGCATAGAACGAGCTACAGATACCGCAACGACTATAGCGGGGACAATTACAGCACGACGTGAAACAGTTAGTATGTCTTCAACAACAAAGGGCTATACGCATTCTGGCACAAATGATTCCGTGGGTTCTAACTTATCGACAACGGGTACACTTACATTCTCAGGCGAAGTAACAGCGACACTCACTAAAAACTTGGAGAGCGACATGTACGGTGGCTCTTCAATTGACAAAACGGGGGCATCATACTGGTTCGGTGGCGGTTATGCTGCACATGGCTTTATAACAGCAATAGTGAGAGAATTTGATCACTCGACTGAGGTAGTGCGGGTGCTGTATACACATCTGACGCAACCGCAAAAAAGGAAAACAGGGTGTATTGGTAAAGAATGAGCGATATTATTGAATTTAATAGATATTTCAATGAAGTTTTTAGCGAATATCAAAAACGGTACAAAAGCATTTCCTTTGGTTTTTCTAAATTTCAAATTGAGAATTTTGTGATCGCAAATCAGATCACGCCGGGTCGTATGTACCGATCTGTCATCATCGAACTCGATACACGGTTAGAAGCCTTTAAATACAATATGTTCAGGGTCAAAGAGACGGATATAAATATTCGTGAAATGAAGTGCAAGCGAGAATCAGAAACAAATGAATTCGAGATTGAAAGAATTGATCTTAAATTACTTGAGACAGAATTATCATATGATCGATTTTTAAAGCTATGCAATGATTTGAAGCTCGAAATTGATCTATTGTATGGATATTTACAAAAATTTCCTGAAAATTATTCTCAAAAAGATCTTGAAGAACAAGAAGGATTTTATTTTCGCATGAATTTAGAGAGGGATGCAATGGGGCTGAATGGTGGGCAAAAATCATTGCTCAACATGACAGATGATAAAGCCAATATGGATATTATTTTTAGTGATATTTCGCTTCAATTATCAGGTGGAGTGAGTAAACATGAATAATATAAAGGGTTGGATGATCGATCCGTGCGACGCAAGGGATTACACTACTGATCATTATAAGATCAATAATTTAATTTTGAAAACATCAGCTTGGATTCCCAATTTACCATCATCTTGTGATAATAGTCCGAGCTGTACAACTGTTAAAAACCAATTACAGCTAGGCTCTTGTACTGCTTTCGCTGGTTGTTCTTTAATAGAAAACTTGATTAAAAAAGCACACAAAAAAGACTTTGATGCAAGTGAGCTTTTTCTGTACAAATTGACCCGATCTTTACTTCAGTGGAGCGGGGATACAGGGGCTTATTTACGAGCAATGATGGGGGCTTTAGCATTTTTTGGAGTCCCCCCTGAAAAATATTATCCCTATGCAATCGAGGCTTTTGAGAAAGAACCTGAATCATTTGTATATCAACTCGCTCAGTCATTTCAACCGATTAGGTACTACCGATTAGATACCCCTGATCGTACCCCTGATCAGATATTGCAAATAATGAAACAGCACTTAAAATCTGGAATCACAATGGTTTTTGGATTTAATTGCTATGAATCATTGCAAAGTGATTTTACGAATAGAACGGGCTGTATCCAATATCCAGAGCCAACGGAAGCCATCATCGGTGGTCATGCGGTGCATATTGTTGGTTACGATGACAATATGGCTTTAAAGTCCAAAAATAAGGGTGTGCTTAAGTTTAAAAATAGTTGGGGTACTCAATGGGGTTATAACGGTTATGGTTATTTGCCATACGATTATATTCTAAACGGGCTTGCCGTGGACGTCTGGACTGCTTTAAGTCAAGAGTTTATTGATACCAATCAGTTTATTGATCTGTCCAAATAGAGAAAGGATTATTATGTTTGATTTATCAAAGCTATTCAAAGTCTGTTCTGATGCTGTTTTGTGGGCTTCTGTTGAATTTTCGGGAGCAGCGGGTACTGAGAGACGCAAAGCAGCGGTAACATTCGCTCAAGACGCCTACAACTTTGCTGATCATTTGATCGGTGATGGTGCTATTTTAGATGAGAAAACGGACAAATGGGCTAAAGAGGTTGTTATTCCTAACTTTGTTGAATTCGTTTATCGTTTTTTAGATGCCAATCCAGACTACAAAAATCAATCAAATCAAGACTTGCAGCCTTCTTCTGATCAAATAAGTCATGAATTTGATATGGATGAATCTATTTTAAAGAGGATAAAAACCAATCATGACATGGGTTAGAGTGTGTAAAGACGGACTTGAATTGAATGACGGAGAAGGTAAAGTCGTGCGATCATTGCCTAAAACTGGCGGTGCTTTCCCCCTCGCTGAATTGCTTAAGGACTTTCAGGTGCCTGGCAACTTAGTGCTTGCTCCCAATCTCACAATACGTCCTAATCCAAGCAAGAGTGAGCCCCAGAAACCTCAAGTGAATTGGGTTGCATCTCCTAATTATTCCTATCGCAATATCAATGAGATCGACTATATTGTATTGCACCAAACAGTTGGCGACGGAATAGGGGCTTTAAACTGGCTATGTAATCCAGTTTCTGGAGTATCCGCACACTATTTAATCCTGAAAACAGGTGTTATCTATCAATTGGTCAAAGATAAAGATAATGCTTGGCATTGCGGCATCATAAACCCTATCTCTATCGGAATCGAACACGAGGCAAGGCATGGCGATCAACTTACTCGCTCTCAAAGTGAAGCCAGTGCTGCTCTCTGCAGGTATCTAATGAAAACATACAATATCTCTAAGGATCACGTGACAGGACACCGCTTTACAGACTTCGGAAGAAAGGTTGTCACTCAATGCCCTGGCTATCTTTTCGGAGACAATACAGAGCAGGCTTTGCGGCAATGGGTGCAAGTCAATTTGTGAACAAATGGATCTTGAATCTTGTTGCTGATTTATCGACTCTATTGCTTGTGTCATTTAGCTTTGGGGCTATTTCAGGTATCGTTTTCCTCACAGTAGCTGAAATTGGCTGGAGAACGGTATGGAAACCTCGTATAGCAAGGGAAGAGGAGCGATTAAAAGAGCTAACTTTACTCGTTGTCAAGCCTTCTGAAGATCCCAATACTGTATCTCGTCAGGACTTTAATGACCTGAAATCATTTATTAACGAGTCTTTCGCACGACCTCACAACAATCTAGCAAATGAAGTACATGCGATTTTTCGCAAACAAAATAACCGATTAAGTGCTGTGGAATCGGGGATACTAGGACTTACAGCGGAAATCAACAATCTAAAAGGGAGAGAGTGAAAATAGGTGGAACCGATTGAACAGTCTAGTTTACAAGGTATCATTTTCTATCTAACTCTGATTGCCTATAAACTGACATGCTGGTTTGTCGCAGAGCAGAAAGCGAAAATGGAATAGCCAGAATTGGCAATTCTGTACCGCCGCTCATGATGAAAGCGGTCGCCGATCACATCAGAGATAAAATATTATCTCAAATCAGCAACTCAAATAAAGTGTAGTCGATTGCTTTATGATGATCTTAGAGGTTTTAAATGTCCTGTGGTTGTGAAGAAATCCTATCGAAACTCAATGAATTACTCAATAATGGTGTTGCTCTTCGCTTTATCAAAAGTGCAACGGCTCATGATTTGGACATCACGCAAGACAATGACAGTAAATGGCGACTGCATGTCACTGAATCGGGTGAGATTGAAAACGATGGACAGGGAACAATCCTTGCTTTATCAGTCGGAGACACAGCTAATCTCTATAATCAATCAGCTACAGCCAGAACCAAAATTTATGGATTTGCTTTTTCGGGTGATACAGATGCCCGTGCAACCCTATATATCGATAGTCTATGGGCAGGAGAGAGCATTTTGAGCGTAACAAAAAGAGCTCCCATTTATCATTTACCCAGACCTCTGATTGTTCCTATCGGAGTCAATATTAGACTTGAATTGACGAACATAGGGATTGGTGCTGCTGATTATAGGGGAATGATCTGGCTTGAGAGAATTTGAATATGAAAGATTATAGCAAATATAAAGTCAGTGATTTACCTAAAATGAAATTAGAACTGGATCTTGAGATAGAAAACCTCGAAATAAAAATAGAAGAAACGAGAGCCAATATCAAGAGACAGGAATACTCTCTGAAAAAAAAGAAAATCGATTTTGAAAAGGAGCAAGCCTTGATGTTTCAGTCGATTGAGAAATATCACTTCAGTATTGCTGATTTTGAAAATGAAATCAAGACAAAACATGACGAAATTACAGAAATTGAACAGTATTTAGGAGGCGAATAAGATGGCTTTTGCACAAGTAGATATAAGAGTGGCGGAACAGCTACCAGCAGGTGTCAACAATATCGGAGACGTGGATCTTGCGAGTGCCATACCCGCAGGTACTAATATTATCGGCCAAGTCGGTATAGATACAGCTGCTAATACTATCAAAGTGAGCCAATCAGGATCAGAGAATGGGGTACAACTCGTTGCCTCTTTACCCGCCGGCAGTAATACAATCGGTAAAGTCGAGATCGTTGCATCGACTGGATCAGAAAAGGAAACATATACCGAAACAGCGGCCGTTGTCCCTAAAAATCAAACGGCTACTCAGACAGTACAATCAGCATTGATTACCAATCTACTTACAGGAACACTTACAAGTGTCTTGGTGGCTGCAAGAGTGGGTATGACAGCAGAAATAAGGAAAGATGACGGAACAACACCCGTAACACTAATGATCACCTATATCCCCGCAACAGGGGGACAAGTAGAAGTGCAATTTGAAAATGTTGCTAAAAATCAATTGGTAGGGGATGCTGTTGATAATCGCTTTGATGTTGTCTTTACCAATGATGACAAGAATCAGGATGCTAAAGCCAGTGCTTTGTTTAAATGGAGTGAGGCATAATATGGGCATGGATATTGATATTGTTAGCGTCTTATCTGGTGTTGTACTGCCAGTCTTTTTTGAGCAACCGCCACCACCAGAAGGAACAACTACCTTTAGCGATGTCCTGACAGTCTCTATTGCAAATAACAATACAGTCACGAAAGACAAGACATTGACAAGCGGCAAGCAGTGTACAATTACTCAAACTTTCGGACGTTTGGCAAGTACGGATACTGGTAATCAAGATGTGTTGACTCGTTATATTTTCCAACCTGGTCAAGTTGATGAATCCGTTTTTGAGATCGGAAGAGATATTTATGCAGGCCCTCTTGAAAAAACATTTCAGGCCATTGGCTCTAATAAAACAATTCGTATTGAAATAAAAAATGGAACCACGGCAACTCTATGGCTGAGCGCAGGATATATCGGTTATGAAGAGGATATAGAATGATCAGTACTGAAAACAATGATCGTAGTAAAAACTACTACACGGCACTTGTAGCATCCTCCACTCAGACCACTATAGAACCTCAAACGATTCCGAAAGGGGAATCGTGGGAAATAACGGAGGTGGTCACCTCCGTTCCCACGGACGAGTTGAGCTATGCTGCTATTTATTTTGGTTCAGATCTTATTTTTTCAGCTTATAGTGACCGCAATATTAAACTCAATAAAACCCTGATTGGTGATGACGTGAAACAGCTTTATTGTGAGTTAAAAAATGCTCAGCTTATTGAAATGCCGATGGGTATTAAGTACGCAGCGAGAAAAATCGATTCATGACTGCTATTGCTGTACTCAATACATATCCGATTGAAGCAAGTGAAAAAACGTTAATATTGGTGAGCATTTCAGAGCTATTGAATAAAAGAATCATGGCAGAGCAAATGAATCCTAGTTTGTTGTTCTGCAAAATGAAAAAAGGGATTGAAATGGAAAATAAAAAGGATGATTTGGAAGCAGAAGTGACGGTGAATCCTCTTGAGATTGAATTGAAAAAAGAGGAGCTGCTACTGTGTGATAAACAAAATGATTTGCTCTTTGAAGAGAAGACAATCAAGTTATGACGGCTGTTCTTAAAATAGTTGATGTAGTGCAAGCAACGCCACTCACTTTAAGAAAAGGTGAGAGGATGCTTCTTGGCATAGTAGTAAAACAGAGGAATAACGATGGGAAACCTATTGATCATCTAATGACTATCTCAAATGAGGTTGCCAATGTCTACCCCTCTAATGACTTGGAAAATCTAATTGAATCAAATGTAGACATATCCTCAAATACGAATACGAATTATGTTACTAAAGGCATCAAAGGAATTCTGTTAGCCCATTTGATTGACACGACAAATGTTCTGTATGAAGTGGGAAAAGAGTATACTTTACAGTTTAAATTTGATCGTGACGGTATCGGTGAGATACGCATAGCCGAACTATTTTTCAATGTAGTTGAAAGCAAAAGCCCATTTATTTGATCTATTTACTCGTTCACAATAGATAAGCCCCCACCCCTCGAAAGAGGGGTCTTTTTTCATTTCTTCCCAAAGAGTCGATACCACCAGCTCGATCTAAGTAGATTATTTTCCGTTTCCAGTTGAGCTATTTTGGTTTGTTCTTCATACCATTCTGAAGGAGCGGGCAAAAGCTTGAGCTGCGTTTCAAGCGTTTTGATTTTTTCCTCTAATTGTCCCACCTTGTATCGCTCATCGGCATAGAGTTTTGCATAATCTGTCTTGTCCATGTCCTCACAATCATGACGAGCTAAGTTATCTGAGTTTTCGTCAAGTTGTGTCTGAGTTATAACACGCTTTATAGTGGTCATCCCGCTTGATTCTTCCTTAAGTTGCTTAATGGTTCTGAGAGTCTGGAGGGCTTCTTCTGTATAGAAAGAATTGCCTTGTCTTTTCTTTTTGGGGACAGTGAATTGGATACTCCATGCTCGAATGGTAGAAGCAGCAACGCCTAACTTATCAGCAATTTCACTGGTTGAGTACACAGATATTACACCTCCGTTATGGTTGATTTTAAGTGTTATAACTTAGATTTATCTGTGATGTTTTCCAAAGCCTCTTCAATAATAACAGCCCGACTTTTACCTGTTTCATTACTGAGTTTTTCCAAAGTAGCAATAGCCCAAGGAGCAAGTTTAAGAGAAATCATTTTCTTTTTTCATCGATGTAAACTTTTTCACAAATTGACACTCCACGCTGTAAGCACGTTTTTTCTAGTGTTGAGACGTGCTAGAAGTGGTGAAAGTGAATAATGGTGCTGATTATGGGTATTGATTTATTTTTGTAGATCTGGTATTGGTTAGAAAAGGGACAAGCCCCACTGACCGCTAAATCGGAAGGGCTTGTGTGGTCTAAATTAGACTCAATTGCTATTATAGCGTACTTTAGACCTTAGCCAAAGTACCTTGACAACTGAATAGCGTTGACGGGGGCAGAAGGGAACTGCCCTCACCTTTTTCTTTTTAAAGCAGGTCGGTGAACTCTTCGACAGTTAAACCAGCTTGGTTGAGAATGCTTTTAACTGTAGCTAATTTTAAGTGAGTGGGTTATGTTTGTTTTAAACAAATGCACGGGCAAAAGAAAAGCCCCGAAGGGCTTAGCAGTAGTGATCGATAGGCGTTGAGCTTGTAAATTAGGGCATGTCTTGAATCTGTTGAATGAGTTCGCTTGCTTGCTTAAAGGTCAGTTCATCGGTTCTGGCAGGTAACTCCTTAATGCTTAAATAATCATTTAACCAGCCTTTGGCTTTCTCTTTACCCACTCGTTGACAGACTAAAGCCCAAATCATCTTGCGTTGCTTATCGGAACATAGCTTGTCTTCATTAGATTCTTTGCCATTGCTCTCAGCAACGGGCTTAGGGTTATGCTCTTTGGCAGGTGACTGTTTAAGAGTTGGTGAATGTCCGTTTCCGTTCTTTGTATCGAGTGAGTAGAGAAACCTTCCCACTCCCCATTTCACCGCACTACGCTTAAATGCGTCGCTTGCTTGCCCTTTCTCTTCTTCGATGTTAGATTCAGTCCCGACATCCCACTTTGTTACCCATTCATTATCTATCTTAATGGAGAGTCCACAGAAAAGGTTTTCCCCTATTAATTGGAATTCATCTTTCCAGTTACTTGGACCCACTACTTCGTCTAATAAATCGGCAACCTGTCTAGCGTCTATGTATGCATATTGCTTACCACCGGGTCCCTGCCTCAGCTTGTAGGATATTTCTTTTTTTAACTCCTCAAGATTCACTGTCACTTTCTGTCTCCTCCTTTTTTTCTCTTTCTGTTGATTCCGATTCTTTAGGTGACTCGATTAATTCAACCCTTGCTAAGGGTGCTTCTTGTATTTGTTTCTCTTGAGCCTTTTCAAGTAATTGTTTAAATTCAGCTTTTGAAATGAGAGGGATAAAATCATAATCCTTAAGTAAATGAGGTAACGAATTTAAAAGTTTGTGATAATAAGGATTTTGTTTATCAGCAGATGCCAATAGATTTTCACTTTTTTCTATACTCTCTTTTTGAGAACGTTCTTCCTCTAATTTTTCAAGCTGGATCAGTTTCAATTTCGTATCGAGTCTTTTATTCTTCCAATCAGAATAAGCTACTGTTGCAGCCCAAGGAGTACCAATAACAAAAGAAATAGCTTGGAAAAAAGCTCCCCAATCAATTGAAGAAACTAATTCATTAATTTGAACAATAATCTCTAAATAGCTCCCTGATTCAATAATAACAATATCTGTACTGACGTTATTTTGAAACCCTGCATAACCGATGAGGTTTTCAAACAGCTTGGATAGATCAATAATTAAGTGAGCTATTTCGTCAAAACTCAGAGTTGACGATCCCATTTCAATTTGTAAAGTAAGTGTTTGTGATTCATCGATCATTTCAAATTTCTCAGGTATCAAATATTTCTTACTCAGATTAAGAGAATTTCGGAGTCTCTTATGGAAATTCACGAAATGAACAATTAAACTACTTGATCTCAAAACAGAAGAATTATTAAGATATTCATGTTTTATAATCTGTTTAAGGAGACTATTATAATTTTTTTGCTCGTAAATAGAATCTATATCAATTAATTGAGCTATTTCTTTTTCTATTGAAGATAGAGTGTGAAAAGAAGTGAAAGAAGTTGTCACCATCTGGAACATCTCTTCACAAGCATTTGTTCTTTCCGTATCATTTTGAAGAATGGGATCTTTCAATCCCGTCAAAAAACCATCTAAATAAGTAAGTACTCTTTCTGTTTCAAGTGACTCATAGATCTGTTGAAGATGTTTGATGAAAGTCATTTTATCATGCACAAAATTGCTCCTTAGTATTGATGTCAAAAGTATTTTAATCAATGACTGAAGGTTACAGTAAATGATGTGATTTCCTATTTTAATTATTTTCATCTTTAAAGCCCCCCTTTTCAGAGGGGCGTCTCCTTTCTAGTTGTATAAGCTCAGGAGCTCTAATCGACCGTGTTCTTCCTTTTCAGCCTTGTATTCTTTGAGTTGTTCAGTGAGAAACGTGACTTGATCTTGTAGATCAATGATTTGTTTACGTAATTCTTGATTTTGAAAGCGGTCATTATTTGGGTAAACAAAGTCTTTTTCTGGTGCAAGGTTAAAAAGAAGCTCAATATTCTTTTGAGCTTTGGAAGCGAGCCAGTCCGATTTTTCTTGTTGAGCTTCTGTTTGTTCATGTCTGACTTCAATCATATGTTTGCAGGCATTTTTGGGGTGGTATGTCCTAGCTGGACATGCACAATGGGTAGCTGTACTTCGGTACTTGGTGATTGAACTTTGCATTTCAGTTCTCATTTTGGATCTCCTTTGATTTACAATCATTTAACTTATACTAATATATTAGCATTTATGATTGTAGTTGTAAAGGTATTTTCACTATAAAATTTAATAAATTTAGAAAGTTTTTATTGACATGATTCTAATATATAATCATAATGGTATTAAGTCACTATGTAAAAGAAAGGATACTGATATGTTAGTAGTTGAACAAATTAAAGAATTTGATCCAACTACTATGAAACTATACTCCTTCTCACCGCAAAATCTTCAGGCTCTCCGAAAAGAGAGAAATCTAACTCAAGCCCAATTAGCTGACAAAGCTGGTATTAGTCGATCATCAATTGGGTTTTATGAGAATGGGGAAGCCAATCCTACTGATGATGCTTTAAGAGCTTTAGGGAAGGCTCTTGATGTCCTATTTGTTTGTGATTGGACAGATGATGAGTGGGAAAAAGAAACACCCCGCTTTAAGAAAAAGCAGGGCTAAGTTAAATGATTGCCTTTATAGGGCGATCAAGTTCATCATATCAGATATTCCTTTTCACATGTGACCTGCCGCAAGGCACATGCACATTGAAAACTGAATATCTACATACCTGTAACTAATCAAAAATGGCAGTCACGCACAATGATGTTCATTGTATAACTTGAGATGTGACCAGTAACGGTCAATTGGTTACCCTTTTGGATTTTTGCTAATTCCCTTTGATAAGATTTATCGAAGAAACATTGCACAGATACCATTTCAAATTCTCCACCTGTACCTAAAGTAACATACAGAGAATCAAGAATGTCTGAACCAATAGAGGTAACAATTCCTGTTATTTGAGCATCCTTGTCTTCATACTTCTGATCTGCAGCTATTTTATTAGCTTCGTACTCTTTAAGGATCTGAGCAGCAGTGACTTTTAGCAAAGGCTTTACAGGTTCAGTTTTATTTTGTTTCTGTGCTTGATTCTTTTGAGTTTGTTGATTTGTTGTTCTTACCTTATTTGGATTGATTAAATTAACGATAATCCCTAATCCGATAAAAACAGCAAAAATGACAGCACATCCTGTAAGCAATCCAGATTTTTTCTTCGGTTTTGTTTGCTGAACTAAATCACCCGTTTTAAACTGGTGAAGATATTCACCACAATCAGGACATTTCTTTGTATCAGATTGGCTCTTTGTTCCACACTTACCGCAAGTTACCCAGTAAGCATCAATGCAACCTTGACTGCAAAAGTTCTTCCCATCAACTTGCCTTCCACCAATTGTTGTTTTTCCACATTTATCACATTTACCCATTTGAAATTACTCCGATGATGTATGGTTTTTGATCGATCATACACCGGAACGGAACGAAAGAGAACCTACCCTTGAGGGTTCGTGAAAATGAACCTTCAACGCTGGGTTCACCAGTAACCCCTGTAAAGGGGATGCACCTTGAAAACTGAATATTGGAATAATGTTCCCCACACCTGTGGGGATGAACCGGTCGCTGGTTCAAGTCCAGCACTCGCAATAACGAAAGAAAGAAATGAGAGTAAAGTGAAAACAGATTATTTAATGCAATTCTTTAAGTACCAACATCTACAGCCATATTTGCAAGCGGTTAGTAAGCCGTTTGGAGAGATGGCTCAATTCATCACTGAAACATTGCCGGCAAATCCAGAGCGAACCACAGCATTACGTAAACTGCTAGAAGCAAAGGATTGTGCTGTAAGAGCTTTTCTGTTTAAAGAAGAGGAAGAATAGGATTGAAAGGAAAAAGTATGGGACTCAAACAAAAAATGGATTCAAAAGTTGATGACGAATTTAAAAGAGATGAAAAGTTAATTAAAAATGAAAATATTATTAAGTTCACGGATAGTGAACTAAAAAGTGCTTTAAAACCTGTCGGTACATTAAATCAAGATGATTTGATAGTACTGATTGCTTCTGATTTAAAAAAGATTAAAACAGCTCTAAAGAACTCTGATACCCAGTACAAATCGGCTCGCATCATCACCGATGCTATTTCAAAATTGAAAGCATTAGAAAATTTAACGCACGAGGGATCAGGGCAACTCTCTTTCTTTGTGCAGCTGGAGCAAATCCATGATTAGTCAAACGCTCGTACCGCCTGTAATGATACCCATTACTCTTGCTGAATTAGTCGCTCAAAATCATTCGATTAAAAATGAACTGGCAAAAACACACTTACAGTTAGCTCAAATGACAGAGCTAGTTGAAGCTCTTACAAAAGAGCTACAAAAGCAACGGTTAAAGGACGTTGACCTGCCACGCTTTCTAACCTGGTATAAGGCAGATGTGAAATGAGATTTGAGTACATTAATCCCCATATTTATATGCCTTTATCGGAACTGGCAAAGCTCTTTAAAAAGCCACGTGAAATGATTTATAGGCTGACCTTTGATAATGACATCCCTTATCTCCCCAAGAGAGACAAGAGGACATTTGAATATAACAAGCATTATCAAGCTGCAGCTATTTCCAAAATCTTGAATAGCAAGCCTCGCAACCACGTTTACAGGGGATTTGCAAAGCAATGAGAACTCTACCATTTATTTCTACTTGTGTTTGTGATTCAATTGGGGTTGTTCCCATCAGCCCTACTTTTTCTAGCTCTATTTTCCTTCATTTCTTTAATGCTTGGCAGGGAGCAACTCAGTGTCTATTTACCTCCCTGCCTTTTTTTCTTTACCAAAATAAGCCAACTAAGAAGGCTATTAAAATGGGGGTAAAGGTAAATAGATGATTAAATCTGAAGAATTTGCATTAGTAAAACGGCACATTAAAGCCCTTAATAAGACAATTATCTCTTACAGGCAACGAGTCACTAAGATGCAGAAGTTCGCTTTACTGGCTCTCGATTGTGTTCATTCTGAACCGTTCGTAGCTGAAGACTATTTGAAAGAATTGTTGACTGTATCGGGAATCAGACCCACTCAAAAAGGGAGATCAATCACTGAACATGTTTTTTATAAGTGATATGATACCCAAAAAAGCAATAAAGACTGTTACCA
>Ga0209519_10000161_pt1 | contig 29481 bp, 26 predicted proteins | sample Rifsed13ft1_FD_184005 | JGI IMG/M metagenome (GOLD analysis project Ga0209519, IMG submission 184005) | Soil microbial communities from Rifle, Colorado, USA - sediment 13ft 1 (version 2) | ecosystem: Environmental > Terrestrial > Deep subsurface > Rock core/Sediment | place: Rifle, Colorado...
ATATTCCAAGATAAATTTATGGACAAAATGTCTTATAAATCATGATTATTATCATATAAACTAGTCAAATTGACCTAATTAAAGACAAAACATGAGTTTTTTAAAAAATATTTTTAGTGGTTCAGAGAACCAGATTGACTCTACGAGTAAAACCAACTGGAATGACTTAACTGATTTGGGACAGTTGAATGAAATCATAGCACTTTCAAACGAAAAACCGGTAGCGATTTTCAAGCACAGTACGCGCTGCAGCGTTAGCAGAATGGCATTGAAACAATTTGAAAATGAATTTGACTTCTCAGATAAAGTTACGCCTTATTTTTTAGATTTAATAGCGTATCGTGCTATTTCTAACGAAATTGCGAACCGTTTTGGGGTTCAGCATCAGTCCCCACAATTACTCTTGATCAAGGAAGGAAAAGCGATTTATAACGCTTCGCACAGCGACATAGATGCTGCCTCACTTCAGGGTAAAGTGTAAATTTCCATTTCAGGAACAAAGACATTTACCGCGAATTCGCAATTTAACGATTGCCAAATTTGCGGTTTATTATTTTAAAATTCTCCTCCGGAACCACCTCCACTGAAATCACCACCTCCAAATTCCATATTGGATTTCTGAATAGTTTCCGGTTTCAGGCCGAGCTGTGAAGCGATCAGTGCTTCGGAATTCATAAGAGCATTGACATTGGTAAAACGATCTGGGCGGAATGTGATCCCGGTTTCCTTGTGCTTTAATTTTTTTATAGCAAAATAAGTAAAAGCGAATAATACCAATCCTGCTATGGTCAAGAAGGTTTCAAGGGGTAAAACGGCATAATAAAAGCGAATGGTGTAAATAGAAAATGCCAGTGCCAGTGAACCTATCCAAAGCATTGGGCGGTCTTTTTTAATCAAAGAATACACCAGATAGCCTATGGGAACAATAAATGTAAACGCATAGAAGAACAGCGCAAACGAAATATCGCTGTTTGGAGCAACCTCTACACCAAGTAGTGCAACAGAAAGTTTTCGTACTACAAGATAATTTCCCGATAGGTAAAACAGAACAAGGCCAAAGCTATTGGCTAACAAAATCCCCTTGTGATAATACGGGGATTTTGAATTTTGAAGAATTATTTTACTGAAAAAATAGATTCCTGCAGAAAACAACATCGTTACAAACGGTAGAATGGTTTTTCCTGTGGTACCAAACTCAAACAGGGTATAAACCAAGCTAGCGGTGGTTGCCAGACAAAACAGCAGTGCCAGTGATACATGTACATATCGGAGATAGCACAGCAGTGAAGTTATCGTTATTATTAAGGCAATCGGTAGCCCGTTTCCTTCTGTTGAAAGACCTACAGCTATAGCCAATGTTAATTGTGCCCCAAGTGCGAAGGCATCGTCAAGGCCGTAACCATAATATTTTTGTCTGGCCAAAAGTTCTGTCCCCGCAAAACCGATTAGTGCGTAAACATAAAACATCACTTTATTATTTTCAACTATTGATTCTGGGCTAATTAGTGATATAAAGCCGCAAATGGAAGAATATAAAAAACAGCCCAGCAAGAAAAAACCTGCTCGAATCAGTATATTGTTCTGGCTTTTGAGTGTGGTTAATTTCTTGGTAATCAAATCAGATTGATCTTTGGATATAAAACCCGCTGACTCTAAAAAATGCGCTTGTTCCACCAGAGATACATTCTCTAATTCTGTTTTATCATATACTATCATCAGCTATGTTTTTATTGAATTTTTTAATGAGACGGATAAATAAAATAATAGAACCGATAAAGTAAAAAGGCACTAAAAAAGAGAACGGCACCATTATATCTTCAAGGTCAATTAACCCAATGATTTTGAACAAAAGGAAATTAAGTCCAAAATAGGCATACAAAACGGCGAACACGAATAAGGATATTGATTTAATTTGGTAACTAATTGTATAAAAATAATAAGACGAAGCTGCCAATAGAACGATAAATATTCCCCAGTAAGGTTCAAATAAGTTATTGATACAGGAAATACTGATTAGATGTAAAGCAAAAGTCAGGAAGACTAAATTGAAATGTTTTTTAAGGTCAATTTTGGCGCTATAAATGGACCAGACAACCAACACAACGCCCAGTCCAATCGCAGAGTAACTCAAGGACTTGGTTTGGTAAAAATCATTGTTGAGTAACGCTTGCGGACTTACAGATAAACCTATGTATGCGGCTAGACCAGTGATGGCAATAGATAAGATGCTTTTATTGTCAAAGTAGTAGGCGCAATAGAATCCAATTGCTGTGGGAATCAAAGTGGCCAAGCCATAATGTGTACCAAATACAGTATATTGAAATTGTAAATATCCTATAAAAATGCAGCTCAAAAGTAGTGCGGCAAGAATTAGATAGTCAAATAAGGGGTTTTCAAAACTGGTATGACTTTTTTTAAATTTTGGGGCATTTTTAAAACTGAAATAAAAACAAATTATAGTTACCACTAGTAACAAAGTAAGAACGGCAATGTGGCCAATGCTGTCAATGTTTTCATAGATTAATATACCAACGCCGGAAGTAAACAATAAAACGGAGAGGTATAAGAAAAGTTTGAGTTCGGTATGAACAGAAAAAATATTCAAATCTCGGTGGGCCGTGATTTGATACATTTGCTCTTTGCCAATTAAATTTTTCTCAAAAAGTCTATTTGTGGCATTTTCTTCAAATCTCCCCATATTTTTTTATTATTACTTTTATCAAATATACATTATTCCTTCTTTTTTTTAACATTTGGTATCCTCTTCGTTTTACCGATTTAAATTAAGAAATAAAAAAACGCACCGTGTGACAGTGCGTTGTATTTATAAAATGGACTTGTTGTTTAATAAGCAAGATTCATTTTATCTTTTATCTCATTCAAACACAAATTGTTTATGCTTCCCTCGTGGGTGTGTTTCGTTGCCTTTGGCGATTCGTAAGTACCGTTTTCCAGCTGTTCCGCAACGGCTTTGTATGCATCCCTAAATGGTATTCCAGCCACAACCATTTCATTTAAAGTATCTACAGTAAACAAATAATTGTATTTTTTATCTGCGAGGATGTTGTCTTTCACCTTGATGTCTTTGATGGAGAAAATGGCGATATCCAAACAGGCCTGCAGGTTTTGAATCGCCGGAAACAGTCCTTCTTTCAACAATTGCAAATCCCTGTGGTAACCGCTCGGGAGGTTATTGGTGATCAAGGTGATTTCGTATGGCAAGGCCTGAATCTTGTTGCATTTACCACGAATCAATTCGAATACATCGGGATTTTTCTTGTGCGGCATGATGCTCGATCCGGTGGTAAGATGCGCAGGTAAACCGATGAAATCAAAATTCTGGCTCATATACAAACACACGTCCATAGAAAATTTAGCTAGGGTAGCGGCGACACTACTCATGGCAAAGGCCAGTGTTTTTTCGGATTTTCCACGGCTCATTTGGGCGGCAACCGAATTGTATTTTAAGGTTTCAAAACCTAAAGCTTCCGTTGTGAATGTCCTGTTGATAGGGAACGAGCTTCCGTAACCTGCAGCGGAACCCAACGGGTTTTGATCTACAATTTTCAAAGCGGCATTCAACATCGTGATGTCATCAATTAAAGTTTCGGCATAAGCAGAAAACCACATACCGAAAGACGATGGCATGGCAATTTGCAGATGCGTATATCCAGGTAACAATACATTTTGATATTTCTCGGCAGATTCCATAAGCAAATCAAAAAGTGTTTTGACTTGCTCTTTAAGCTCTTTGACAACGTCTTTTAAATACAAATTGACGTCGACTAAAACTTGGTCGTTTCTTGAACGTGCAGTATGGATTTTTTTCCCTGCATCTCCCAGTTTTACCGTCAGTAAATATTCAATTTTGGAATGTACATCTTCAAAAGTATCTTCGATTACGAAGTTTCCCTTTTCGACATCAGCTATGATTTCTTCCAAGGCCAACACCAGTGAAACGGTTTCGGCATCTGTAAGAAGCTCGATTTTCCCAAGCATTTTTGCATGTGCAATCGAACCCAATGCGTCGTATTTGGCCAAAACCAAATCCAGTTCCCTGTCGTTTCCAACGGTGAACTGTTCTATTAGTTTATCTGTCGGTATTCCTTTTTCCCAAAGTTTCATATTTTTTTTGTTTCAGGTTTAAAGTTTCAAGTTGTTGGTTTGAAACTAAAATAGTGTGTTTATTTAATTTCCAGATCCTTTAGCCCTGATAGTAGCAACATCCTTTTCCTGCTTTCTTTAAGCAGGGAAAGATAGAGCGGATAGCAGGAAATAGCTCCTAATTATTTTATTGCTTTAAAAAATCCTCGAGCATTTTGATATACAGTTGGATTCCTTCTTCTATTTCGTACAAATATATAAATTCGTCAGCCGAGTGCGATCGCAAAGTGTCTCCGGGACCCAATTTTAGCGATTTACAGCTCAAGACAGATTGGTCAGAAAGGGTAGGAGAGCCGTAAGTAGTTCTGCCCAGCGCAATTCCTGCCTTTACCAGGCCATGTGAAGCGGGGATGGAGGAGGAACTCAAATTCATGGAACGCGGCGTTACATCAGCATTGACATTTTCTTTTACGATTTGTAAAATTTCATGGTTGGTATAGCAATCGTTAACACGAATATCAACAACCAAATCACATTCTGACGGAACCACATTGTGTTGTTTTCCCGCATTAATTTGGGTAACGGTCATTTTCACCAGTCCTAGTTGCTCGGATATTTTTTCGAATGGATAGTTTTTAAACCATTCCATCACAGGAATTGTTTTGTAGATGGCATTGTCATCATTTTGGTGTGCGGCGTGACTTGGAGTTCCTTTTACTTTTACATCAAGAACCAACAAACCTTTTTCGGCAATGGCCAATTGCATTAAAGTTGGTTCGCCTACAATGGCGCATTCCAGTTCAGGCAATCTCTTGAGAACGCTGTTCAATCCTTTTTTACCGCTGCTTTCTTCTTCTGCGGATGCCACCATTACAATGTTATAAGGCAAGTTTTCGGAAGCATAGAAATGTACAAAAGTGGCCAAAAGCGAAACTAGGCAGCCTCCCGCATCATTACTTCCCAAACCGTATAATTTCCCTTCTTCGACAATCGCTTTGAAAGGATCTTTTGTATAGGCTTGGTTTGGCCTCACGGTATCGTGATGGGAATTTAATAGTAAGGTCGGTTTGCTTTTGTCAAAAGTGGCGTTGTATGCCCAGATATTGTTGTTTTCTCTCTCGAAAGGAATCTCGTTTACTACAAACCATTTTTCGATTAAAGCCGCTGTGTGTTCTTCTTCGCTCGAAAAAGACGGGGTTTCAATCAGATTTTTCAATAAAGTGATGGCTTCCTGGGTCAGTGTTTCTGTGTTTTTCATATTTTATTATGTTTTGCCAGTATACTTTTTTAAGGACTTGGCTAACTTTTATAGTTCGATGCTGGTATGAATAGCGTTTGTGTTTTTTAGCATTTTGTGATGGCCAATTTTTATTTTCTGGACACCTTTTGACAGGCTGTTGAAACAGTTATCCAGTTTCGGAATCATACCTGAGTGAATGGCTTTCTCGCTCTTTAATTTGGCATACAACTCTTGATTCATTTTTTCAATTACCGAAGAATCATCCTCGGCATCGTACAAAACGCCAGGTTTTTCGAAACAATAATTCAAGGTCACTTCAAAAACTTCCGATAGAGCAATCGCCAATTCGCTGGCGATGGTATCAGCATTGGTGTTCAATAATTGCCCTTTTTTATCGTGCGTAATGGCACAAAATACAGGGACAATTCCGCTTGAAATTAAAGTTTGCAATAGGGGAGTGTTCACTTTTTGCACATCGCCCACAAATCCGTAATCGATTATGGGATGGTTTCTTTTTTCGGATTGGATTAAGTTCCCGTCAGCTCCCGAAAAACCGATAGCATTGGTATCGTTGGCCTGCAGTTGGGCAACGATGTTTTTGTTGATTTGACCGGCATAAACCATGACTACCACTTCGAGCATGTTAGCATCGGTGATGCGACGGCCGTCAATCATTTGGGGAATGAGACCAATACTTTTTGCCGTTCTGGTAGCTGATTTTCCACCCCCATGAACGAGAATTTTATGACCTTGAATCTTTGAAAAATCAGAGAGAAACTGACTTAATTCCGAAGCGTCGTCAATGATGTTTCCTCCAATTTTTATTATTGATAATGGTTTTCTATTTTCCATTCTTTTTCTTTTTTTCTTCCTTTCCCTTGGAGAGGGACGGGGAGAGACTTAATATTTTTTGCAACACCAATTGCGCTGCATAGGTTCTGTTGTTTGCTTGTTCGATGACAATCGAATTGTCACTGTCCAGTACCTCGTCAGTGACTATGACGTTACGTCTTACTGGCAAACAGTGCATGAATTTGGCGTTGTTTGTCAGCGCCATTTTCTCGGCGGTAACGGTCCAATTGGGATCCGAATTGGTGATTTTCCCGTAATCAGCGTAACTGCTCCAGTTTTTGGTATAGATAAAATCGGCATTTTCAAAAGCCTTGTTTTGGTCGTATTCGATAACGGAATTTTTTGTGATTTCGGGATTTAATTCATATCCCTCGGGATGTGTGATAACAAAGTCGGAATCTTGTAACTGCATCATTTCCACAAAAGAATTGGCTACAGCCTGAGGCAAAGCTTTAGGATGCGGTGCCCAGGACAAAACCACTTTTGGTCTGTGCTTGGTTTTGTGTTCTTCGATGGTTATCGCATCTGCGAGTGCTTGTAGTGGATGTCCCGTACAGCCTTCCATATTGACAATTGGCACTGTGGCAAACTTAAGAAAACCCGCCAAAACGGTTTCGGCATTGTCCTTTTCCTTGTCGACCAAACCCGCAAAAGCCCTTACGGCAATAATGTCGCAATATTGCGACACCACTTCGGCGGCTTCCTTGATGTGCTCAGAAGCGCCTTGGTTCATGATAGCCCCGTCTTCAAACTCCAGAGTCCAGCCTTCATTGGTGAAATTCATCACCATGACGTTCATGCCCAAGTTTAGAGCTGCTTTCTGGGTGCTCAGACGAGTCCTCAGACTGGGGTTGAAAAAAAGCATCCCTAAGGTCTTATTTTTTCCCAGTTTTTTGTTTTTAAGAGGCTTCTTTTTTATTTTTAAAGCTGCCTTTACCCATTCGGAAAGGGAATCGATATTTTGTACTGATATGTAGTTCATTGTTTTATAGTTTAATCGGTAATTTGCTAAATCGTTTATTTGATTAAACAAATTACCATTTTACAAAATCTTTGTAAATGGAACAGTATTCTTTATTGCATTCAAAATAAAATTGTCTTTCAATCCATTGACCACCCAAGTTTCGATATTAGCCGCTTTTGCAATTGCGGCCGCCTCGATTTTTGATTGCATTCCGCCGGTTCCGTGGGATGATTTCAAATCACCCACTTCTTGTTGCATCAGCTGCAAATCGGTTACCAATGAAATGGTTTCAGGGATTTCATTATGAATCGATGATTTGGTGTAAATTCCATTGGTATTTGTGGCAATTATTAAAATATCCACATTCAACAGAACAGCAGTTAATGCCGCCAGTTTATCGTTGTCGCCAAATTGAATTTCGTCCGTTGCCACGGTGTCATTTTCATTGATAATCGGAATGTAATTGTTTTCGATTAAAACGTTTATGGTATTCACGATGTTGACTTTTGATTGCGCCCTTTCAAAATCAGAATATGATAATAAACATTGCGAGGTCAACAATCCTAGATCGCTGAAATTTTCGTGAAATATGCGCATCAAATGGGGCTGTCCAATGGAAGCCAATGCCTGTTTGACCATTATTTCCTTGCCGTTACTTTCCAGTTTCACAAATTGTTTTGCGGCCGCTATCGCGCCAGAACTCACAATCACGAACTCGTATTGGTCGTTTAAGGCCGCGATTTGCATCCCAATATCCTCAATCTTTCCCCTGGAAATGTGATTGGTTTCCTTGGTTAGGGTATTGCTTCCAATCTTTAATAATATTCTTTTTTTTGCCATTATTTTTTAATTTAAAAATTGAAAGATTTAAAATTTTTTTTCCTCAATCTTGTAATACTTTAATCTTTTAATCTTTCAATTTTTATCGAATCTGCCCGTCACCGTAAATATACCATTTATTTGTAACGAGATGCTGCAGGCCAATAGGTCCACGCTGGTGCAATTTATCTGTGCTTATCGCCAATTCCCCACCTAGGCCAAACTGACCGCCATCGGTAAACCGTGTCGACGCATTGTGATACACTGCCGCAGTATCAACGTTATCCATGAATTCCCGAGCGGTAACCTCATTTTTCGTAATTATGGAGGCGGAATGACCTCCACAATATTTATTTATTTTATCAATTGCTTCTTGATCAGAATTGGTTGTGCCAATAACAATTTTGTAATCCAAGAATTCTTCGTGCCAAATCAAATCGTTTTCGATACAAGGAATTTGCGTTGCGTCTGAAACCGAAGCGTCGCCCAGAACGTTGACATTAAGCAGTTGCAATTCAGTTACTAATTGCTTCGCGAAGATTTCCCAGTTGGGAAGATTAGTGTCAATCAACACTTTATCTAAAGCGTTACAAACCGATATGTTTGAGGTCTTTCCGCTAATGATGATTGCCATCGCTCGGTCAAGATCTGCTTCCCTGTTTACGTACACAAAATTGTTTCCTCTTCCGCTAACGATGACTGGACAGCTTGCGTGCTTTTTCACAAAATTGATTAGGTTTTCACCGCCACGAGGGACAATTAAATCCACTTTTTGTGTCGGTTTTTCCAGGAAAGCTTGAGTTTCCTTTCTGTCATAATTCAAATATTCGACCCATGAACTGTCAACTTCGATGTCCGTCAAGGCTTGATGCCAAAGACTGACAATCTTTTGGTTCGAAAGCAGTGATTCCTTGCCGCCTTTCAACAGGATTTTATTTCCAGATTTAAAAGCAATTCCACCCGCCTCAACAGTTACGTCAGGACGGGATTCATATATGATGAGAATGGTGCCAAAAGCAGCTGTTTTGTTGCTGATTTTTAAACCATTATCATGGATAAAATCAAAACGTACTTTACCTATAGGATCTTCTTGACTTGCCAATTGTTGCAGGGAAAGGATCATCCCGTCAATCTTGGCATCATCTACAAGCAATCTCTTTTCCATAGCCAAATCATCACCAGAATAATTGTTTAAATCCTGCTGGTTAATCGACTTGAGACTGGCCCTTTCTTGTTCGAGAAGAGCGGCCATTTTACTTAATACCGCATTTCTTTTTTCTATGGATAATAATGTGTTCATTTTATGATTTTAGTTCTGCTAATGATTCTTGCAAGGCAACGATAAAAGTATCAATTGCGTCAGTTGTAATTGTCAACGGAGGAAGGATTCTCAACAGATTTTTGTTGTTGGCACCACCTGTAAAGATGTGCTTTTCAACAATCATTTTCTTTCTCAGGGTACTTACGTCAAAATCAAACTCCACGCCCAGCATCAATCCTCTTCCTTTTACTTTTATGATTTCAGGAATCACTTTAATAGCTTCAAAAAAGTATTCCGATACTTTATTTGTATTTTCGATTAGTTTTTGATTTTCCATCACGTCCAAAACGGCAATACCGGCAGCACAAGCTAGATGACTTCCGCCAAAAGTTGTTCCTAGTAATCCGTAACTAGCTTTGAATTTAGGTGAAATTAAAACACCTCCAATGGGGAAACCGTTCCCCATTCCTTTGGCCGTTGTGACGATATCGGGATTGATTCCATGGTGTTGATGAGCAAAGAATTTTCCGCTTCTTCCGTAACCGGATTGCACTTCGTCCAAAATTAAAACGACGTCATGATCATTACAAACTTTTTCCAATTCTTGGAAAAATTCGGTTGTTCCTTGATCTAAACCACCTACACCTTGAATTGGTTCGATGATTACCGAACAAACATCACCTTTTTTCAATTCGGCTTTCACCAATTCAATTTGGTTCAAAGGCAAAAAGGTTACCGCTTGTTGGGCGTTTAATGGAGCTACAATTTTTTTGTTGTCAGTAACGGCAACAGCCGCCGAAGTTCTTCCGTGAAACGAATTGTCAAAAGCTATCACTCTCGATTTGTTTGTGTGAAAAGACGCCACTTTCAAAGCATTTTCATTGGCTTCCGCCCCAGAACTGCATAAAAACAAGCTGTAATCTGCCAGGCCAGAAGCTTTTCCTAATTTTTCGGCCAATTCTACTTGTAATGGATTCTTAATTGCATTCGAGTAAAAACTCAAATCATCCAATTGCGCTTTTATTTTTGCAACGTAATCCGGTTGTGTGTGTCCGATAGAAATCACTCCATGACCGGAGTATAAATCTAAATATTCGATTCCTTTATCGTCTGTAATGATGCAATCTAACGCTTTTACAGGCGTAATAGGGTATAATGGATAAACGTCAAATAAGTTCATTTTTTTATATTTAAGGTTTAAAAATTGAATTATTTAAAGATTCATTTTTATGTTAGAATGAATTTTAAACTTACAAGATTTGCTAATTTTTAAATTATTAAATCCTTCAATCTTTTAATTTATTTTAGAATCCGGATGGTTTCAAATGCAATCCTGTGGTTTCATCCAACCCAAACATTAAATTCATGTTTTGGACCGCTTGTCCAGAGGCGCCTTTTACCAAATTGTCGATTATTGAAGTAATCAATATCCGGTTACCTTTTTTCATTAGGCTAATGATACATTTGTTGGTTTGAACCACTTGTTTCATATTGATGCTCGTAGTTGTTACTGTCACAAAAGGCTGGTCTTTATAAAAACCCTCAAATTTAGCGACCAAATCTTCCAAATTTTCATCCGTTGATGTGTAAAGAGTGGCAAAGATTCCCCTGGCAAAATCCCCTCTGTTTGGCACGAAAATTAATTCGTCAGAATACGAAGACTGCAATTGATTGACACTTTGGTTTATTTCACCTAAATGTTGGTGATTAAAAGCCTTGTAATGGGACATATTGTTTGATCTCCAGCTGAAATGTGTAGTTTCTGAAGGTGAAACCCCAGCTCCCGTGCTTCCGGTAGTCGCATTGATATGTACGTCGTCATTCAACAATCCATTTGCTGCAAGCGGCAACAGGGCCAATTGAATGGCGGTTGCAAAACAGCCCGGATTCGCGATGTATTGCGCATTTTTTATGATGGTTTTATTGAGTTCAGGCAAACCGTAAACAAAGGATTTTCCGTTGAAGTCCTTGTCATCCGTCAATCTGAAGTCGTTTCCTAAATCGATGATTTTGGTATGACTTGCAAATTGATTTTGTTTTAGAAATGAAATTGACTTTCCGTGCCCCAAACACAAGAAAACCACGTTTACATCCGGATTCACCGTGTCTGTAAAGTTCATTTCTATATCGCCCATCAAATCATGGTGCGCCACAGAAAGTGGTTTTCCCGCATTAGTTGTGCTGTAAACAAAATCAAGTTTAGTGTTAGGGTGAAACATCAAAATTCTGATTAGCTCCCCTGCAGTATATCCTGAACCTCCTATTATTCCAACATTAATCATAGCTTATGTTGTTTACCGATGAAAAAATATTTTGCGCATTTCCTAAAATCTTGATGAAACCTTTGGCATCATCTGATGTCCAGGCGTTGTTCATTTCACCATATTGTCCAAAACCGGTATTCATCAAGTCATTATCAGATTCTATTCCGTCAAGTGTAAAATGATACGGTTTAAGCGATACCGTCACCGTTCCGTTTACCGTTTTCTGGGTGTCCTCCAGGAAAGCTTCGATATTTCTCATTACGGGATCAAGAAACTGTCCTTCATGGAATAACATTCCGTACCAGTTCCCTAGTTGTTCTTTCCAGTATTGCTGCCATTTTCCAAGCGTATGTTTTTCCAGTAAATGGTGCGCTTTGATGATAATTAGGGGAGCTGCAGCCTCAAAGCCTACTCTTCCTTTAATGCCTATAATAGTGTCGCCTACGTGAGTATCCCTGCCGATTGCATAGGCATTAGCCAGTTTTTCTAAAATGACGATATTTTTGGTGGGAGCATCGATTTTACCGTTGATACCCACTAATTGTCCTCTGTCAAAATGTAAAGTTACTTTCTCTTCGCCTTCTTTTTGCAATTGCGAAGGGTAGGCTTCGCCGGGAAGCGGTTGGCTTGAAGTCAACGTTTCCTTACCGCCAACGCTTGTTCCCCAAAGTCCCTTATTGATGGAATATTGCGCTTTTTCCCAAGAATAATGTACTCCATTTTTTGACAAATAATCTACTTCTTCTTGTCTTGATAACTTCAAGTCTCTGATTGGGGTGATGATTTCAATTTCTGGAGCGATGGTTTGAAAAATCAAATCAAAACGGATTTGGTCATTCCCAGCGCCTGTACTACCGTGAGCGATAGCTTCCGCGCCGACAGACTTCGCATATTTGATCGCCTCAATGGCCTGAAAAACTCTTTCTGCGCTAACCGATAAAGGGTAGGTGTTGTTTTTCAGGACATTCCCGTAAATCAGATATTTAATGGCTTTATCGTAATATTTATCAACGATGGTAAGGTTAGCGTGTTTTGCGCTTCCCAACTCGTAAGCTCTTTCTTCAATAGCCGCCAATTCCTCATCATCAAAGCCGCCCGTATTGATCAATACGGTGTGAACTTCGTATCCTTTTTCGTTTTTCAAATATTTGAGACAATATGAGGTGTCTAAACCTCCACTATATGCTAATACTACTTTTTTCATTTTAATTGTGCTATTATTTGCTAATTACTTTCATGCCATTAGCTGGTTATCTTTTTATTCTACTTAATCTTCTAAGAAGAGAGCTTGTTTAATCTTTTTTAGTCTATTCCAAATCCGGACATTAAACGGATGCTTTGGCGGATCCTTGGGTTTGTCTTTAGGGTCGAACAACATTCCGGTGCACAAGCACATTTTGTTGTCCTTGCTTTTCAGAATTTCATAATTGGTGCAGGTTTGGCATCCTTTCCAAAAACTTGGATCCGTTGTCAATTCAGAAAAGGGGACAGGTTTGTATCCGAGCTCCGAATTTATTTTCATTACCGCCAGTCCTGTCGTGATTCCAAACACTTTAGCATTCGGGTATTTTTCCATGGAGTAGTCAAAAACTTTAGATTTGATTTTTTTTGCTAAACCTAGATTTCTATAATCAGGATGAACTATCAGTCCCGAGTGCGCGACATAATTGCTGTCTTGCCAACTTTCGATGTAACAAAAACCAGCGAAGACACCATTGTCTAATGCAATTACAGCATCCTTGTTTTCCATCTTTTTTTGGATGTATTCCGGTGTTCGTTTTGCAATTCCGGTTCCTCTCATTAGGGCAGACGATTCTATAGTATCGCAAATGATTTGTGCGTACTTAAAATGTTCTTCCTGAGCTATAATAATTGAGATATTCATTTCAGACTATGAATTTTTTGGTTAAAAAATGAGTTAGATTCAAATTTGAACACCAAAAGTTGTTGGATTGACCCGGAAAAATATAAAAATAAAGTACTGAATAACAATTGGATACAAAAGTTATCGAATAAAATGATTTGTTCTTTTTTTTAGGATATGTTAATCCAATGCTTAACAGTTGAATTTTCAAAATGGTAAAAATGAAAAATGAATAAAAATAATAAAGTAAAACTCTTTTTGGGTACTATACTAATAGCATCCGTACTTCGGGAGAAGTTGCGGTCTTGTTTATCCGTGAGATAGAAGTTGTATGTACACTTGTATTATTCATTGGCACAAAAGTACACATATTTTTAATACGCAAGCTTGAATTTTGGTTTTCTAACAAAATTTTAATCAATTGTTATTTTGAAAGAATAAATTTCCCCGTAAAAAAGGAGGTTATTAGATTTTAAAATGTCGAAAGTGATGGGCATAAAAAAACCACCAAAAATAAATTTGGTGGTTATCCTATTTTGAATTAAAAATTGCAACCCCTTTTTATATAAATAATGTTGGTTTTTTGAAGGTTATATTAGTGTGCGACACCAACTTCAACTTCATTTCCGATACCTTGTTTTTTCAGTATTGCGATTACTTTCCAACCATAGAATGCAATAAAGGCAAAACATAAAACCGGGATGAAATAAGAAGTGTGAATCCCAATAATATCAGCCAATTTACCTTGCAGCGGAGGGATAATTCCACCACCCAAAATCATCATCACTAAAAATGCAGAACCTTGAGAAGTATATTTGCCTAAACCTGCGATAGCAAGTGAGAAAATCGATGGCCACATGATACTAAGAAATAAACCGCCGCTCATGAAAGCAAAAATGGCAATTGTTCCGGTAGTGAACAGTCCGATCAACATGGCTGTCATGCCCATTAGACCAAAGATCATCAATGTTCTTGAAGGCTGATCCTTACCTAAAAAGAAACCAACGATTTGAAACACGATTACAAATGCATAAGCATACAATGGAGTAACGTCTTGTCCAGAAATGGCATTTGCAGCTAAAACTACCCCAAAGGCAACGTAAGGAACAACGATTAGCAATATTTTTTTAAGTTGATTTGAAGGGTTAAAAACAGAAATCGCGCCGGCCCAACGACCAATCATTAAACTACCCCAATACATTGACATATATGGCGCTAATGCGGGACCATCTATAGAACCGAAATCGGCAGTCTTTAACAATTCGCCAAGGTTACTTCCAATTGTCACCTCGACACCAACATAGGTGAAAAGCGCCAACATCCCCAAAACTAATTGCGGGTATTTCATCGCTCCCCATCCCTCAGCATTATTTTGCGCTCTGGTGTTGGCGAATAACAACCCAACCACAACAATCAATAATGTAGAAACGGTTAAGCCTAAGCCCAAATAGTCCTTTTCTTTATTCTCTATAAAACGACTGATAAACTCCGGATCTTCATAGCGAGAAAAGATATAACCAAATACAACCATCAAAATTACAGTAATGGCAATTAAAGTCTTCATCGCTTTGCTTGCTGGCTCAAAAGTAGAGTCGCTTTTTCCGGAAGGTAATTTTTTTGAAAAAAAGAATAGTGCCGCTGCTAATAAAAACAGCCCTCCAACGAATACATACAGAATTCTCATAGAATCCAAAGAATCTTCCTTTTGGGCAAATTCCTCAATATTAACGCCAGCAATTACTCCGAATAATGCGATCGAAACAACGATTGGACCTATCGTGGTTCCTAATGAATTGATTCCACCGGCGAGGTTTAACCTGCTAGATGCTGTATGAGCCTCTCCAAGAGATGCCGCAAAAGGTTGCGCAGATGTTTGTTGCAAAGAAAAACCCAAAGCCACAATGAATAATGCTCCAAGAATAAATAAGTAACTACCTTGTGTTACGGCTAATATCATCATTGCCGCACCAAAAGTACTCACTAACAGACCGTAGATAATACCTTTTTTGAATCCCCAGGCATTTAGGATATCCTTTTTTGCTAGACTGCTAAATATAAAAAGTAAAATCGCACCAATGTAATAGGCCCCATAAAAAGCAAAATCAATAAGCTGACTTTGAAATTGATCTAAGCCAAACTTAGCTTTACAAAAGGGTATGAAAATACCATTTGATGCACCAATGAATCCCCAAAAGAAAAACACGGTAATTAGCGTATATAACGCCGAATTATTAGACTTTGTTTGTTCTGTATTCATAATTGTCGAAGAATTAAGTTTTATGGTTAATTAATTTTTAGTTTTCAAGAGCGTAAATATATTTGTTAAGGAAATTAAAAAAAAACAATTTTGCATAAATGTCACTAAAATTGTATAATAATCACTTTTTGTTAAATAAAGTTGAATTTAATTTAACAATTCGGCTGTTTTGAATCAAGTGTTGAATTTAAGCAGTCGTTGAAAATTTATTTTACCATTGCATTGGCTAAGGGCTAACGATTTTGATTCGATCAAAATCTGAAAATAGTTGGTAGAAAGGACAAAAGTGTTTTTGAATGAACACGGTTTTTAAAAAATGCATATCTTTATAAATTAGTGCAAAACGGAATATAAATGAAAACAATTCCCGTTTTTGAACTATCAAGAAATAATATTAAAACCTACAAAAAGCACATGAGATACATTCTATTCTTTTTTTTCGTTGTTGTCAGTTCGAAAGCACAAATAAAACTCGACGATTTAAACCTGATGCCTTGGCCCCAAACGATCAATATTAAGGAAGGTAGTTTTGTCTTAAAAAACGACTTCAAAGTAAATATTACAGGAAATCCGAATTCGAGAATTTTTATCGGTGCAACCCAATTTGTCCGAAGATTGGACGGGAGAACGGGACTGTTTCTGGAACAGGCTTATCTCACCAAAACAAATGAAGTGCCCGAGGCCCAATTGCAAATAAATATTATCAGCGGTGGAGAAATTAAATTAAACGAAGACGAAAGTTACCGACTTACGGTTGAATCGAACAAAATAGCGATCAATGCCGCAACAGATTTAGGGGCTTTGCATGGTTTGGAAACGCTTTTACAATTGTTACAAAATACGAGTGCCTCATTTTATTTCCCTAACGTTGCTATTTCAGACGCACCCCGCTTTGTCTGGAGAGGATTGATGATCGATGCCGCAAGACATTTTCTGCCAGTAGATGTTATCAAAAGAAATCTGGACGCGATGGCGTCAATGAAAATGAACGTTTTCCATTGGCACCTAGCCGACGACCAAGGCTGGAGAATTGAAATGAAAAAACACCCGAAATTGAACGAGTTGTCAACGGACGGCAATTATTATACGCAGGAGGAAATCAAGAATATCGTAAAATATGCCGATGAGAGAGGGATTCTGGTTGTTCCTGAAATTGATGTTCCAGGCCATGCCTCTGCTTTACTTGCCGCATATCCTGAAATAGGGAGTAAGCTGCCCGCTGATGCGCCTTATACGGTAAAGAGAAACTCGGGCATCTATAATTCAACCTTAGACCCCACCAATCCGAAAACCTACGAACTGTTGAGTGAAATTTTTGACGAGGTATGCCCATTGTTCCCAAGTGATTATTTTCATATTGGCGGAGACGAAAATAACGGTAAGGAATGGAATTCCAATCCCAAGATTCAGGAATTTAAGAAGAGAAACAAAATGACAAGCAACCATGATCTGCAGACTTATTTTAACATGCAATTGATTCCGATGTTAAAAAAGCACAGGAAGAAATTAATGGGTTGGGAAGAAATAATGACGGAAAACATGTCCAAGGATGCCATAATTCATGCCTGGAGGGGGACGAACCAAGGTCTAGCGACTGAAGGTTCACTTGCCAATGCAGCAAGGAAAGGCTTTCAATCAGTTTTATCAAACGGATACTACATTGACTTAATGCTGGGTGTTGAAAAACATTATCTGAATGATCCGATTCCCAAAAACAGCACTTTAACTCCAGAAGAAAAGGCTAGGATTTTGGGAGGAGAAGCGGCCATGTGGAGCGAACTCGCCACACCCGTAAACATAGATTCAAGGATTTGGCCTAGAACTGCAGTCATAGCGGAACGACTGTGGTCAAGCGGGGAGGTTACTGATTTGAATAGTTTGCACAAAAGGCTAAAAACGATTTCTTTCAGACTGGAAGAACTTGGGATTACCCATATCAGAAACAAAGAAGTTATTTTAAGAAACATCAGTAACAACCAGTCAATAGCCCCGGTAAATGATTTATCGAATGTATGTGAACCACTGAAGAATTATTCCCGCAATGGCGGAGGAAAAAAATATCGCATGCATTCACCTCTTACTTTATTTGCAGATGCCTGTACCGTCGATGCCTCTGACGCTTATGATTTTGACAAGGCGGTTGACGCCTATTTAGAAGATAAAAGCATGGCGAACCAAACCCTAGTTACTGGCTTTTTTAGAAAATGGATTGGCATGAATGTGGATTTAATTAATTTAAGTGCCAATGCGCCACTGGTACAACCGCTTTTGCCATTGTCAAATAGCCTCAGTGAAATATCGGAGCAACTGCTGCTTGTGATTGAAGCAAAACAAAATGTAGAACCTACACTATTGAAGGATTTATTGGAAAAATGCAATTCTAAGAAGCATGCCGATGTAGAACTGGCGGTATATGGAAGTTTAAAAAAACTGTGTGAAATGCGATAGAGCGCTGATTGTCGAATTTTCTAAATTGATATGATCCTGACGAAATTTTTGTCGGGATTTTTTTATAGGATTTTGGATGAAATGTTAGGTAGAATCCAATTCATCGAAATGTGTCTTCATACACAAAAAAATCAGTAATTTTTTGTACTTTTGCAAAAATTTTTATAAAAATATTTATGTTAACAGTTAATAATTTATCAGTTCAATTTGGCAAACGAATTTTGTTTGACGAAGTAAATACCACCTTCACACATGGTAATATTTATGGAGTTATCGGAGCTAATGGTGCTGGAAAATCAACATTTCTTAAAATTATTTCTGGCGAAATGGATCCTACATCGGGACATATCCATTTAGAGCCAGGAAAACGTATGTCGGTTTTAAACCAAAACCACAATATGTTCGACGAGCATACCGTATTGGAAACCGTAATAATGGGGAACAAGGTGTTGTATGCCGTTAAGAAAGAAATGGACGAACTTTATCTGGATTACAATGATAAAAATGCAGATAAAATAGGGGAGTTGCAAGTTCAATTTGAAGAAATGAACGGTTGGAATGCTGATTCTGATGCTGCTTCAATGTTGTCAAATCTTGGAATAACGGAAGAACACCATTATACATTGATGGGAGATTTGGAGGGGAAAATTAAAGTTCGTGTCCTTTTGGCACAAGCGCTTTTTGGAAACCCTGATTTACTTATTATGGATGAGCCTACCAACGATTTGGATTTTGAAACGATCGCTTGGTTGGAGAATTTCCTTGCAAACTATGAGAATACCGTTATTGTGGTGTCGCATGACCGTCACTTTTTGGACTCTGTTTGTACCCACATTTCAGATATCGATTTCAGCAAAATAAATCATTATTCGGGAAATTATACTTTCTGGTATGAATCCAGTCAATTAGCAGCGAAACAGCGCGCACAACAGAACAAAAAAGCGGAAGAAAAGAAACAAGAATTAGAAGAATTTATTCGTCGTTTTAGCGCGAATGTGGCTAAGTCAAAACAAGCCACTTCTCGTAAAAAAATGATTAGTAAGTTAAACATATCGGAAATCAAACCTTCTAGTCGTCGTTATCCTGCAATTATTTTTGATCAAGAGCGTGAAGCTGGAGACCAAATATTAAATGTTCAAGGTTTGAGCGCTTCGGTTGATGGAGAGGTTTTGTTTAAAGGGGTAGATTTGAATATGGCCAAGGGGGATAAAATTGTTCTTTTTTCAAAAGATTCTCGTGCCACAACTGCCTTTTACGAAATTTTAAATGGTAATAAAACCGCAGATTCAGGTAATTTCGATTGGGGGATTACTACAAATCAAGCCTATTTGCCTGTAGAAAATCATTCTTTTTTTGAGAGTGATTTGTCTCTTGTAGATTGGTTGCGTCAATGGGTAAAAACGGAAGAAGAACGTGACGAGGTAAATATTCGTAGTTTTCTTGGTAAAATGATTTTCTCAGGGGAAGAAGCATTAAAAACATGCAGAGTGTTGTCAGGAGGAGAGAAAGTACGTTGTATGTTATCCCGTATGATGATGGAAAGAGGGAATGTTTTAATGATAGATGAACCCACGAATCACTTGGATTTAGAGTCCATCACCGCTTTTAACAACTCATTGAAAAACTTTAAAGGATCGGTGATATTCACTACCCATGATCATGAGTTTGCACAAACGGTAGGTAATAGGGTTGTTGAATTGACGCCTAATGGTGCAATAGACAGTTACATGACTTTTGATGAGTATTTGGATGATGAAAAAGTTCAAGAGCTAAGAACTAAAATGTACAATGTTAAGAAATAGATCGTCACAGTAATAAGAAATGAAAACTCTCGCTTTTGCGAGAGTTTTTTATTTAATCATATGTCGTGGCCTAACTATTTCTTGCCTAAAAACTTACTTACAATAAAAATCACAACGGCAATTATCGCAATCACTATAAAAATACCAACTCCCATTCCAGCCTTAAAGATGCCTTCAACTACTGAACAACTTGTAAATGAAACTAAAGCTATAAACAGCACTAGTAATCTTGTAATTTGATTTTGCATGATTTTTTTATTTTAAAGTTATTTAATACTAAAGGTACAAAATTAGTATATCGGCTATTTATATAATTTTTACAGTTTCTTATAAAATTATTAGCTATTTTCTGTAATAAAAAAAGTGAGCCCAATAAAAAATAACGAGGATTATTGGAATTTTATTATTTAAAAGCGCCTAGTTTTCCAGATCAAGTAATAATTGAAACTATATTCTACTCCCAATTAATCAATCCTAAATTGGAATTTGTATATTTGCCTAACCAAACACAATACTTTACTATGACTCAAAAAGTTTTGCTCAATTCCAAAGAAGTCAATATCATTCTACATCGTTTGGCTTGTCAGCTGATTGAAAAACACCTTGATTTTAAAGATACCATTTTGGTCGGGATTCAGCCAAGAGGCACATTTCTTGCCGAGCGACTCAAAGAATTATTGGAAAAGGAATACAATACTCCTGAAATTAAACTGGGTTATTTGGACATCACTTTCTTTAGAGACGATTTTCGCAGAACCGATAAACCTTTGGAAGCAAATAAGACCAAAATCAATTTTATTGTCGAAAATAAGAAGGTTATTTTTATCGATGATGTTTTGTTTACGGGCAGAAGCATCCGATCAGCTTTGACCGCCATCCAATCTTTTGGAAGACCGTCAGAAATTGAGTTACTTGTTTTGATAGACAGGCGTTTTAGTCGTAATTTACCAATACAACCAGATTATAGGGGGAGACAGGTGGATGCAATAAATAATGAAAAAGTAAAGGTAAACTGGAAAGAAAATGATGGTGAGGATATCGTGTACCTAGTTACCAATTAGCTGACCTAATTGAAGAAGAGAACCTCATAAAAACAATAATAATCGTAAAGGAATGAAAGAATTAAGCGTAAATCATTTATTAGGTATAAAATATATTAACAATAGTGATATTGACCTTATTTTTGAAACAGCCGATCATTTTAAAGAAGTCATCAATCGTCCTATTAAGAAAGTGCCTTCCTTGCGAGATATTACCATTGCCAACATTTTTTTTGAAAACAGTACCCGCACAAAACTTTCATTTGAACTGGCCCAGAAAAGATTGTCTGCAGATGTCATCAGTTTTTCCGCAGCCCAATCTTCCGTTAAAAAAGGCGAAACACTTATTGACACCGTAAACAACATACTTTCTATGAAAGTGGATATGGTGGTAATGCGTCACTCTAATCCTGGAGCCGCTTATTTTTTATCGAAAAATGTAAAAGCGAGCATAATAAACGCTGGGGACGGTGCGCACGAACATCCCACCCAGGCTTTACTTGATAGTTATTCGATCAGGGAAAAGCTGGGCGAAGTGGCAGGAAAAAAAGTGGTTATAGTTGGGGATATTTTGCACTCCAGAGTGGCATTGTCCAACATATATGCATTGCAAATGCAAGGAGCCCAAGTTAAAGTTTGCGGACCAAAAACGCTGATCCCAAAGCATATCGAATCACTTGGAGTAACAGTTGAGCCAAACCTTAGGAAAGCACTAGAATGGTGTGATGTAGCTAATATGCTTAGAGTTCAAAACGAACGAATGGACGTCAATTTTTTCCCTTCAACAAGAGAATACGCACAGCAATATGGTCTAGATAAAACGTTGTTGGATTCCCTAAACAAAGAAATTGTCATCATGCACCCAGGCCCCATAAATAGGGGGGTAGAGATAACCTCTGAAGTTGCGGACTCGAATCAATCCGTAATTCTGAACCAAGTTGAAAACGGGGTTGCAATCAGAATGGCAGTAATTTATCTTTTAGCGTCAAAAATTCAGTAATTTCAGAAATCTTCACTAACTTAGTTATATAGTAATTTTGAAAATAAAACTCAATGAAAGTAGATCAAAAAGAACACACGATTACAATAAAAGACACTCAAGGCGATTTCACTTCTTTCTTGATGAAAGTGACGCACCAATATAAGACATTCGAAAAGCATAATATAATTATTGATCTTTCGTATCACAAGGATTTGACAGTAAATGACATAAAATTGTTTTTGCCGCTATCTAAACAACATAAAAACGCAAAGAAATCATTTGTAATTGTGATCTCTGACATTGACTTTAATGCAGTTCCAGACACCCTTACCGTTGTCCCTTCCTTGCTGGAAGCAAATGACATTATTGAAATGGAAGAGATTGAAAGGGATTTGGGTTTTTAAAAAAGACGTTAATTCTATACACGAGAATCTGGTCGAGCCTTTAATCGAAACTCATAAATTTGAAACTAACTATATTAGGTTGCTATGCAGCAACTCCACGCACATTTACCAATCCAACTTCGCAAATTTTAGAAATTAAAAACAGACTTTTTCTTATCGATTGTGGGGAAGGAACCCAGGTGCAGCTTCGCAAAAATAAAATCAGGTTTTCTAAAATAAATCATATTTTCATTTCTCATTTGCATGGGGATCATTTTTTTGGACTCGTGGGCTTGGTATCCACTTTTACCTTACTCAATCGAGCAACCGATTTGCACATTTATGGACCCAAAGGAATCAAAGAAATAATCATGTTGCAATTGCGACTGTCCAATTCTTGGACCAATTACGGTCTGCATTTCCACGAATTGGAATCAAATGAAAGTGAAGTGATTTATGAAGATGAGAAAGTTACGATAAAAACAATCCCTCTGAAGCACCGTATATATACCAATGGATTTTTGTTTCAGGAGAGGATGGATAAAAGGAAACTGAATGTCGATGCTGTCCAAAGTTTCGAAATCGATAAATGTTACTATCAAAATATAAAAAACGGAAAAGACATTCTCTTAGAGGATGGAAGGATTGTAGAAAACCATTTGTTGACATTTGACCCGATCCCTCCAATAAGTTATGCCTTTTGTTCTGATACCGCTTATGACGAAAGTATAGTTCCTTTACTAAAAGATGTAGACATCTTATATCACGAAGCGACTTTCTTGCAGTCCGAAGAAAATTTGGCTAAAAAAACCATGCATTGCACAGCCAAAGAGGCGGCAACCATTGCCTTGAAGGCTAATGTTAAACAATTAGTTCTAGGACATTACTCCACTCGGTATGAAAACATAAAATTATTTAAAGATGAAGCCCAAACGATTTTTTCCGAAGTGCTACTGGCAGATGACGGAAAAAGTTTCGAGTTTTGATTTTTAAAATTCAAACAACTAAAAAATAAAAAAATGAATGATCTGAGTAATTATAGAAAATCCTATGAAAAGAGTGAGTTGTTAGAATCAAACATTCCGGAAGATCCTATAAACTTATTTAACAGATGGTTTCATGAAACAGAAGAATTTGGTGGGAGCGACGAAGTTAATGCCATGACTGTTGCAACAATTGGACTGGATGGATTCCCTAAGTCTAGAGTCGTTTTGCTGAAAAAATTTACGGAGGAAGGCTTCATTTTTTATACCAATTATAATTCGGAAAAAGGGAAAGCCATAGCCGCGAACCCTAATATATGTCTCTCTTTTTTTTGGCATTCAATGGAACGTCAAGTCATCATAAAAGGCATTGCCAAAAAAACGACCGAAGTCAGCTCCGACAATTATTTTGACTCAAGACCCGAGGGAAGTAAATTAGGAGCCATAGTCTCAAACCAAAGCGAAGTGGTTCCTTCTCGCGCTTATCTGGAAGAAAATCTAAAGCAATTGGAAAAAGATTATGACAGCATGGTTATCCCGAGACCAAAACATTGGGGCGGTTACTTGGTTGTGCCAATAGAGGTTGAATTTTGGCAAGGGAGACCGAATCGTTTGCATGATAGAATCCGATACACAAGCAAGGAAGATTTTTCATGGAAAATAGAAAGATTATCCCCGTAGATGTTACAATATATTATACTACTAAATTAAGTAGTTCAGATTTAATTTTTAGAACAACGGACCATATCGTCAAGATATGGTCTTTTTTTTGAAAACATATTTTGTAAATAAAATAAATGCCGCATGGCAGGGAAGCTGGTATGCGATCCACAGGTGCATACTTTGTAATACAAAATCCGTCTCGACTTATGTAAGAAAACCACTTTCGCTGCAGTTAAATTTATGCAAATTGTCAATTATAGTTAGTTGTTTATGGCCGAAAAATGTAGTTTCGGATTTTAAGAAAGCACATTATTTTCAATGTTTTTCGAGCTAAACTATTTGATAAATAAATTACTACTAAATTTTATGAAATTAAAGTCACTCCTTGCATTATTGCTAGTATCGGTAATAAGTACAATGTATTCCTGTACAGCCGATCCTGACGAAGCACCTTTAGAATCTGTAACCCCAACGCCGCTCCCCGCGACGCCAACCCCAACATCGACTCCAACGGTAACACAAACGACGGTACCAACACCAACGACTACACCGTCAGCATCGGCAACTCCTGACTTATACAGTTATACTTATAGCTCATCCGAAATTCAACTAATAGATTTAATAAATTCCTATCGAGTAAGTATTGGCTTGAATTCTTTATTGAGAAGTAATTACATATCATCTCTAGCGGAAGCGCACAACGATTATATGATCACCACGAATACACTTAGCCACGATAATTTTAATGTAAGGTCTCAAAACATAATGAATACCTTAGGAGCTGTAGCGGTAGGGGAGAATGTTGCTTACAATAGCAGTAACGCTCAAGCCGCTTTTGATTCTTGGTTGACCAGTTCGGGGCACAGAGCTAATATCGAAGGCTCTTACACCCATTTCGGAATCTCTGTTCGAATAAATTCGGTTACCGGTAGAATATATTATACTAATATTTTCGCTAAAATCTAGAGGTTTTTAGAATTTTTTCGAAACTTCATCTCTAATTCGGTCCCTTTTTAGGCCATAAATGTTTGGAATGGGAGACCTAAACTCCTGGAAGATACATTCGTTATAAACTTGAGAAGATTTTTCTTGGAAAATCTAAAAACTATTCGCATAACGTAAGAAAAATATTAATATTAAAAACAAAAGATGTAGTTCGTCGATTATTTTTGGTAGTTTAACGGAAATATAAGTATGTTTGAAAAGAATTAGAACGCATACATTACCTAAAGGAGTTTGCCCCACAATCTACTTTAAACTTAAACTACTAAATTATGAAAACATTTTTACTTCGTGCAGTATTGCTTTTAGCGGTTATATTCACAATGAATTCTTGTTCTTCTGATTCTTCTGAAGCTTCTTCAGCGGAAGCAAAATTAGAAGTGGTAGTAAATTACACGTACAATGCAAATGAATTGGAGACGATGAAGTTGATAAATGATTATAGAGCAAGTATTGGCTTAAATACTTTAAAAACGATAAACCATATTTCATTCAAGTCAGAAGAGCATGACAACTATATGATTACAAATAATGTAGTGAACCACGATGATTTTGTGGCTCGTTCTGAAAATATAATAAAAGTTTTGGGAGCCAAGACGGTAGGGGAAAATATAGCGTATAACTACAGCTCACCGCAAGCAGCTGTTACCGCCTGGTTAAACAGTCCGGGGCATAAACAAAATATAGAAGGTGATTTTACTGATTTTGGACTTGCAATTAGAGAAAACCCTACGACAGGCAAAAAATATTACACCAACATTTTTGCAAAAATATAATTTATTTTTTTTTTAAATTAGAGGCTGTTTTCCCCAAATTGCAGCCTCTTTTTTTTTTACTGAAGGTTTTAAAAAAAGTGTCTACATTCACTCACCTTCATCATTTCCGGATAACTGATTGAATTTCTCCAACATTTCGTTGGCTTTTTCATTTTCACCAATGGCTTTTAATGAGTGCGAATATCGGTAATAATATTCGGGTTCTAAATCGAGAGCCATTTCCAATAACTCCCCATACCATCTGGCTGCCTTGTCCAGTTCGTCGTTAAAATAGAAGGCATTTCCCAATTTCTTGAATATGTCAATTGATTTGTATCCCTTCTCCGCTACTCGTTCGTAAGTTTTTATCATAATTATGGAAGCATATCGAGCTTGTTTCTTCAATGAATCTGTTGGTTTCAAATCGGAAGGTTTAAAGTTGGGCTTCTTCAAATCTGTTATTGTTTCTTTTAGGTGCCCCATAACTTGTTCTGCTTCCGTAAACTTCGGGGTTATGACTCGCGTGTTGTTTGGTCCTAAATCGTTTGTGTTAATTAAACTTGAGTCAGATACATTGTAAGTCGTAGTGTAGCCTCCAAAATTCATCTTAATATTTTCTTCAATATGGTATGACTTTAAAGTTCTTACAGCTTGCGGTTTTTGCATAGTTTTTGTTTTCTTGTCTGCTGAGGAATTTTTCTCTTTTTGCGCAAAAGAGTCAACGGAAAAAACACTTATTATGAGTATGCAAATGATTGTATTATTTTTCATAGGAATTATTTTTAGAAGAATCTTTAAGTTGCCATTTTAGAAATAAATATAAATTTGCAAGGTTTTTTGATTTAGAATTAAATATAATAACCCCATAAGATTTTACTTCTGGGGTTACATTTATTACAATTTATGTTAGCTTTTTTTACAAATTAATCTATTCCTATAATTCAGTTATTAGGAACTCACTACGTCTATTTAGCTGATGTTCTTCTTCAGTGCAATCCACAGCGTCTGAGCATTTGTTTATGAGTTCATTTTCACCGTATCCCTTGCCGATCAGTCGGTTTTTATCGACGCCATTTTTGATTAACCAGCTAATGGTCGATTTCGCTCTTCTATTTGATAATGCCTCGTTGTATTTGAATGATCCGCGGCTATCGGTGTGCGAACGTATATCGAGTTTCATTTTTGGGTATTGGTTCAGCACGTCCAATATTTTTTCTAAATCTAATGCCGCTTCCAATCGTATGTCAGATTTGTCAAAATCAAAGTAAATCATTTTAATTCCGAAACATTTCCCTAAATCATCACCTACAGCTACCTTGCATTCCTCTTTTTCCAACTCTATCGGCAAACTCGTTTTTCCGTTTTCCTTGGCAATGGTTACTTTTTGCTCCTTCGTGGTGTACTCCAGTTTTTGGGCTCTAACATGGTAGGTTTCTCCACATTCTACTGCGAATGAATACTTTCCTTTTACATCAGAGTTGACAGTGCCGATAAGAGTGAACCGCGAATCGAACAGACTGATTTTGGAATCCGGGAGTATTTCTTTTGTAGCCATATCTGTTACTTCACCATATAATTCTTGCTCACAGGTAAGTTTACGGAGTTCCAGAAATTTGTAAATGTCATCGTACCCTTGTCCGCCAACCCTATTGGAGCTAAAGAAACCTTTTCTTGATTTTGTGTCTATCCAATAGCCGAAATCATCCATCGGCGAATTGGCATCCATCCCTACATTTTGTACTTTGTTAAAAGTGCCATCGGGATTTATTTTTACTACGAAAATGTCAAGTCCCCCGAGTCCGGGATGCCCATCTGATGCGAAATAAATCTCATTTTCATCATTGACGAACGGAAACGTTTCTCTCCCTTCTGTATTGATGGCATTTCCAAGATTTTCGGGAGTTCCAAAAGTCCCGTCCTCGTTAATTTGCACTTTATACAAATCTGACTGCCCTAGCGTCCCCGGCATATCGGAAGCGAAAAACAGAGTTTTTTCATCAGGACTTAGGGCGGGATGCGCTGTGCTGTAATTGTCACTGTCGAAAGGAAGTTCGGTCACGTTAGTCCAGTTGTCGTTTTCCAGGGTGGATTTGTAAATTTTTACCAATGTAATGTCATTTTCGTTCATTCCTTTTTTACCGTCCAGATAGTTGTTTCTGGTAAAATACATTGTTTTGCCATCTTTTGTGAAGGCGGGAGTGGATTCATTAAATTTAGTATTTACACTTTTGTCAAACTTCTTGGGTTTCCCCGGAATCATTTCGTCTTCGAGTTCTGCCACGTATAAGTTAGTGAAAGGTTGATTAGTCCAGGAATGAATGCGATGTCCTAAGCTTCCGGTATCCCTCGCCGAGGCAAAAACGAGTTTGTTTAAATAAATAGCCGTCCCGTAATCAGAATATGCCGAATTGATTCCCGCATCCTCAACCTGATACCTCCCAGAATTTTCCTTGATGGCCTCAAGATAGTTGACGTCTTTTTCAAATAGTCGTGCGCGATTATCATTTCCCGAGGATTGATAGAATTTTTTCATCAGATCGTTGGCTTTGTCATTTTCCCCAATGGAACGCAACGACTGTGCATACCGGTAGTAATATTCGGGTTCTAAATCGGTAGTCAAGGCAAATAATTCGCCATACCATTTAGCGGCATCTTCCAGTTTGGCATTGAAATAGTACGCATTGCCCAGTTTCTTAAACATGTCTGCGGATTTGTATCCTTTTTCGGCAACCCTTTCGTAGGTTTTTATCGCATCTACATAGGCATAGTTGGCATATTTTTTGTCGGCTGCAGCGACGCTGGCTTTTTGCGAATAAATGTTAAATGAAAAAACACTTATTATAGTTATGTAAAAGAGTATATTATTTTTCATAATAATTGTTTTTAGAAGAATCTTTGGGTTGTCATTTTTTTATTTTTTTTGAAAAGTTCATAACGCAAGAAGATTTCGTGCGAACCGGAGTTGTAATTGTCCAGATTCGTTGTTTCAAGGTCATACCCATAACCTAAATAAAAGGCTTGCGAAACTTGGAATCCAACCATTGCACTTACCGCCGCGCTCCATCTGTAGGCTAGACCGACGACAAGTTTTTCTTCAAACATAAAGTTCCCGGAAACGTCGACCTGCAATGGGGCACCTTTGACCATTTTTGTGAGCATGGCCGGTTTGAATTTTATGGAATTGCTTAAATCAAAAATATACCCTGCGATTAAATAGAAGTTGGGTCTTTCCTTGAAAATGGCCACTTCATTGTCATCGTAGCGATTGGATTCCATAAAATTGGGAACCGACAAGCCAACGTATGCCTTATCGGAATGAAGGTAAACCCCGGCACCAATATTTGGGGAGAATTTATTGTGGTAATCATGCAAACTGGGGTCATCGTCTACAGGATTTAATCTGGAGACGTCTAAATCGAATAAATTGGCAGTTGCCTTGATTCCAAAAGAGAGTTTGACCGTTTCTGATGTCGGTACGGTATAAGACAGATCTGCCGAAATGGTGTTCTCATGAATTGGTCCTATTTTATCATTTATTATGGATACCCCCAATCCCAAATGATTAGAATTTAACGGAGTGTTTACCGATACTGCATTTGTAACGGGTGCCCCATCCAAGCCAACCCATTGCGTGCGATGCAGGGCAAAAATACTTAGAGCGCCTCTGGAACCCGCGTAAGCAGGATTAATATTGATTGTGTTGTACATGTATTGGGTAAATTGAGCATCTTGCTGTGCAAAACTTACGATGGTTGTAAACATCAAAACGAAAGAGAATATTTTTGTTTTCATAATAGA
>Ga0209519_10000162_pt1 | contig 29432 bp, 27 predicted proteins | sample Rifsed13ft1_FD_184005 | JGI IMG/M metagenome (GOLD analysis project Ga0209519, IMG submission 184005) | Soil microbial communities from Rifle, Colorado, USA - sediment 13ft 1 (version 2) | ecosystem: Environmental > Terrestrial > Deep subsurface > Rock core/Sediment | place: Rifle, Colorado...
GGGAGTCCGGCACCGCCTTCCTGAGTGTCGTCGACGCTGAGGGCATTGCGGTGTCGCTGATCCAGTCGAACTACTTCGGAACCGGCTCGGCGTTTGGTGCAGCCCGATGTGGGTTCCTGCTCCACAATCGTGGGGCCGGGTTCACCTTGACCCGGGGACACCCGAACGAGTTGGGCCCGGGGAAGAGACCTCTGCACACACTCTCACCCACCATCTGGACTTCCGATCGGCAACCGAGATGGGTGATCGGAACCAGGGGAGGAGCGGTCCAACCCCAGCTCGTGGCCCAAGTCGCGGCCCGGGTCGTGATCTCGGGTCAGAGCCTCGCCACCGCCCAGAACGCTCCACGGTGGACGGTCCAGGAGTTCGGCCCGTACTCCGAGGCTCGGTTTCAGGTCGAGCCCGGGCTCAGTAGATCGACCCTTAGCGATCTGGCCGCCCGTGGGCACGTGATCGAGGAGCTCTCGGCGCCACAACCCGGTTGGGGACCGGTCTCGATCATCGAGGTGGACGGGGACCGCCGCAACACCCATCCCGACCCCCGGGTGGAGACCACCAGCGCCATCGTCTTTTAACCGCTTACCTGAGGTACCTGGCGCCGTTTCTCCCCCCGAAGGGGGAGTACCGGCGTAGCCGCCGGGGAGGGGGGAACTCCTGGCGGTACCTACCTCAGGTAAGCGGTGTCTTGAGTTGGCGGATCACTTCCCGGAGTGCATCGGGGTCCATGTCGAGTGCCGAGCCGATGGTGTAGAACCCCACCCGCTGGATCCTGTCCCCATAGCGATCTCGGATCGCCTCGCCCAGCCGGTCGATGGGTGCCGCCACCCCAACCGTGAGCACGGCCTCGTCGGGCACCAGCCCGGCCATCTCCGCCCATTGCCCGCGCTTGGACATCGCGGTGAGCCGGTCGCCAAAGTCCCAATCGTTGGCGGCCAGCACCGGCTGGTAGGAAGGGGTCGACGCGTAGAAGGAGACCTGCTGACGCACCGGTTCCATCGCTTGCTCGATCTCGGAATCAGTCGAACCGGTCATCACGAAGACTGAGGTCGCCCTCGCCACATCTTCGAGGGCACGCCCCGACGCCTCTGCCCCGGTAGTGATACCGGGCAGGACCACCTCGTCGAGGTAACGAACCGTGTGAAACGGGTGAACGTGGAACCCCTGACACAACTCACCGGCAAGACGGCTCAGGTGGGGCCCGACACCGGCGATGTAAACGGGGATCTCGGGGTGCGAGATAGGACCCGGGTTGAAGAATGGGGTCATCAAGGAAAACTGGTAGTACTCGCCGTCGAATGAGAGCGGTGTTGCGTTCTGCCAGGTGTCCCATATCGCTCGCAGGGACAGGATGTACTCTCGAAGACGGGGCCCGGGCCTATCCCAGACTGTCGAAAAACGACGGATGATGTGAGGCCGGATCTGGGTGCCCAGGCCGAGCATGAATCGGCCTTGCGACATCCGGGCCAGATCCCAAGCGGTCATCGCCATGACCATCGGCGAGCGAGGGAAGGCCACCGTTATGGCGGTCCCCATCGCTAACTCCGGAGCGGCTTGCGAGGCCAAGGCCAACGGCAAGAAGGGGTCGTATTGGGTCTCTGCCGTGAAGAACCCGTCGTACCCGATCTCAGCGGCATGCCGGGCCGCCTCGGTCGCGCCCTCGGGAGGGCTCGGCGGGAAGAGATAGTCGACCTTCATGCGGCTCAGAGTAGAGATATCGCAGATGTGGGTACCCTTCCGGTGATGAAGAGGCTGGCCAAAGTGATCGGAATCGTGGGTGGCGCAGCGGCACTCATCTGGGCCATGCGCGATCGTTTCATCTCGGTCGCTGCCTCCCGTGAGCCTGAGCCCCCGGTCTTCAGGACGACCATGGCCCCGGCGTCAACGGCGATAGAAGCGGTGGACGGAATCGGTCCGGTATTGGCCGGCCGGCTCAGAGACGCCGGCATCGACGATGTTTCGAAGCTGGCCGCGTCGACACCGGACAGGATTGCCGAGGCAGCCGGGGTGAGCGGTGCTCGGGCTCGTGCTTGGATCGACCAGGCTCGTACACTCTCCTAGTGGCCCGTCGCAGAAATAGTGGCGGTGTCTCTCCGGCCTTCGACACCCCTGGCTGCGTCGAAAATGCTCGCCGCAGGCCCCGACTGCGACTGCGCTTTTCTCCTTGCCAGCTGGCGCCGAAGACTCGGAGACACCCTCGCCCTGTTTCAGCGACAGACCACAAGTGACGCCGCCCTATCTGCACCCCCCAGAGGAGTTGGGCGACCTGCTCACGGGGGAACCGTCTTATCGAGTCGACCAGCTGCGCGACTGGCTGTACAAGACGCCGGCCCTCAGCGCCCAGGACATGACCAGTCTCCCCGGACACGTAAGGCAGATGCTCGAGGGACGGCTGTGGCCGTTCACAGTCGAGATGGAACAGTCTGCCGATGGCGGCATGACCAGGAAGTGGTTGTTTCGCGCCCCGGACGGGGCGGCGATCGAGGCGGTGCTCATGGGATACCCGCGTCGAGCAACGCTGTGTATCTCGAGCCAGGCCGGGTGCGCCCTGGGTTGCACCTTTTGTGCCACCGGACAATTCGGGTTCGAGCGCAACCTCGAGCCCGGCGAAATCGTGGCTCAGGTCGCCTACGCACAGGCGTTTCTCCGTCAGATCGGAATGCCGGGAGGACCTGACCACCTGACCAACGTCGTGTTCATGGGCATGGGTGAGCCACTGGCCAACTACGAGCGCGTGCGAGAGGCGATCCGGAGGATGATCGAGGTCATGGGGCTGTCGGCACGCTCGCTCACGGTTTCCACGGTGGGCATCGTCCCCGGTATTCGTCGTCTGGCTGCGGAGCCATGGCCTGTGTCTCTCGCTATCAGCCTCCACGCCGCCGACGACGAACTGCGAACCACTCTGGTACCGATCAACAAGCGATACCCGCTGAAGGATCTCGAAGCGGCAGCAGCCGAGTACTTCAGGATGAAGCGCCGCAGGCTTTCGATCGAGTGGACGATGATCGATGGAGTCAACGACACCAGCGAGCAAGTGGGCAAGTTGGCCGCGATCGCCACCCGGCTTCGTGCTCACGTGAATCTGATCGCACTGAACCCGACACCCCTCACCGATCAGAAGGCGTCACACCCCGCCCGAGTCAAAGGGTTCGCCGCCGAGCTGCGCCAGCGGGGAGTCAATGTGACGATCAGGGACACCCGGGGCCGGGACATCGACGCCGCCTGCGGGCAGCTGAGAGTGCTCGCCGGCAAACGGGGTCTCAAGGCATGATCTCCGACCTACCTGGAATTTTCGCGATCTCCGGGTAGGCTCATCGACGCGGAGCGGTTCAGGGGCTGAAGGAGCTGTCCTTCATGCCAGTTAATCGACGCGTCCGCGCCTTCGCCGTGGGCTTGGTGCTAGCACTCACTGTGACGGTGTTCTCAGTGGATTACACCGTGGAACGGGGAGACACTCTCGGTGGCATCGCCCGTGAGCACGACGTATCAGTCTCCGACATCATGAAGGCCAACAACATCAAGAACCCGGATCTGATCCGCATCAGTCAGGTGCTGGCGATACCCGGCGGCAAAACGGACACTTATCACAACGTCGCTCGCGGAGAGACACTGGTCCGCATCGCCTCCTCCTACGGCTCGAGCGCGTTGTCGGTGGCCAGGGCCAATTCCCTGTCCAACCCCAACCTGATCTATCCAGGTCAGCAGCTGCTGATACCGACGGCCTCCGGGGCGCGGTCGAGCGGTGGAGACGGCGAGAGCCAGGGGTCGTCCAGTAAGACGTCGGGCAAGCGCTCGGGGCAGTTCCACGTCGTCAAGAAGGGCGAGAACCTCGAGTCGATCGCCAAGAAGCACTCCGGTGTCACCGCAGATGACATCGCCAGGGCCAACGGGATCACCAATGGGAGGATCTACACCGGAACCCGCCTCTTCCTCGACGGGCCCTCATTCATCGGAAGTGGCGGGACCGGGAGCGAAAGCTACCTTGTCAAGAAGGGAGACCGTCTCGGCGACATCGCGGCCCGGTACGGCATCAAGCTGTCGAGTCTTGCCAAGCTGAACAACATCACCGACGCGAATCTGATCCGCTCGGGCCAGACACTGACGGTGCCAGGTGGCTCGGGTTGGGTGTGCCCGGTGGCTGACAGCCGATACTTCAACGACTGGGGCTTTCCGCGGGGGGCCTCCCGCTACCACGAGGGCAACGATCTCTTCGCCCGATACGGATCGAAGGTGATGGCGCCCGTCTCGGGAACTGTGGAGTTGATACAAGGCAAACTGGGTGGTCTCCAGTTCAACCTCTACGGAAGCGACGGTGTGGAATACCTGGGATCCCATCTCGATTCAGCGGGCAAGACCGGGAAGGTGAACGCCGGCGATGTCATCGGATACGTCGGCAACTCGGGGAACGCAGCAGGGACCAATCCCCACCTCCACTTTGGGATGTACATCGACGGCCTCGCCATCAACCCGTACCCGACACTGCGCGCCAACGACTGCTGACGCCCGGCCTCACCCGCCCGGCCGGGGAAGGTCGAAGCGGTCCCGGGTGGTCGAGTACGAATTGCCGGAGAGACGACCCACTGCGTCCAGGATCCCTGGATCGACCCGGGTTCCGTCCAGAGCGTCGGCGCGAACGTGGATCGCCAGTACCTCCCCGATCACGATCCGGGTTTGGGCGGCAGTCCCATAGGTCAACACCTCGATGACCCGGCACTCCAGATTGGCCGGCGACTCGGCGACCATCGGTGCCCCGACCAACTCGCCAATCACAGGGGTGAGGCCGCCGATCGCGAACTCATCGTCTTCGGCAGCGAACCTGCCCGAGGTCATGTTCATAGCCGGAGCGACGTCGACCGACACGATGTTGACCGTGAACTCGCCGCTTTCCTCGGCCAGGGTCGACGTGTCCTTGGGACGATCCGAGTGATTGCCGGCAGCGAACAGCACCAGCGGTGGTGCCGTCGAGACCACATTGAAGAACGAGAAAGGCGCCAGGTTGTACGTCCCGTCCGCCCGCACGGTCCCGATCCACCCGATGGGGCGAGGAATCACCAAACCGGAGAGCAGCTTGTAGCTGTCCCTGGAGTCTGACTTGGTGAGATCGAAAGTTGACTTGTTCACCCCATCGCCTCGCGCAGGTGGTCGAGCCGGATCGCACCTGCCTCCAACAAATCCCTGTGGAACTGCTTACGGTCGAACGCTCCCCCGGCGCGGGACATCGCCTGGTCCCGCATGTCGAGGATCTCGCGCTCGCCGACCTTGTAGGAGATCGCCTGAGCCGCCCACCCCAGGTATCTCTTCACTTCCGACTCGGCAACGTCGCGAGCCTGAAGACCGACCTTCTCCATGTAGTCCACGGCACGGTCGTAGTCCCAGATCTCTCCGGCGAACAGCGGTGCGTCGGAAGGGATGACCTTTTCCAGCTGGGTGCCGATGTCCACCACGATCCGGACCGATCGGAACAGCTGGCTGGCGAGCAGGCCCAGCCGGTATTCGGGGTTCTCGAAGTAGCCCAACTCATCCATCAACCTCTCGGCGTACAGCGCCCAGCCTTCCCCCGCGCCTGAGTACCAGATGAACTGCCGATGAAAGCGCGACAGCTTCTCTCGCTGCATGACCGCAAAGCCCACCTGAAGATGATGTCCGGGAAAACCCTCGTGATAGGCGGTGGAGACTTCCTGCCAATAGGGAACCCGAGCCCGCTCACCGGGTGCGTACCAAATGGAGCCGGGTCGGGTGAAGTCTTCTGACGGACCGTGGTACCAGGCGCCGAGACTGCCGCCCGGTGGTGCAATATTCACCGTGACCTCGCGGATCTCCTCAGGCACGTCGAAGTCGCTGCCGTCGAGCTGATCCACCGCGCTGGCCTGGATCTCCCTCACGAATTCCGCAAATGACTGATGGTCGGGAGCCGACCGCGCCGGATCGGTGTCGAGGAGGTTTATCACCTCGTCGAGAGTCCGATCGGGATCGATCCGGGCGGCAGTGGACTCCATCTCGGCCCGGAGACGATGGACTTCGGACCAGCCCCATTCGTAGGTTTCGTGAGGATCGAGATCCATGCCGAGGAAATACCTCGCTCCCTCGAGATACCGCTCCGCTCCAATCGCGTCCGCCGGGTTGGACGCAGGCAGATAGACACCTTCCAGCCAGTCGGCGAACTCGGAGGCAGCCGTCCGTGCCTTCTCGACAGCTTTGGATACCCGGTCCGGATCACCCCCCCTCTCGGCTGCATCCTGGGGAAAGACCGCGAACCGAGATCCGTCACCTGCGACGGAGCGAACCTGATCGATGAGGCTGATGACTTGTCGCCGAGGAGCGGTGTCTCCCTCGTCGATCCCGACCTGGAGACTGTCCCGGTAGCCATCGAGAAGCTCGTCGAATGTAGAGAGCCTGCTGCTGACATCGTCCCAAGCCTTGGGACCATCCATCGGAGCAACATCGAATGCATCCCTTGCCCGCAGAAACGGGCTGTAGATGTGATTGATGTCTCGTTTCCAATGCCCGCTCTGGTATCGCTCGACGAGGGTGCTCAGGTATCCCACGAGGATCTTTGCGGCTTGCGCCTGCACCGGGTCTTCGTGGGCCAGATGCGGGGTCAGCTCCGCCACCGCCGCCCCGCTTAAGTCGGCTCTTGCCGCTTCACCATCTGGAGACAGGTCGTCCCAAAGGTGATCCCGTCCGGCGACTCCTTCGGTCGTTGCCCGGATCGGGGCCAGGTCAGCGTAGGACTCGGTGAGACGGTCCGCGATTTCAAAGGGTGTGGGCATCGCTCTCCTCGACAATGCCGGTGGAGGCTAGACCGACGCGAGGGCTTGGCCCGATAGCCTCTGGCTGTGGACGACATCATCGAAGTACGGGAGGACGAGGCGATCGATCTCGCCGCCCTGCGCCAGTGGGTCGAGCAGCAGCAGGAGTTGCCATCAGGACCCGCCCGAATCCGCCAGTTCGCCGGGGGGAAAGCCAATCTCACCTATCTCCTCGAATTCTCCGACGGCCCTGACCTGGTCCTGCGCCGACCTCCGCTGGGCCCGGTGGCGGAGGGGGCACACGACATGAAAAGGGAGTTCACCGTCCTCTCCCTTCTCTGGCAATCGTTCGACAAAGCACCGCGCGCCTTTGTCTTCTGCGAAGACGACTCGGTGATAGGTGCGCCCTTCTTTCTCATGGAGAGGAAGAAGGGCGTCGTGATCCGAGATGTCGTGCCGGCCCAGTTCGGGAGCGGTGACGACCCGGGCAGCAACCGGAGACTGTCCCAGGTGGTGATCGACACCCTCGCCGAGCTGCACGGTGTCGATCCCGCCAGCTGCGGCCTCGAGGATCTCGGGCGCCCCGACGGATTCCTGGGTCGCCAGGTGGAAGGATGGTCTCGGCGATGGGAGCGGGCGCGACACGAGGACAACCCGGTTGCGGATGACGTCGAGCGATGGCTTCGGGCGGAGCTCCCTCCCTCGGGCGCTCCCACACTCGTTCACAATGACTGGCGGTTGGACAACATGGCAGTCTCACCGCGCGACCCCGGCGTTTGCTGCGCGGTGTACGACTGGGACATGGCAACGAGGGGTGACCCGCTGGCCGATGTCGGAACGCTCATGGCCTCCTGGTACGACGAAGGAGAGGAGCGATCTGTCCTGGCCCCGATGCCCACCACTTTGCCGGGATGGCTCGACCGGGATCATGCCTTGGAGCGCTACGCCCGACTCTCGGGTCGTGACATGACACATGGCAACTGGTACGTGGTCTTCGGCACCTGGAAGCTAGGGGTGGTGCTCCAGCAGATCTACATCAGGTGGCTGCGGGGACAGACCAAGGACGCTCGCTTCGAGTCCCTGGGCGAAGGTGCCAGCGCCTTGTTCCGGTTGGCGTCAGCACGCCGCAGATGATCTTGCTGTCATCCTGGCAACGCAATAAGTGAGCTCGACAGCCGACGACACGGCCGAGCCAAGTGAGGGACACCACCGACCCTTTGGTACTTTGGTGCCCGCCATGACATCAAGAGCCCTCCCGCTCGGCACGGTTAGTTTTCTCTTCTCGGACATCGAAGGCTCCACCAGAATCCTCCAGGAGCTCGGTGATGAGTTCCGTCCCTTGCTCGAGCGCCACAACGAGATCGTGCTCGACTCGTGCACCGAACACGGCGGGCACATCGTCAAGAACGAAGGTGATGGGTTCTTCGTGGCCTTCCAGTCTGCGCTCGCGGCGGTCGCCTGTGCAGTCGACATTCAACGCCATCTGACAGCCCAAACCTGGGCAGACCCCCAGGTTGTAAGGGTCAGGATCGGAGTTCACACCGGAGAGGGCAGACTCGGTGGCTCGGACTACGTGGGCATCGACGTTCATCGGGCGGCACGGATCGCCGATTGCGGCCATGGAGGGCAGACTCTCTTGTCGGAGGCGACGGCCCGGCTCACCGAATACGGGTTGCCCGATGGGACCCGGCTCGAGGATCTCGGTACCCACAAGCTGCGTGACCTGACCAACGAAGAGCACATCTACCAGCTGACCATCGACGGTCTCCAAAGCGAGTTCCCCCCGCTGCGCACCCTGACCGCGACCAGGGGCAATCTCCCCGTGCGCGATCTGATGCTCGTCGGTCGTCAGGTCGAGAAAGAAGCCGTCGTCGAAGCGTTGGGCCAATCGCGCCTGGTCACGCTGACCGGGCCGGGCGGGGTAGGCAAGACCACTCTGGCCCTCAAGGTGGCCGAGGAGATGTCATCGAGGTTCGACGACGGTGTCTGGTTTGTCGAGGTTTCGCGGGTGTCCGAAGAGAGCCTGCTGGCGGCGACTGTCGCCCGCCAGCTACATATCACGGAAAGCCCGTTGCAGTCGGTAACCGACACCCTGATCTCGAGGCTGGCGAGGGCCGACTCCCTGCTGATACTCGATGGTTGTGAGCATCTGATAGACGCCGTGGCCAAGCTGACCGATCTCCTCCTGCAAGGGACCTCACAATTGCGGATCCTGGCCACCACCCGGGAGTGGCTCTCGATCCGTGAAGAGCACCTGGTTCAGCTCGCCCCCCTTGCCGTGCCCGGGAAGGAGGTTCGCACCGTGGGCGGGATTGCTGACTTCGATTCGGTCGCGATGTTTGTGAATCGGGCCAAGCTGGTCCAGCCGAGTTTCGAACTGGGACAACCGAATGCCGATCTCGTGGCCGAGGTCGTTCGCCGACTGGACGGCATACCACTGGCGATCGAGCTCGCCGCGGCACGGCTCAAGGTGCTCTCGGTCGGTCAACTGGTCGAGCGTCTGGATCAACAGTTCGCATTGCTCGCCGGCACCGCTCGTGACCTGCCGCCTCATCAGCAGACCCTCGAGACCACCCTCGATTGGAGCTTTGACTTTCTCGGTGGTGCCGAGCGAGCCCTCTTCACCCGTCTGTCCGTGTTCACCGGTGGATTCACGCTCGAAGCTGCTGAGAGTGTCTGCTCGGGCGGCCTGGTGGCCAAGGAGCACGTGATGAACCTGTTGGGACGGCTGGTCGAGACGTCGCTGGTGATGGCGACGGATGACGAGCCGAGCCGCTATCGCCTCCTCGAACCGGTGACCCACTATGCCCGGATGCGCCTCGACGGTGATGAGATCAACGGTCTGCGAGATCGGCACGCGGAGTTCTTTCTGGCCCTCGCCGAAAGGGGCGATCAGGAGATCCTCGGCCCCGACCAGAACATCTGGGCCGATCTCCTCGATCGGGATCGTTACAACCTGCGAGCCGCGCTCGAGTGGTTCCATACCTCGGAAAGAGCAAGCGACGCGATCGCGATGGCCGGTGCATTGCGGTGGTTCTGGGTCATCAACCGGGAGGTCAGCGACGGCAAGGAGTGGCTGGAGCGCACCCTGGTTCACCGTGAGGGAGTGGATCCCTCGATCGTGGCCCGGGCTCTCAACGGAGCAGGTCTCCTGGCCAGCCGGCGTCTGGCATTCGAAGAGGCGCACACTGCCCTCACCGAGGCGATGGAGATCTACCGTCGGCTCGGAGACCGCCGCGGAGAGGCTCGTCAGGCTTACCAGCTGATGTCCACCGCCTGGCTTCGCGACGACCTCGAGGAAGCGAAGCGTCTCGCACCGGAGGCGGAGCGGCTCACCCGCGAAGTTGGTGACACCTGGATGCTGGCATGGACTCTCGCCGTCTGGGGGACGATGGCGCGCCTCCAGGGCAACATCGAGGAGGCCCGGTCCAAGATGATGAAGAGCCATCAGATGTTCCTCGATCATGCCGGCGTGCTCGACATCGGTTGGTCGGCACTGCGGCTTGGCGCCCTGGCTCGCGATGAAGGGGACTACATCGAGGCGACAAACCGGTACGCCGAGGGCCGGGCTCTTTTGGTCATAGCCGGGGATTCATTGGGTCTGGCCCACGCCGATGCAGGGCTCGGAGCCATGGCCTGGCTCGCCGGTGATCAAGACTATGCATTGGAGCTCTACCGCTCGGCGCTGGAAGGATTCGGGCTCTACGAAGAAGCTGCCAACAACCTGTTCGAGCTGAAGACCATGATCCAGTCCAACCCCACCACAGACGAGCTGCAGCTGATCGTCGAGAACAACCGAAACCGGGCGGAGCTGGCCGACGACAGGTCAGGGCCCAAGGCCGCTCTCGCCGAGTACCTCTACCACATGGGAAAGACCGCCTTCCGCCACCACCAGATCGACCGCGCTCGCACCGCGTTGAGCCAGAGCCTGAGTCTGTCTCACAGCGCCAAAGAATTCGGGGGAGTAGCCCTGGCCACTGCCGGCCTGGCTGTCTGCGCCCATGCTCAGGGTGATGAACCTGTTGCCGCTCGTCTGTTCGGGCTGGCCGATTGGGTGGCGAGCGAGAACCGGCTCACTGTCTGGCCCCCGCCCGAGGAGCGTGACTACGCCGCCCAGGTGGCCACCACCCGAGAGGCCCTGGGCGGCAAAGCGTTTGCTCATGCCACCGTTGCCGGCGAAAGCATGTCGATCGACGAGGCGCTCGCCCTGGTGAGCGGGGCCGTCGACGACGAGCCACTCACACCAAAGGCCTGAAGTGCAGCCAACACCGGACCCGGTTCTGGCCACCTGGCTCGTCGCCACTTCCCGGCGGCCGGGGTTGACGTCCTAGTAGTCGATGCCTCGGCGGGCAACGACGCCGCGGTCGAATGCGTGCTTGACCTTTCGCATCTCGGTCACGGTGTCGGCAACTTCGACCAGGGGGGCGGGGGCGTCACGACCGGTGAGGATCAGGTTGAGGGGGGACGGGCGGTCGCGAATGACAGCGAGCACTTCGTCGATGTCTATCCAACCCCAGTTGATGGGATAGGTGACCTCGTCGAGGACAATCAGCTGGTAGTCGCCCGAGCCGATCATTTCCCTCGCCCTGGTCCAGGCCTCGCGGGCGACGGCCTCAGACTCCTCCATCGACTCCGAATCCCAGGTGAAGCCATCGCCCATCGCCCACCAGTCGACCCCGATCTGTCGGCCGACCTTCTCCTCACCGACGCTCCATTCACCCGACTTGAGGAACTGGATCACGGCCACCTTCCATCCTCGGGCCACGGCGCGCATCGCGGTGCCGAAGGCGGCCGTCGACTTTCCCTTCCCGTCACCGGTGTTGACCAGCACCAACGAGGCTTGGCGGCGGCTCCCCTTCGGTGGGGCCTCGGTCGGTGGTTGGGATGGATCGGTCACTTCGTTCTCCAGTTCGCCGCGGTCATTCTCCATCGCTGCTGCCCCATTCCAGGATCGTCAGCTCGCCGGGGATGGGATGTGAGACGACTCCATGCCGTCTGGTCAGGAGCCGCACCACGCCGCCATGTGTGAAAACGAGATGCTCGCCCGATCCGATCTCGGAGACAAACTCCCCGACGCGGAGCTCGAGTTGTGTCACTGATTCCCCACCCGGAGCTAGGAAACCGTCGAATCGAGCCAGGGCGTCGCGGGTGGGCCGGTCAAACTCACTCCAGACCTTGCCCTCGAGGTCGCCGAAGTCGATCTCCCGCAGACGCCGGTCTGCCACTGCTGGCCCTGCCGCCAATTGGGCGAACTCCGAGGCCCGGGTCAGATCCGAGGTCCAGACGCCGTCGAACACCCTGCCGTGGAGCCGGGGCCGGAGAGGTTCGGCCTGACTTCGTCCCAGTGGGCTCAAGGGAATGTCGGTCCACCCACATAGACGACCCTGTTCGCTCCACTCCGTCGCACCGTGGCGTACCAGCCAGAGTCTCATCTCCACCACACCGTTTCGACGACACCCGACGATGCCAGGGCGGCGCCGAGCACCAGGAGGGACATCTCGCCGACCTGCTGGGCTGCCCCGAGCACATCGCCGGTGTACCCGGAGATGTGTCTACGGGCGAGGAGGGCGACCAGCCCGGCGCCCGCCGCCGCCACCATGGCGAAGGGCCCCACCCACCAGCCGAGCGTGATCAGACCCACTATCAGTGAGAGGACAGCTCCGATCACCACCTGACGTCGCACCCGCCGGTCGGAGTGGGCGGCGCCGAGACCTTCGCTCGATGCCGGGGGGAGGACACCCATCAGACCGATTGCGCCACCGCGGCTAAGGGCGTGCGCCGCGGGCAGGAAGGCCAAGGCGGCTGCCGACCCCATGGTTGCCAGCGCGGCCACCCGCACCACCACGCTGAGCACCAGCGCCAGCACGCCGTAGGTCCCGTGGCGCGGGTCTTTCATGATCTGCAGAGTGTCATCCCGATCGGAGCCTCCTCCGAAGCCATCCACCGTGTCGGCCAGACCGTCCTCGTGAAAGGCGCCGGTGACGAGCACTCCAAGCGTCACCGCCAGACCGGCGGAGACCGTGGCCGGAACCACCGGGACCAGGACGGCATAGGTGGCGGCGACGGCGAGGCCGATGACACCGCCGACTGGTGGTATCCACTTGACCGACCGGTGGAGATCGCGGGGATCCCAATCGGCGGTCCCAATGGGGACTCTCGTCAGCAATGTGACGGCTGCTCCCAGGCCCCTCATCGGCTCAGCCCCCACTCGTCGAAAGTGGCAACGTCGGTGACGCAACTCGCCGCCAGCCGGATCAGGGGCACCGCGGCGAGGGCACCGCTGGCCTCACCCAGTCTCATGGAAAGGTCGAGGATCGGGGGTTTGCCCAGCATGTCGAGCAGAAGCCGGTGACCCGGCTCGGGCGAGCAATGGCCGGCGACGGTGTGGGCCAGTGCGCCGCCACGGGCCAACTCGACGGCGGCACATGCCGAGGTGACCACGAACCCGTCCAGGACTACCGGGATGGAGCGGGCACGAGCCTCCATGACCGCACCGGCGATGGCGACCAGTTCCGAGCCCCCAACCTGACGCAGCACCTCCATTGGCTCGGCGTGGCCCACCCTCCGTATCGCCGCATCAACTGCCGCCTTCTTCTTTTCCAGTGCGGACCCGGTCACCCCGGTCCCAACACCAACCCAAATCTCGGCGTCGCCACCGAACAGGGCGGCGGAGACAGCGGCGGCCGCGGTCGTGTTGCCGATGCCCATCTCCCCAACCACCAGTAGGTCGGGATGCTGCAACCGCGACACGGACTCCGCACCTGCGAGCCAGCACTCCTCAAACCGGGCCCGGCTCATTGCCGGCTCGGCGGTGATGTCACCCGTGGGGCGTCCCACTCCCACGTCGACCACAGACAGCTCGATGCCGAGTGCCGAGCACATGACACTGGCAGTGGCCACACCCTGCCGCAACGCTCGCAGCATGGCCCCGGTGACTTCCTGTGGGTAGGCGCTGACCCCGGTGGAGGCGACCCCATGGTCGGCAGCGAACACGATGCATTCGACCGATTCGACCTGTGGAGAAGGGGTCCGCTGCCAGCCCGCCAGCCAGATGGCGATGTCGTCGAAACGTTGCAAGGCGCCGAGCGGTCGGAGAACCTGCTCTGCCCGCGCCCGCACCGCCGCCTCGGCCCTGGCGTCGGGGGTGGTGAGGCTCCCCTTGAGAGAGGTGATTGCCTCAGTCATCGGTCGTCCCGTCCCAGATCGACGGTCCGGATTGGATGGGGATCAATCCACCGGCAACCGCCAGATAAACCCGGTCGGCAGCCTCCGCCCACAGAGAATTGACCCTTCCGAGCAGATCCCGATAGCGACGGGCCAGCTCGTTCACCGGGACGATTCCCGAGCCCACCTCGTTGCTGACTACCACGGTGCCAGACCGTCTCCCCGCCGCCACGGCTGCGCTGCTGCGCGCTCGGGCCTCGATCTCGCTGTCGTCGAGACCTTGTTCGATGAGATTGGAGACCCACAATGTGAGACAGTCGACAATGATCGCGCCGTCGCCTCCGACGCCGATCAGGGCGCCTTCCAAGTCGATCGGCTCCTCCACCACCTTCCAATGACCGGGACGTGACTTCTGGTGTTGAAGGATCCGGTCTCGCATCTCGCCGTCTCTTCCTTCGGCGGTGGCGATCACAGTGACCAACCCGGTGCCGGCGCGGGTCAATCCCTCCGCCAACCTGGATTTGCCGCTTCGCGCTCCACCAAGGAGGAGGGTCAATGCCACGGCTGCCCACTTTCAGTCATGAGGGATGGTCCCCCAATTCGATGAAGTGTTGGAGCGCACCGGGATCACAGTCAGACCGGCACCAGGCTCTTCGACGACCCGCACGTTGGCCGCGTAGTGCTGCTGGATGCGCTCCTCGGTCAGCACTGCTGTTGCCGGGCCTTCGGCAACCACGACTCCCTGGTCGAGCAGCACTAGACGCTCTGCGAACTGGCCGGCCAGAGTCAGGTCGTGAAGGGCGGTGAGCACGGTCAGGTCCTGTTCGACTCTCAGATCGTCGATCAACTCCATGACCTGCTGCTGATGACCGATGTCCAACGCAGAGGTGGGCTCGTCGAGGAGCAGGATCTCCGACCTTTGGGCGAGGGCCCGGGCCAGAACCGCCCGCTGTGACTCGCCGCCCGAGAGCGACTCGATCCGCCGATGGGCCAGGCCGTGCAACTCGAGGCGCTCCAACACCTCGCTCACCTCCGCCCGGTCCCCGGCCGACTCCGTTCCCCAGTAGGGGATGTACGGTGTCCGCCCGATCGACACATAGTCGGCCACGGTCATACCCTCGGGCAGGATCGGCCGCTGTGGCAGGAAGGCAACGAGCTGGGAAAGACGCCGGCGGGTCATCCCGACCGCCGGCCGGCCTCCTATCTCGACGAGTCCCGAATGGCGCACGAGACCGGCCACCGCTCGGAGCAATGTCGTCTTCCCTGCCCCGTTGGGACCGATCAGTGCCACCCAGGAGCGAGCTGGAACGTGGATGTCGACACCGTTGACCACCCTGGTGCCGTTGTAGGCCACGGACACATCTCCGAGGCGGAGGTCGCTCACGCCATCCTCCTCGAACGGGCCAGCACCAAGAGGAAGAATGGCGCCCCGAAGAAGGCGGTGACCACCCCGATCGGGATCTCCGCCGGGGCCAGGACCGACCGGGCGATGAGATCGGCCAGGATGAGGAAGACGGCGCCGAATCCGAGCGATAGCGGGAGGATCACCCGGTAGCTCGACCCGAGCACGAGACGGATGGCATGGGGCACGATTATCCCGACGAAACCGATCAGCCCACTGACCGCCACCGCCGCAGCGGTGCCCAGCGTCGCGGCCGCCACCACGACCAGACGGACCCGGGACGAGTTGATCCCGACACTGTCCGCCTCCTCGTCGCCGACACCCATCACGTCGAGAAGCCTCCGGTACAGGATCAGGCCGGCACCGCTGAGCACGACATATGGAAGGATCAAGGTGACTTCACGCCAACCCACCGTGCCCAAGGCGCCGAGAATCCAGGCGTACACCTCACGAAACGTGTCGGAGTGCTGCTGCTGGACGAAGGTCTGCGAGGCGGTGAGGAATGCCGCCACCGCCACACCGGCCAGGATGAGGGTGGCCGCCGCGTATGGCCGCGCCGCCGACCGGCCAAGAACATAGGTGACCGCAACTCCGAGCACCGCGCCGGCAAAAGCGGCCAGGGGCAGCGGCGAAACCGGCCACTCGACCTGGGCAGGGAAGTAGGCGATTGCCAATGTCGCGCCAAGGCCGGCACCGGCGGCGACGCCGAGCAGATAGGGATCAGCGAGCGGATTCCTGAACACGCCCTGAAACGCCGCCCCGGCCATGGCCAGCATCCCTCCGACCAACCCGGCAAGGACCACCCGTGGCACCCGGAGCTGCCAGAGGATGGCGGCGTCGCGGGCAGAGAGCCCCGAGTCGACGTCGACGCCTGGCAGGCGGTCAGCCAGTTCGGCCAACACTGCCCCGATCGACAGGTCGACCGCCCCGACCAGGACACCGAGCAGGGCGCTGAGCAGAACCGCCGTCACGACGACGATGATCATGCGAGCCCCGACCCTGGTCGTCCGCCCCTCGGCCGCGGTCAGGCTCTCCTGCCCCATCAGGAGCCGTCCGCCTCCATGTCGAGAACGGCGCCGACGATCGACTCCAACAGCTCGACCACCCTGGGCCCCCAACGGGAGGCGACGTCGTCGTCGAGGGCCACTACGGAGCCCCGGTACACCGCGGTCAACTGCTCCCATCCGGGCCGCGCGGCGACCGTCTCAGGCGATTCCCCGCAGCACTTGGTGTCGGCGAGGAAGATCAGATCGGGGTCGGCGTCGATGATGTACTCGGCCGAGAGTTGGGGATACTGAGTCTCGAAGCCTTCGGCCTCGTCGGCGATGTTCTCCAGACCGACCAGCGAGAACATCTCCCCGATGAAGGTCTCCGAGGTGACGCTGAACAGCGAGCCGTCCAGTTCGTAGTAGTAGCTGAGCGGCTCTTCAATCCCGGGCATCGATGTAACCAATCGGTCGATCTCGCTCTGCATCGAGACCACCAGGGAGGCTGCGTCATCGATGCTCCCGGTGGCCGCGCCCAGTTGCTCTATCTGGATGTAGCTGTCTTCGAGGGTGACCGCCGCCGGATGGTGGATGACCGGGATCTCGATCGAGGTGAGAGCGGAGACGATGTCGTTGAAGTCATCCGAGACCACTACCAGGTCGGGGTCGAGTGCGGCGACTGCCTCGACATTCGGCTCGAAGCCGGAGAGGTCGGTGGTCGGCGCCTCCGCGGGAAAGTTGGAGAGCTCGTCAACCGCGATCACCTGGTCGCCGGCGCCGATGGCGAACAGTATCTCGGTTGCGGTGGGTGCCAGCGAGACGATTCTCTCGGGGCGGAGCTCGACGATGACCTCGCCGTTGGCCGCATCGACCATCACAGGGAACTCCGGGCCCTCCGTCGTGGTGGTCTCATCAGCGACCATCGTCGTGGCCGCTGCGGTCGAACTCGTCGTCTCACCCGTGGTCCCGCAAGCAGCGAGCGCCACCAGCAACGCCGAGAACAGCGCAAACCTTCTCATACGAAAACATCCTCCGTAAGGAGGATGAAGAGGCCGGTGGCTTCCCTGAGCCCACGTTTCCGTCTTCATCCGAGACTTTCATCGTGGCCCTGGAGCTCAGGCGACCTGGCTCGTCCCCGAATCGGGGCTTCACAGTTGCGGGACAGCGCCGGATTCCCACCGGCTTCGCTGCCTCCAAGGCACCCACCGGTAGTGGTGGGCCCGGCCATGATAGCCGGGCCCACCGGGAGGAACTATCGGAGGTCCTCGGGTCTTTCGCCGAGTGTCACCTCGTAGGTGAGCTGCTCGCCGTCACGAATCACGACCATCTCGACCGTGGCTCCCGGTTGATGGGTCCGCACCTGTGCGGCAAGGTCAGTTATCCCTTGGATTCTCACCCCGTCGAGCGATATGACCAGGTCATCGACTTCGATCCCGGCATCGGCGGCCGCGGTGCCGGGAGTGACCTCGGTGATGACTGCACCAGCCCGACCGGTCTCGACGTCCTCGCCGGTCACCCCGAGGAAAGCTGACTCGATGGCCTCGCCCGCCACCACCCTTTCGGCCACGTCACTGGCGACCGCTATCGGGACCGCGAAGCCAACCCCGTCGTTGGCACCGGAGAGGCTGAAGATCGAGACATTGATACCCAGCACCCGACCCTCGCGATCAACTAGGGGGCCACCCGAGTTGCCGGGATTGATGGCCGCATCGGTCTGGAGTACCGACCGCGCCGAGTCGCCCTGGGGAATCGACTGGTTGACCGCGGAGATGATCCCGGCCGTGACCGTGCCCCGCAGCCCCCAAGGGCTTCCCAACGCAATCGCCATCTGACCAACCCGAGGATCGTCATCGAGCGCCAGCTCCGCCGCGGGGAGACCGGTCCGATCGACCTGCACCACTGCCACGTCGGCGCCCGAAGTCCCACCGAGGACGGTGCCTTCGACCTCCTCACCATCGCTCAGTCGAACCGTGACCGTGTCGTTGTCGCCCACGACATGGGCTGCGGTGAGGATGAGACCATCGGAGTCGTAGATGACACCCGAGCCCACCCCCGAGCCCAAGCCGGTGCCGGTCTGAATCTGCACCACCGAAGGGAGGATGACTGCGGCCGCATCGGCTATGGGCTCATCTCCGGCGACGAAGTCCGGAAACTGCTCGCCGGTCGGATCTTCGACCACCACCGCAGTGCCGGCCGGTCGATCAGTGGTGAGCAAATAGGTCGCTCCGGCCGATCCCGCCACCAACAGGACGCCCAATAGCAGAGTGCGCCACATCGATGGTCTGCCGCCAGCGGGCGCCACTGGGTCGGCGGGCGCGCTCGGTAGCGATGCCGCCCGACTCACCATGTCGTCCTCGTTCTGCAGCAGGGTGGCGGTTGCCGACGCCAGGTGGGCGGTTTCGGTGCCTATGACCGCCGGCTCGCCCGACCCGGGCGGGATGGGGACTGTGGTTTCCTGGCTCTCCGGGACGGGTTGGGGCGCCTCCTGTCCTGGTGTGCTCTCTTGGGTGTTCTCGTCGATGCTCATCTGTTTAGACCTCCTGGCACTGTTCACCCTATGAAAGGATGATCAAGCATCTGTAAAGGGTGACACCTCCGGATGCGGCGTCCTTACCTCGGGACGCGGGATCCAAATCACCATCGTCGTGCCCGATCCGTACGGCCCCTCGAATGACGCGAGATCCCCGCCGTGGGCGCTGGCGATCTGCTCCACGATCGACAGGCCGAGACCGATCCGGCCACCCTCGGGCTCGTCGGGCAGGCCCGGGCCCTCGTCACCAACTGCAATCCATCCCCAATCTCCCAATACGCCGGCTCCGATTCGGATCCTGGCGCCCGGCGCGGATACGCCAACGGCGTTGTCGAGCAGGTTGGTGAACGCTCGATCCAGTGACACCTCCACGCCCTCGACGATGGCCGGGGCCGCCTCGGTCTCGAGCGCAATCCCTCTTTCGGCCAGCAGGCTCTCCACCTCGACAGACTTCGCTTCGACGAGGCTCGCCAGGTTCAGGGCCACGGCCTGCGCCCTTCCTGTCTGCAGCCGCGCCGTGGCCAGAAGCCCGTCGATCATCTGGGACATCTTCTCGACGTTGCGGCGCACGATGCTGCCTGCCTCGCGCCAGTCCTCCACCCTCGCCATCTCGTCGTCGGCCACCACCTCGATGTTGGACCTGATCACCGCCAGCGGGGTTCGCAAGTCGTGACTGGTGTCGGCCAGGAGACGCCTCTGGCTCGAGAACGCCTGATCCAGACGCTCGAGCATGTCATCGAAGGTCGACGCCAATCGTGTGATCTCGTCGTCAGGACCCTGAAGGGCAATGCGCCGACTCAAGTCCGAAGCCTGGATGTCCCTTGCCACCGACGTGATCTCTTCGACCGGTTTCAGCACCCGCCCGGACATCACCCAGCCCACGACCATGCTGAGCAGGAACAGGGCGATCAGGGCGAAGATGGTGAATCGGGCCACCTCGTTCAGGACGATCTCGTTGTAGACCGATTCGATCATGCGGATCTCACGTGCCTCGAGACTGGGGACGACGCCGATCTGATGGCCATCCTGAAACACCGGCCTGCCGGCCCATACGTACTGGGTCATCGTCTGGGAGCGAAGCCATCGCCGCAGAGCCAGGTAAACCAGCCCGAGCAATGCTCCACCCAGACCGAAGACGATCGCCGAGTATTGGACCGAGAGTCGAAACCGAATGGAGCGGAAGACCGGTGGCATCAGTCGTCCAGCCTGTACCCGCGCCCGGATACGGTCTTGATCAACTGTGGATCACCGAGCTTCTTTCGGAGATTGCTCACGGTGACCCTGACCACATTGGTGAGCGGATCGGCCATTTCGTCCCAGACATGCTCCAGAAGGTGCTCCTGACTCAACACTCTTCCCGCATTCGCCATGAAGTAGTGGAGCAGAGAGAACTCCTTGGCCGTCAGCACCAGCCCTTTTCCGTCCCGGGTGGCCTCGAAGCGGGCCGGGTCCAGACGCAGCGATCCGATCTCGATGACCGGGTCCACCTGGTCCTCCCGACGCAACAGGGCCCTCACCCGCGCCGATAGCTCGACCATGGCGAAGGGCTTCACCAGATAGTCGTCGGCCCCGGAGTCGAGACCTGCCACCCGGTCCTCGACTTCGTCCCGCGCAGTGAGCATGAGGATACGCGGCCGGTCGCCCTCGAGGGTTGGCAGGTCACCGCTCACCAGATCCCGGCACAACCCCAGCCCGGATCCATCAGGCAGGTTCCAGTCAAGGCAAACGAGGTCGTACCCGGCGGTGCGGAGCTTGATGTCGGCGTCGCCGGCAGTCAGGGCCACGTCGACCGCGTGGCCGTCGCGACGCAAGCCTCTGGCGATGGCGTTGGCCAGATCGGGCTCATCTTCTACCACTAAGAGGCGCACTGATCTCCAAGCTATTGAAGGTCGGCTAACGAATGGATAAACCGCGAACCACTGCCGCGTCGGGCCATTATGGGTCTTCCGGCCCTAAGGATCATGCAACCAACCACCGATGTATGGGGTCGGAGAAACATGGTCGTTACTTTCATCACCGAAGACCAAGACGGAATTCACACCTATACCGGCCACATCGTCAGCCGCGGGCCGGCCACGATTGTTGTGATGCTCACCGAGCCGTTCAACATGGCGGGCCGATCCGTCCAGTTCCTGATGAGCCACGTGCTGGAGGAGAAGGTCGTCTCGGCCTGACCCCGGTCGAAAGACCCATCGACTGCGTGGCAGTCGCGCTTAGTCTGTCCATATGTTCCTAGCAGCATCGACCTGGGAAGCTCTCGCCGTCGCCGGTGGCGTGGGAGCCGTCGCCGGTCTGATCGGTGGCTTCTTTGCCAGCGCAGACAACCTCTTTGGTGCTGCGCTCATCGGCATCATCGGCGGCATCGCCGGATCGGCGATCATGCGGATCGCAGGGGCGCCCTCGATCGCATCTGTCGGAGACGGTTTCTCGGTCGTCTGGGCCGCCGCCGGTGGCCTACTCCTCGGATACGTCGTCGGCCGATCCAACTGACCAATGGTCGTTTGAGTCTCCACGCTCGCAGGTAAGACCTAAAGTCCGGAGGGGCCGGACGAGATTCCACCAAGGAGATTTGCTACGTCCGACGCTTCTCGCTGGAAGCTGGAATCTTCAGGCTTCCTGGAGCGAGAAATAGAGCTCCTCTTCCTGATCGAAGTGAAGACGGAGGATGGCATGGAGGCTGTAGAGGATCCTCCGTAGGTCTCGATTGTCGGCTGGGTCCGGTCCTGTTCCAGGTAGATCAGAAAGCTGACGCTGATACACATCGACCAGATGGAAGATCTCTCGATGGGTCCTGCTCATCAGCGCCATCGGGTCCTCCCCACCGAGAAGAACCGCTACGTGCGGGTAGATCACCCGCTCGTCCTCGGCCTCGTGGGGAAGGATCTGATCGACCAGCAGCCGGCGTATCTCCTCCAACTCATCCCGGGCCGCCGAAGATGAAAGATCGTCGAGCCTGTCCGCGGTTTCCCGCAGCGAATCCAGCTTGGGCATCAACTCGTCGTGCTCGACGCGTAGCCGCTGGGAGAGCTCTGGTGAGAGCTTGGGCCCACTCTGGGACGGGGTCCTCCCGACGAGAGCGCGCAGGGCATTGGCGATCGCGACCACGTCGATGGCCTCTTGGACCAGAGCCCCGACGATAGGCGCCAGCAACCCAAAAGCGGCAAAGGTCATCGCCACCCCGGAGAGGCTCATGCCCACGACCACACTCTGCAGCGCGATTTGTCGGGAGCGTTGGGCAATGCCGATCGCGTCCACGAGACGCTGAAGCTGATCGACCATCAGCACCACGTCGGCCGCTTCGGAGGATGCGGTCGCGCCTCGAGCGCCCATTGCGACCCCGACATCGGCGGCGGCCAGGGCGGGGGCATCGTTGATCCCGTCCCCCACCATGGTCGTAACACCTTCACCCCGCAATGCCTCGACTGCTTCGACCTTCTCGGCGGGCGTGCACTCGGCGACAACCTCATCAACACCAATGGCGATCCCAACCGACCGGCCGACCATGGCGTTGTCCCCGGTAGCCATCACGATCCGCTCGACACCCGTCCGACGCAAGGCACGAATGGTGTGGGCCGCATCGGGTCTGATCGCGTCGTCGAAAACGATGGCTGCGACCACATCGCCATCGATGGAGACGAAGACCGCCAGAGGCGCCAAGCGCCGCGTGCGTCGGCGAAAGTCGACAATCGGCGCCGGTGGCTCGCCTTCGAGAAGCCACTCGAGTCTCCCCACTCCAACGGAGTGGTCATCGACCTTGGCGATCACCCCAGAACCGGCAACCTCGCTGACGTCGCTGGGCATTGCCAGACGAAGGCCTCGCTTCCGCGCCGCATCGACTATCGCCCGAGCCAAGACGTGGGTCGAGGTCTGATCGACGGAGGCCGCGAGCCGCAGCGCTTCTTCCTCGGCCCAGCCTTGGTCGAAGATCACCACGCTGCGAAGCGCCGGCTGGCCCACAGTCACCGTCCCGGTCTTGTCGATCAGGACGTTTCGTGTTTGAGCCAGTGCCTCGAGGGAAGCGCCGCCCCGGAAGATGATCCCTCGGTGCGCTCCACGGGATATCCCGGAGACGACGGCGATTGGGACCGCCAAGAGCAGGGGACATGGTGTGGCCACCACCAACACCGCCAACCCCCGCACCGGATCTCCCGACACTGCCCAAGCCAGACCCGAAACGCCCAGGGCCAGCGGCACGAACCAACCCGCCCATCGATCAGCGAGGCGAACCGACGGAGCACGGGTTTGCCGTGCCTGCTCGACCAGCCGGATGATCCCGGCGTATGTGCTGTGCTCGGCGTCGGCGGTGGCCTGGATCTCGAACACATCGGCGGCGTTCACCGCACCACTGCTGACCAGGTCGCCGCCCGCACGCTCGGCCGGCAGTGGCTCTCCGGTGAGGGCGGCCTCGTCGACCAGTGCTCGGTCTGTGAGGATCACCCCGTCGACGGGGATGACTTCGCCGGCCTTGATCAGTAGGCGATCTCCCCGACCGACTTCATCGACGTCGACGATTTCGATTTGACCATCTCTGACACGATTGGCGGATCGGGGAGCTCGGCTGATGAGCGCGGTTAGTGCCCGCTCGGCCCTGCCGGCCGCAAACTCGTCCAGGAAACGGCCGGTGGCCAGCATCAAGCCGATGATTGCCGCGGTGAGGTACTCGCCGAGAGCCAGGGCCGCGGCTACTGCCAGGAGGGCAATCACATCTACTCCCGGTTGTCGTTTCCGCAGCTTTTCGAACATGTCGCCAATGAGAGGAATCACCGGCAGCACTGCCACGGCAGCGAGACTCACGTTCGAAGCGATCGTCCATCCGGTCATCCACAACAGCCCACCCAACGCCAACCCGGCGGTGGTGAGGATGAGCATCCAGCGGGTGGCTCGTTCGGATGTCATGAGCAGAGTTAAGCCCGATTACGTCGATTCAGCGACGAGGTGGGTCGATCGTCCATGGGTTGGCCCGGCACTCCGAATCAGATGACTGACCCCGAGCGTCAGCCGCCTGAGCCTCCCCGATCGAGCAAGGTCACTTCCACCTCTCCCACGCGACGACGATCAGTGGTCAGCACTCTCATACGCCATTCGTCGTCCTCGATCTCATCACCGGGACGCGGTAGACGCCCGAGCCGGTCCATGATCAGACCCCCGATGGTCTCGTAGTCCCCGGCGGGAAGCGAAACCCCGTATCTGGACAGCTCATCGGGCCTCACCGACCCGGGCGCCACGATTCGACCATTCTCATCGACGGCTACCCGACGCTCGCTGCTGTCGTGCTCATCGGAGATCTCCCCCACCAGCTCTTCGGCGATGTCCTCGAGAGTGATGATTCCCGCGGTGCTGCCGTGCTCGTCCACCACTATCCCGAGATGGCTGCGAGCCCCGCGCATCTCGGCGAGAATGGAACGCAACGGCGCCGATTCGGGTACCACCAGCGCCTCTCGGATCAGAGACCGATCGAGGGGCATGTTGTGGTCCTGGTCATGGGTCACCATCAGGTCCTTCACGTGCACGAACCCGAGGATGTTGTCGACATCCCCGTCATAGATCGGGATCCGGGAGTGTCCGGTGACCCCCATCAGACCTTGGACCTGGGCCACCGATGCGGACGCGGGGGCAGCCTTGACGTCGGGTCGGGGCACCATGACCTCCGCGGCGTCGAGATCACCAAAGATGATGGCTCCCGTGAGCAAGCGATGGGCGAACTCTTCGATGACTCCCTCTTTCTGGCCGGTAGCGATGATCACCGCCAGATCCTCAGCCGAGTGCCCGACAGCCAGTGCATCGGTGGGAGGGACCCCGAACAGCTTGAGCACCAGGTTTCCGGTTCCATTGAGAAGTGCGATCAGCGGCCGGAAGATCACGATGAACGCCCGGAATGGAATGGCCAGGGCAAGCGCCGAGCGTTCCGGGTTGGAGATGGCGACGTTCTTCGGAGCCATCTCGCCGATCACCATGTGGAGGAACACGACGATCAACAGCGCGATGACCAACGCGACGGCATGGATGGCGTTGTCCGGGATCGAGATGAATCCGAGCAATCGCTCCAGGATCGAGGCGATCGCCGGCTCGGCTACCGCACCCAGGACCAGGGATGCCATCGTGATCCCGAGCTGTGCCGCGGCCAGACTCAGCGACAGATCTTTGTTGAGCCCGATCGCAACTTGGGATGACCGTGATCGGGTCTGCGCCAACACGTTCCTTCTGGCGGTGATATATGCGAATTCAGCCGCGACGAAGAAACCGTTGGCCAGAAGCAGAAGGACCATCCAGACGAGAGCGGACCAGTTCACCCGCTCTCCCTCTCCGATTCGGTGTCGCGTATCGCGCGCACCTGGTCGATCCTGCGCCCATCCATGTTCAGGACCTCAAAGGTGGTGTCACCGACTCGGATCACCTCGCCGACCTCGGGAAATCGGCCGAGCTGAGCAACGATGAACCCGGCGAGAGTCTCGTACCTGCCCTCGGGCCACTCGAACCCGATCAGCTCATCCACCTCATGGCGATGCAAGAGCCCGGAGAGCACCTCGAGCTCTTCGGTCTCGGTGTCCATGGTCGGCTCAGGGTCGTACTCGTCCTCGATCTCACCGAAGATCTCTTCGAGGAGATCCTCGATGGTGACGATCCCGGCGGTCCCGCCGTACTCGTCAACCACGACTGCCATCCCCCGACCCTTGGCCTGAAGCTCCCCGAGCAGGTACTCGAGAGTGCTCGACTCCGGAACCAAAAGCGCCGGCTGGGCGATCTCACCGACCGGTGTCACCGGGATCCTGGAGTCGGTGAGGTTGATACTGTCTTTGACGTGGACGATGCCGACAATGTCGTCGAGGTCCGCGTCGTAGACCGGGAATCGGGAGTGCCCCGTGGCAAGCGAGGCTCGGCGCAGCTCCCCGACCGAGTCGTGACGGCTCAGGCCGACCACCGAGACGCGAGGCACCATGGCGTCCGCAGCGACTTTCTCGGTGAAGGTGATGGCGCGTGTCAACAGCTCGAGCTCGTCATCGTCGAGACGGCCTTCCTCGCCTGAGGATCGGATCATCAACTCGAGCTCTTCCATCGACCGGACGCCGGCCAGCTCCTCTCGAGGCTCGATTCCGAGCCTGCGCACGGTCCAGTTTGCGGAGTGGTTCAAGAAGAGGATGAGCTGACGCAAGACCCGATTGACCATCTGCATCGGAATGGCGAACCAGACCGCCGCTGTGTAGGGCCGAGCGATGGCGAGGTTCTTGGGCACGAGCTCGCCCAGGACCATGTGGACGCCGGTTGCGAGAGTCAACGCCACCACGACCGAGACTGCCAGCGAGGACTCTTCGGGAAGAAACGGCAGGGAGGCAAGGATCGGATCGATCAGGGTGGCGATCGCCGGCTCTGCAATCGCACCCAGGATCAGCGACGTGGCGGTGATCCCGAGCTGCGCTCCGGAAAGCTCGAAAGACAGGTTGCGGAGCGAGACGAGGATTCGCCTGGCTGAGCGATCGCCTTCCTGCGCCTTTCGCTCGACCAGACTGCGGTCAACGGCGACTATCGCAAACTCCCCGGCGACGAAAAACCCACTGAGCAGGATAAGCACCAGGACCGCGAGCAGCCCGAGAACGCTACTGATGGGTTGTCTCCGGGCTCACGGTCGTGTCAAGGATAAGACGCCGATGGCATCGACGGAGAGACCCGGCCGTTCGACTGGGCTCGGCGTCGTTCAACCGACGGCGCCGGCCTCCACCATGTTGAGCTCGATCAGGCGGTTCATCTCGACCGCGTACTCCATCGGGAGCTCTTTGACGATCGGCTCGATGAACCCGGCGACGATCATCGACGTCGCCTGCTCCTCGGTGAGACCACGCGACATCAGGTAGAAGAGTTGCTCTTCGCCGACCTTTGACACAGTGGCTTCATGTCCGATCTCCGCGTCGTTCTCCTCGATCTCCATGTAGGGATAGGTGTCAGAGCGGGAAGCATCGTCGAGGATCAGCGCGTCGCAGCGAACAAATGACTTGGCATTCTCCGCCCCTGGCTCCACCCGGACCAGGCCCCGATAGCCGGAACGCCCTCCACCTTTCGCAATCGACTTCGAGATGATCGTCGAAGTCGTGTTCGGTGCGGCGTGAACGATCTTGGCGCCTGCGTCCTGATGCTGGCCCTCTCCGGCAAAGGCGATCGAGAGAACCTCACCGTGGGCTCCGGGCTCCATCAGCCAGACGGCGGGGTACTTCATCGTGAGACGTGACCCGAGGTTCCCGTCGACCCATTCCATGGTGGCGTTGCGGTAGGCAGCGGCGCGTTTGGTGACCAGGTTGAACACGTTGTTCGACCAGTTCTGGATGGTGGTATAACGACAGCGACCGCCCTCCTTGACCACGATCTCGACCACCGCGGAGTGAAGCGAGTCGGTGGTGTAGACCGGAGCCGAGCAGCCTTCGACATAATGAACGTAAGCACCCTCGTCGACGATGATCAGGGTCCGCTCGAATTGGCCCATGTTCTCGGAGTTGATCCGGAAGTAGGCCTGAAGCGGCTGATCGACGTGCACGCCTGGCGGTACGTAGATGAAGGACCCACCAGACCAGACCGCCGAGTTCAGCGCTGCGAACTTGTTGTCGTTGGGAGGGATGATGGTCCCGAAATACTCCTTTACGATCTCGGGGTAGTCGCGAAGGGCGGTGTCCATGTCGGTGAACAGGACACCGAGCGACTCCAGGTCCTCCCGATTGCGGTGGTACACCACTTCGGACTCATATTGTGCCGTCACCCCGGCCAGGTACTTGCGCTCGGCCTCAGGGATGCCCAGCTTCTCGTAAGTGGCCTTGATCGACTCGGGGACCATGTCCCAGTCCTTCTGCTGCTCACCGGCCGGCTTGACGTAGTAGTAGATGTCGTCGAAGTCGATGGTGTTGAGAGCGCCGCCACCACCCCATTGGGGCATGGGCTTGCGCAGGAATCGCTGGTAAGCCTTGAGCCTGAACTCCAGCATCCACTCCGGCTCTTTCTTCATTGCCGACATCTCGCGGATGACGGTCTCGTCGAGACCCTTGCGCGGGGTAAAGGCGTATTCGATTTCGTCATGCCAGCCGAGCTGGTAGGCGCCAAGGTCTAAGTCGACAGTGGTCACTGGGCACTCACCTCGAGTATTGATGTCGCGTTGCTCATCTATTCAACGGATAAAGGCTCTTTCGAATTTCCACTATCCCGGTAGTGGGATTGTACCGGACAGAGCGGGTAGGTGGTAACGAGTCAGGAACGGAGCCGGGCTACCACTCTCGCAATAGGCCAGACTGCAAAGTCCATCAACCCTCTGAGCTCGGTGAGCATGCGTCTCACGGTCTGGGGTCGGTCGTAGGGGCTCTGCTCGGGATCTGCCAGATAACGATGCTTCAAGTCCATGACACGGCGGCCTAGATCGACGATCCTCTCTTCGTCCCAGCCCTCCAGATCGAGGGGAAAGGTGAACGGCTCGGGATCGTCCGCGGTCTCGATATCGAATCCGTATGTCTGGAGAGTGGTGACCAGCATCGGGATCTTGAGCCCGAAGCCGACCTCTCCCATCGGTCCCTCCCGAGGAGGCAGGCCCAGGTACCGGACCACTCGGGCCAGGTCGACGATGTCCCCGCTGACATTGTCCAGTGCCTCGACGGCGTGAGGGAGACCCCCGGTGGCCGGAACAGGTTCGAAAGCACGGAACTGGTGGAAGGCGATGACGAGTCGACCGCCGCTACGGAGCACCTCGCCGAGTTGTCCCACCATGGTGTCCGGGTCGGCCCGGTCTCCTTCCCAGGTCGGGAACTGGAGCACCATTCGGGCCGCCACCAGATCGAACGAGGACGCTGGGAGCCTCTCGGTGATGTTCCCCGAGTCAACGCCTTCGAGCCACCGTATCGACGAGGATCCCAGTGGAGTCCCGACATCGGGCACGGTGGCGGTGACGCTGCTCGCCCCGCTTTCAACGAGATATTGGGAGAGGTCCCCCAGACCCGCGGAGAAGTCGAGGACGTCGCGACCGGCGGCCATTGCGGGGGGGATGAAGTCTTCCCGCAGGTAGTACACCAAGGGCCGCATCAAGTGCCAGGCGCGGTCATCTTCCCAACTCACTGCACCACATCACGTAGCTTGCCCCGGACATTAGGTTCGGGGTCATGCCGGTGATTGTTGTGGGCGCCGACACCAGATTGGGCCGGGCCGTGGTCGCAGGGCTCATCGAGCCAGGACGTGAGGTGCGCGCCTTCGTATCCGACCCCGGCGCCGCCGCCGAGTTGAAGCGAGCCGGGGTCAAGGTCGCTCTAGGAGATGTCTCCGACGACAGCCACGTGCAGGGAGCGAGCACCAATTGCTTCACGGCGGTGATGATGACCGAGGCGGCGCGTGACGGCAGAGAGCGCTCCTTCGCCGGGGATGAGCGGCAGGTGCTCGAGGGCTGGGCAGCTGCCGCCGAGGCGTCGGGAGTGGTCAGGGTGATCTGGGTTCACGACGGCGACGCTCCCCCGACCGGAACCAAGGAATCGGCCGTGGTTTCGACGTCGCATCCCGACCTGGTCGCCGAAGTCGTGGCCCTCGACGACGCAACAGCGCTCAGCTGAGCCTGGTCACCGCGGCCGTTGGCCCGCCACTAGGAAGCCCGG
>Ga0209519_10000168_pt1 | contig 28915 bp, 49 predicted proteins | sample Rifsed13ft1_FD_184005 | JGI IMG/M metagenome (GOLD analysis project Ga0209519, IMG submission 184005) | Soil microbial communities from Rifle, Colorado, USA - sediment 13ft 1 (version 2) | ecosystem: Environmental > Terrestrial > Deep subsurface > Rock core/Sediment | place: Rifle, Colorado...
CTCGCAACCTCGGTTTGCATTCCACGCGAAGCGTAGTCAGCAAGCGTCGCCTGTTCCTCACCCAACGACCTGTTGATTGACCCGCCAAGAGCATTGGCATAACCAGAACCTGTCAGGTTGCCTGAGGCTTCCTTCGCTGCTGCCAAGCCCTCAGCCCTGCGCTGGCCGAAGGCCGGAGCAAGTTGCCCCATCATGTTTTGGAAGAATGCCGAGTTGGCTCCGCCAAGCTGGTCCACTGACTGGGACTGATCGACGACGAGTTGCTGCAACGCCTCTACCATCGCGGGATCGCCGAGCACTATGCGTTGCATGTCAGGAGGCAACTGTGCGATCATCCTGTCAAACGCGGAGGCACCGGGCTGCAGGCCAGGGTTGGCTGGATTTGTGAACACAGGTCCAGGGCCTTGTCCCGTTGGTCCACCTGGAGCCACAGGCCCGCCACCAGGCTGCACTGGGCCACCGGGAACAGGATAGTTGATCGGACCAGCAGGATTGCTTGGATCGTTAGGTGTGTAAGGCGGCCAATTCGGTGGTGGCGTGACAGGCTGACCAGGCTGCCAAGGCTCCACGCCTGGCGGCACAGCCATTGGATCAGACTGTGTGCCATCAGGCCACGTTACCATGTCACCGCTGATTTGATTCGGGTTGTTGGCAAAGAATCCACCTGACGCAGGTGCAGAACCTGGAGTGAGTCCGCCGGTCTGTGCTCCGTTGATTTGCTGGAGTGGCTGGCCATAGGCCTGCTCATACTGCTGGACAGATTGTGGATCATACGATCCAACGAATATCCTACCGCCTTGTTCCCAAACAGGAGTGTCTTTCGACACGTATCCGTGGTTTGGGATATAGGTTAGCGGCCCGTACATACTCTCGAGTACCGCCAACTGCTGAGGGTTCTGCTGCTGGGCATAGGGCAAGAGGCTCTTCCCCATAGGGAACGGGCTCGAACTCGGGCTTGGGCTCGGACTCGTTGGTGTCGGAGCTATCATACTCGTCGAAGCTGACGGAGTCGATGGGGCTGCCGTACTGCTCAACATGGACGAGAAGAAATCCCCTGTGGCAGGTGTCTTGGTTTTGACCGGTGGAGTGTATGAACTAAACGATCCAGTCGGGGCAGGCGCAGGTGCAGGTGTTGGGGACGGTTGCGTAGGCTGCGTGGGCTGTGTAGGCTGTGTCGTCGGCGGCTGCCACGGTCCTGTGGGTTGCGACCACGGCGGCGTTGGCGGAGGCATCGTGAACGGCCCTTGGCCTGGCGTCACTCCCGTGGGATTCTGCGGCGGGACCGGTGGAGGCTGCCACGTGGGGCCTGCCCCTGTGTTGGGGTTCGAGAACTGATTCGCCCCAATGTACAAGTTCTGTGGCTGCGACGCAGTCGCTCCAGTCTGGCCATAACCCCCGCTACCTGGTGCCTGCAGATACTGCAAGAAGTTCCTGCGCAGGTCCTGAACCTCAGGCGGTGCAGAGTCGATTTGCTTAAGTGAGTCACCCATCTTGCATCTCCGATGCGAGGAGGCCAAAAAGAAGTTCGTTTACTCGTTTACCGCCAATAAGATACGCGTCACGTCGTAGGCCCTCACGCACAAACCCAAGGCGCTTGGCCAGCCGCGTGGTCGAGAAGTAGATCTCAGGCACAGTGATTGTGAGCCTGTGAAAATGAAACGTGGCGAACGCCCAACGCATTGCAGCACGACAGATCTCCGTGCGCGCAGTCAAGTTGCGATCAAAGAAGATCACATGCACCTTCGCGTCGATGTTGGCTTGGATCTCACTCAAATACAACACTCCCACAAGCTTCCCAGACTCCCACAACTCCCCCCACATAGCCTGAGGACTCGCTAACACAGCCCAAAGGTTGTCTGGATCATCGCGAGTTTGGTCCGAAAACAACGTTGGATAGCGCTGCATCTGCTCCCAAAGCCAACGCGAGCGCTCAGGAGTCAGAATGAGTTCGTAGATCGCTGCCTTGCCAGACTCAACGAGCAACCGACCTACAGGATGGTCAGGACCAGCGCTGCGTTCGCTACGCTGCATTTCAAGTACATCTCCTGCTCGGTCCAATCGACCCTCCGAGAGTCGTAGACTATTCCCGCTCGATCAATGTTCCAGACGTAGACTCGAGGGGTCTTGCCCAGTGCATGTCGGACCGTGAACTCAACGTTGGCTCCGCCGGTGTCAGCAACGTCGATTTCAGCGGCCTGCAAGTTTTCACGAAAGGTGAGACGATTTGCACAGGCCTCAAGCACTTGCCTGATGCCCTCGCCCACTGTCCGATAGTTCCGTTCAAGTCTCATCGCGCCACCGGAGTCCAACCTGACTTGCTGCAATGAACCGAGAAGCGCACAATTCTGAGTCGGTCTGGCGCAAAGATCGAATATATCAATCTAAATGCAACCTTATCTGCCGTAATACCCTTCTGGATCGTTGCGACGTGAGTCCGATTCGTGGGGCTGTTGTCAAGCACTGATGACACAAATGGCTTGGTAGTGAATGAGCTGTACAATTCCCAGTTGCCATCATTGCGAGACATGTAGATCTCAATCACACGCGGAGTTGTGTCTCGTGTCTGATATAATACTGATACGTACATCACGTCAAGCCTGTATTCAGGCTGATCCAGCTCGATGTCACCAGAAATCAATTCTGGAACTCGACCACCAACACCTGATATACTACCAGTCGATCTACCAGGTGTAGTACCATTCGACGCGTGAAACACAGCCCAGTCACGTACCTCGGAGGCTGGTAGCTTGGCCTCGACAAAGGCCATATTACCAGCGCCAGTGATAACATCTGTGGTCCACGCCTTACGTCCGATATTACAACGATAAGTGGTAGTGCCGGCCTTGAGCCAGTACTCACCAGTTGCCGGCACGTACACACCAGCATGAGCACTCAAGGCAGTCGAGATTCTCAAGTCCGTTCCGTGATCGTATCCAAACAACGCAGGTGCGATCAGTGATCCTGCCATTCGCTCAAATCGCTCCGTGCTTATAAACCACACGTCGTTCCAGCCAGCGTACATTACTCCACCCGGAACAGCCGCGATTGAGTATGGGTAAGGTGTGCCCTCGGCACCGGGAATGAGTGTGAACCTAAATGGAGCGTCAAAGTTATCCGTGGCTGACATCAAGAACACGCTGCGCTCACAGATCACAATGGCCTGAGTCTCGCCCAAGGGCCAGACTGACCAAGGACGATCTGCGTTGGACCCCGCAGCGGCGAGCAAGTCCTCGAAGCCCGAGCCCAGGCCAGACCAGTCAGTTGAGTCATTCTTGACAGACCATTGGATTCGACCTATGTTGCCTGTCACACGTGACACAACCACTCGGTTGCCGAACGCCGTGACATGAAATCCTGCGGGGGAACCTGCAACAGCGGCGTAGGTCTTAGCGGCTGTGTCAAGTGCTTGCAACGCTATGCCTGACTCAGGACTCAGAGCCAGAATCAAGCTATTCCATCGCACGAACGAGAAGCGGTTGTCAAGCGTTGAGACTGCCAGCACGGGTCCGGTGAGCTTTGCCCATGCACCCAGGCCTGCGTCGTAATCTTTCCACTGAAATCCGACAGTCGTACCAACATAGATCTCAGCACGGCTGGTGCTGATGGGTAGGACAAACAATGAGATTCCGGTCTCACCCGAGGCATAACTCGCATCGGCAATGAGGTCTTCGACTTTGTGCAGAAATCCAGTATCATCGACACGAAGGCTGTGTGCTCGACGTGCGTGATCTCGACTTACCGCCGGACCAGGGGAAGTGAGATCAATCCCCTTGAAGTCAGACCAAAGGTCGATGCGTTCAAGCTCACCAGCGCCACTCTCGACAACAGGATTACTCACTTACATCCCTCCGGTGCGCCATTGTTCAGGCGAAACATCGCCTTGGAAGTTTCGAGACCACCGACCAAGCGTGGGGACTTCCACGGCTTGTTCGAGGTCCTCAAGTTCGTTCAACGTCGGCTTGGGTCGGCCCGCAGTCCATGTGGCAAACGAGGTCATGGCAAGCTGCGCAGCTGCGGGATTCCTCACCCCGCCGCCGTCCCAGTAGTACCAACATCCGAGGCTGACAATGCCATAGTGCCATGAAACAGGCAGGAGTGGTATGTCTCCGGGTGACACGAGTTTTGGAGGCTCGAACTTGGCAACCAACTCGATGGCATACACGTCGTCAGGCGGTGGGTAGAGCTGAATCTCGTGACCCCACATAGCGTAATGTGTTGGCTTCCCGGCAATAGCACCTGAGTCAAGATCAAATGCGACGTTGGGACCAACCTTCTCAAGCCTCCGCCCACGATCATCGGAGTCAGCATAGCGCACTCGAATGACCTCATACCAAGTCGCCGGCAAGGCATAGATGTTATGTGTCGTGTCGGTCTCGAATCTCAGCCTACCGCGAACTTCGCGAAAGTGAAAGCGATCTGCGAGGTCACGATACGCGAGGTTTGCGCAAGCGTAGAGCTTTGCCTTTGGTTGGTCAGTCTCCGTCGGACTGCTGACCCGCTCGCGGATCATCGACTCGATCTCAGAGAGATTCATCTATGCCTCCACGAGCAGGACGACCTTGAGGTCAGGAGTACCTGATGGCAACCATCCAGCAGTGGTAGTGATCTTGGGATAGATCTCACTGCCCGCGTCGAAGCCTACACCAGCCGAGCCCACAATGACAAACGCAGGATTTGTAGTGTCGAGCACAGCCTGGATTGCGGTTGAGGTCTCAGTTCGCACTCCGGTTGCTGGATTGACGGTCGAGATGTACACCGTCACGGTGGCCGAGCCGGCGGTGCAAACTTGCGAGGCCTCAAGCATCAACATGAGCCCGACGACTTGGCCGGCACGAGCAGACTTGAACCTACCACCTGCCCGCGTGATTTCGACGTTAGTTTGTGTTGCCGTGACGTTGTCCTGCAGGAATCCATCGACTTGCTGGACCCTGGGATCAGTTACGTCTGCCGCGGTGATACTACCTGCGTTGTCGGTTAACACTGTTGCAATCCTGCAATAGGGGGAGGATTATGCGAAGTGAACATTTGTTGCCCTGCGTCGTGCCAACACGTAAGCCCAATACCTTGACCAACTGCCTGGAGGCGGACCGACGATAATTCCGCCCAGCGGTGCTGCACCAAGCCGAGACAGCGACGAGGTACGCATGGCAAGGGACCAATACACAAGCGTGGCACGGCTAAGAGTCTCACTATGCGGGCGTTCGCCGAGTACAACCGGAGTTGATCCGCGCAGGCGTGAAGCACTAAGCCCGACCAAACGCACGGCACGACGCCGAACGAATGCGAGACGAGTCGTAAGCCTTGGAAATCGTTTCTGGAAAAACTCTGCAACTGCTGCACCAATCGGGGCGAGGCCAAGCACGACAAGTCTTGACTTCCCGATGCGATGGCGAAGCTTGAGCATCCGGGAGGGAGGCTTGATTTGCTTGAACTCAACCACTGCACTGTGAAGCTCTGCACCAAATCCAAAGCCTGTGGGTCGTCCTCGCATGAACGGAACGCGAGGGATGGTGCGAGAGGTAAACCTAATTCTGGTTGTAGGTTCAGGAGCATCTGGAACTTCCAGTACCTCCCACGAGACTGCCCCACCGCGTCGATTCGCGGGAGACCCACCCGAGGCCGATGTCGTAGCACGAAGTCGCAGATCAGCGTAGTCTGTGATCGTGCCAATCTCGGCTTCAGACGGCGTAAAGTCATACTGAGTCCACGTCCCATCAGCAGTCTTGGCAGAATCGGTTGAGATGAGTGTTACACCCTGATACAACCCAACTGTAACAGTGACTGCGTTGCCTGCTCCATCCACAACTCCGTCGTCAGTCTTGGCAATGCGATAGCGAAAAGTATGATTAGCGTCGGTTAGCGGGTCGGTAACAGAACTTAGAAGTACCTCAAGCACAGCCGCCGTGTTGTTTGCACCCCAAGCAAAGTCTCCATCATCGGCGATTGTTTCATCAATTTCTGCGAAACCTCCGGTGAAGCCTGTTTGCGTGATGTTGCTGATAGGCCGTGCGAACTGTGTCATCGCCTCACGATCCTGCGACGAAGAATCAAGTCATACACGCCTGACCCACCAGGCACAGGCGGAACGATTATCGCACCGACTGGGATGTCGCCGAGAAGACTTAGTTGACTCTCTCGACCTTTCGCAATGATCCGGGCGAGTTGGACTCTCGACATGGTAATTGCGTGAGGCTTGACTCGACCAGCAGCTGCGGCAGCCTGACCGATGGGAGTTTGGGCAAACGCAACACCTGGTCTCAACCCAAGAATGCGCTTACGCTTGTGAACATCAAAAGTCAAGTCGTCAAACCGAGGATGGCTGACAACAAGCCTCCCTCCACCACCCGCGGCAGCAATGAAACTCTGCCTACCTCCACGTGCACCGAACGCAGAGCGCACGGGCGCATGCTGCGCGACCGTGGCGCCCGTGACGGTGCCGGCATTGAAATTGCCACTCAAATCTGGTTGCAGCCCCACGCCGTTGTATCCGAGTTCCCAATGCCCGATCAGGCCAGGGAAGCGTGCGAAACCAAACTGGATAGCCAACAACTGACCCAATGTCAACGGAACATTGTAGTGGATTGCTCGTGCGATGCGACCAGGGAAGCCAACGTTCAGGTTGGAGTTATTACCGAGAAAGCCGTCGACAGCAGAGTTGTCGCCTGGGGTGCCGCTACCAGCATTACGCGCACTGTATGCCGATGGCTCGGCAAATGGAGCACTCAGACTGCCAATGTAAAGTCGCTGATCACCAGCAGCTCCTGCGGTATCCCAGACGAAGGCAAACCAGAGCCAGGTATTGACGGCGAAGTTGGCAAAGTCGGCCAGCAAAGCGGTGGCGGCCAGTCCGACGGACGGACGGTCGCGGAACACGGAGAGGTTTGCCGCGCCAGATCCGTAGCTCACGCCGAGCGAGTTGCCAGCACCGAACAGTCCTTTCTGATACAGGCGACCGTCGGTGGTGGTGCTAGTCGGGAACGCCAAAAAGATCAGCGTCCCGGCGTTTACGTTGTCAAGGGTAGCCCCACTGCCGACGTTTACTCGATGCGATGTTGCGGAGAATAGAAGCGACATCGTTAAGCGTCCGCGTACTCGAAGATGATGTCGCGGATGATGCTGGCGCCAGCCAGCGTGTCTCCCGCGGCCACTCCATCGCGTGCTACGTAGGCCAACACCACGTCGTCGATTGCCAGCGCTTCGGCGGCAAGCGTGATGCTCGCCTCGGACTTGTGATTAGCAGTCGCCGGAACCGTGATGGTGGCGGTGTCGCTGGTGTTGAAACTCGCGGGATCGAGAGTTTCCGCGTTCGCCACGGGTTTGTAATCCACGTCCCAAACCTCATCACCCGCTGTCTTTGTACACTGCCTGACGATGATGATCTTGGGTGTGCCAACGTAGTTCTTTGGGACAACGAAGGACAGGTAGACTCCAGCTTTTGTGCTAAGCTGCGTGGCGTTCGTGCCATCCTCGTCAATCCGTACGACCAGTGACTTGTCAATGTCGTTGGTGCCGAGAATGGTCGCGGGCTCGATCCAGACTTTGCCGGATGGATCAGGCACCAGGCTACCACTCCAAACTGAAACTCGATGTGTTGCCATTTAGCCAGTCTCCACGCCTGCAATGTTTGCCTGAAATGTCTCCCAATGCCCACCGCGATTACCGCCACCTAAGGCTGTGCCTACAAGTGGAGAATCGACTTGCAGTGAGTAATCATCGTTTGTTGGATCAGTGAACTTAAAGTCAGCCACCGAGCCTAACGTCGCATTCGTGCCTGTATTATCCGGCGTACCACCCGGCTGGATCGTGATGTCCTCGTTCACCGAGTCGATGCTGGAGTTGTGGCTGACATGCCAGTTATTCGTCCCGTACTTGGTGTTCAACGAGGTCTGGTACGCGAACCAGCCAAACTGCGAGTTGTACGCGAAGGCGTTGTTGTAAATCCGCCGCGAGAACTCGCTGCCAAAGGGGTCCTGATACGTCCCGAAAACCGGGCCGTCATTGCCGAACTCGATCGTGGTATGCGGAAGGTCAATCGCGGTGTTGTTGAAGATCGCGATCTCGTAGCTGGCCCGGTGCGAGAATCTGCAGAACCCGTCGATGGTTGAGCCGCCGGGATGCCCCCAGGTGTAGTTGTACGACAGCTCTAGGTGGTGCGAGGTATCGTTGACTGGGGTTCCGTTATTCCCGAAGCAGGAGAAGATGTCTCCGATGCAGTCGTAGAGCAGATTCCCCCGGACGGTCCAGTGGCGGCAGTGGACGAAGTCCGCGAACGCCGCGTTGTTCTCCTGACACCCAAAGTTGAGGATCAGGTCGTGGGTACTAGCCGGTGCCCGGCGGAACCCCCGGAACACGCAGTTGGCGAGCACCCCGCGCTCGGCGTTCTTGATCTCGAAGAGATTCTTCCGGCTCTGTGTCGTACTTCCGTCGCTCTGGAACTCACAGCGATGGACCACGATGTCGCGTGGCCAAGTGTCATCGTTTGAGCCGTCGAGTGTTGCCGGAGCGGAGCCACCGAAGATGATGTGCTCGGTGGCATAACCAAGGTAGCAATTCTCCAGATGGAGTCGTGAACAGTAGACCCACGTCCCAACGCACTGACTGTCCGACAGCCCGGCGTCGTTGAAGCCGCCAAAGCGGCATCCATAGGCTGCCAGGTTCACGCCTGCTGGTGTCCAGCCCCGTCGCTGCCCTCCCGTTGCCTGCTCCTTGATGATGCAGCGATCAAAGACGAAGTTGTTCGGGGCCGCTGCCTTTGTGCTCCACCCACCCAGTCCGGGCGTAGACGAGATGATGGCGTCCGCGTTATTGGACCCGGACTCATTGGTGAAGATGGCTCCAATGAAGCGCCAGTGAGACGACGACGCCTGCATCTGGAGCGCCCGTCCGTTGACCGAGGTCGAACGGAGCGTGAACATGTTGGCGGTGTGCGCCGTCGTGACCCGCGATCCTAGCGCGGGCAGGCTGGCGTGGGCAGACGAGCGAACAATGATCCAGCCAGTGCCGGTCTTTATGTCGAGCTGGAAGTTGCCTGTATGCGTCGTGCCAGCCTCGACCTCGATGATGTCTCCACGCACTACGTCAAGCAATGCTTGGGCAAACGTCTTCTGGCTAGGAACCTGATGCACAGTCCCGGTGTTATTCGGGATCGTGCGGAAGTCCCACATGTCCCTGGCAGGCTTGTTGTTAAGCAAGTCCCAGCCAATTGACACACCGAACTCGTCCAAAGGCAAGTCGTAGAGAGGAGCAACTACAACACTGCTGCCTATCTCTGTGCTGCCAGTGCCGTGGCCCTTACCCAGACCACGGCGCTGGCCCTGACCTCGATGCCTTGACAACTGCATTGAGACTTCTCCGATTACTCAGAGAACTCAATCTCAGGCCAGATACTCTGGTTATCCGGCATGGTGACACGAACAGCGAGGACTTTGGACACGGGGACCACGATTTCCTCGCCGGGGCCGAAGGCCTTCTCGAGTGTTACACCCTGCGGAGAGAGCGAGAAGATCGACCTCACCACCGGACCTGTTGTAGGTTCAGCGGTGTAGTTCACCTTTGCTGTACAGATTGCCGCTGACTCAGCCCCATCGAGTGCCGACGGAGTAACGGCGGTTCCTGTTCCGTCGGTGTCGAACTGAACAAGCTCCACTGTGCCAGGAGCATGAGTTGCAGTCACTGACAGGCCACCGATGGTCACGCGCTTGATTCGCGCACGACGCGTTGCTGGCGTGATCACTGTGGCAACCGTCTTTGCTGTAGTACCTACGACAGCAACTGCCGCCGCGGGCTTCACCGTATAATCAGGCATTGCAGGACTCCTTAGATATCGACTTGGCCGATGAGTGGGAAGACTCGATCCGCGCCTACAGGTGTTGTGGCACGGAGCCTAAAAGCCTTCATTGCGGCAGCAGGAACAACAGCAGCTCGATCTGCAGGAGCGGTAACATCTGTTCCAGCAATCGAGAGAGTTCGCCAGTCTGAGGCCGTAGGCGACTCGATCCAGGAAGCCTGACACTCCACAGTCTCAGGTAAGGTTGTAGGCGCATACACGATGAGATCAACCAATGTGCCAAGTGCAACCTTCGAGTTAACGCCTGCGGCAAGACTTATTGCGTTGCTTGCATTCTGACCGTTGGCAATGGTCAGAATTGGCAACTTGATTGCATGTCTACGCATCGTGGATGAGTTCCACCGTAGTAGGTGAGCCCTGGCCTGACTTGGTCACAGAACACCAAGCAAAGCCACGAGGCAAGTCGTGCTCGCCCTCGGAAACAATTCGGAGTCGAGCCTGAGTTGAGCCATTGAGACCCAACTCAAGATCAAGAAACTCCTCGTTGCCGAGCTGAGTCACGCGAATCGAGCGCTCGTTCCCCTGCAACACCACACGGGTTGAGCGCGGGAAGATACACGCTACCAACATTAGGCGAGCGTAGGTTGCCATGAGTCAGTTCCTCGCCGGCTGGTCAGTGATGACCCAGGCGTCGAAGTCCTTGGCGCCATCTGGAGCTGCGTTGGGAGTGTAGGTGCCATAGGCATCGGCAGCAGCAGCAGTAGACCCAGCCACGACAACGCCGTTGGTGACCACACTTCCGGCATCAAGTTCTACGATAGCCTTGGGAGCCGAAACCTTCACCGGGAATCCGAAGACCTTGCCAGTTCCAACGATGTTGGAGTTGGCAGAGGCATCAGTCACCGCGGTGATTGTAACACTGGTCACAATGGCAAAGGATTTTGTGCCGGTGAACACTTTTGACGTACCACCCACGGTGACTGACCAAGCCTCGGTAATGGGTACACGTCGGGCAGCATCGGCAAAGCCAGAGATCACTCCGGACTCAGCAACCACAGCAGAGCCATGAGTAACGGTGATGACTACGTTGCGCGGCTTGTCTGGTCGACCTTCGGCCGCAGTAACCAACGCACCATTCAGCGTTGGGGTAATCGTTGTGGCATTGGGCCCGGCAATGGTAGTGACGTACCCATTGTCGTCTACCGCCACTGCGTCGATGAGCGAGAAGTGATACAAACCTGCAAGGAGGTGTTGTGCCCCCCTGCGAGTTCGTATTCCCTCACCCAGGTAGGAAGCAGAAAGAGGCATGAGTGATTACCCTCCGCTGCTACCGTAGACTCCCCGCCACTCGTCCCAGTCACAACCACGTCGAGCGATAATCATCGCCTCGATGTCCTTCGTGCGGGGATCGTCGTAGGTCCACAACGTCGCGGGGTAGCGGTTGAAGTACTTGATCTCGTGCTCGCCCGCGAGCAAGAACCACGCATCGGTGTCGTCGAGATAGTGGGAGAGGTGAGGCATCAACGACTGATGGGCAAGCGAGTTGTAGTCGTTGAAGTTAGTCCCAGGCAGCCGTGGAGTCTTGAGAAGCTGGTCCACGATCCACATGTCACCGATGTTGTGGACAAGGGCTCGAGGAATGAGACGCATCTTGATAACGCCATCCTCAAGCGTGAGGCTGTGGAAGTGTTCAAGTGCAGCCTGCAACGAAAGCAGGTCGATGTCCGCGTCCACGGTGGGGCGATTCCTGATCGTGCCGCCCTTGATCAGCGTGTGATCGCCGCACAGGGACTGGCCTGCGGTGAAACCTGCGAAGGCTGTGTTGAACGCGTTGTTGAACGGAGAGTGCATGATGACCTCTTCGTTGTGCCGCGCGCTGCGAGACAGGTATTTCATCAAGCGGTTTCCAACCAGGGAGTAGAGGTCATCCTCTTGCATCTCCCACGTGATGCGAAAACCGAGCGCATACGTGTCATACAGGAACCGCTTGGTACCACCCTGACGGGGATCCTCAAAACTTACCTGACCCCCTTCAGGCTTGCGTCGCAGAGACTGGAAACCAGCCATCTGCCAGGTCTCCTCGTAGGCACGACGCGAGGTCTCGACATTGACCAAGGCCTTGCCTTCCAGTGGGAGTTGCTTCCACTGGTCGAAGATAACCTTCTTGAACCCAGGTATGAGCGCCTTGTGAAGAGCGCCACGTGGCAGTGCCATTGTTTAGCCCTCCAAAGGGTTAGGAATCAACACCATCGAACTGCAGGAACTCCGCGAGCGGAGTGACATACCACTGACCAGTTGCCGCGTCGCCATCGAGCACAACGACACGAGCGTCGGTTGTGACTTTGGCTGTGTCAACTTGCCAGAAACCTTCGGCGGAGCGTGTGATGCCATACTCACCACCTCGATGCGTGGCCTCGACATAGGTCGTCACCGAAGACATGCACAGCACTACGCCTGATCTGAGCAGACGATGCGGAATCTTGCCATTGGTCGTGAGGAGCTTTGCCTGCTCGGAGTCTACCTCACTGATTCCAGCGATGAGCGCGGGGTCTGCACCGCAGCGCTCAAGCCAGTTGTTTGAGTCGTCCCACACACCGAAGTCGCCAACAATCATGACGAGAGTAGTGTCGGGAGTGTATTCCTCGACACTTGAGTGTTGATCTTCGCCGCGCGTGACGTAGGCAGGGAAAAGTGACACTTATCCTCCTACATTCAGGTTGGGGTTGGAGCCGTCGACAACAAGACGAGAAGGCGATGTGACTCGGTGGCCACGTGACTTCACGAGCCCTGAGACTTTTTCGACCTCCTGGTAGAACTCGGACGCTCCTGCCTGCCGACCTTCGGAGTCAGTGTCCAGTGCTGCAGCCGTTTGTGCTTTGCGCTCGGCGTCGCGCTCGTCGAACATTTCGACGGGGCATGACCAAAGCTGGAGATTTCCACGCTGGATTGCGTCTCCAGATTTGGGGTCTTTGAACTGTTCGTACCCATTCAGGGTAGAATTCATTGCCTTGTCAGTGTTGCCAACGTTCACCCACCGGAAATGGCGAGAGGGGTTGGCATCCTTGAATTCCTTCGCACTGTCAAGCATGATTTGCTTGGGCGTGCGAGGCACAGCGCCAGAACGACCTGTGGTGCGTTCGATTCGTTGCAGGTTTTCGAGCTGAGCCTTCGCGTCGGGCGCGGAGGCAACAGCGTCAGCCATGCGCTCGGCGGCTTCATGCTTTTCGCGCTCGGCCTTGTCCATCAGGTTGAGAGAAGGTGCGTTTGCCATCAGAGTTGTGCTCCCTGCTTGGAGAAGTGAATGTACTCAGCGTCAGTCATACCGAACTCCTCGGCGACCTTGCGCTGGAGTGCATCAAGTGTGTGCGGACTCCCTGCACCGTTTGGCGACCCTGGCAAACGTACTGGGAGGGCAGAACCAGCAAGGGCACGCTCTGCCTCACGTGCGTCATCGAGAGTAGGTGTGATCTTGCCTCGACGTTGAAGCTCGTTGACATACTTCTGTGGGTCCGAACCGCGAACTTGGAAGATCAGCTCATCCCAAGCCTGTGGGTTGGTGAAGGCCTCGGCAGGCACGCGGGAGCGATAGGATTCGATTTCCTTGGAGAAGAGCTCGAACTCGAGCGCGTACTTGGAACGGGCGTTAGCCTCGGCACTCGACACAGTGCCCATTGCCAGCGGGGCGAGACGACGCTCAAGAGCAGCCCCCAAGGCGTTGTTGTTCTGAGCTTGCATGATCCTCATGGCAGCAATACGCTGCTTGGGGTCATCGCTCGCAACCATTTCCTCGAGTTGCTCCTCGGTGGGGCCGATCTGTTGCGATCCTGCAACAGGGGCGGGTTGCCCCATGTGGACGACTTGAGGCGCGGCAGGCGTCGCTGCCATGCGACGCATAACCTCAGCATTGATCGTAGCAGTGTTTTGAAGCTTGGTGACTTCTGCGAAGACATCGTTGAGCGACTTGCCCTTGAATGCCTCAGGGATGGTGTCACCCTCAAGCTTCTCGGGAAGGGCAGTACTTACCTGTTCTGTCATTCCCTCGATAGGAGTGAGTACAGATTCGTTTGGATCAACTTGGATTTCTTCAGGCGTCGGCATTGTGGGACTCTCCACTGAGTTGAGTCTGATAGACTTCAATCAGACGATTGAGGGATTCGATTGCACTACGCTTGATTGCTGCGGCCTCACGTGTATGACGAAACGCTACCACCGGCTCCGTTGCCGCCTGGGCCAGGCGCTGGGACTGGGCCAGGTCGTCCTCCATTTGGTGCAGGAGAAGCCCCCAAAGCGGGCTGCTCCGCAGCTCCTGGAGTTCGGCCAAACGAAGTTGGGTTACCTGCTCCTGAAGCTCCGATGGAAGCGAGGAAGGCTGTGAGGTCAGGGAGGTATTCTTCAGGCGACGGGACATCGTACTTGGTTGCGAGATCATAGTAGAGTTTCCTTGCGTCGGTCATGACCTGACCCACAAGTTCGGCCAGGGGTGGAGAGATCTGTGCGGCTTGTACGGCGCCCTGGGCAGCCTGCATGAGCTTCTCGTAGAACACCGTGAAGGTCTGGATAAGGGCGAGTTGGAGTTGCTGCTGGATTGCTTTGTTGTTTGACGCATCGGTCGCTGCAAGTTCTATGGAAAGCGAGGAGCCCACGTCAAGCTCAGTAGCAGAATCAAAGAACGCACGGATTTTGTCTGCCGTGTCGTCGTCGAACACAGCGCGCTCAAGCCCATTGGTGCCGTATTGAATCCAGATGTAGATGCACATTTCGACCATCTCAGCAAAACCAACGCGGAGATTCTCAAGCGTCTCTTCCACTCGCTTGGTGCCCTCCTGGATTAGTGCAACCGTCGATGTGGCAGTCGCCCTCGATCCTACAATCGGGCTTTCACGGCCAGTGAGATAGTCGCTCACACCAGTACGTTTCTCCACATACCCCATGAGGCTTTGCATCATTGTCTCGCCCGACCTATACACATCAGACATCGCAAGAATCTTTACGTCCTTGTCCGGGTCGTCGGCGAAGTACTCCTTACCTGCATACCAAGCCATAGCATCAGCGGTGTCGACACCATCTTTCTTACGCACCACGACTCGAGAGTTAGCCAAGTACGCGTTGTTCCACAACTGCTGGTGCCAATCGGTCATGGAGCGCTGGAATGGCAGGATCATCTCACACAAGCCAATCCCGCCAATCGCGCCGTTGGTGATGGCATAGGGAATGAGTACGTAAGGGTAGCGCTGATGGAAGTACCAGTTGTAACGAAGCTGAAGGAGAGTCTGGGAGTTGTGATCCCAGATGCCAAGCAACGACTCCTGATATCCATTCTCGTCGATGTCAAACTTGCAGCAGAACCGAAAGAGCTCAAACCACCCATCGGTTCGACGTGATTCGTGGTGCTGGGAAGCGTCTTCCTGAGCACGATCAAGCTCGGTGCGTTCGCCGCCGTCAGTCTCGGTGAGCTTTGAGTCGTCGGGGATGATTATCTCGCGACGCTTCACAAGGGTGTTGATCTCATCCTGTGTTACCCACACACGCTCAAACACAACCGGAGCGTCCTGGATGTGCTGGTAGCGCGCAGGATAGATGAAGTTCTGTATCGGGATACCGGTGATCTTGGGCCCGCGACACTTGGTAAGGTTGCGCACTGCGGGCTGCCAGCCACCCTGGGCGTCGCGCATATAGGTCTTGACCGGCGCAGTGTCGTCCTCGTACTCGACACGGAAGACACAGTGGCCATGCTTCGCGGACTCGATGAGTCGAGGCGAGGCGACCTGGCGAAGGTTGATGTAGTGACGCAGGTAGTATTCAACAAACCGCTCGAGGTCATTGAGTTGAGGTTGCAACGACTTGTCAAGCGCCTTGAGCCGGATGATCCGATCGTTCTTGAATATCCCGGTGTCGAGTCGTGCGTGGATAGGGTCCACGGCCATCGCTATGGCTGGAATGACCTCCCTACATGCACCCACGAAGGGCTTGGTCTTGGGTGGGTCGGCGAGGGCGCGGTAGGCAAGCTCTTCCTGAGCCCATTGCTCAACCTTCTCCTCGTGATCTTGGATGAGGAATTCGCACTGCTCGTTGATCCAAGTCTCGAACCGCGAACGGGTCGAGTCGCCCATGTCGATAATGGGCTTGGGGAAGGGGATGGTGCGGGGAGCAGTCATCGAGGCACTCCCTGTTCACGACACTCACGAATCAAATCCGCGCGTGTGATTGTAGGACAGGCAAGCCGAAGAAGCAAGTCAAGTTTCTGGTCAAAGGCAATACGAGCTTGTGCGTCGCGCAAACGTTCAGCCTCTAACACAACAAATCTATTGTCGTAAGACTTGAATCCTGAATCAACACGAAATTCGATCTTGTTGATACGCTGAGAAGGACTGGAAGCCTGTGCGCCAAACCATGAGGCAGCGCCCGCAACACCTGACATAAACGCAAAGGCCGCAACCAGAACACGCGGACCACGACGCACCCAACCCAGGGCTGACAGCATTATCTTGTCGTCTTCACGACGCGTCTCGGAGCGAGACTCTTGAGTCATGTCACGATTCTCCCGGAGGGTGACCAGCCTGGAGGCAGCGTCGCAATCAAGGATTGCTCGAAGTTATCCACAGGCGGAACGCCTTGCATCGGCCTGCCGATCAAGTCTGAGATGATCTTGGACTCGGCTGCGCGTAGCTTTGCCCATCGCCGTGGGTCCATCGTGCCACGCCAAAGTTGGAGTTGCATCGAGAGACAGTCAATCAAGTCGTCGTGCTTACCGAGCGGGAACTCGTCGGCCTCCTGGAGCAACTCGAAGTGCTTCCGGTGTACCCACAGGCGACCCGTTGCCGCCACGGGTTGGAGGCCTTCGATGCGAATTTCTTTCTTATTGATTGCCTTGATTGGAACGATGTTGAAGTACAAGTCTTCCTGCTGCGCCGCGGCACGGAGGAACCACTTGAAGGCCTTCTGGTAAGCCACGTCCTCAATCCCAAAGGCCCGCGGAGTGAATTGGCGCTTGATCTCGAACAGCTTCTCAATCAGCTGTAGGGGTGTGCAACGCTCAGCCCAAGCATCAAGCACGATGGCCTCGCCCCACGGGGTGACACCGACGGTAACTACTGCATTGCGGTCGTCGGTGGCTTTCTCAGCAGCGGCCAAGTCGACTGTGGTAGTGATGTCAAGCTTCGCGAGGTCTACGACTCGGTGAACGTTGCCCTCGCGATCATAAAGCACTACTGCCTGCTCGTCGTAGGTGTAGGTCCAGAACTTGATATCCCCTGTGTTGAATGTCTGGATGGACTCATCGCGCGGGGAGTTCATGAACCAGCAGGACCAGCGATATGGAGTGTAGGTCGATCTCAGGAACGCGATGTCCTCCAGGGTGCCCATCTTCTCCGGGAATATGATCTCCCCGGACTCAATGATGGAGCGGATGAGCTTCGCGGACTTGCCAGCGAACTTGACCATCAAGTGAGAGTATGCATCGTGGATGGCCCACCTGGTCCCGACAATCCACACTGAGTCCTGCGTGTGGTTGTCCATGAGGGCAGTGATACCACTCATGCGAGTAATCACGTCTGCCATGACATCAGGGGAGCGGTAGGCATCCTCCTCGATCGGATCATCCCAAGTCTGATGGGTGAAGTGCGACGAAGTCGCGGTGCCCTCGACGCCATAGGCGGAGATTGTGGGGTCCTGATAGGCACCTTGTCGAACAAAGTCGAGTCCTTCCTGATTCCAACGCTTGCCTGACACGCGTGTGTCGACCGGGATGATCTCAGAATAGAGTGCCCTAAACACACGGTTTGAGTCCGCAATGTTGCGGATAGCCAAGAGCATGTTGGTGGCTTTCTTGGCTACCGCGTTGAAGATTGCGCACCTGTGTTCGACATTCTGCACGACACGTTGGAGCGTGCCGGAGATGGTAACGTGAGAAGTCTTGAGATGGTCGCGAGGCATGAGGATGAACTTAAACCTCGCGGGGTTGTGATCGAGGAACACACTGACTGGGCCATGGCAGGTGCGGGTTACGTCTTTCATTCCGCACATCTGTGAGAACCCAAAGTGATCCCACCTGAGCTTCTCCGCAATGTCATCGCGAAGATCCTTTGGCAGGGTCACGATGCCCTCATCGAGATTTGGCAGGTCCACGTCGATGTGAGTCACAGCCGATCCTCGTCGAGCTTTTCCTCAATTCGATTCAAGCTACCGAGTACTCGATTGAGTTCCCACGCAAAGTATGCTTGACTCGGGGTGAATCCGTGATCTTTGAATATCGGCCAGACGTTTTCCTTGAACTCTGCAAAGTACTGCCGCCAGGTCTCCTCGTCGTGCTCGTCGATGGAGACGAGTTCAGGCCGATCAGGGATGATGCGTTCAGTGGGCATTTTGTCTCCTGTTGCAAGGTTGCAACAGTTAAGGTTCTATCACCTCAAAATGTCCCAAGTCACGAAACTTCTCATCGCGTGTGTCAAGATCTCCATCCCAATCGCCGCCCCACCGAAGCTTGATTCCAAGCCTCGTGGCTGTGGCGAGGACGAATCCTGCGAGCAGAATGAATCTCTGCCGAGCTACCTCTGTATTACTCCAGTCGATGGGCCACGGCGCGAGGTCCACACCACGTGATGGGTTCGAGTTGTGTTTGCCGTTGGGCCACCTGACCTTCGAGAACCCACGGGCATACGCCCTGTCTTGAGCTTCCTGCCCCCGGTGGCCCTCAAGCACACTGAAATCAATTAGCAGGATGACTTCGCGCAGCACGACTTGCAACTCCTCCACACACGTGGTGAGTTGATTCTCACTTCGCACGCCAAATTGTGGCATCAGGTCTGATCCTCAATCCCTGGTGTGAAGTCCCCCGTCGCTGCGATCTCAAACTCCTCCCGCAAGCCCGCGCCGCTTGTCATGGCCTTAGTCAAGGCCTCGACGTCCTTGCCCGTGAGGCTCAGGGACTCAATCTGCACCCTGCGAGTCTTCGACGTCGTCGGGTTGCGATCCAGGATGTCTTGTGCCGCACGGAGTTGCACGTCCTCTTTGGATGCTGTGTCTATCAGCATCCCAATGCGTGCGACAGCCTTGGTGCTCATGCGCTCAATCACCACCGACAGGTCCACAACCTTTGCATGGATGGCTTGCTGCAACTGCTCCGCATACTGCATGGCAAGTGGGGAGTGACGCAATGCATCACTCACGGCCTGTGGGCTTATCCCTACCGCGGCTCCCGCCGCTTTCATCGTTGGCTCTGCGGCTGTCACGTAGAGTTCGATCCCTCTCCGAGTCCGTGGGCTGAGCTTTCGCCTGCGCCCGTAGTACTCGTAGTTCGACCTTGTGACTCCCGACAGGTTCGTTCGACGCTGCGCCATGTGGTCATGTGGCAATGTGGCTTGGTTCCTCGACACCTTCCATGCAATGTGGGGTGCCTTCCGCTCCTTGTCAATAGCTTCGCCTGCACGACTTCCCACTCACTGAGCTTTTCAGAGGTGCGAATGGGCGAGAGGGTACTTGCGTGTGGGGTCGGAACTTGTTTCGGGGATGGGGGGATGCGACATTGCGCGACATGGCGCAACGTTGTACGTTGTGGTTACGCTGTTTGACAATTGACGCGTTAGCACGTTGCGCCACCCAACGGGAGACGCAACCATATGGCAAGAGACTGGAACGCAATCGGTGTGACGTGGACCGCCATTGACGTACACAAGGGCACAGCAGCCCCGCGCACGTTTCTCGGCAAAGTCCAATCACCGCAAGTGATTGCAACAAAGGAAGGGGTTGACGCATTTATCGCGCACTTTGGACACGATGCCACGGCAAGGCATCTGAACGCATCCGGCACGTTTGACGTGCGGTCGCGTAGCTGGTTCAAAGGTGTCTATCGTCGCGACGGTGGACCGACAACGCTGCGCCACATGGAAGTTGAGACGCAACGCGAAGCCATCTACACGTCGGTGCTTCGCAACGTGTCGAGCCGTGGCGGAGTACGCATCGAGCGTGAACGCGAGATCATCGTTGGACCGTTCAAGCACGTTGCGAAGGCTGGTGACGTGATTCGGTATGTGGACGTGTTCGGTGCTGCGCTCGCTGCGAACATTGACGCAAACCCCACAGCACCCGTAGACTTCCTGCGGACATTCGTGGCGCAGAGCCTCGCAACAGCGGGCATCGAGCCCGACGACGACGACGGCGAAGACGACGAGTCCGACGACGAGAACGACGAGTAACGGCGCAACATTCGCAACGTGCTAACGTGGCAACACATCGACCCGACATTGCAACGCATCGCAACGTCGGGTCTTTGTGCGTTCGGTGTCACCATTCCAGCCTGGCAACGTGCGATTCCCGGCGGTGCAATGGGTCGCCACCGCATTGCGATATGGTCGGTAATGGTGCGATGTGTCGCGTGACCTTTCGGGTGCGCTTCGGGACTGCGATCGCAACGCAATAAGTTCAGTCAACGTTGTCAGGACTGAATTGCCCACCCCCATTGGCCTATGGAAAAAAAATTATATCTCACATATATATACAGAGAGAACACAAGAGAGCGCAAGTAAGCAAGTACGCAAGAGCCAACTCAGACCAATATGTGAATGGGGGGGGGCAAGGCAGGACTTACAATGTTGATTGAATTGACTGAATTGTGTACACAATGGCAATACCAAGTCGATTACAGGTTGGGTTGCTCAATCCTCGTTGTCAATGGGTTGCACTGTTGCGGGATTGCAACAGCGAGGCGAGGACGAGCTGCATGGCTAATTTGACAAGGTAGCGACCTCATGGTATATTGTGGGAACAATGACACAGGAGAATCCCAATGGCGGAGAAGAAACTTCCCACGGTCGACGAGTTGATCGACAGAAACAAGGAGCTTGAGGAGCAGCTGGAATCGGTGGGGCGCAGAGCTCACATGCTGGCCGGCAAACTCGCGAAGATTCGCGAAGCGTTGGAGGGTGTGCCAGGGTTGCCCGCGACGGCGTACAAGCTTCTGCGGTAAGCTTCCCAGGTCGAAACCCAACGACGGGAGTCGTAGGGTAGCAGCGTAGATGCGTTGCCTGATGAGACCACAGGAGGATGCGATGTACCGCATGACAAAGAGCGAACGACGTAAGGCGCGCAAGGCCGCACGGGCAGAGAGCCAACCATTGACTGGCGAGTTAGCGATTGAACGCAACTCACAACCAGAAGAGTTCTCAGAAACTCGTCGTGGTTACGTTGCGCGGGATCGGTGGGCGCGACGGTATGATGAACTCAACGGTGCGCCGGAAAGCGAATACGATCGTTGAGACAGCACCTCACAAACCCACGAGGGACACGATCCTTCGTGGGTTTGGCACGTCGGGGAGTTGCCCAAGGTTATTTGACAACTCCCAAACCTGATGGTATGATTGTGGATGCAATGCCATGCCCACATGCGACCAACTTTCCCATGACTGTCGCACAACTTCGACGCCATCTTGCGAAACTACCCGACTCAACGAATGTGTCGGTGTTGCTCGCACAATCTCCAACATGTGGATTATCTCGCGAACCTATCACTGACATATTTGTCGGTGAAACTGAACGCGGGACAAAGTTTGTCAAACTTGTTGTGGTTGTGCCGAAATCTGTGTTAGCACGGGACCTTTGGTAATGACCTCCCAAACCTGTCCCAAATGTAAAGCAATCCCCCGAAAGGGGCGGCTTACGCACTTGCTCACGTGTCCGTTGAGGCCGGAGCCAAAGACCGACGAACGTGGACGCGTGCTTCGCAACGTTCGTGGGCCATCACGCCTTGCGTCCATGCGTTGGTGTCCGAGTTGCCAAGACATGCGGCCCACCTTGTGGGACGAATGCGAAACGTGTGGTGCGCAACTCACGAAGCACGTCGCGAAGACTCAATCACACGTCCAATTCAAGGCTCCGTCCGGGACAATGACTAAGGTGGAGCTACTCGCATTGTTCAATACCTCAGGGATGTTCCGACCGAGGTACGACTACATCAGCGTGGGACCACAGGTTGGCGACGTGGGTGAGCGAGACATCGTGCCTCACACCACAGAATGTCCGGGATGCAAACGTCGCCAGATCGCCGGCATGTACAAGGTGGAATACACCGACGGGCATGTGGAGATCGAACTGGCTTGCACGCAATGCGCGTCGTGGACGATACCACGCAGGCTTGGGTTCGGTGTGCCAGTCGTGGCAACTGTGGGATGCCTCGCCACCGTGGTATGTGTTGCCTCGGATGCGTGGAAAGTCGAATCGACAATGGAGGGATGATGAGTATTACCAACAGGCAGATGATCGAACTCTTGCAACGTGAGTTTGATCCAGACGAACCGTTCATGATTGATCTCGTGAATCTCAACATGTTCGGTAAGAACGAGGAGTCGGACAGATTGATCTTTGGTTTGGAGGTCAGCGAAATCGAGTCCACGCGTGTGAGTGATTACATCGAGGCAACACTGGTGCATCCAGCATTGGAGAGAACATGAGACACCGGAAGCGTCGGGCAAAGCGCGAGATTGTGACTATCCCCAATCCTCGCAATCCACTCAAGCCTGATCGCAACGCTGTGTGGACGAAGGCTACAAAGTCAAATCGAGTAGGAAAATCAAAGCAGTAGGTTCTCGGGCTGCGCCACAGGGACGCTTCGACACGGTTCGATTCCGTGATGGCGTAATAAGGCAAAACTTATCAGGAGATCTCAATGCCCTCCGACGCTGAGAAGTTCTTTCCTGCGGCTACCGCTGCGATGCGACGAGTCGCGCCTGAGATGGCTCGACGTGGATACCCACCACAAGAATTTGCCTCGACTGTGATTAGGACTGCACAGCTCACAGCACTGCTTGCGTGTTCTACACATGCATCCGAGGACCTCATGGTCTCCGCGTTGTTTGAGGAAGCGGCGAGACTCATGACGTTGTATTGGCAGGTTGAGGTCGAGCTAGTCAATGACGGAGACACAGCACACTTTCACATACAGGAGAGACGCTAATGCTCATCCACACAGGCACTGACTGCGCGCACACTGGCTTCGGGTTGTGTCGCAACTGTCGCGAACCGATGCGAGTCAAGTACTCGGGTGACAACAGGTTGCTCGCACCGCTTGCGATGCTGCTCAAGGACGGCGAACTCGCTCCACGCAATGGGCAGGAGTTCAAGATCACCTACACCTTGCTCGCGTTGAGCCCACGCCACACATGCAGCAGGCAGTGCAGTCATGCCTAACTCGAGCTTGCCCCAAAGGATCACACAGTCGTTGGCAGTACAATGTGGTCATGTCTTTGCGTCATGTGTCTGCATTCGCGCTGCAGGTCACACTGGTCCACACGTATGTGACTGTGGTGGAGCCGTAGGCGATGGTGTAGAGCCTGTAGTCTATGCGATGCCTAAGTTTCCAAGATTACTAACATCTGAGACCGTCGAGGCATACGCGGCTCAGTGGAAGGAGTCCTGCGTGCGATGCAATCGTGAGATCGTGCCTTTCGGCGCAGCATCCGGGGCAAACGACGATGGAGTGTGTCTCGTGTGTTTGGCTGAGGCAGATGGATACATAAGTGTCATTGCCTGGATGGAAGCACAAGAAGAAATGCAGTCAACCAACGATGCAATCGAAGCTATCATCATCGGGCTGGATTATCTGACCTTTGAGGGCACAGATGATGACTTGAAACAGGCACTTAAGCTTCGATCAAAGCAGAGCGGAGTGTCTGTCGAGGTCCAAGTCAAAGCAATAGTTGATAGGTTGACCTTGCGATGACTCAATCCAAGCTCGCGATATTGCTTGCCTCAATCAACTTTGGATTGTGGCTTGTGACAGGCAACGTGATCTCGATTGTCATAGTGGCAAGCTTGGTTACGTTTGCGGGACGAAGATGGTTGGGATAACTCACAAACAGGAGACCTTACAATGAACAAGGCACAACGCACAACGCTGGCACGAGTAAGCGCAGTGCTCAGCACTCAACTCAACCTCGTGCAGGAAGTCACCGCAGAGGAGCAGGAACGCTTCGACAACATGTCGGAGACGACGCAGCAAGGTGAGAAGGGAGACGAGTGTGGCGAGGAAATCTCCACATTGGAAGAGATCTCAAGCAACATCGAGGGTGCGATCGAGGAGTTGGACAACTTGTCACAGGAGAACTGAGATGGGACTCTACATCAACTTCACACCAGACGGACCACTGAGTGCGCTTGGCAAGGCAAGAGATATTCTCGCTCAATGGCCTGGAGCGCGGAAGCTTTCAGAGACTCCACGAGAGTTTGTGGCTGATCTCGTCGTTGTTGTCAACAACGGCATGTTCGATGCGGCAGGATGGTGCTTTGACAAGCGTGAGTTCGAGGAATTCAGCGATCCGAACGACGGTAGGTCGAAAGTATGGTTGATCGTTCCAGGAGTAGCAGAACTGTTCCCACACATGAAGGCATCACAGGAAAATTGAGATGCAACGATTAACCAAGATGCTTCTGCAAACGTTTGATTGGATCTGGTTTGGCCCGTACTGCCGAACACGCAAACTGAAGCGTGAGTATCCGGAGTTGTACAGGTTTCTCTACCCCGAACAGGAGACATGACTCATGCGACTCACATTCGAGTTCTCGAAAGAAACCAAGGGCGCGGTGCAATACCACGAGATCGAAGGCTCCGATCCGTTGGGCGAGCCCATCGTGGGCACGCTGTACGTGCGCAAGTCAGGGCTGCGCAAGTTGGGGGCGAGTACGATCCCGAAGCAGGTCACGATAGACCTGGAGGTGGGCTCATGACTCGCATCGTAATCAACGCTTGCTACGGTGGCTTTGGAGTTAGCATCGAGGCAATGAAAGCGCTTGTTGAGCGTGGGAGTGACGTGATCGCGACGGTCACGATGGAGGAGTACACAAGAGGTAATATCCTCCCAAGTTTCTTGGCCGAACTTGTTGATGCTGGTGACGGGTATCAGACTCAGAAGTGGGCAAGGTCGCTGTTCAAGGATGGCTTAGTGTATTATATTGAGCGCGAACGCGAGGGTCGCACTGATCCAATCCTTGTCAATGTCGTGGAGGAGTTGGGCGAGATGGCGAACGGTCCACATGCAGAACTCAAAATCGTCGACGTGCCGGATGATGTGGAATGGGAGATTGCAGAGTATGATGGAATCGAGTGGGTGGCCGAGAAGCATCGCACGTGGGAATGACCCACTGTTGCAGAATTGCAACACTCAACAAGAGAATCAGATGATCGACATGACAGACGTCGAGCGCCCGCTCACCCAGTCAATGGCTCGCGAGTGGTGTGCTGCGCTGCGCAGTGGCACGTTTGAGCAAGGTCACGAGTGTCTCACACAACCGGCAGACGAGGAAGAAGGTCTCCCCGAGCGTGACTGCTGCCTCGGTGTGGCGAACAAGATCTTTAACCTCGCCATTTCTTCCCCTAGACTTACGCTCTCCAAGCACTGGCCTTCGGAAGAATCCATGCTTCTTCTTCCCAGACATGTCCAAGAAACTCTCTACAACCTCAACGATGGTCTCGGAGGTTTAACGAGACATTCCTTCGAGCAGATCGCTACCTACATCGAGACCGAGATTCTTCCACGACTGGCCGAGGAAACTCAGCCATGAGGATGACCAAGGACACACGAGCCATGCTACTTGATGGTGCCGTGCGAGCAGCCGAACTCTGGCACGGTGAACAAACCGGTGGGCCGAACGAGGAAGCCCACGCCGAGCTCACAAGACTCATGCGTCAGGCATTGGCAGAGACCTTCGGAGTCTCAACCAAGCAATCAACGGTTGACCAGAGTCTGATCGAACTGATCGAGTCATTCTATCCACAGGAGAATGAGTCATGATCTACGACTACGAAGAAAGCCAACTCATTTGGTCAAAAGGCTATCAGTTCTATGCCCTCATCATGGCCGCAATGAGGCAGGCAGACACAGACAACGCAGCGAAGCTCAAGTCTGCCTTCCCAGACGTGTGGGAGGAGTTGCAAGCACGCTACCACGCGCCGGGTGGGGTACTTACAGGAGACATCGTATGAAACGAGTCCTGATTGCCCTACTTCTCGTCGCCTGTCACGAAGGAACGACAGCTCCACCTGCCCCACCTCCCGATATTCGTCCGAGTTGGTGGGCAGTCTTGGATGCTGTGGATTCGCTCAACGCATCCATCAGACAACTCTACCGCGACGGGGGCAAGGTGACGCATGTGTACTTTGTCAGCTTCCCCGCCGACACTACCATTGCGCCAGTTGTGGCAGTACAGGTAGTGCGGCCGTGAAACGTCGATTAGAATTAGACCGTATTGAGGACAGCCAAAGCTGTTATGTTTATAACTTCTTGGAAGGACCAGGAGGCATGGTCGTTAAGTTTTGGCTCCCGCGTAAACTCATAGACAAACCACCAGAATATGTGATAGTCGAAGTGGAAACTAAGTAATCTCGATGGCTTGGTTTGACAAGAATCAAACCTCGGGTTACATTGTGGAAACAACCCGGCCCACATTTGGGCTAAGTTATGATTGCCCACACGTCAATCTTACCTCTCATCCCCTTCCCTCCGCCATTTCTGCGTTGGCCAGATCGCGTGACCAAGTTTCACATGATCGGCAGCGGATTGCCTCCACGTAGGTTTGAGAACTTGACGCTAGATGAGCAGGCTTTCATTGTGGCAAGGCGGGCAGTGCTTGAGTGGAAGGCTCAGGAGGCAAAGTCAAAGTGACTCATCCACGTCCTATGGTGTTTAGGTCCAAGCACTCCTGGAAGCCCGGTGACGACGGCACGCATTATCATTGGGAGATCGGAGAGCGTGTGACACTGTACGGTCGAACCGGCACATTCTTTGGGACTATCAAGTCAGACCTCATGTGGCATGACGAGGCCAACTACGGTAAGGGTGGGTACGTGTATGAAGTCCTGTTCGACGACGATGGGCAGGTGGCAGCAACGGATGCTTTCATTATCGGACCGGAGTCAAAGCCATGATAGTATTCATTCTCGTGGGGCTTGCTCTCTACACCGTGTCAGTCATTGCGGTGGAGATAGAGCGTCACGCGCACAGGGACTCGGACTTCGTGGATAGAACACCTGAGATCGAGCAGTTCGAGGAGAGGTTCAAGCGGACGAGAGGATATCTCTAATGGCTGAACTAAAGTTCACTTACATCGACTCAGACAAAGCCTACGAGCTTGTCAAGCAAGGTGTTGTAGGTGCTGAGTTTGAGGGTAAGACTAGAATTCGATTTACCTTATCCGATCAACGTAAGCTGATTTACGACATCACAGGATTCTCAGCAGGTTGTGATTCTTGTGGATGGGGCAGCGAAGCTTACATTGACTGTCAGATCGAGGTACCAGATGGCAACTGATCCCATTCGCACGCAGCCAATTCAGCCCACGCACAAGGTGACACTCAAGTGTCCTGCCTGTGGCGAGGACATGACCACGCTGGCTGCGAAGGTCAAGCCTCCCGGCAGTCGGCGTCCCGTGTGGGTATACCCCTACGGCTACCCAGAGTGCTCACGCTGTGGCGGGCGAGGCCTGGAGCCGAAGGTCCCCAGCGTGGCTGACGAAGCTGCCGACTTAATTCGCTCAATCTAATCCCTCCTCATGATGCCTACTAAGTCCGAATGGAGCATCGCATTGACGCGTAGTCTGCGTGGCATGACTCACGCGGAGGCCACCGTGCTTATGGACGAGTACGAGCTCGACGAGGCCACGCGCAAGCTGCTTGCTCCACATGTAGGGACAGCGATTCTCCCAAGTGAGAAAGTACTAGCCAACTATGGTCGTGATCCTGCTGATTTCCAGGCAGATCTCATCGCTGGGTACATAGACGAGAATGGAAACGAGATTCTACCACAAGCTGAGACTAAGCCTTGGCTCCACGATCCTGACAGACCACTGTGGCTTGCCTCGGCGTGGCTCGCAGGTGCGTCGTACTCGGTGCTTGCGCTTATCCACGGTGTGTCATCCCAGGCCATCCAGCAGTCCGTCAAGCGCGCGATGCCTGACACCACCGCGCGGCATACTCATCGACTTGGCTATCGGCTTAGCTCAGGTCGAGTCAGGGAGATGCGAATAAGGTTCTACGACAACGCAATCAAGCTTCGAGGCCTCAGTCCGATTGAGGTCTCGGCTTGGCTGACTCAACAGGAGTATGAAGATGTCTGACGCACTACGCGCGCAACTGGAGTTGAAACTCCATGAAGCGATGATGCGAGTCGAGCAGGCGCGGAACGAAGCGAATTACTACGCCGGGCTGCTGCGAAGGCCCGCGCTGGGGAAGGCAGAGCAGAAAGAGGCGGAGGAGCGGTGTGCGGTGCTGGCCAACTCGGAGCCTGCCGCCTCACGACCCGAGGTAGCCACTGTCCCGCCGAACATTCGGTCAGCTCTCGCGTTTCACGTTCATGATGCGTGGCACCATACCAAGCCGAGCGAGCGAAAGGATATTGTGCGGTTCACCATCGACTGGCTTGAGCGCGCCTTATTCTTGAAGCTGGCGGGCAGTGGTGCAGGAAATAGGGAGCGAGCTAACGACAGCCAGCCCGATGCCACTGTCCCGCCCACGCCGCCGCCTGACGCAGAAACAGTGCCTAACGCGCCAGGCGAGGACAGGGCAGACAGCGACCTGTTGTGCGTCCGTTGTGGGATGCCTATCGACGGCCAGCCGATGTACGTGCGTGGCGGTGCGCCAGCCCACCCGTCCACACTAGCCTGTATCAAACTCCTGCGCTTCTCGTTGTCGATTTCGCGAGCGTCGGCGGAAGCTGCCCTCACCGAACTCGCCGCCCTCCGCCAGCAACTCGGGGAACAGGAGCAGTGGAAGCAGGAGATCATCAACGCGGCGCGTGACCGGAATCCAGAGGGCGCGACGGCGCTGGACTTCTATGCTGTGTGGCTCGATCAGGAGCGCGCCAAGAACGCGAAGCTGTCCTCTGATCTGCAATCCCTCCGCTCCGGCTGGGTCGAGGGCGTGGTGGAGGCAGGCTGTCACAGCATCATGTGCGAGTGCGACCGCTTGCGGGTGGTGCCTGTACCTAACGACTGGCCCCTCGACGCCCGCGTCCAGGTCCGGGAGGTCCGGCCCAAGGCCGCGGAGCAGGCCGTAGCAGCAGCTACCACCGGAGGGGAGAGATGAGCGTTGGCGGCAAGGTCCTCGAAACGCTGGTGCTCCGCGACCGTGTGTGGGTCAACACGTTCGAC
>Ga0209519_10000169_pt1 | contig 28895 bp, 33 predicted proteins | sample Rifsed13ft1_FD_184005 | JGI IMG/M metagenome (GOLD analysis project Ga0209519, IMG submission 184005) | Soil microbial communities from Rifle, Colorado, USA - sediment 13ft 1 (version 2) | ecosystem: Environmental > Terrestrial > Deep subsurface > Rock core/Sediment | place: Rifle, Colorado...
TTCTTAGTGCCTTTAGAACCTCTTTCCAGCCGATTATTGGAAGACTCAAACTGTCACTAGATTAGATATTTTCTTTTTATTTTCTAAATATGACTTGCAGATTTTAATGGCCTTTTTTGTGTCTTGTATTGCTTCTGCTTTTGTATTTCCTTGACCCCTAGCTTGAGGAATCTCTAAACACTGTCCGATATAGAATGTACCATCTTTTTTCAGTAAAATGTTGTAATCTCTTTTTTCACTCATGATATAATCTAGAATTTTTAGTATATAAAATTAGGTACTTTTTGTAGGTAGTTCTCATCTGAGAACATAACACAAACATTTTACATGCTAATATCAAGAAAAGATTGGTAAAATTGAAGCTAGCCTGCATCCCAGCATACAACGAAGAATCATCCATATCAGATATTGTAAAAAAATCACTATCCTATGTAGACAAGGTAATAGTGTGCGATGACGGCTCTACAGATGATACTGCAAAACTAGCAAAGGAGGCTGGTGCCATAATTATTACTCATGACAAAAACCAAGGGTATGGAGCAGCAATCTCCACTTTGTTTGATTATGCAAGAAAACAAAATGCCCAAATCATGATAACCCTGGATGGAGACGGACAACACAATCCTGACCAAATTCCACTATTGCTCAATGCAATAATATCACACAACGTAGATGTTGTAATCGGTTCTAGATTCTTAGATGATAACACAAAGGCATCAAGCTACAGAAAGACTGGGATCAAAATAATCACTTCAGCTTCAAACTATGGAACAAACTTTAAGGTATCTGATTCCCAGTCCGGATTTAGGGCATATTCAAAAAATGCAATTGATGCAATTCATCCAACAGAGCAAGGAATGTCAGTGTCAACTGAGATATTGCTTAAAATATCAAACAAGGGACTCTCAATTGCCGAAGTTCCAATCACCATATCCTATGACGGTGATACGTCAGAGCAAAATTCTGTATCGCACGGAATTTCAGTTCTTGCAAATACTCTAAAGTACATCTCAATAAAGCATCCACTAAAATTTTACGGGATTCCCGGAATGGCACTAATCATTGCAGGAATTGCAATGGGCGGATTATTTCTGGATGCATATCTAAACCAACAAACTGTCTTTTACGGATCACTGCTGGGATCAGTTGTATTGTTTTTGCTTGGTGCCATACTGTCCGTAACGGCAATTATTCTGTTTTCCATGGCAAATCTAATTAGAGATAGATACTAGAATTTAGAAATTCTGGATGGCGATACTAAATGACTATAGAACATCAGATGAGAATTAATTCATACTCTGTCTAATTCCAAGCTGCAAAACGATCCTTTCATCAATAAAACGTTTATCTACTATAATCTTCTATAGTATGTTATGGTGACAAGTATACAACTGGATGACAAAACCAAGGCAAAACTGGAAAAAATGAAGATGTTTCCACGAGAGCCATACAATAACGTGGTAACAAGGCTGATGAAAATAGCTGAAGACGATGATCTAATTGATGCCCAAACAATAAAAGATCTTGAGAATGCGCTTGCCGATGTTAAAAACGGAAGGTTACTCTCACATAAACAAGTAAAACACAAACATGGTCTATGATGTTAAGTGGACTGCAACTGCAGAAAAACAGTTTGGCAAACTAGACAAATCTACAAAAAAAAGAATCGCAGACAAGATTGACTCTATTTTAGATGATCCATTTTTGTACGTTACAAAATTAGTGGGTTTTAATGCATACAAATTAAGGATTGGAGATTATAGAGTTTTACTAGGAATAGAAAAAAACAATATGTTAATACTGGTACTAAAAGTAGGTCATAGAAAAAATATCTATTGATTTTGATTCTCATATGAGAAACGATCTCAAACACTTTCTAATCTGATACCCACCTGAAGATGGCAAATCTGATACGAGACAGATACTAACTGCAATAATATTTCAGATTGCTAGAAAACTATCTAGGCTAAAACTAGAGAAATCTCTCTTTTGTTAAACCTGATTGTGAAATTATAGACAACAATGTACCTTTCTTGATTTCTTTGTGGTGTGGAACTGTAACCTTGTGTGTTCCGTCAGTTAGAAATATGTGGCTTCCAGTCTGTCCAGTTTGCCAGAATCCAGACTTGGTGAGAATTTTTAAAACATCTCTCCATGATAATACTGGAAGTTTAGATGGCAACTTCGATTATCTTGCCTTTTTTGATCTTTTCTAACCTATCTTTTTCTTCAGGAAATGCTTCAAAATATCCCGATACTGCATCATCAATCATTTCCCTAAGTTTTGGTTCTGTATCTGCCTGCGTTATTATCCCTGGAAATTCTATGCATTGGGCGCTAAATCCATCATCTTCGGTTCTTATGGCAAAGGAAAGCCTATTTTTTTTCATAATAGTATTTTGTTATTGAGGTATAAAATCAATATGGATCTTGGATGATTTTTAAAATATATGATATTGGGAATTTAGGTATTAACTTATTTTCAACATTGTATCATTTCTGATTTAGTATGATTTTGGGATATAATTTTATCATCAAAGAACCATATGTCCTCTCTTAACTATGTACATCTTACCCACCATATTTCTTGTAAAGCTAGATTTTTATTATAATAAGGTGGGTAATACAATACATGGTAAGTGTAGTTAAGAGAAAAAAAGGAAACAGCACATTTTATTATCTTAAACACAGCACAAGTACAAGACAAAAGGAGATCTATCTTGGAAAGAAAATTCCAGGTGATCTAGAAGAAAGAAAGAAACGATTCTTGCTGGAATTTTATCGTGAGGAATGGATACCGAAATTAGAAATAATTCACAATAGCTATAAAGATGAAATCAGGCGAACCCCAAAGCAAGCTATCCGTAAAAACATTGAGGCTTTTGAAGTCTTGTTTACCTACAACACACAAAAAATTGAAGGCTCCACATTAACGTTTAGAGACACTGTTGATCTACTAGTCCATGGAATAACTCCCTCAAGAAAACCAGAACAAGACATGGTTGAGGCAAAACTACATCAACAAGTATTCAATGAGATGCTAAAACGAGAAAAGCCACTGTCACTCAAGACAGTAAACTATTGGCACGCAAAAATGTTCAACAAAACTAAACCCCAATTTGCAGGGCAGATACGAGAATATGCCGTCTATGTAAAAGGTAGCAGGGCAAAATTTCCAAAATGGGAAGACGTACTAAAACTATTAGATGATTTTTTTAACTGGTACAAAAAGATCAGAGGGAAGATTAATCCTGTAGAGCTAGCAGGTCTTGCACACATTAGATTTACCACAATTCATCCCTATGGTGATGGAAATGGAAGAATCGCAAGACTGATCACCAATTACATTTTGGATAATTTTGGATACCCGTTACTTGACATCAAGTTTACAGACAGGATGCCATATTATAGGGCACAGGAAAAAGCCCAGTTACAGAATAACGAGGTTTATTTTTTACAATGGTTTATCAAATATTATCTTAATAGTAATAGGCAATACTGGTAGATTGCACATTACAGGAACTGAAACAAGTTTTTGATCTTTTTGGATATCTTCTCTGAGAAAATATTGCAACAGTCTAAAATAAGCCCGTCTCTGCTTTGAGAACGCTCACAGCTAACACTATGACAAATCTGGTAGTTTATTCTGAGGTAGATGTCTTTATCTTGTGAACTATAGCTGCCCTTGCTAGTCTCTTATCATCTGTTACTAAAATGAGGTTGTGTATTTTAGCCAAAGCAAGATATGACGAATCATAAAATGACAGTCCAGTCTCTGTTGATAACTCCTTTACCTCTTCTTCAATATTTTGTATGTTCATTACATTCATGTTTGTTCTTACTGTCAGACACACCTCAAGCAGATTGCAGGCCTCTTCCTTGGTAATCTTCTTTTGTAGATATGAGATCTTCCATATGCTGTTGCCAAGCTCATATATGGTAAGGTCAAGAACTGCCTGCTCCTGCAAGACAAAAAGTGATCTGGAGCCCTTTAAAATCAAATTTAACAAGGCACTTGTATCATAGAGCCTTTGTACCTGATTATCTCTCATCTCTTGATTCCCTAACTGCCTTTACAACGTCTTGCCGTCGTACCTTGGCGCCAATCTTCTCATTAACCTCATCTAGTCTCAAAGACAGTCTCTCCTTTTCTATGGCCTTTATCTTCTTCTCAAGGGACTCTCTTAGAATACTGCCAATCTTTACGCCGTACTTGTCTGCTTTTTTCTTCAACTCCTCTGGTATCTTTGCAGAGACTACGATATTCATTAGTATTACTTTATTGGTATTATCTAATAAGTATTACTTTATTGGTATTATCTAATAAGTATTACTAACAAGCAAGACAGCAATACAAGAACCAAAATCATGCGTACGTCTCAAATTGGTGAATCATCAATGCACCATGAGATTGCAAAAAAAAAGAATCAGAGAAAGGACAGTAAATCCGTATATCCCAAAATTGTATATTTAACAGGTACAGCAAGAGCGTAATCTGAATTACTATGATTGTATGCATTGTAAAATCCCATCAAAGTAGGAACTTGAATATTTTAATTCAAGCAGACATATCACAAGAAGAATTTTTAAAAGAAATTTAGTTAATGTCCATCTCTTTATTATGATTTAAAAAAACCTACTCTCTCAGTATTTCAAGCTTACTAGCAAGTTCTCACCAAGCTTCAAGTACTTTTTTGCAAAATCATAACTTGTGAATCAGTTAAGAGGAATTTTACTTGGACTGATGTTAATTTCCGGCTCTGTCTTTACTCCCGCCTTTGCACAAACTACCGATTACAGTGATAGTCCGTATTCATCTTTTTTTAAATTATTGAAATACCTCTTCTCTTCTGGAGATGTGACAATAATTACAAATTCTGATTCTATCTTAGACTTTGATAAAGCAGTCATTATTCTTACTAGCAGTACCACTACAACAAATCCCACCGAAGACGAATCTGAAGACGAATCTGAAGACGACGACTTTGATGACTTTTACCACGGTATAGTCAGTGTTTCTAGTACAACATCTACAGGAAAAGTAACTTTATGCCATGTACCTTCGGGCAATCCGAACAAAGCTCACAGCATTAGTATAGCAAGTCCATCTGTTTCAGCCCATCTGGCTCACGGTGATTATTTGGGAGCATGTGATGATTCTGATGACACAGATGATCATTCAATTCTGGAATTTGAGCATGCCAGAGTAATTACTAGCTCTAACACCGGAGTGAATCAGTTATATGAAAAAATCTTGTATTTGCAATCAAATCCATCAATTGGTCTTGAGAGTCTAAAAGATCAAGTGTTATCTGTAGTAAATTTGTCTCAATTTTTAGCAGACGCAGATAAACAAGACAAAAAAGAGTTCAAAGAACTATTTCACGATTATAAAGAGATAGTAAAAAAATTACTCAAAAAAGCAGACAAACAATCAAAGCGTACAATTGAGAACATCTTAGAGCAGACAGAAAATACATTCAAGGCTCAAGATCACAAAGAAAAGCATGAAGACAAGAAAGAATCAAAAGATAAAGAACACAAAGAATCAAAAGATAAAGAACGCAAAGAATCAAAAGATAAAGAACGCAAAGAATCAAAAGATAAAGAACGCAAAGAATCAAAAGATAAAGAACGCAAAGAATCAAAAGATAAAGAACGCAAAGACGATTAGCATCTAAAGTTTAGATGATTTGTTTTAGAATGTTTTTTGTATGGAATCCAAATGTTTCTTCTGTCACTGCTCTGTAATTCTTTAACTCATCCTAAATGCATGAATTATTTTTTATAAATCTTTCCTCTATGATCAGTCTCTACAACAGATTCTACGTTTCTTATCTGACATTAACCGCGCAAAGAATCTAATCAGGATGATTCCATCTATTTTATCTGAGAATCGGCGAGAAGACCGTCGGATTTGCCCGGCAGTGATTTACTGGCCCTTTTTACTGCAATGTCTAGTGACAGCTTGTGGATGGATCTGCCCTGTGATGATTCCAAATTCAGCTTGTACATTTTGGCCTTACCTACCGCCCTACTATTAATGACAACTCCTTGCATCTCTAATCGTTTTATCTCATCAAAGGCTGTCTTAAATGAGACTCCTGAATATTTGGCAGTGTCTGTTATAGAATAATCCCATTCATCAAATACGCATAGAAAGTCCAGTATTTTTGACGTACTGCCTGGAAACACATATTCTAATGGTCCTTGTTGAAGAGCCTTTTGTCTGTGTTCTACATCCTCTATGATTGTCTCTTTTTTCATCCTTCCCATGATACATTTTATGTAATACCAATATATAAAATATTATATCCTATCATATAAAATATTATATAATAAAGATTTCAGCATAACAAATGCGGATGGATATTGTAAGCAAAAAAGTACTTGCAAAGATGTTTGCAGATCATCGTATTGGAGCAAGGCATATCTCACTTGAGAACATCAAGACAGGTTTTCCATCACACATCAAGGGTGATGTTGAAAAAAACCTAAAGAAACTTGTAAAAGAAAATCTTGTCTTGCAACATCCTACGTCATATGGGATGCAGTATGCATTAAATCCACAACGATTGCCAGATATCCTAAAAATTCTAGGAATCGATCTTGGTTGAATTTAGGTGATTGTAAATTTCAAACTAAATGTTCTGAAATTTTTCTATATGAATTAAAAAGTACAGACTATAAACAGTTCACTGAAATACAAAACTGAGATCAACTAGAAAAGTTTCAAAACGAAGAACGGATGCAAATTCTATTAAAATGCCCAAAAGAATCAAAAGACAAAGAATCAAAAAATAAAAAAGTTAATCACAACGACAAAGTTCTGACAATTCATCTCTCTGAGTATTTACAGAAAACCCAATTCCTTTTCTGTTCTGGATCTGCAATACCCTGTATTTCCATATCTGTCCTAAATGCATGAATTATTTTTTGTAAATCTCTTCTCTATGATCAGTCTCTACAATAAAGATTATCATCTTGTTTTGCTGTAAATCCAAGATGACTCTGTAATTTCCCACACGCAGTCTGTAAAATGGTGAATTGGTTAATCTCAAGACCATTTTGAATGGATCTTCAAGGCAATCTAAAACGGTATCATAGATTTTTTGCGCATTTTTTTTGCCTATCTTTTCTAGTTGTCTAAGAGACTTTTCAGACCAAATGACTTGCCATGTCATTTTAGCCCTAGTTTCTTTTTGACCTGCTCTGATGTGTATACTCGTCCTGCTTTGATGTCTGCAATGCCTGCTTCGATGTTTTTGATTACTTGATTACTTAACACATCGTCTTCTTGGGTGATTTTTAAAAGACGAGTAATCACAGTCTCATAGGTTTCTCCTGGGTGATTCATCTGTTTTTTGAGGTCATTTTTTACCTTTTTAGAAAGCTTTATTGTGCTTTGTTCCATGGTATACTGTATTATACCACAGTATAATATAAAAATGATCTGCTAAAAATAAAATCTGTGATCTTGTAGAAACCATATCCAAACAACAAACTCTATCTTGATAATTCTATAAGCGTTATACACAATTAATCTCAACAATATCTCATTGTCCTGAGTGATTTCGTTTCTTGATGTTGTCTCATCTGACATCAACTGCTTTGTCACAAAAAAGATCGTTTCAGATTTGTTTTTCTGATGGCACAATTGTAAAGTCTCTCTTCAGCGAATTTCTCCAGGTGATGATTTGTGTCACAATTGGATCAAAAATGGCATTATGTCCATTCAACATATTTGGACGTGAACTGAATTGAAAATCCAAGTCATGTATGAATGTCACCAAGTTAATTGTTTAGAAGTAGCATTGTTTTTAATGATTCGTTGGTGAGGTTTAATTCTTTACGTAATAATTTTTTTCTTGCCATTAATGATTCACGATTTTTTTCAGATGCTCTTATTCTAGATAGAAATCTTTCGTTAGTTAGTTGTTTATCTGCAATTTCACCACTTGCAATGCTCACGCCTGTTTTTATTGTTTGAATAATTGGATTTTTCATATCTATTGCACATGCTATTGCCTTGCCTTTTGCTTTTGATAATCTAATCATTCCTTGTGCAGATAAATCATCGAGGCATTTGTATAAAGTAGTCTTACTCATTTTTACATTTTCTATGATCTCGCCACTTGTAAATTCATTGGCAGGAAATTCCATTAGAAAATCAATAATTCTCATCTGTGGCGAATTGCCATAAACACAAAGTACTAGAGATTTTTCCATCACAAATATGATGTGTATTATTGTATTTAATATATGAGCTAAAATAGTATTATTAGTGTACTATTCATGAAGCGTGATTTTACAGATGGTGAACTACAGGCGCAAATACTATGGTCGCTATACCAACATGGTAAATGGTCTGAAATATACACAAACTATGATACTTTCAAAAAAAGATTAAGTGTGATAGTAAAAAATAATGGAAAAAATACAGAGAGACAAGTTAAAGCACTAGTAAAGATGCGAATGGTATTACCTCGAAAGAATTGGGATGCGATATCCCTTAATCCATATTACAAAAATACGATCAAGCAGATGATAAAAGACAATTTAGGATTTGAACCATAAAGTATCATAAATAGCAACAAGATAGATGCCTTTGAAGATTTTACAAATTCAGGGCGAGAAAGTCCATCATGTCAGTTGCGTATGATGTATCCAGATAAAGAAACATCATAGAACAGAAGAGTTAGGTGCAAAATGTTAGTCTTCTAGCCCATGTGTTTTTGATTAAGGATCATAACATGAATTAGTAAAACTAGCAAAGTTTGGACAATTCATCTCAAGTATTTGCCAAAAACCCAAGATTCTTTTCTGCAAAAGATACATCTGCCGAACTATTTTTTATATCGCCTTTTTTTGCCCTACTATGTTGTCTGTATTGTTTTTGCTTAACGTATCATCTTAGGTGATATTGAATTTCTACTTGTTACTTTATACAAGTATTATACATTTAAGCACTATACATACACGTATGTTTATTAATCACGGTTAATTATAATAATCGTGAAGGTGAATCCAATGTTACAGAATACAAATTCTAAACATTTGTACAAAAGTGATCAGAAATCTCCAAACCCAACACTTGGAACAATAAAAATGGTGGAAGAAACACTTGCTAAAATGTCAGACTATCCAACAAAAAATAAGCTTTGGAGAGCACTTCCAAGACAAATTCAATACCCGTCATTTAATGTGGTTCTGGCATATCTTGCAGAGTCAAAGAAGATAATATACGATAAGGATGGAACCATAATCTGGATATTTGCAGACAGTTCTAGACTGACAAAACTAAAGAAAACATCAAAATCACTACTGTGATTTTAGTAATGAAATCTTTTTTCATATTCGGCGTGTGGTAATGCCTCCAGAATGTATACTGTAAAACCATCTAGCTCACCAACTATGTGATATAGTAATCTCCATCCTGACTTTAATGGATAACGCCAAAGATTGGTAATCTGATATTTCCGGATATAAATTTGAGGCCATAGATTGTGTTTTATCTTATCGCCTATGGTGCAATCCTTTTTTAAAATGATGTAGTTCTTTCGGTATTCAATGTGTGATGGAACCGCTTGTCCGATATCTGACAAAAAAACTTGCAAAAAATTATCGAACCTTTTTTGGCAATGGAATTTACCCCAAGACTGAAACTCAGAGGTAAAAAAGCTACAGCAGAGCAGATAGAAAACGAGATATCTATACTAGTCTGCGGAAAAGGAAACAGACCATACCCAATAAATCCATCAGAGATTGCAAAGACACTTGGCATCTCACGGACTACTGTATACTATTACCTGAACAGACTAAAAGAGCAGGGCACTATATCCAAGAAAGATACAGGACGCTTTGATCTTCCAAAATCATCAGAGTATCTCTTTCGTTATTTTAACAAGGATCATCCCATAACTAGCGAGCCACTAGTAGCTGAATGGATGGATGACCTTATCACAAGAAGAGGGGGTGAGCCAATCAGCAACTGGCGCTCTCGAATCCGAGCAATAGAGTCAGTATGTAACTCGTGCCATATCCGTCCATCAGATCTGTTAGTCTCACAAAGAAACACTGAAAAAATTTTGCGTCAGTATGCTCAGCTTGTCAGAGAAAAAAAGATCCACCGAGACAATCGCGGAAGACCAACAAATAATGTCCACATAACAATGTACAACAAGGTTCAGGCAGTAAGAGACTTTTGCGGATTTTACGAAATTACTTGGCGTAGAGGCGTTAGTGGAATAATGTCTCAAAAGGTTCCAAACCACGGACTGTATGCAGACCTCAGACTGACAGAACCAGAACTGGTACAAGCCGACTGTTTTATCAAAGAACAGTTTGGAATTGATTCAGACATTTACCGCTGGTTCTGGATTGGAATAGAGTCATGTGCAAGATTTGAGGCATTATATGGAATGAACCTAGACTATGAAAAACATATCAATCCAAAAACAAACAAGACTACCTACATCATGACTGCATACGAGTCCAAGACCAAATATCTTAGGGGCGGTAAATGGTACAAGTACATCACAAGATTAGACACGCAAAAAAGCATTGACTTGTTAAAATCAAGAGATGGCTCAAGTATATACGAATACAAACTGACAAAAGAAAAGTTTAGAAAAAAGATTACTGGAGAATTATCACTAGTATACAAAAGTCTTGGCAAGACAAACCAATACTTTTACCATCATCCAAACCACTCATTACGCCACATAGGGGCTCACTACTGGCTCTCAAAAAAAGACTACAACTATGGACTGGTAGCAGAGATTGGCGGATGGCATACCATTGACGAATTAAAAAAGAGCTATGGTCAGATTCCCCCTGAGAGAATCTTGGAATTGATAGAGAATTGAGTTCAAATTTTGTTGGGAGTACAATGATGTGGAAATATAGACTATGATTTTCAATCAAAAATTAGGTGAGAGAAATATAGATAAAGTTAGTGTAGCGTAATCATATAATATGCAAATCAAGTGTGCAGACTGTGGTTGTCTTCCATCTGAATGTAAAACAAGTAAATCACCAAAAGAATGTCCTAATTGTTCTTGGAAAGAATGTTGTTGCTGGAATGCAATTAGTTCTTAATCGCTATCCTATCTGAAATTATCTTGCTATAATTCCAATGTCCATGTGATTATTCATCATAGACATCATTGATTTTCCTTGGGGTATTGCATGTGTGTGCATTGTATAGTATCCTTTCTCAGTTGGGGTAAATTTCACTTGATATTGACCAGATCCAATGTTTTCTGCTTGAATCATTCCTCCCATCATATCCATCATGGACATATTATCCATAGATTCCATTGGTGCACCTTCTTCTATGTGAAGGATTACATCTGCATTATCTAATGGGTCACCTTTTTTATCGGTTACAAACAAAGTAATTGTAGATTCTTCACCAACATTTGCAACCTGACTTGAAGTCGTTTTTATTACGACATCTTGTGGAATGCTGTTCATCATTGATTGGCACATGCCCATCATTCCACCCATGTTATTTTGAGACATCATTGATTGATCAGATTCAGAATATGCAGATAGATAGAATGTACCGCCAGTAAACACAATAATTGTAACTAGCATAATCATCAATATTTTCATTTCACTTTCTAATTGTATTTTCTATATATCAATATGGTATATTACAATTGTAAAGTATCATAAATAAATATACTAAATAAAAAACATCATCATTAAGGAGATAATGATTTTTGGACATAGAAAAAACACCAGATACTAATGTAATTATAAAAAAATCCACTTTTAATAAATTAATTATCAGTATTGTGGCAGTTGCAATTATCTCTGCATTTTTTGGAGGTCATTTTGTTGGAGTAAACAGCGTAGAGCCAGAACAAATCTACATTCGTAGTTCAGAAGATGTTTTAGGCACAACTGAAAACAAACAAATCGCACCACCTCAAACTATTTTGGTTTCAATAGACGATGATCCAATGATTGGAAATCCAAATGCTCCAATAACCATGATAGAATTCTCAGACTTTCAGTGCCCATTTTGTAAAAGATTCCACAGTGAGACTCTTCCTCTCATTCAAACAAATTACATTGATACAGGCAAAGTAAATTTTGTTTACAGAGATTTTCCAATCCAAAGTACACATCCTAATGCATTGCCAGCTGCACTTGCAGCAGAATGCGCAGACGACCAAAAAAAGTTCTGGCCATATCATGATAAAATATTCCAAAATCAGGGACAATGGAAAGATCTCGAATTGAATCAAGCAGTAAATGTATTCAAACAGTATGCCAGTGAATTAAAGTTAAACGAAGATGAATTTGGAACATGTTTGGATTCAAGTAAATATCTTGACGAGATAAACAATGATTATCAGGATGGACAAAAATATGGCATTGAAGGAACACCGGGTTTTTTCATAGGAAATGATAAACTAGGCTATACCAAAGTTTCAGGGGCAAAACCCTATCAATCTTTCCAAACAGTTCTTGATGAGGCACTTGCGAAATGAGAACTGGTCTTTACAATTGTAATCTATTGTTCTTTAATACATCCCCCATCTGGAATTGATTAGATGAAAAAATCACGATCGTCAAAATCAAAAAATAAAAAAGTATTACTTGGAATAATATCTATCATAATCATTGGAGTTATTGTAAGTTATGCGTCTAGTTCGCAAGACAATACGAGTGATCCAAAATCCAAACTTTTGGGACCATGGATGGACGTACACGGTGTTGGCATGTTTCTTTCTGGAACGGATGACACTCTTTATCTTGCAACCCATAACGGTTTATTCAAAAAAGGATTAGATGGATGGAAACTAGTAGGAAATGACAGGTCTGACCTTATGGGATTTTCTATCAGCTCAAAGGAAGGAACAATGTATTCTAGTGGACACCCGTCTGCAATGAACGGTAATCTTGGTTTTAGGGTTAGTACAGACAATGGAAATTCATGGACAATGATCTCTAAAGTGAAAGATAGTCCAGTTGACTTTCATGCAATGACTGCTAGCAAAGCACAAAATGGGCTTGTTTATGGTTCACCTGGAGGAGGCTCTGAACTCTTTGTAACTTTGGATGAAGGCTCATCATGGAAATTACTTATGCCACCAGATAGAATTGTTTCACTTGCAGCAGATCCACTAAATCCAGATACAGTATACGCAGGAACAGTTTCTGGACTATATGTCAGCGATGACAAAGGACAACAATGGCAAAAAATTAATCCAAATGTGGAAACAGGTACGATTACAGGAATAGGATTTGCATCAGATGGAAAAACCATGTATGTGTTTTCATCACTTGATGGTAATGGTGTCATTTACAAATCAATTACAGGTGGAGAAATTATGGTAAAGACACAAGGTCAGATTACCAATACAGGAGCCGTATTCAATTTTGCTCCAGGACGAAATGGAGAAGTTTATGCAACAGCAATGGAAAAACTCTCAAGTGGCATGGCTTCAAGTGTCTATATGACAAATGATGGTGGAGATACTTGGATTCTAGAAGGTACCAATAATTCTGAATTGGCCATGACTAACAATACCTAATAAAATGAGAATCTTGAGCTAGTATTATTTTTGATATTTGCTTGGGTTTTTTTCAAAAACAGATTTACATGATGGGCAGCAAAAATGGAATGTATTTCCGTCATACTCTAAAGTCACACCACCTTCTTCCACTTCCATTTTGCAAACAGGATCCACTTTCATTGTTATACAAAGTCCGATTCTCCAAATAAAGTATATAGTTTACAAATGTAAGATGTATAATTTAGATAATAGTTTCTATTTAAGACATTCATGTCATTTCCTCTAGATGAAACAGATATTGCAATACTTGAATCTCTAATTCAGGATGGCAGGAAGTCATTTAGACAGATTTCAAGGGAAATCAAGGTAAGCACACCTACAGTACAGATACGTTATGACAGACTGATAAACATGGGAATAATAAAATCAATTTCACCAATATTGGATATGAAAAAACTTGGCATGAAATTAGATCTTGATAAAACTAATATTAAATCACAAGGAACTGCAACTAAAAAACTTAATTCAAATTTACATGTAAAAATAAAATGTGATTATTGTGATAGAAAGATTGCTGAAAAGCCCAGCATATTAAAAGTGGCAAACATTCAAAGATTTTTTTGCTGTCCTTCCTGCAAAGTTCTCTTTCAAGACAAATATCAACGAAGAATCAAGGCAATCATGAACTCACAGAAATAATTCAAAATATTCTGACTATTCCTGCTTTGAAATTTTGTTCTGTCTTGCTAGTTTGATTCTGTTATACACAAGTAATAATGCCAATATTATTATCGCCGCTATTGCAGCGTTTTGTATCACATCTTTGATGGCAAATTCAGAGTCAGTTTTCTCCATAGTTGGAGGTGGAATTTGTTCTGGTAAATCTATGTTCATTGTTAATGGGTAAAGTTTGGATATTGTCATGGTGTTATCAGTCTGCTCTGATGCTGAGACTTTAATCATTACCTGATATGTACCTGATTTGGTGTTTTTGTCAACTGATACATCAAGAGTAGATTCTGTCTGATTTTCTTGATTCAAGTCAATTATGGAGGGGGTAGCAGTAAAAGAAGCACCATTCAATCCAGAATCTGTCATGCCAACTAGTGAAATATCGATATTGTCTAGGGATACAACGCCATTGCTGTTTTTCAGATTATTTATTGCAACTTTTACTTGCTTTGATGTCTCTTTTTCTGTAAAGTCAATTTTTTCTTTGTCAATTTGTATATCAAAGGGAATAGAAATGCTGGCATCCAAATAACCTATTTTGTTTGCCAAAACTTCTGTAAACCACACTTTTCCGTCTTTTGATGCATCAAGATAAACTACAGTGGAGAGGGGTCCTGTTGGAACATCATATTCTGTAATTGCACCTGACACATCAATCTTTGAGATCTTGTTTCCACCATGTTGTGCAAAATAGATATTTCCAGATTCATCAGTATCTATCTGGCTTGGAAGAGTCTGTGGGTATAGTGTATTGGGGGATGTCCACAACGAACTATATGTTTTCAAATTAGAATCTAATTCTGAAATAATTACTCTACTTGAGCCATGATCTGATAAAATTAATTTTTCCACTCCTTTCGAGTCTTTGAATATTGCAATTCCAAAAGGTGAAAAAAAATCTGGCTTTGGCAGGCTAATCTCAGAAATATTTGGAAGTGTATCTGATTGCATGTTTGCAACATCAATAATTAAAACACTATTAGAATAAGCTAGAGTTATCAATAAAGAACCATCTTCATCAAATGCAAGAAATACCGGTCCGCTTTCTTCTTTGATTTTATATTCTTTAATTTCGTTTGTCTGTATATCCAGACTTGCAAATTTATCTGAACTTAGTTCTGTAAACCAAATCATTGACTTATCTGGTGATAAAATTAGTCCCATTGGTCCAGAATTTTCTGTTGGTATATTGATTGTGTCAATTTGTTGATTTTCTATATTGAATTTGCCTATGGAATTGGTTCTCGCATCTGTAAACCATATGATATTTCTTGATTCATCATAAATGATATGCCCTCCAGAAAGATTAACAATTACATCTTGTGTATTGGTCTTTTTTAATATGTCAAAATTTAAGAATTTTTCAGTGACCGGATCAAACTTGAAAATAGAACTTGCATTTTGTGTTGCATGATAGAACCATGCATTGCCATTTTTATCTGTTGTAATTCCTCTCAAACCAAAGTCATCGACGGGAATAGAAATTTCTTTGATGAAGTTACTTTTTTTAGAGTATGCGACAAATTCATTGTTGGATATTTCTTGTGCAAAGACATCATCATATGATGAAAATGAAAAAAGAATAACAAACAAGAAAAACAATCCAGTTAATTGAATTATGGTATTTTTCAACTTATTTTTCCACCTGATTTTCTGCATTATTCATCATAAAAAGTTCACATCATCCTATTTTTCTAGAAAAACTGAAACTGGTCCCAGAGTATTTCCATGGGGATTGATTACTATCTGCATATTTTGTTCATCTGGAATTTGGATTTTGTCTTGTCCCAGATATTTCCATGTATAGTAGGTTCCAGGCTCCTGTAGAGTCCCCTCCAGCTTGAAATCTTCAGAAAATGAAAACGAATCTCCTTTGAGTGCAACTGTCAAAACTTTAGGGCTATCGCCACTTGAAACAAATCTAAATTTGTACGTTCCATTTGTGATTGCAAATGTATCTGAAAAAATTCCATCATTGTACAGTTTTGGATCAGCAAGTCTTACATGAAAAATTTTTGGGTTTTCTTTTTTCTCAGGCGTTATAAACGATATTGAAGATATGGACACTATGACTGCCATTACAACGATACTACCAAGAATCAAATTTTTCTTCAAGCATAATCACTTAATTTTAATAATATGCACTTTTTTTAGATTCTAGCTTACACGTTGTACTAACAGCAACCACCACGGCGTTCTCTGTGATTCTCCTCATTTTGTCTTTGTTGTTCTCTTACTGTAAATTCTTCAGCATGCTGCTCAGAGCAGAGATATTTTCCGAATCTTTTGATTGCCGTATCTTTTTTGACTTCTATTCCACACATTGGACAATGTTTTTCAAACATATCGGGTAATAAAACTAGATGATATTTTAATACAGATCTTTACAAATGTAACATTAATCTTTAGAATGTGCTGGAACTAGATACCATTCAAACTTGTAGACACATCTATTTTAGAATAATTATCTTACAATTGTAAACGACCATATTAAAATACAATACAAATGACATCTATTCTATGAATTATTCTAATCCCGAAGTTTTAGTAGATACTGAATGGGTTTCAAAAAATACACCATCTGAAAAAATACAACTTGTTGAAGTTGATTATGATCCTGAAAATGGATACAGAAAAGGCCACATTAATGGAGCCACGTTAATCTGGTGGAAACGTGACATTAATGATCCTATAATTCGAGACATCATTAGTAAAAAACAGTTTGAAGATCTTATGAACAGAAATGGAATTGCCAAAGATAGTCAAGTTGTACTTTATGGAGATTTTAACAATTGGTTTGCAGCATTTGTTTTCTGGATCTTCAAATATTATGGTCACAAAAATATCAAAATAATGAACGGGGCTAGAAAAAAGTGGGAGCTGGAAAAAAGACCATACACTATAGAAGAGCCCAAAGTCACGCCTACCGTATATGTTGCTGAGCCACCAAATGAAGGTCTTAGAGCTTATCTCTTTGATGTCAAGCGTGCACTGGACAAAAATGACACTGTTCTAGTGGATGTAAGATCCCCAAAAGAGTTCACAGGTGAAATAACAGCACCGCCAGAATATCCAATGGAGCATGCACAAAGAGGTGGACATATTCCAAGTGCAAATAATATTCCATGGGCTACTGCTGTAAATGATGTTGATGGAACTTTCAAGACATATGAAGAGTTGAAACAAAACTATACCCCAAAGGGTGTAACTCCTGACAAGGACGTAATCTGTTATTGTAGAATTGGTGAGAGATCATCACACAGTTGGTTTGTTCTAAAGTATCTGCTTGGATACCCTCAGGTCCGAAACTATGATGGTTCTTGGACTGAATGGGGCAATATGATTGGAAATCCAGTAGAGAAATAACTGTTTTAAAATTCTACATTTCTATGCAAAATAATAATCATTGTTGGGATTGAAAAAGACAAAAATAATCACAATATTTGCAATTTCATTTGTTTTGATATCATTGTTTTTTGTTTCTAGTCAAACTCATCTTTTTGAAAAAAATAACATGGACACATCCACATATTCTGTTACAAAAAACCATACACCATACGTTAATGAATATGATTTACCCGTGGGTTCTTTGCCAAATGGAATCATAGCAGACAAGAAAGGATTTGTCTGGATTGTGGGTTCTAATTCAAATCTTTACAAATTTGATTCTAGACTAGACAAAATTGATTCTGTTTATTTCATTGGGGATGAGGAACTCAAACCAAATGGCTCCATTATGGGATGGGCAATAATTCAGGACAGTGATGGAATAATTTGGTTATTGCAATCTGGCTCAAAACCACTCTGGCGATTTGATCCTATCGGCGAAAAATTTACATCTTTATCCAAATCGTTTTCACTTACATCCATTGACAAGTACATCCAATAGATTTCAAACTAATTACAATTATACTCTGAGTATTTTGCTAACTCTAAAACTGTACATTGGCAAGTAGGTAAATGCCATTATTACTGTGCCAAGAATCTGTAGCCAAAGAGAGTATGTGTGATACATTCCAGCAAACATGAAAACTGCACCTATTGCAGCAATTGGAATCAATCTTGTATTTTTTCTATACCACATACCTACAAGCATTGAGGCAAATGAAACTAAAAGAACTATCATGCCTGTTGTACTATCAAAGAATTTCATCATTTTATCAGCAAAACTATCCGAATTATCATACATCGTATTCATGTTATTTAGATCAGCATTTGAAATTGTTGCAGCTGCCATTCCAACACTACTAAACCCTATGAGAGTAGTGCATAAAATCATGCCAATTATTCCAAAGGAGCAAACACATTTGCACTTGGTAATTCTCATCTTTTTGCGCTTAAATTACTTGTTCTATAAATTTTTCAATTTAGCCGATTTGTCCAGTTTTCTATGATGCATTTATGTTTAGGTGTTCAAAGCATAAAATTGCGTTGCAATCATTACAGTTGATTATGTCTCCTTCTATCTTGACATTAATAGAACCACATCTTGTACAAATTCTAATTTCATCTACTTGACAATGCTTTATCGGTTCAGTTTTTTGTTCACGATTACCATCCATATGAATATGTGATTTTTCACTTATTTAACAACTGTATTTTACAATTGTAAAGATGTCATATTAATTATCAGAAGTTCATCACTACTAATCAGATTGAAACAGGATGTAAACACTCTGAATGCAGGTATTAGAAAAACTGCCCTCAAAATTGGAGGAATGCACTGCGCTGGCTGTATAACTGCAATTCAAAACCACATGTCAGATATTGAGGGCATAAAAAAATGCGAGGTGAATCTGGCGGCTGAAAAAGCCGTTTTAGAGTTTGATTCATCATTAATTGATCTAGAGAAAATTGAAAATGCGCTAAAGGATATTGGGTATTCTGCTGTCTATGAAAAATTCTCAGTAAAGATAACAGGAATTACTGATTCCAGTGATTCAGAAAAACTAGAAAAGAGATTACTGGAAATAGAGGGAGTCAAAGAAGCATCTGTCAATTATGGAAATAATCAAGTTGTCATTAAATACAATTCTACTCTGCTTTCAATTTCAGATCTTAGGAGAATAATCAACAAAACAGGATTTCAAATTTTAAGTGAAGATGACATAGTAACATCAGAAGAAATTGAAGCAAAGAAACTAAAAAAATTATTTATCGTTGGATTAGTGTTTTCAATTCTTGTCATGTTTCTTGGTTATCCTGAATTTTTTTCATTTATTCCATTTGCAGGAACCGGAATTGCAGCATTGATAATTTTTGTTTGTGCAAGCATAGTCCAGTTTGTTACTGGAAGCAGGTTCTACATTGGAGCATACAGAATAACTAAAATGAAGTCGGCAAATATGGATACTCTGGTTGTTACTGGAACTACAGCCGCATATCTATTTAGCGTGTTTAACACATTTCCAACACCTGCTTGGCACAACATCTACTATGATGCAGCTTCTATTGTGATAACTTTCATAATTCTTGGCAAGTATCTTGAAAACAAGACCAAGGGAAAGGCATCGTCAATAATTAAAAAGATGCTAGAACTTCAACCAAAGACTGCAAGAATCAGAAAAAATGAAACAGAAACTGAAATTTCAATCGAGTTAATCCAGCCTGGAGACATATTGATCATAAAACCAGGCGAAAAGATCCCCGTAGATAGCATAGTAATTGAAGGTCACTCTGCAGTTGACGAATCTATGATAACTGGTGAATCAATGCCGGTAGAAAAGAAACCAGGCGATATGGTAATTGGAAGTACGATAAACAAGGAGGGGGCTCTTTTGGTAAGAGCTGAAAAGGTTGGAAGCGATACTATGCTTTCACAGATAATGACCCTTGTTGAAGACGCAATGGGAAGAAAGCCACCGATGCAACGCCTTGTTGACAAGATTGCGGGATATTTTGCAATTATAGTCCTAATTGTTGCTACTGTAACATTTGTGTCATGGTATTTTGTCACTCCTTCTGGAGAACATCATATTGCAGCTGCAATAATTCCAGCAGTAGCCATTCTAGTTGTTGCATGTCCATGTGCACTTGGTCTTGCAACTCCAACTGCAGTGATGGTAGGAATGGGGAAAGGTGCCCAGCACGGTGTGATCTTTAAAGGCGGAGATGCCCTTGAGATGCTCAGCAAAATAAAGATTGCAGTATTTGACAAGACAGGAACTCTTACTGAAGGAAAGCCACAAGTAATTGACTTACTACCACTAAAACAGATTACTCTTACAGATGGTAATATTGTACCTAATTCAAAAGAAAAAGTTTTAGAGTTTGCTGCAATTGCTGAAAAAAATTCAGAACACCCACTGGCAAAATCAATTGTAAAAAAAGCAAGAGAATCAAATCTTGATCTGCAAAACCCAGCAGACTTTGTTGCAATTCCTGGAAGAGGTGTTAGGGCAACATACAATGGAAACACAATACTTGTTGGCAGTCCAAAACAGCTAGAACTAGAAGGAGTTGAGATCAGTGCAGTGGAAGAACACATCTCACAATTCCAACAGGAGGGAAAGACTGTCGTACTTGTAGCCCTTAACAGTCAATTAGTAGGATTGATTTCATTGCTGGATTCTCCAAAACAAAGTGCAAAGTCGGCTATTATGGCATTAAAAGACAACGGAGTAGAAGTAGTGATGCTTACGGGAGATAACAAAAGAACAGCTGCCACAATAGCTAATGATCTTTCCATAGATAGAGTGATTGCCAATGTGTTGCCATCTGAGAAGGTCAACGTGATAAAAGAATTGCAAAACAGTGGAAAAAAGGTTGCAATGATTGGGGATGGCATAAATGACGCTGCAGCGATAATGCAATCCGATGTTGGTATTGCAATAGGAAGCGGTACAGATGTTGCACTAGAAGCTGGTAAAGTCATTCTTTTAAGAGATGATCTATACAGTGTAGTGACTGCCATAGAGATAAGCAAAAAAACGGTTGGTAAAATAAAACAAAATCTATTTTATGCATTTGCATATAACACAATACTCATACCAGTTGCAGGTGTTGGTTTGCTTTATCCAGCTTTGGCAGGTTTGGCAATGGCTGCAAGCTCTGTTTCTGTCACAAGCAGCTCACTGCTTTTAAAAAGATGGTCTCCAAAGAGTCAAAAGTAAAAAAACTAGCAAAAGGAATCACACAATAAAAGCAATACAATTTTCGGATAAATATCTGATCTTGTGGATACTGCAGTTTTTGTTTGTAATCACTTTTTATTCCATCGAGTAAAAACCATTCCAACAAAAGAAACATCAATGCTTCTGATGAGATTAATACACTACTAAACTATGGTTATTCAATTTTGGTTGAAGAGATTAAAAATTCCTAAACACAGTTGGACTGGGCCCTCAGATTGAATTCCAATATGAGACTTTGATTAGGAAAAACACTTCAAATTTGAACCGTTTAGAGATTTCTTTTCATATATCTGAGAGATCTGGGAAAACACCGAACAAATTTTGTAGCTAGACGCAGTAATCAAAAATCATTGTTTGTAATTCTTGGAATATTGTAGCTTGACATAACTTTTTGTAGCTTCTAGTAGCTAGCTACAAAATAGTAGCTCGAGTTGCTACTTGTAGCTATTTCTGTCGTGCCCAACATAAAGCTACAAAACAGAGTTGTCAGGCACGGATTTTGCTTGTAGCTACTTGTAGCTACTTGTCATGCCCAACTGCAAATGTAGCTATAACATTTTGTAGCTTGCAAGCTACAGAGCTACAAATTTGCAGTAGCTCGAGTTGGGCGTGAAGAGATAACTTTGTAATGAAAAATTCCTTATCGAACACTCTATCGAACACTTTTCTTTCGGTTATAGGAATAAAATAGGGTCACCGGAAGATTTTAAAAGCAAAAAACAATCTCTGATCTCTTTTTTGAGAACGGTATTATCCAATGATTCAAAAAATAAGCTAAACTCTATTGTACCTTTTACATCTTTTACATTAGGTACCATTATTGATGTGATCTAGTAATGTGATATTAGGTTGTTTTAGTTGCAGACAACAAGTTCTGCTATTATCTATAATGTGACTAACACAAGAATTACTAAAATTAAATTTTGTATAATTCATCTGCCAGTATTCTTTTTTGCTAAAAATCCAATATAACTATGTAATTTCCCAGTCTGGGAAAATAACATTGACAGCACTATACACCAATTACTGTTATTTTACTAATCTTGCCAAAATCTCCATCAAATGTAGCAATTTTTCCAATATCGTTTTCCAACATCACTGATATCGTAGTGCAATCTGTAAAACTAAGAACAGTTTCTTTTTGTTTGCAAAAAAGATTCCATGCATTATCAAAACTTGTCTTTTCTACATTTACTATCTTTAATGACTTTAATAGTACATTACCTATCTTTGTTGCCCTGTCAAGACTTTTGAGACGAATAAGGCTAACCGTTACCACCTCGCCAAAGATATAATCAGTTATGCATAGAGGTTCGTGTATTTTTTTCATCAATTTTACTGCTTTGAGATGATTTTGATCTCGTGTGTTAAAATAAGAAACGATAAAACTAGTATCTAGAACTATCATTTTCTTTGATATATGATATAATCTATTTCCTTGCTTGTCTTCTCTGTTCCCCTTCCCCAATCAAAGGGCTTGATCTTAAAAAGTGAACTAGAATCAATTTTTTCTGATCCTTCTTTTTGCTTTATCCAATCTTTCATTGCTTTTGTTAATGCTTGACCCATCTTCATTTTATCTACTGTAATGGTTGCTTTGAATTTTCTTAGTACTTCTTCGTCTACGCCTCTTACCGTAATCATGTTTTTCTTCACATGTATTACATGTAATACATATCTTATAAATTCATCTATTAGAGAATATGTAACTAATTATCAATGGAACCAATCATTGTACCACTAAAGGAAATTTGTGTGGGATACTAGATCTTTTAGTCCTTTTTCCAAGTCTATCTTAGGACTAAACCCTAGTTTTTGTGCCAAAGAAATATTGCATTGACTACATTTTATCTCGCCTGCTTTTTCTTTTCTGTAAATTATCTCCATGTCTTTGCCAGATATTTTTAGCATCATCTCTACTAATTCGTTTACAGATACGGACTTGCCACTTGCAATGTTGTATGTATCATTATACTCTGATGATATAGCACACTCAAATGATCTTATCACATCATAAACTGATACAAAGTCCCTTGTTTGTTTTCCATCCCCGTAAATTATAAGTGATTTATTTTCTGAGATGTTTTTTAAAAATTTAGAAATTACGCCGGCATATTGATCATTTTGCCCCTTGCCATAAACATTAAAGAGTCTCAAAATTACTGCACAAAATCCAAACTCTTTTGCAAATTTTCTTATCTGCGTTTCTGCATCTAATTTACTTTTTCCATACGGCGACAGTGGATTTGTAACAGATTTTTCCGTGATGATATCACTAGAATCACCATACACAGAAGCTGATGACGCAAAAATTATTTTTCTTATTTTGTTTTGAGCACAGCATTTTAAAACATTAATTGTTCCATTTACATTAACGTCAATCGTCTCCTCTGGAAAAATAACAGACTCTGCAACATCTGATTTTGCAGCAAGGTGAATTATCACATCAAAATTTTTGCTACTCTCTAATAGTTTTTCAAAATCCAGAACATCTCCTTTGATGAATTTAACTCCTTTACTAATTAGAAAAGAAATTTTCTCTATAGAACTATTTGATAAATCATCATAGATGGTAATCTGGTTATTACCCAAAAGACGCTCTGCAAGATATCTTCCAATAAAGCCGGCACCGCCAGTAATCAAAACATTCAATGATATTTTATAAATTTGGTTTATTATCAACGCTTTTACAAAACAAAACCATAAAATAATTACAAATATAATCATAAAGTCACCAAGATCTTACCGTTCTGATCTAAAAATAGCACAAGATTGTAATAATTATATGGTATAATCAATAATTTACATAAACCATTCACCAAGCATGAAATATCTACAAAAAATCTCACATTTGTGGACAAATCGTCCATTAGTCTTATATAGAAATTTTTAAGAGAAAAGCCAATAACATGAATAACGAAATAGGACGAAAAATAACTAGTCTTACATTAATGACAATTATGTTAGCAGGCGGTATGTTTGCAGCTATACCTTCAATGGTACCAGCAGCACATGCAGCCAACGCTAACCTATTTGTTTCCGCAGAAAACTCGCAGTTCGATAACTACATGTCAGGACCTCAGGTCATTGAAGTAGTTGTAATTGATTCAGACATTAACGATACTGATGAGGCAAAAGGTGAACCAGACGTTACTGTTAACGGCAAAATACTCAGAATGGTACAAGCCGTAGATGGTAACTGGTATGGTTACTTTGCAGATAGACCAATGGCAGTAGCAGCAGATGCAACAACAACGGTTCCAAGTGAGGGCATAGACTTTGGTTCAATTTGTACCAATGCACAAGCAACCACTGATATCGGACCAACATTTTCTGATACTGTAGCAGTAGCATATCCGTATAATAGCTGTACTGGTGTTTTTGATGATAGTAATAATGTCATAAGAGAAGCAAAGGATGTTAACACAACACCAGTTCTCGATGGACAAATTGGTATCATCGCACTTGATACTTGGCCATTCATACAACTATACACTCTAAACCCAACTGGCAACGTTGTAATTCAGTACAACAAAGGTGGTGGTTCACAAACAACAACCCTTACTTTTGATACTGTTGATCAATTTGCCGGTGCAAGTTTGGACAAAGCAAAGTATACCCAATCCTCACAAGTACACGTTACTGTAACTGACTTATGGCTTAACATCGACCCAACCGATGAAGATTCTTGGACATTTGGTACCAGTGCAACAGCATTGTCTACTAACTATCAAGTCTTCAACGAGAACGGTGGATTAGAAGGCGCCGCTGCCCCAAGTGGTATTATCAATATTGCTAGCTCACTATCATCTTTGATGGTAGAAGACAACGGTGTATTGATCCTAAATGCTGATAAACAAAACAGTGGAACAAACGTTTTGACACTACAGGACAACGATGATTCTCAACTCACTTGTACTGCCGCTCAAAATGCTGCTACCTGTTCAACAGTCGGCACAGCTACTTTAGCTGCCGGTACACTACCAATTACAATTACTGAACAAGGACCAAACTCTGGTATCTTTGGAACATATGATGAATCAGATGTTTCAGCAATCAAAGTTACAGATAATGCCAAAAGAGGCACATCTGCAACCATTGATTATAACGAGACACCAGCAACTGTCCTAGTAGGATTTGACTTTGCAACAGTGAATATCGCACCAACTGACGCTGAATGGACCTCTGGAGAAGAGATTCCAATCACATTAGTTGATGGAGACGCTAACAAAAACAGTAGAGCAGACGAGGACTTGGACTTGAACAGCGGTGACGTTGCTCTAATTCCAGCATTGCAAACCGGTGATCCTTTCACATTACGTGAAAATACCGCTGGTATCAATGCAACTCTATTTATTGGTACTCTCGCACCATCTGATACTACACAAATTGGAAACGACACACTGGTTTTTACATCTAGCCTAGCCGTTCCAGTAACTGTAGATAGATTCAGTGACAGAGCAATACTTGATTTGAGTAGTTCAACCTCTACAGCTGTTACTGGTGTATTAATTGATCTTGAAACTAACATAAAAGAACTAAGAACCTCTATCAAAAACCCAACAGGTGTATTTGATGGATTTAACTTGTTCAATTATGATGTTAGATCATTTAACCACACTGGCACAGTAGAGGCATCTTTAGCATACTGTATCAATGATTCAGATGAACTAATCAATGACTCCACTGGAGCCCTTGGTTGTATATCTGGTAACATTGCTCTTATATCTTTGATGAACTCTACTGATGCTCAAAACTTGGTTAGCTTAAACTCAACTGGAACAGCTGCTGAATCTTTAGCAATTAACAACCTACTCTTTAGTACAGGTCTAGAGGATACCCAAAACATTGGTATCTTATTTAGATTTGTATCTCCTGTAGCAGGTAACTTTGCTGAAGATGACAGACCATTTGTGGCTGACTTCTTTACATTCGGTTTCCTTAATGATGGAAAAGATAGCAATGAAAGATTTGCTAACCAAATCATTAGACTCGAATTAGAAGAAACCGGTGATAACACAGCAACCTTTACAGGTTCACTGGAGTTTATCATGGTTAACCAGCTCAATATCCTTGATGAAGTAACATACACTGCACTTTCCCCAATTGACAATGAAGCAACCTTTGTTGTCTTTGAGGACTTGGATGATGAAGAATCTCCAAGAGTCAATTATTTTGACTTAGGTGCAGATGGTGTATCCACACAAGTTGCTGATCAAGAAGCTGCTCCAAGTCATTCAGGTGTTGTATCCCTTGACAAAGCTTCATACAAAACTGCAGACACAGTTACAATTACACTAGAAGACTTAGATCTAAACGTCGATTCTGATCTTATTGATATTTACACAGTCGTAACAACCCCAACAACAGATTCCGCATTTGATGCAGTCGGCGAAGCCGGCTTGAAAACATATGAGGGTAGCTTTGTATTGGGACGATTGTTAGATGTCACATTTGATGATTTACAATGGAAAACACCAGCTGTTGATACTTGTACCGTAGACGGTGAAGTAGCAACATCTACTAGTTCCTTGGAAAATGTTGTTACTGATACTGGCCTTGGCGCCTCTACCTTCTCACTAGTTGAGACAGGTGCAGAAACCGGAGTCTTTATAGGTGACTTCCAAATTCCAGGATTCTATTGTCCATCTGAAGGCACAACACTCAATCCAAACCAGTACGTATCTACTACTGGTCTTGATATCGAAGTCAACTATGTTGACTTTAGAGATGCATCAGGTGAAGTCATTGAAGTAGGAGATGGTGCAGGCGTTCGCGCAAGCACTGGATCTGTCAGTCTCGATAGAACCGTTTATCCTGTACCATTTGGAAATCCATTAACGGATGTATTTGGTGGTAACACAGTTAGTACACCAAATGGTAGATCCATATTCCCAGTTCATCAATCTGGAATGGATGCCACCGCTGCACTCGCAGCTGGTGAATTCTTGATAAACGGCGATCTTAAACTTCACATTAGAGTTAACGACCCAGACTTTGATGTATCAGCAAGTGGTGAAGACAACATTAACCAAAATACAACTGCAACCAACGTAGGTCCAGTGAAAGTCTCTGTTCTCAGAGGCTCTTCAGAGGTCATACTAGGTTATGCAGGTGGTCCAGCTGTACTTGACGGTTTCATCGATATTGATGATAACCAAGCAACTTCAGCTAGACAATTTGGTCCAATGGATGAAATTGCACCAGATGCAGGAATATTTGAATCTGATATTGTCGTTAGATACTCTGATGGTCCAAGTGATGCAAAATGTCCAAGTACCGGTGTAGCTAACTATGCCGATATTGGTACAAGTGACAGATTTGACGCCACTGCAACAGCTACACAATGTATCTTACAAGGGGATATTCTCCAAGTAGAATACACTGATCCAGCTGATGCTTCAGGTGATGTCAATACTGTCACAGATTCTGCAACCTTTGATCTTAGAAACGGTGTATTGCAATCTGACAAATCCGTATACATTATTGGATCCGATATGATCTTGACCCTCATTGAGCCCGACTTCGATTTGGACAATGACCAGGCTGAGACATATGACTTGGACTTAATCGAATGGGACTCTGATGCAGCCACACTTACCATGGGTAACCTTGGTGGTACTGACTCAAACAGCGGAGCCGCATTTGACCCAGAACCCTCCAACTTTAGAGAAACAGGTGATAGCACTGGTATATTCCAGATTGTCATCGAAATTCCTTCTGAACTAGGTGGGGACAAATTAGAACGAGGAGAAGAAATTGTTCTCGAATACTCTGATTGGGGTCCATCTGGATCTGACTATGTAGGTGATGAAGACGAAGATGTCAACTTGACATTATTCACTTCAAACTTCGGAGCAACTGTAGAGCTTGACCAAAAAGTTTACACATGGACTGATAAAGTATACATTACTATCGTAGCCCCAGATCACAACTTTGACAGTAACTTAGTTGATGAAGTCGGAAACTCTGACGAGGACCCAATAAAGGTCTCAACCAGAGGTGCTGATCTTGACAACTATAAACTCGTCGAAACTGGTACCGACACAGGCATCTTCACTGGTGAGGTTATACTTACCGGATTTGAACATGATGCCGATGGCGATTCCACAACTGGAGATGGCGGTAATGATGTCGACTCTAATGATATATCCGATGATAATGGTGGTCCAACAGATGGACGACTACCAGCTGATGATGATGACGGCATTACTGTCTCCTTTGAATTCTCAGAGGATGAAACTATTGTCGGCTCAGCATTAATCAGATGGAACATTGGTGAGGTTCAGTGGCTTGAAGCAAGCTATCCAGCAAGCGGTACAGGTGTTGTAAGAGTAATTGATCCAGATATGAACTTAAACCCAGAAGCCGTCGACAATTTCAATGCCGACGTGTGGTCTGACTCAGATGCCGGAGGTATTGACCTTACTGTAACTGAGACTAATGAGGCAACCGGAATATTCGAAGGTACAGTGTTCTTCACTACTACTGACGA
>Ga0209519_10000171_pt1 | contig 28705 bp, 30 predicted proteins | sample Rifsed13ft1_FD_184005 | JGI IMG/M metagenome (GOLD analysis project Ga0209519, IMG submission 184005) | Soil microbial communities from Rifle, Colorado, USA - sediment 13ft 1 (version 2) | ecosystem: Environmental > Terrestrial > Deep subsurface > Rock core/Sediment | place: Rifle, Colorado...
ATCACAATTCCATTAAGGAAAAGGAGCTGTTGTACCGTGTGCTGGCTTACAACTGTCACAGGATGTGCATGATTTCTTGTTTATTGTGGATGATTTCTAGGAAGCCGAATATCCAATATCTTTTTTAATAACTTTTTTTCTTATTAAAGAATAATGCCATTTTCTATACTTACAAAATACCTTACTATAGAATGCTATACTAAGATGGTACAGTTCTGCCTTGGATTATTTAAAGGGAATATTCTAAATGGATAAATCGGCATTTACAAATCCAAATGGCAAATTCATACGTAGTAGTGAAGGCTATGAGACATTTCTACCCAATCCACTTCCACCAACAACTAATTTTGATTCTATAACAATTACTCTTGCAACAGAGGCTCATACAAAATTAGGACAACTGTCAGGAATAGGAGAATTAATACCAAATCCGGACCTTCTAATCCGTCCATATATCCGACGTGAGGCTGTACTCAGCTCAAAAATAGAAGGAACTCAAGCAACGATGATGGATATTTTTGAATATGAGGCTGAAGGAAAAAATGATTCTCAAAAAGTTACAGACAAAAAACAAATTCGAGAAGTACTTAATTATATAAAATCATTGGATGTATGTCTAAAAAAAGTAGAAACTGAATCCATCAGTATTAACATGATTGAAGAAGCTCATGACATTTTAATGAAAAATGTCAGAGGTCAAGAAAAAACACCAGGTAAATTTAGAAAAATCCAAAATTGGATAGGTAAAGAAGGTTCACAAATTGAAGACGCAATATATGTTCCACCTGCACCAGAAATGCTTAATAATGCTTTGACTGATTTTGAAAAATTTATCCAGTCACCTCCATTTGGAATCCCAGTTCTAATTCAATGCGCATTGATACATTACCAGTTTGAATCCATACATCCTTTTGCAGACGGAAATGGAAGGATTGGTAGATTGTTGATTCCTTTAATATTATCTGAGAGAAAACTTCTCAGTAGACCACTACTTTATCTTAGCGTGTATTTTGAAAAAAATAGATCTGAATATTATCGTCATTTGTTAAGTGTTAGTCAAAATCAAACTTGGACTGAATGGATACAATTTTTTTTAAGAGGTGTAATAATTCAAGCAACAGATGCGATTACTAACATTCGTCGTTTAACTGATTTAAGAACAACTTATGAAGAAAAACTGAGAACAAAAAAAGCATCAGGTAATGCAACTCAACTAATGGCATATCTTTTTGCTAATCCAGTAGTCACTATTCCAGGAGCTGAAAGATATCTTAACGTAACATACCCTTCAGCTAAATTGGCAATTGAACGTCTTCAAGAAATGGGCATTCTAGAAGAAATAGGCAATAGAGAACGAAATAAGATGTTTAAAGCCACAGAAATATTGAATATCCTAACATAATGTTCAAAATTTTGATTAATCAATTATTTATTCCAACTAAGATTTATTTTTCCAGATACCCTTACAATAAAAATGGGCGAGTCCCACTAGATCCGCTTCATTTTTGGCCAGAATTCCATTAGATTTGAATCTGAATTTGATAAAAATATTAGCTCATTCTTGAAATCTTTGAAATCCCATCTTGCTTTGAAATCTGGAAAATATTGTCTACGTACGTCTCCAATTCCTTTTCATGGGACACCAAAATGATTTGTTCAGATTTCAACTCATCAAGCACCTCTCTGATTTTTCCTAGTTGATTTTTGGAAAACCCATCAGTTGGCTCATCTAAAATCAGTAGATTTGATTTCATTGTATCTGTCTCTTTTCTTATCAAAGAATTTAGAGTTAATCTGTATGCCAATGCAATGCTAGTTTTTTCACCACCTGACAAAAACCCTATTTCCTGTTCATACCCGTCCTGATTTACAATAGGTGTGAAATTCTCATCAATTCTGGACTCTTTTGTTGGATCCTCGACTAAAATAGAGTACCATCTTCTGTACACTTCATTAAAATTATGCCAAATAGATAACAACACTTGCTTTTCAATCTGTGATATAGCTGGAATAAAAAATGACTCTAACCAATCTTTGTACTGTGAAACTATCTTAAATTTCATCTCCCATTTTTTAGATTCTGTAATATTTTTTTCATTTTGAGCAATTTTGCCTTGTTCATTGTTTTTTCTTTCTTTTGATGCAGCCAATATACTTGATACATTTGTAATTTCATCTCTGAGTGATTTTATTTGAGTCTCTTTTTCAGAAATCACTTTGTCTATATTTCCAAATGCTTCTAGATGTAATTCTATTTTTTCCAATTCTAACTCTTTTTCAGAGATTGTTTTGAATAGTTCTTCCACAAGTCCTTGATTCTCTTGAATTTTGCTCTCGATTTTTTGTTTTCTTTCTACAATTTGTTTCATTTGCTCCATTGCATTCTCATACAGAGTCAATCTTTCTTTAAGATCAGTTAGATGCTCTACTGGGTTCTCACTGTATTCTTGATTTACTCCTACCTGCATCAGTTCTTGAATTTTAGCCTCAATTTGGATTAATTTTGAAGATTTTAAAGAATATTCTTCAATTCCAGGAAGAATATTCTGAATATCTAAAATCTCTTTTTCATACGAGTCTAACTTTGTTTGTATCTCTTTTGCTTTAGAATTTGATTCAAAAAATGAATTTGTAATTGATTTTAATTCTGCAATTAGAGCGTCTGCTTGCTTTTGCTTGTCTTCAACTAGAGTATGATGATGTTTTTCAGGAATCTCTTGCTTGCACATAGGGCATGCATTTCCTAATTGTGAAAACTCATCAATTTCTTTTTCTATTGTATTTTTTTGTGTTTGTTTCTGAATTTGTTTTTCTTTAATTTTATCTTGCTTGTCTATTATCTCTTCAAAAAATTTCTCCAATTCTTTTTTTTCTTTTTCCAATTCTTCTAACATCTTTTTCAGATCATCTTTGTTGGAATCTATTTTCTTGCCTAGTCTGTCTTTTGATTTTACAAGATCATCTAAAATGCTTTTTCTCTCAGAGTTGTATCTTATCAACTCATCATTGATTTTCTGGAATTTTTTTATCTCAAAGACTAAATCTGGTATGCTTTTTTTAGTCTCTGGTTTTTTGATTTCAACTAGTTTTTCAAATCTTTCATTATTTTGTTTTAATTCTGATTCAAATTCTGAAAAATTTCTTTCGATTTGCTCAATTTGAGATTTTGTATATTTTATATTTTCTCCGACACTTTCTTTTTTGGATTTTAGCTTGATTCGCTCATTGTTTTTTTCTTGCATCTCTTTGATTTCTAATCCTATGGTGTTTTCTTTATTTTCTAATTCTTTTTTATTTTCAGCAAGTTTGCCCATCTCTGTCATGATATCTGAAATTATTTTTTGAGATTCTCCAATTTGTGATTCAAGATTTGAAATGTTGCTAAATCTTTCTTGGAAAATTACTGTTTTTGATTTAATCTCTGAAAGTAATTCTCTTGCATTTGCCTCTGCAATACTGTAATCCTCAATTCCAAATGCTTTACGTATGGTTTCCAGGCGTTTTTTAGAATCTGCTAAAACCTCTTTCATGGCTTCCTGGGGTGTAAATATGGCATATCGAAATATTCTACTCTCTGATTTTGGATCTGCAGGCTCGTTAAACTTGAGAATCTGTAATACTCGCTGCTTTAATTCTGAAGGTGATAACGGCTCTGTAGAATCCCCAATTTTTATCCAGGAATTTTTAGGATCTTGATTTACTCCAATACTTTTTCTTCTCAAAGTTCGTTTTATCTCATATTTTTCTCCATCGACTGAAAACTCTAAAATGACATAACCTGATTCAGATTTTTTTGCCAACAACGACTCTGCTTTCTGAGAACCTAATCCAAATAGTGCAAACTCGATTGCCATCAGTATGGTTGATTTTCCAGAACCAATGTCTCCCTCAAACAAAGAAATTCCGCGAGGAAATAAAATCTCCTCGTGTGTGTAACTACGAATATTTTCAATTACTAGAGAGTTAAGAAGCATCTGAATCTATTCCCATTATGCCAAACGCATTTTCTTTAATCCTGGAATTGTAATCTGAATTTTTCTCATTTTCTAATTTTTGCTGAATCAATCCAGCAAGTAGTTTTTTTGCCAACTGCACACCTGATTCACCGATGAGATTTTTCTGCTCAAATCTTAACTGTCCGATGTTTTCAGAAAACACATTTATCTCAATCTCTTCCTTGTTTGCGCCTTTTGCTTCTGTAATTGAATACTCTTTTGATGTTAGTTGATTTTTGTTTATGTTTACCACCAGAGCTCCTTTCTGATTTAGCTCATCTCTGATTGCAGAAATATCCACATCTGCAGTCTTTCCTTTAGTCATCTCTCCTTGCACTTTGATAATCACTACTTGTTGTGCCGGATCTATTTCTCTAATCTTGTCTTGCAGTTCTTTGTTGACAGACTCTGCCATTCTGTTTTCTGCATTTACCTCAATTATCTTGTATTGCGCATTTTGAATCTCTACAAATTCTACACTTTTGATTTTATCTTCAAACTCTACTAGTACAAAACCTCGTCTTTGGCCCTTTGCATTATCTTCCAAGTCACTGTGATATCCTGCAAACAAAGCTCCAGGGTATACAACTCTGGGATAATCATCAAATTTCTGAGAATTGAATTTGTGCATGTGACCTCCCGCGTAATAATCAAAGTTTCTTGGAAGCAAAGATAATGGCATATTCTCCCCATCCATGCCTGACTCCATCTTCATTTCACTAATTCCGCCATGAAACAAAAATATCTTAAAGCCTGATTCTGCCTCAAGCGAATCCCTGTCTAGTTTCTCATAATACTCTCTGTCTTTGCCTACCTTGAGTCCAGATAAACCGGCAATCTTTACGCCCGTCTTTTCATCTACCAAAAAATCCAGTTTGATTCTACCATCATCCAAACTTGTTGCACGAGTTACTTTGGTGATATAGCCAACTTCTGCAAGCAAATCAATTACCGAATTTGAAACAGGTGAGAAATCATGACTGCCATAAACAACATACACCGGAATACCCGCATCATAGATTTGACGAAACTTGGCAAATGCAAATTTCTGCACTCGCATCTCTGGAATGTTTACATGAAACAAATCCCCTGGAATTAAAATAAAATCTACTTTGCGAGAAACACACTCATCAATTGCTCGCTCAAAAACATCCTGCTCTATTTTTTGCAGAGATTCGTGTTTTTGAAACCCTAGATGTATGTCTGATAGATGAGCAAATCTCAAGCTAAAACACCTTTGTCTTTGTAGTGTCTCTTAGAATTCCTTTCTCTTTAACAATATCTTCAAACAAGGGAATCTTGATTGGCATTGCAAATGGCACAAAGATACTAGTAATGATTGCCTCTCCTTTGTCCAAGCTGGCAATGTTCTTGTCATCTTCAGACAAATCCTGTGATGCTGAAGATATGATTGCCTCTCTTTCTTGCTTCATCTCGTTTCCTAAAATAATTTTAGTATTCATGTTTGCCAAAATGTTGCGAGGAATCACACTGCTTAGTTGTGTAATTGCAGTCAGTCCGACTTTGAACTTGCGTCCTTCTTTGGCTATGGTAGAATAGATGTTGTCATTTCGTGTTGTCAATACATCCACTCCTATTACACGAGGGGCTTCTTCAATTACTATGGTAGCTACTGGCTTTCTATCTAGTTCGCCGCTAGCTTTGGCATCTTTGTATTTTTGCAATAATTTTGACGCAATAATATTTCCAACCAATAATTCTGCCTCATCACCTAATCGAGATGTATCCAATACTACGACCTTGCCGGATTCGATATCTTTTACAATGTCCTCTACTGCGCTGAGCCCCTTTGTTGTAGAGTCAAATACATCATGTCTTGAAAAAATCACACCATTTTCGTCTTTTTCCAGGCTCAAAAGCAGGCGCAACTTTCTTTGAACCACCATCATTGTGGCTGCCGTAAACTCGCCTCTGCTTGGACTGGAACTCTCCATTCCTGCATCCACTGCGTCAGTTAGCATCAAATCTCGAATCCAATTGCTGCGAGATTTTCTAAATGCCATTCTTATTGCCTGAAACTGCGGATCTGAAAAATCTACAATTCCCTCAAAGTGCTCCGGTCTAATTGATTGTAAATTAATTGTTAGTCTATTGGCACCTGCAGGTGGATTTGACGGTGTATAATAAACCAGATTCTCCCGAGACCTTGGATGGTCCTTTAATCCAACACCCTGTCGTCCAAAATATTCATCATGTGCATCTAAAACTAGTGCACCAACTTTGTTTGTATCAAGTACATGCCACAAGATAGTTTTTACCAAATTTGATTTTCCCCTGCCTGTAGTAGCTGGAATCAACATGTGGTGTGAAAATACATCTTGTGCAGGTAGCCAAACTTCTGCTTCTTTGATTACTTTGCTCCCACTTCTGATGTAACCGACAAAGATTGACTCTTTTTCTTTGTGCAAAAATTTCAAATCATTACTGGTAATTAATCTTAATTTGTTAAAAAACAAAGGCAGTGACTTTGGAATTTTAACTTCGCCTTTTTCTTTGTACACTCGAGCCAATGGTTTGATTCGAGCCAAAACATAATTTACAAACTCTGGCTCGTAAAATTGTGCGTCCACTATTCCCTGCTCCAAAGTAACACCTGACATCATCTGCTGCATCTTGTCTTGAATCTGACTACCATACTCTAATGCAAAGACTTGCAAAATTAAAAACGAGCCGTTCTCTTCAGATACCATCAAATCACCAATCTCCAAATTGCTTCCAGATTTCTGGCGAATTATTATGTCTCCAAACTTTCCGCCAACTACCTGACCAACTACTGAAATCTCATCCATTAACTGGTCACTCCATTTAGTGCATCATGTGCGCCCAAACTAGCGCCATACTTTTGCAATCTCTTCCACTCTGGACGCTTTAGCATCTCAGAGAGTATGAATCCTTTGTACATGTTTAATTCATCCATTCTTACTTGGGCAAATCTGTCTGCATCAATTGCCCCGTATGGGTATCCCATCATTGCAACATCCTGGGAATTCTCAGCCAAACTCTCAAGCACGGAATTGAGTTCTTCTGGGCTCATTTTATAAAATTGCTCCCGCAGTATCTCAAATCTAAAGACAAATCTTGACTTTGGATGAAACTTTACTACCATCATAAAACCTCTATCATCAGCTGACACTTCCTCTGCAACTTTGATGTACCATTTTCCAAAGGACACATCTTCGGCAATCTCTGAGATTCTTGCAAGTAATGGATCCCCTGACTCTGTAATTAGTCTGCTAGTCTTTGCCAAACCGCAAACAATCACTCCCTTTCTTTGCGCCAACTCGTATAATCTGCTAGAATATTTTACCTCGTTTTTAAAACCTGTCTGCAAAGAGCCATCCATGACAATCATGTCTCCCTGACTCAATTCATTTTCAACTACGTGAATTGCTAACTGCCATTCTGCAAATCGCCTCCCAAGCGAATTTAATTTTGCGCCCTGCAAAATTGAAGTACTTTCAGTATTTGATGTTAGGTCACTCTCAGAGGGAAGATACTTTTTGTCCTCCGGGCTGTGCGGAAATAATCTTGTATCATAGCTTACTTTCTTTTTCCCATCTTCTGTGTGAATCTTTGATAGTACATAGGAGAAAAATTGTACTCTAGGATTTGCTTTTGGTTTGATTCTTTTTTTTCCTTGGAATAATGAAAAGTACACCCGATTAATTGTGATCAAAAAGTTTGGCGTATCTTCTAGTGGTCCGTCCCCGCCATCAACAAATGCAATCTTTCTATGATTAGTGATTGGCTTTATCTCTTGAAACTCTGAAGGTGCAATAAGAAACTGCTTCCCAGTCCCATTATTCAGTATTACATCAGAGTGCTCTTTTTGTGATAGATGAGCTCCCAATTCTTCGATTAAATTTTTTACTGGATCGTCGTTCATGTTTTTTTTCCACTTGTACTGTTATGAAACTTGTCTAGAGTAATAATCTGACTAATAGTTATCAATGTTTTAACTTTCATGAATCTGATTAGATCAAATCGTATTAAGAAACATGAGTACAGTATGCATACTATTCATACCGTTTGAGCCTGACACTATCCGATTCTGCCTTTCAAAACTATCTTTTCACTAGACCCCGAAGGCGTTGAACTATCGATGTATCTAATTTCATACTCGTCTCCAATGTGAATGGTCTTGCCATCCAGAGTTCTTGGAATTTTTATTATTACCTCAAAGACCCCTGTATTTTTTCCAGTCTCTATCAGATAATTGGAATTTGCATCAAAACCAGGATTTGTTAACTTGGTCCTGATTCCCCCCTCTCCTCTAAACTCTAATTGACTCAGAGATATCTTGTCTTCATTTTTGGAATCTCTATTTGCATCTGGCTCATAAATTCTAACGATAAACTCATGTCCAATCCTTGAACCACCACCAGAAGTTTGCACTTTAGCAAATGATTTTGATAACGAAACTGATTGCGTTATAGTTTGTTTGTCTCCGGAATAATCAGATGCATCCAAATACTTCATCAAAACAACATCTTCTTGACTCAAAGGTCTTCCATCAATTGTATCTGGTAATTCTAATTTCACATAGAATCGACCAGTGTCAGGTCCTGTCTCAATCATACTTGAAGGTCCATCAATTGGAATTCCGTTAATTGTAAATTCTAACAGTCCAACAGTTGATACTGTCTCTATTCCACTATGAGCTAAATTCAAGTCATCATCTGTAATGTAGAAATTAATTATACTTCCAGCAGATGCTGGAACAACTGAAATCTCTTCTGGTTTTTTTGTCTGAATCTGAATTTCTGATTTGAATTCTATTTTCCCAAGTCCTCTCTTTTCTAATTTTTCTGCAGTTGTAGAATTGACACATGCTGGAAATCCATTTACTCGTATTACCAAACTAAGACCTGCTTTGCAAGTGACATCTTTTGCATCTATTCCTCTCTCCGTCTGCTTTCTTGGTGACTCTGCATTTGCAGGATTTGCTAATAATGAAAAAGATAAAACCAAAAACAAGACAATTCCAAACAATGCCTTATCTTTTAAACCAAAATTCATAATTCTATAATTCATTTTTTGTCTTAAATAGATTGATGATAAATCATATCAAAACAAATTATCACATACGAGAATCTGACAATTAATTATATTTGCTTCTATCAAATTAATCTTGAAATAATTTGAAAGCATTTTTGATATTTACAATTATTACTTTGACATTAATCCCAACTGGTGTTGCTTTTGGCAGCCATATCTTTGATGACAGAGATGCATTTGCACAGTATTTGGATATTGCACAACTCTCGGCTGAAAAATACGCCCTGAAAATCGATGAAAAAACATACGACATCTATTATGGATATCATGGAAGCTTTGAAGTTGATGTAAATAAGATAGGCGAAGAATTACCAAAATTATCCACTATGAATATCAACACAGAAAGAAAATCCATCGAGATCACAATGGAACGTGTTTCAACAAACAATGTCTTTTGGTTACGATTACCCCTTGAGGTAATTTCTGCTGAAAATGCACAGTACAAACTTGTAGTTGATGGTGTAGATACAAAATATGACCTCACTAAATTTCCTGATCAATATGCGATTGGAATGATAATCCCTAAAGATACAAAACACATTGAAATTATTGGAACACATGTTGTTCCTGAATTTGGAGCATTTTCAATTATAATGCTGACAATCTCTTTTATTGGAATAATTTACTTTGCTAGAAAGTCACATTTTGGTCCGCTTTGGACTAGAATTAATTAAGTGATTGTTTTTAGTATGGTTACTTGAAAAAAATAGGACTTTTAGGTTGTGGTGCCATTGGAACTCAAATTGCACTTGCGATTGACTCGGGAAAAATACCTGGAGTTTTGACTCATGTATATGATTACTCTAAGGAAGCATCAAACACACTGGTGCAAAAATTAAAAAACAAACCTGAGATTGTTGAAAATCCACACCTTCTATCATCTCACCCAGTAGATATTGTAGTTGAAGCCGCATCACAGGAAGCAGTTAGAAATGTGGCGCATAGTGTTTTGCAAAACAAAAGAGACTTGATGATAATGAGTGTTGGCGCCTTACTTGATGAATCCATTTATGATATTTTATCTGAGGCATGTACGCATTTTCATAAAACAATCTATCTGCCGTCAGGTGCAATTGCAGGATTGGATGCAATCAAATCAGTTGCAGATCAATTAGACTCTGTTACATTAACTACAACCAAACATCCAAGATCTCTGAAAGGTGCAAAATTCTTTGAGACATCAAATATTGATTTAGACAAAATAGACAAACCTACAATTATCTTTGAAGGAAAAGCAAAAGAAGCCGTTTCACTTTTTCCTGCAAACATCAATGTTGCAGCATTGCTCAGTCTATCTGGAATCGGAAGTGAAAAGACTGTGGTGAAAATTGTTGCAGATCCTAACACTAGCAAAAACACTCACAACATAGTGGCACAAGGAAAGTTTGGAAAGATGACTTTTACCATAGAGAACGTTCCAGATGAGACCAATCCAAAGACAAGCAAGCTTGCAATTTTATCTGCAATTGAGACTCTGCGAAAATACTGTTCTGATGGAATATCAATTGGTACATAATATGGCAAGAATTGCCATAATTGCCTGTTTTTTAGAATAATCCTGACTTGATCTTATTCTTTAAATCACTATTGCATGCAATGGTGTTTGCAAATGTTAGTCCAGGAAACAAGCCTCAAAAATGAAATTCTTCGTCTGAAAAAAGAAAAAGACGTAGTTATCTTGGCTCATAATTATCAAATTCCAGATGTTCAGGATATAGCAGATTTTACTGGAGATTCACTAGGCTTATCAAGACAGGCTGCCAAAGTTTCTCAAAAAACAATTCTGTTTTGTGGAGTTCATTTCATGGCTGAAACTGCTGCAATCATCTGTCCTGAAAAAAGAGTATTGATTCCTGACTTGCAAGCAGGATGCTCGCTGTCTGATTCAATTACTGTTGATGAATTGAGAAACTGGAAGAAACAACATCCAGGAGCTATCGCAGTTGGTTATGTCAATACAACTGCAGAAATAAAATCTGAATTAGATTATTGCTGCACTTCGGCAAATGCGGTAAATGTAGTTAAAGCAATTCCTGCAGATAAAGAAATTTTGTTTTTACCTGATATGTTTTTGGGTTCTTATGTTGCAAAAGTTACTGGACGAAAGAACATGTTCATATGGGCAGGAGAATGCCACGTTCATGCTGGTATCAAACCAGAAGACATTACAAAAAAATTAGACTCACTCAAAGACGCTGAATTTCTAATACATCCTGAATGCAGTTGTACTACTCCAATGATGTATGATGTTGCCTCTGGAAGTTTTGATGATAGAAAAGTTTCTATTCTTTCTACAGACGGAATGCTTAATCACGTACACGACTCAAAAGCAAAGAGATTTGTTGTTGCAACTGAGACTGGAATTTTATACAAAATGAAACAACAGAATCCAGATAAGACATTCATTCCTGCATCAGAAAAAGCAGAATGTCAATACATGAAAATGATCACACTGAAAAAAGTCTATGATGCATTGGTACAAGAGAAAAATCAGGTTGTTGTACCAAAAGAAATTGCAGACAAGGCCAGATTAGCAATAGAAAGAATGCTTGCAATTAGTTAATCTGAGCCTAATTTTCTTTTGCTAACTATATTATTTGGATGATATTGTCATAATCTGATTTGGTTTTATTTAATAAAAATCCAAAAAACTCTGAAATAAAACAGACTACTCAAAAAAAGAAAGAACTGCGAAAACTTGTAAAGCAAAAACAGTATGATGCCGCTTTGAAAACAGGCTCTGAGATTTTACAAAAAACTCCTCAAGAAAACGATGTTTTGTTTATTGTTGGCGGAATATACTATATGAAAAACAAATACAGAGATGCAATCTCATATTTTGATAAAGCCCTGAAAATTGCCATTTTTGATACTGAAGTTTTGATATTAAAAGCAAATTCACATTATTTTCTTGGTGAGCATAAACTGGCAATTCAATGCTGCAAAAAAATCAAAGAAATCGATCCAAAAAATAAATCCGTATCTGAATTATTATCAAAGATTGAATCTGTAAAATAACCTAAATCTCTAAACTCATGTCAATTCCCTTGACCGAATTAGTTATGCTTCCAACAGATATGATATCCACACCTATGTTGCCATATTTTGCAATATTTTTTGAATTAATTCCACCAGATGCCTCAAGCATTACTTTGTTTCGTAATTTCTGATTTTTAAGAACCTGAATTGTTTTTCTAATTTGCTCTGGAGAAAAATTATCCAACATAATTATGGTTGCCCCTTCTTTTGCAGCCAATACGGCATCTGACGTATTTTCAACTTCCACTTCAAATTTTTTATATTTTCTTTTTGCTATTCTTATCAAAGATAACAGAGAATCTGATACTGCAATGTGATTGTCTTTTATCATCACCATTTCGTCTAGCTTTAATCGGTGTCTTTTTCCGCCACCAATCTCTACCGCTTCTTTATCAAAATATCTCAGACCCGGGGCTGTCTTTCTTGTTGCATACAGTTTGGTTTTTCTGTTTGATATTTTTTTTACCAATTGGTCTGTCTGGGTTGCAATGCCGCTCATTCTTGTGAGTAAATTCAGTGCTGTTCTCTCACATGTTAGAATTTTTCCTGCATCTCCTGAAATGACCATTATTGTCTGATTTGGTTTTATCTTGCTGCCGTCTTTTTTTAAAATTTTTACATTGCAGCCTTTTAATTTGAATATCTCGCTTGCATATCTTACTCCTGCAAGAATAGCTTCTTCTCTTGATATTATTTTAGCAGAGATGTTTCTTTTTGGTAAAAGTGCACTTGTAATGTCACCCTTTCCTATATCTTCAGATAAAAATTCCATTAATTGTTTTTTAGCATTAAATGACAACATGATGATATGCTCTGGTATGATTTTAAAGATTTAGAAACTTACGTTACTTTGATTGCGTACTTGCCTTTTTGTTTTATTCCCAATGTTTTTGAAACTTGGGAATTTGTTGGATCAACAACTAGAACAATTCCAGTCCAGTCTGGTGTCAAGTCTGATGATTTACAAACTGGACATACTTTTCCTGTAGTTACAAACTTGCATTTTCTACAAGCCATCTCTCGTGCCATTTAACTTGCCTCTACTTTAGCTTCTTTTGAATCAGAGCCGCCTGATTTTTTGATCTCTTCTGCAATCCAATCGTCTGCACCAAGGAATGGCTGTCTGCATGTGATTCCTATCTTTCCCATTGCAGCAGCTTTGCCTAATGACACTGCTGTGATTCTTGCTCGAAGGGTTGAACCAACTTTTAATGTTCTGCCACTTTGATTAGCTAAAATCATTCCAGATTTTACATCGCTTTTTAGATAGTCATCCATGACTTGTGATAGATGTAGTAATGCATCAGTTGGACCTATTCTTACAAATGCACCAAAGTCTGTAATGTCTACAATTTCTCCCTGAACAATTTCTTGGAGTTTTGGATAAAATGTCAATGCCTCAAATTCAACTTTGTGAAATGTTCCGCCATCTCCGGCAATCATCTTTCCCATTTCATCAACTTTGGCATCTAAAATCATAATGATGTATCCTAATTCTGCATTAATCATGCTCTCGTACTTGTCTTTGAGAATGTTTGTTGCTGCCTTTTTTATTGATGTTCCAAACATGCTTGGTGGAATCCTAACAACATCAACTAGGGTAGATATAGAAAACAACTGTGTGTTTTTGTTGAATTTGAATTTATGAATCTTTGGGTAATTCACGCTTAGTTTGAGTAAAATTTTGCGTATTTTGCAAATAATTGATGTTTTTTTAACTCTCTGACCTATGTTTAAATAAAGTAAAATGACTTTTTGACCCAATGGTTGGAATAGATCAAGTTCTTGAAAAACTAAGTACAGTGATTGATCCTGATTTGAAAAAAGATATTGTATCTATGGGAATGATCAAAGACCTTGAGCTTAATGATGGAAATCTGAAATTTACTTTGGAGCTTACTACTCCTGCATGCCCCTTTAATGTAGAAATTGAAGACGATGTACGAAAAGCAATCGGTGAAATCAAGGAACTCAAAAATTTTGATATGAAAGTAACTGCAAAAGTTATGGAAGGCCGTTCACTTGATGCAGATTCTGGAATGGCAACTGTCAAAAATATTATTGGCGTTGCAAGCGGTAAAGGCGGTGTAGGAAAATCAACTGTCTCTTTGAATTTAGCTTTGGCTTTATCACAAGCTGGAGCCAAAGTAGGTTTACTTGATGCAGATATCTATGGTCCGAGTATCCCTCTGATGCTTGGAATGAAAAGTGCTTACATGGAAGTAGAAGATAACAAACTACAGCCTGCAAAGTCTCATGGATTGCAAGTAGTCTCATTTGGTTTTTTTGCAGAACAATCACATCAGGCAGCAATCTACAGAGGTCCAATTATTTCTGGAATCTTAAAACAATTTTTAGTTGATACTAATTGGTCTGACTTGGATTATCTTATTGTGGATCTTCCTCCCGGAACTGGTGATATTCCATTAACTCTTGCACAAACAATTCCTATTACTGGAATTTTGGTAGTCACAACTCCGCAAGATGTAGCAAGCAATGTTGCTGTAAAAGCAATCGGAATGTTTGAAAAATTAAATGTCCCAATTCTAGGTGTTATAGAAAACATGAGCCATTTTATCTGTCCTAGTTGTAATGAAAAACACTATATCTTTGGTGATGGCGGTGCAAAAAAAATCAGTGAACAATTTAAAATTCCATTTCTAGGTGAGATTCCATTAAACTCTGGAATCATGTCCGGCTCTGATTTAGGTAAGCCAATCATGATTACAAATCCTGACTCTCCAAGTGCTAATGCATTTAGATCAAGCGCAAAAAATATTGCAGCACAATGTAGCATTCTTGCTGCAAAACTGCAGGCAGAAATGGAATCTGAAAGTACAAATGAATCCATACCTACAAGATAAGCGATTCCTGTGAAGTTACCTGATTCTCTCAGAGACCGATTTAAAACCCCACTAGGTATTTTGATTCCTGAAAGTCATGCAAACAAATCCAACATACAAAAACATCTCTCAGAAAATTCGTATCTGATTACGGTTGGCGATAGAACCACTGAAAAGATGATTGATTTTGGTTTGATTCCCTCATTGCAAATCATTGATAATCAAGAAAAAAGAGTAAAACGTGAACCTGTCAAATCAGACAGTAGATACACCGAACTTGTCTGCAACAATCCCGCAGCTGAGATAACTCCTCAAAGCATTGATGTAATCAAAAAAGCATTTATCTCAAAAACACCTGTAAGGCTTACTGTTGCAGGTGAGGAAGATCTTCTAGTAATTCCTGTGTGCATTCATGCCCCTGAAAATTCAATAGTCATGTATGGTCAGCCAAACCAAGGATTGGTTTTAGTCAAGATAACTCCAGAAATTAGAAATAAAACACAAAGATTACTTGATTTAATGGAATAATCGGGGTATGATGAGACGGTGGCTGTATGATTTGTGATTACACTACAAAATATTCTGACCCTATTAATTACCATGATAAAATAAATTTAATTCTAAATCTCTTTTCCTAGATGATATAATCCACAAATCCTGGTAATATCATTAACATACGAAACATAATACACCAATTCTAGTGCAAGAATTGACATTTTAGAATAAACGTAGATTATATCACAAATGACTGTGAAGCTAGATCCTGAACTAAAACTGCAGATATTGGAAAAAGTTGGAATCTACTCAAGTAGATTCTCCATCTCTGAACCTAAAATTTTGCTAACTACCAAAGAAGTATTGAATATGCCAAAAGAAATGACTGAAGGCAGGAGAACTTCTGCTTACAAGTATTATGGCGTTTCATATTTGCAACATAATCTGATTTTCATTAATATTAGAAAAATTCCTGATGAAAAGACTCTGGAAAATACTTTGGTTCATGAGTTAATCCACATGAGATTTCCATATCTTGCACATGGTAAACGATTCAACAAGCTAGTAAGACAAGGACTGCGCGGAAAAACATTTTTGCCATATCAAAAAAGAAAATAAATTCCCTCATTGATTTATATTTCCAAGCCTAAGGCAAGTCAATTATAGTATGGATATACAACAGATTCTGCCCATTGGGGCTGGTATTGCTTCTTTTATAGTTGCTTTAGGCATAGTTACTTGGATTACAAAACAACCTTCAGGCACCAAAGAGATGATGGAGATCTCAAATGCTGTAAAAGTTGGAGCCGCTGCATTTCTAAGAAGAGAGATGAAGATTATAATTCCGATAGCAATTACACTTTCAATTATTATTGGATATTTTATTGGGTTTTCAAACGGTTTGGCATTTGCAGTAGGTGCAACACTTTCTGCAGTTGCAGGATTGATTTCATTAAAAATTACTGTCAAGGCAGCAGTTAGGGCAGCTCATCTAAGCGGCAGTGGACTAGGTAAGACATTTGCTATGGCATTTAGAGGCGGAGCAACTGTCGGACTGGCAGTTCCAGCAATGGCACTCTTGGCAATTACTGGACTTTACATGATTTACCCTGATCCAATTACAATTGCCGGTGTTGGTATTGGTGCTAGTCTAATTGCATTATTCATAAGAATCGGCGGTGGAATTTTTACAAAAGCTGCCGATATGGGTGCCGACTTGGTAGGAAAGGTAGAAGCCAATATTCCTGAAGATGATCCTAGAAACCCTGCAACAATTGCTGATAATGTCGGTGATAATGTAGGTGATGCAGCAGGAATGGGATCTGATGTTTACGAATCTTACATTGTTACTATACTAGCTTCATTACTTATTGCTGCACTCATTGGCGCTCCTGATATTTTCATGTATCCAATTTTAATTGGAACATCTGGAATGATTGCATCAATTATCGGTATTGTAATAGTTCGTTCTAAAAATATTACCGATGTTATGAAGCCTCTGAATGTGTCATTTTATGTTTCTGCTACTATTGCAATTATCTTGAATTTTATATTTACATATTATTTCCTTGGACAAACCACAATCGCATATGCGTTATTTGGAACAACTGTAATTGGTGTTATCCTTGTCCCTCTAATTCAAAAGATTACTGACAGATATACAAATTACAAATACAAACCAGTTCAAGATATTGTCGAATCTGCAAAATGGGGATACGCCTCACTTACATTGATGGGAATTATCAAAGGAATGCAATCCACCGGACCATTTATGATTGCATTAATTGTTGCAATTATTCTTTCATTTAGTATTGCTTCAAATGCCGCACCTGAAGGTACAGACCCAATATTATATGGAATCTTTGGAACTTCATTAACTGCAATGGCTATGCTTAGCCTTGCAGGAATTGTTCTTAGCATTGATGCCTTTGGACCAATAGCAGACAATGCAGGCGGAATTGTAGAGATGACTGGAATGGGTGAAGAAAACAGAAAAGTCACTGATGAAATTGACGCTGTAGGAAATACCACTAAGGCAGTAACCAAAGGATTTGCTATTGCCAGCGCTGGATTGGCTGCGCTTGCCATGATACAGGCATTCCAATTTGAAGCATCACATATCTTTGCAGGAGTTTTGGATTTGAATTATAGTTTGACAAATGTAACTATTATTGTCGGATTATTGGTTGGCGGATTGATTCCATTTATCATTACTGGACAACTCATCAACGGTGTATCTCGTGCTGCAGGAAAGATGGTAGACGAAGTAAGGCGACAATTCAAATCTGATTCTGGAATTCTTGCAGGAACCTCAAAACCTGATTATGCAAAATGCGTAGATATTGCAACCGCTGCATCAATTAAGGAACTTTGGAAACCTGCAATAATTGCAATTGTCTCTCCAATTGTATTGGGCATTCTCTTAGGACCAACTGCTGTTGCAGGTCTGTTGATGGGCGCAGTAGTTACTGGAATTCCATTGGCATACCACTTGGCAAACACTGGTGGCGCATGGGATAATGCAAAGAAACTAGTTGAAATGCAAGGAAACAAAGGAACTGAATTACACAAAGTAGCAGTTGTCGGCGATATTATTGGTGATCCTTACAAAGACACAGCTGGCCCTGCATTAAACACTGTAATCAAATTACTAAACACAATTGCAATTGTCTTTGTATCTGCATTTGTAGCAATACTTGCACTCTAGTCTTCTATTACTAGAGTCAAATCCAATTCATCTATTTGTGTTTGAATGGCTTTTTTCAAAATATCATTGTGTTTTTTACAGAATTTAAAATAATCATCTGCTGTTTGAAAACAACCGCAAATCCATTTTGTTTTTTTATCTCCTTCCACTGTCCACTTTGAATACTGTTCTGTCATACTTTAAAGAAAATAACTAACCTAAAAAATATAGATCAAAATAATTAAAAAAGGAAAAAGATGTTTAAGGACAGCCTTCCATCTTTTGGATGAAATAGCCTTTTTCCTTAATTGCCTGTTCAACAGGCTCTGGTGCACCTTGTGAATGACAGAATTGACATTCATTGGTTGTCATTGTTGCACTTGGCTCGCCAACTGATTTTAACCACTCTTTACCATATGTTATGGCTTTGTCGTGATTTTTCTCACCAGTAATTACATCAAAGTGCATGGTATGACCATCTTTGGCTTTGACATAGGTGTCGTATACGTGAATTTCCATAATTCTGTTTAAAAAAAGGGATATTTAATTCAAAGATCATCACAACTCATGAGATATCCAGTCATACTCAAAATCCCAAATTCAAATGATATCATTTTGGAGTTAGATGATCAGTATTCTCCTAAAACTGTTAAAGCATTTGTAGAAAAATTACCTTTTACAGTTGAATTACATATCTGGGGTGAGGAGGTTTATTCTTCCGAATCACCAATTGACATATCCGAAGAAAATGCAAAATCTCCTGTAACATTAAACGATGTTGCATATTGGCCCTCAGGCAAAGCAATCTGCTTGTTTTATGGTCCTACACCTATTGGGAAAAAAGGAGAAATTACTCCTGCATCTCCTGTTAATGTGATTGGAAAAATAATTTCTCCTGATAAAACAATTTTAAAAAAAGTTGATGGAATGAATGGCACTTTTAGTCTAAATCTCTAATCTTTATGTTTCAATTAAAATTTCTAAAATGTCTGATTCAAGCACATATGCTTTGAATTCATTTGATATTGCTGAATAAATTACCCATACAACCGGATTGCTGTACATAAATTTTTTATCAGTATCTGATGGGTACGCCTCAGAATTTGGATGTGAATGAAAAATACCTACAACTTCCATCTTTTTTTCTTCTGCGGTTTTATAGCATTTAATTAATTGCTCATTTGAAATTGTAAAATTGACAGGAGATTTGTCTATGTTTTCTGTAAAAAATATTTCTTTAACTGTGGTTTTCTGACCGTCTATCATGCCAAATAATATGGCACATGACTCGTTTGGTTTCTCATTATCTACGTGTCTGAAAAGGAGTTTTTTTTGAGATTCTGTTATAATGATTTTTTGCAAACCTATTGTACTTCAACAGAACCTGTCATCCAAGGATGCATTATGCAAAAGTAGTCCTCTTTTCCTGGAGAATTAAATGTGAACTTGAATGAATCTCCTGCACTGATCAATTCTGAATCAAATGTTCCATTTGGTCCTTCTTGTGGATTACCTGAAGTTACTGTATGTATTGCGCTATCTGTGTTTTCCCAAATTACTGTAGTTCCAACTGGAACTTGAATCAATTCAGGATCAAAGTAAATTTGTCCCATCTGTTGAATTCCTGCTCCCTGTGGAATTATTACTTTGACATCTTCTTTTGGTCCTTCTATGACCAAAGTTGCTATCATCCATGGGTGCACTACACACATGTACTCATATTCACCAATTTCCAACTTGTTTGTATCGAGTGTGAATTTCTCACCCGCATTGATCATATTTGAGTTAAATGTGTCCCCAAAGTCAATTGAACTAGTTACCGTATGTGGGACTGTATCTGCATTTGTCCATTCTATGGCGTGTCCTTTTGGAACGTGTGCTACATCTGGCTCATAGTCTGGATTTCCTTGTGTAGCTGAATTTTCTAAAATTGTAATTGCAAATATTGGACCTGTCACTTGTATCTCTTTTACAGCCTCTTCTATGATTGGCTCATTAATCATGTAAGTATCTGGACTTACCAATCCAAACGCAAACCACATGATAATTCCAGTCGCACTTGCTAATCCGACAATTACTCCTACCGGTTTGGCATATTGTGGCATCTTCATTGCAAGATATGCTATGATTATTGATGGGAAAGCAATTGCCATCAAGAGTCCTGCTAATGTAATTGTGTAATTTGATGAATTCATTGTTAGTGCAAATGTTCCAAATCCTAATGCAATCGATATTATTACTAGGGCAGTTGCTTTAGCTCTATTACTAGTTGATATGCCTCCATCTAAGATGCCTGCTGATAGAAAGATTAGTCCAATAAACATAGTCAAACCTGTTAATGCATGCATTCCATCAACAAATGTATGAGCTACTCCTGCATAAGATATTGTTACACCGGCTAAACCTATAGCTGTTAATCCCATGCCTGGCATCATGAGGTCCCAATTACTCATTCAAGCTAGCTGTCAGGGCTGATATACTTAATTCTTTTGAAATAACCCAGATCATCAAAGCCGAATAAATTAAATGGCTTCTGATTTGGATATAGTGAGATTGGGCTTTAAGGAAATATTGGAAATATCAAAACCACGAATTGTTGTTTTATTGGTGATTACTGCTGTAACATCAATGTATGCAGCAAATAAACTAGTTCCAGATGCACCACAATTGGATTATTGGGCATATTTGCATATTATTATTGCCGGTGCATTAGCTTCTGCTGGTTCAAGTGCTCTGAATCACTACTATGACAAAGACATTGATCCAAAAATGACGAGAACTAGTACTAGGCCTATACCTTCTGGCAGAATGAAATCATCACATGTTTTGATTTATGGATTAATTGTAAGTTGTATTTCTGTAATTTACGGATATTTTGCACTAAATGCTGTTTCTGCATTTTTTATTGCGTTGGGAATATTCTCATATGTCATAATATACACAGTGTGGCTTAAACGTCTAAACTCATCAAATATCGTAATTGGTGGTATTGCTGGCAGTGCTGCAGCTTGGGCAGGTTGGTCAGCTGCAACTGGCAGTATGGATTTGTTGGGATTTCTGGTAGGGTTTTTGGTATTTGTATGGACTCCGTCACATTTTTGGTGTCTCGCAATGAAAATAAAAGACGAATATGCACAAGCCAACATTCCAATGCTCCCAGTTGTAATTGGAATGCAAAGAACATCAAAATACATCTTGGGAAACACTTTGATTTTACTGCCCTACTCTTTGATGCTTTCTGCATTTGGTATGGGAATTGTATATACTGTAATTGCAGCCATTTCAGGCGGATTGATGTTATTATACCATTACAAACTCACAAAGAATCCGACATCTGAATTTGCATGGAAAGCATACAAGGTAACTGCTCCGTATCTTACAATAATTTTTGTTGCAGTTGCATTAGATGCCGCATTCCATTTCCCATTATTTTAGAAATTTAATTATTTTTCAAAACCGGGAAAACTAGCTTCATAGTCTTTTTCCATCATTTCTTGATTTTGCTCATCAACTATGTCTATCTCTTCTTTTATTGTGACTATTTCTATTCTGCGTGCATCTTTTGTTATCCATGCAACTTTGATCAATCCCAAAATTTCTAGGTCTAGCAATAATTTATTGAATTTATCCTCTGGAATAATGGTTCCATCTTTTGTCATAGCTTTGTACAACTCTAGATCTGTAAGGGAATTTGCTTCCTTGATCTTTTCATGCATTATATTTTTTAGTGGAATTGCCATTTTTATCCGTAAAATGATTTATCTCCTGACTTGGGTACCACATTAGATATACTTTCTCTTACTGTATTATACCATTGTTCGACCTCTTTGGTAATTGATGGTTTTATTTGCTTCATGCCTTTTGCAAAGTCTGAACTTGAAATTTTTGCGGTATTGTTTCGCATTGCTTGAACTGCAGCTTCTCTGCAAAGCGCAGCCAAGTCTGCTCCTGTGTAATTTTGAGTTGTAACTGCGATTTCCTCCAGTTTTACATCTCCTGCCAATGGCATTTTCTTTGTTAGTATTTTGATGATTTCCAATCTGCCTTTATCATCTGGTGGTGGAACATAGAGTACCAGATCTAATCTTCCTGTTCTGAGTAGTGAATTATCTAATACGTCTGGTCTATTTGTAATTCCTATTACGACTACTCGTGATGATGTTCCTTCTTCAATCTCAGTTAGTAGTTGACTGAGGACCGTCTCACCCACTCCTCCCTCCCCTGATTTGTAGCGTGCAAGTGAATCCAGTTCATCAAAAATTACAACACACGGTGATGATGTTTTTGCCTTTCTGAAAATTTCTCTGACTGCCTTTTCTGATTCACCAATCCACTTTGAAAGAATTTCTGGACCTTTAACCAAAATCATGTTGGCTCCTGTCTCAGTAGCAAGTGCTCTTGCAATGAGTGTTTTGCCACAACCTGGTGGCCCATAGATTAGCGCACCCTTTGGAGGCTTGATTCCCATTTTAGTAAATTTGCTTGGCTCTTTCATGGCAACAATTAGATTATCTGTTAATGATTTTTTGACGTCTTCTAATCCGCCAACGTCTTGCCACCAAACCTTTGGTCTTTCTACGTAAAACTCTCTCATTGCAGTAGGTATTACATCATGCATTGCATCGTAAAAATCGATTAATTTTATTTGCATTGATTGTAATACATCTGATGGGATTTTTTCAGTTTCAAGATCTATCTCAGGTAGATAACGTCGAATTGATTTTAATGCAGCTTCTCTGCAAAGTGATTTGATATCCGCACCTGTGTATCCGTGTAATTCTGATGCTAAGTCCTTAAGATCCACATCTTCTGCAACGGGCATTCCTCTTGTGTGTATGATGAGAATCTCCAGTCTGCCATCTTCATTTGGAACTGATATCTCAAACTCTCTATCAAATCTTCCCGGTCTTCTTAGGGCAGGATCTATACTTTCAGGTCTGTTAGTTGCTCCAAGAACAATTACGTTTCCTCTATCATTTAGACCATCCATTAGAGCTAACAATTGAGCTACAACTCTTTTTTCTACATCTCCATAAGCTTCCTCTCTTTTTGGAGCAATTGCATCAATTTCATCAATGAATATTATACTTGGAGAATTGTCTTTTGCTTCCTTGAAGATGTCTCTTAGCTTTGCCTCTGTTTCACCATAATACTTGTTCATTATTTCTGGACCGTTAATTGAAAACATGTTTGCCTCTGATTCGCTTGCAAGAACTTTTGCAATCAATGTCTTGCCACAACCTGGAGGACCATACAGCAAAATTCCACTATGTGGCTCTACACCTAATCTTACAAATAATTCTGGATGCTTTAATGGCAGTTCTACAATTTCTCGCATTGATTTTATTTCGTGTCCAAGTCCTCCCACTTCCTCATACGTCACTCTGACTTTTCTATCCCCTGATGCCTCTGTTGAGATTGTAAGATTTGTAGCTCTGTCGATTTTGACTATGTGTTTTGGGGATGTCTTGCTAATCTTAAAGTCCATCGAGTTTCCTAAAATCATTACAGAAATTTCATCTCCATGAGTAATTGGCAATCCCTTCAATCTGTTTTTTACAAAATCTGTGAACTCTTTGTCTACTGTTACAGAATCATTGACAGGTATTAGTACGACTGATTTTGCAATTTTTGATGTGGCTTTTCTTATTTTTACAATGTCATTTAATGATGCTCCAACATTTTTTCTTGTCTGTCCATCAATTCTTATTATATCTGGAGATTTCTCATCTTCGTCCACTGGCCAAACAACTGCGCAACTAGTCCTTGATCCCATGACTTCGATAATATCTCCTGGTGTGACTTTGAGATGATCCATGGCATCTGGTCCAATTCTGGCGCGTTTTTTGCCAATGTCTCTTTGTTTAGCTTCTCCCACTCGCATTTGCAAAGGTTCGTCTTTGCGTACCATGATATCACCTATTTCATGTCTACTGACATTCTACTCATGTTGAGCACTTCAAATTCACTTACGCCCTCAACAGATTTAACAGAATCTTCTAACGAATCCATCTGACCTTCTTTATCTTCTAAAACAAATTCTGCTTTAAGAAATTCTATTCCAAATGCTAGTGGTTCTTTTGCATGTCTTTTCATCTGTATTCCTTCTTTTAATGACTCTTTAATGGTTTCAGATAATTTATCAAGATCAATATCCATTCCAGTTGGAAGAATTTTAGTAACTAATAGTAACTGAGCCAATTTCTAAGGTCCCTGAAAATTACATGAATCACAAGTGTATGTTCTTGCGGCTTCTCTGCAACTTTCACATCTCCATATTAATTTCTCACCACAATTTGGACAGTTGAATTTTACACATTTATCATTAGGCATAATATGTCTGTGACAACAACTGCATGTTGGTAATGAAATAGTAGATGACATGCCACAATTTTCTCCAAACATCATTTATACCTTGCTTAGAATTTGCACACTTTCAACTCAGAAGTTTTTTAAATTCTCCACCAATTATGGCTTGAGCCGTTTTGAGTGAACCTTTGATTCCAAGTAATTTTACTATGGATCCTGTATGAAAATCAAAGTCCTCTTTTTCAGAAATCTCTTTTGTGATTTCAGGTGTTATTGATTCAAATAATTTATTGATGGTGTTGTTGTCTAATCTTTCTAAAATCTTTCTTGCAAATAATTGCTTTTCAAATTCTTTTCCAAATTTTTCTGTCCATTTTTTTTGATATTCTTCTAAATCTGACATGTCTTTTGATTCTAAGAACTTTGAGATCGCTTGCCCTGCATACAATCCCCCCATTCCACTAGAGTAAATTCCACCAGCTGTGGTTGGTTTTGCTTGCCCTGCCGCGTCTCCAATTATTACAATTTTTCCATCGATAAATTTCTCTATCGGCCCTTTAATCCAAATGGGCGCATAAATTTTCCTGATTGTTGAATAATTTCCCATTGTATCAAGAAATTTTTCTATTGCTTCTACAACATTGATTCCTTTTCCTGCAACTCCTACTTTTCCTTTGCCTTCATCAGATGGTATGACCCATGCAAAAAATCCTGGATATTTTTCTTGATCAAAAAATACTTGTACCTTTCCTTTCTTTATCCAATCTGCATAAATTTCGTATTGAGCAGATGATAAAATTCCTGTTCTATCTTTATGGATAAGAGATGACACTCCTCTTGCATCAACAAAAATCTTGCATTCGATTTCACCTTCACTTGTTCTTACTCCTTTCTCTGTTGCTTCTTGAAAACTAGTTCTTACTTTGATTATGGCCCCGTTTTTTTGGGCTTGATGTGCTATTTGTTTATCTAATTCTCTTCTGCTAATCTCTGCAACTTTTTGTTTCTTTGAATTTATAGAAAAACTGTTTCCATTTGGCGCATAAATTTCTGCAGATTCTATTAAATGATCAAAAGTTTTTCTAAATGGAACTATGCCAAGTTCTTCCAATCCTGCAGTACTTACCAATCCTCCACAATGTTCTGGTGTGCCAATCTCATAATCCTCTTCTATTACAAGAACACTGTGATTATTGTTGGCAATTTCTCTTGCACAGATTAATCCTGCGACACTTCCACCGGCAATCACCACATCTGAGTACATAGATTTCGTTTCTTTGTCAATTATTTAATTCAAAAGTTTTTCATTAAGTATGTTTTTTGATATCTTTATGGGCGACATCAAACAAGTGATTGTGATTCGAACTGACCTTGAAATGGGAAAAGGAAAGATTGCTGCACAAGTAGGTCATGCCTGTGTTCTAGGGGCTGAACATGTTAGAAAATCTCATCCGGAGTGGTTCAATAAATGGTGGGGAGGCCAAGAAAAAGTCGTACTCAAAGTTTCAGGCATTAAAGAGTTGCAAGAAGTAAAAAAACATGCAATAGATTTGGATCTTCCATGGTCTGAAGTTACAGATGCAGGTCATACTCAAATTGCCCCGGGTACTATAACTTGTATTTCCATTGGCCCAGCTCCTGAGAATCTTATCGATAAAATAACTGGCGATTTGAAATTGCTTTAGATTTTCATTAATTCTTGGAATGAGATATAACTTGGCTTGATATTTTTTAAATTGTGAAGAAAAAAGGAATTATTCTTGCGGCATTTTTTGCAACAATAATGCTAACGTCTTTGGCTGCTGGAGTGCTTCTTCAGAATACTCCTACACAATCTGAAGATCCACTAAAAACATCTACTGGTACACCAGCTGATAATTTTCCTGATGCCCAACGTGCACAATTCTGTGGTTCAGGAGATGCAAAATCAACAACATTTGTCAAAGAATACACGATTCCAACTGACTGTACAAATCCTTTGGCAATAGTTGCTGACTATGATGGAAATGTATGGTTTGCACAAACCAACACTGGTAAGTTAGCAAAATTTGATCCTACTACTGAATCTTTTACTGAATTTGATAATCCACTCTGGCCAAAAAATGGCCGCTCAATGATCTGGGGAATTGACTACTCTCCTGACGGTTCACTGTGGTTTACAGACGAATCTTATGATTCTGTATGGCGATTCTCTACACAAGATGAAAAATATCAACGCACAGGTTATCCTTCTGAAGGTAATTCATTACCACAAAAATTGAAAGTTGATGGCTCACAAATAGTGATAAATGATTTTACTGGAAACAAAATCACCTTTTTAGATCCTACTCAATCTAATGATAATCTGGGATATCTAAGTCTCCCTTCTCCTGTTAATGGCTCTGTAACTGGCGATTTTGCAATTGATACTGATAAAAATGTCTGGTACACCAATTGGCTTTTCCAACAAGGAGGGGTTTTAGTAAAATTTGATCAAGAAGGATATCGCAACTCTGTAGCCAATATTGATGGAGAATCTCTTCCCACACTTGATTACATCGAAATATTTCAGCTACCTTCTGAACTACTTACTCCAAACGGCATAGCTGTGTCTGATGGTATGATTTGGTTAGCAGATACATCAAGCTCTGCTATCTTTAATTTTGATCCTACTACACAACAATTCACTCAATATGTTACATCTGATCCAAAAATATCCACATATGGTAACTCTACCGGCCTCATAAAATCTCCAATATCCAGACCTTATTGGATTAAAACTAATTCTGACGGACAATTAGTTTTCAATGAACAAACCGCAAATAGTATTGCAATACTTGATCCAAAATCTGAATCACTTGTAGAATATCTGATTCCATCAAAAAATCCAGCTTGGGGTGACTGTGTTGCTGATTCTAATTGTGGTTTGGCTCAAATATTTGATTTTACCATACATGATGATAAAATCTGGTTTACTGAATGGGTGGAAAATAATGTAGGCGTAGTTGACACTTCTATTGCACTTCCATTTGGAATTGAACTTGACTCTAAGGATATTTCACTAATGCCCGGCGAGTCCAAGAACTTATCTTTCATAATATCTGCTCAGCAAGACTTGTCTGACGTATCTCTGATATTGTCAGATCCTCACGACTTTTTGACTCTCACTTCAAATGTATCTGATCCTTTCCAATTGTCTCTTGATGTTCCTAGACCTGTGGAGGTAATGATTTCTGCATCTGATGATGCAACTCCTGGGAAATACAAAGTGTTGCTAGGATCTCAAATTGAAGATGTTTCGATAAGTAAATTTGTTACAGTGACAATATTGCCGTGATACCTAAAATAGATTCTCAAATAGGCATCTCTGTTTATAGTACAAAATTTAATGGAATTGGAGGACGAATCAGAACCGAAGCTGAGAACTTTAAGGTAACTGAGGTCATATCTGAGAAATCATTAAAATCAATTGGCCAACAAGACGGTTATGCTGTTTACAAACTAAAAAAGAAAAAAATAGATACAAACCACGCACTTGCTGATATTTTTAGAAAAAAAGGAATTCGACTAAAAGCCCTTGGACTAAAGGATGCTTCTGCAGTGACTGAACAATTTGTTTGCTCTGACAGCAAAGGCAAATCCATAGAAAACTACACTTCTGAAAAATATTCCCTTGAGAAAATCGGTTTTGTAAAAAAACCCTTATCCAAAAAAGACATGATTGCTAATCATTTTGGCATAAAGATTTCTGATTGTGCTGGTGACCTATCTAATTTTACCGAATATGATAAAATTCTAAATTTCTATGGTTACCAAAGATTTGGCTCCAAAAGACCAGTCACTCATCTTATTGGTAAGGCACTTTTACAGCGTAATTTCAAAAAGGCAGTTGAGTTAATCGTCTCTTTTACATCTCCTTATGACTCTAAAGAAAATACGGAGATCAGAGAAAAGCTCACTGACAAATCAAACTACAAAAAATATTTTGATCAGGTTCCACCACAAATGGACATTGAAAGAATCGTTATTCAAGAAATGATTGAACATGACACTGAACAAAAAGCAATTCATGCAATACCGTTATCCCTTAGACGATTCTACGTTCAAGCGTACCAGTCTTTTCTTTTCAATCATGCGTTAAGTGCCGCATTTGCAGACGGAGAAAATCTATTTGAGGCACAAGAAGGTGACGTTTGCTATGATTTTCATGGGATAATTGGAAAATATGTTAAAGGTCTAGATCAGCATCTTGCATTACCTTTTGTAGGATATTCGTATTA